>JAEEGL013652365.1_pt1 | contig 53444 bp, 50 predicted proteins | sample 9134231 | NCBI WGS metagenome assembly JAEEGL01 (sample SAMN16246548, study PRJNA631951) | gut metagenome | biome: gut microbiome; feature: rumen; material: fiber-attached | host: Bos | place: Iran: Karaj | collected 2018-10 | reverse complement strand
TCCTATAGTTCATTGTCCTCATTGTGGTAATGTGGCTGTACCGGTAGAAGAACTTCCACTTAAATTGCCAGATGTAGAGTCTTATGAGCCATCAGGCACAGGAGAGTCTCCACTTGTAAATATTACTGATTGGGTAAATTGCAAATGTCCAAAGTGTGGTGCGGATGCAAAGAGAGAAACAAATACTATGCCACAGTGGGCTGGTTCTTCTTGGTATTTTTTAAGATATATAGATGTAAATAATAATGAAGCTATGGTTGATAAAGAGAAGGCTGATAAGTATCTTCCTGTTGATATGTACATAGGTGGAGTTGAGCACGCTGTTCTTCATTTATTATATTCAAGATTTTGGACTAAGTTTTTATATGATATTGGAGCAGTTGGTTTTGATGAACCTTTCCATAAATTATTTAATCAAGGTATGATTTTAGGTCCAAAAGGTGTCAAAATGAGTAAGTCACTTGGCAATGTAGTAAATCCTGATGAGATGGTTGACAATTATGGTTGTGACACTTTAAGAATGTATGAATTATTTATTGGACCACCTGATATGGATGCTGCATGGGATGATAGAGGAATAGAAGGAGTTTATAAATATTTAAATAGGCTTTATAATCTTGTTGAAAAGAATGTAAATCAAGATAGCAAAGAAACTAAAGAGAGTTTGTTCATAAGACATAATCTTATAAAGGCAGTTACTGATAGACTTGAAAAGTTTTCACTCAACACTGTGGTTTCTGGATTTATGGAGTTTACTAATTCGCTTATTGACCTTGATAAAAAGCAAGGTTACATTGATAAAGAGACATTAAAAACCATTGCAGTTTTAATTGCTCCATTTGCACCTCATATAGCAGAAGAGTTTTATCATATGCTTGGAAATGATAATACAGTATTTAGAGAGCCTTGGCCAAAGTATGATGAAGAACTTGCAAAGGCTGATACGATTAAACTTCCTATACAAATAAATGGTAAAACAAGAGGCTTTGTAGAAGTAGATGCAAATGCAAAAGAGAATGAAGTGCTTGAGACTGCAAAAAATGTAGTAAGTGATAAACTAACTGGTGAAATTGTTAAGCAGATTTATGTAAAAGGAAAGATTATTAATTTTGTAATTAAGTAGGGATATATTAATATATGAGTAATTATGATAATTCAACACAATATGGTAAAAACCGTAATTTGACTCGTTCAAGAGATGCGGTCAATCGTTATAGACTTAGTAGAAGAAAAAAATCAAGTGTTTTACCAAAAATATTTGCACTAGTTTTTATTGTATTATTTGTAATATCAATAGCTATCTATGGAGCGTATAGATTTCTTCAATATAGAAGTGAAAAGAAAGAATTTGAAGGTTATACAAATGTGCAAATGAAGCAAGACATATATATTGATTTTTCTATTATAGGTATGAAAGAACCGCTTGCTATAAAGGGTATGACAAAGCAAGAAGTATATGACAAGGTCCTTGGCTCATATAATTTTAATATAACAATAGCAAATAGCAATCCTGAAATAGATATTTTTGAGATGCCGGTGTATGGTGCAAAAGTTGAAGATACTGATCTTGATAAATATATGGTAGCTAAAGGTAGTGACAATCTTGGTACTGGGCAAGAGGTAAATGTGGAAAATCCTTTGCAAGACATCACGATTAAGGCAAGTAAAAGTACATTTAAGTTACCTGATTTTGTAGAAGGACAGTTGAAAAGATTAATAGATGATATTTATGGAAAATATTTGTATACATCAAGCAATGAATTTAATAAAAAGAATGTAGATGTTAGTTCACCTGATTTTAAAGCAGATTTTGTTTTTAAAGTTCAAACAAATGATGAAATGCTTGACAGTTCTTTATCGCAACTTGCAAGGCTTTGGAACACTAAGGCTGTAAAAGGACAAATAGAAGGATTTAGTAAAGAAAGAAATGAATTTACATTTGGAGATGACCATAAGGGTTATATAGTAGATGAAGATGCATTAAGAAAAAAAATTATTGATGAAGTTAATGCAGGAAATATTGATGCTGAGATTTGGACAGTACTTAATATAGTGGATGCTGAAGGCCCATCTGTTAGATCAAGGTATAAGTATGTGTCTATGTATGAAACATGGACAACTGACAATGAAAAGAGAAACAAAAATGTAAGACTTGCTTGTGAAGGTTTAAATGGGTATATAGTAAAACCAGGGCAGGAGTTTTCTTTCAATAAGACCATAGGTGAAAGAACTGAAGAAAGAGGATTTGATTATGCAACTGCTTATCTTGAAGGACAGGTTATAGAAGAACTTGGAGGTGGTATTTGTCAAGTTAGTACAACTTTGTATAATGCAGTATTTGCTGCAGGACTAATATCAACCTATAGAAAGTCACATACATTTGAACCAAGCTATATCACCCCTGGTCTTGATGCTACAGTATCATTTAATGGACCTGATTATAGGTTTTTAAATACGAGCAATTATTCAATTGGAATAAAGGCAAGTTATAGTAAACAAAAAGTAAAGATTGATATTTTTGCAGTGCCATTATTAAGTGAAAATATTACTCAAAATCTTGTATCAGTAAAAATTCAGGATATTGATGAACCTACTATATCAATTATAAATGAAGGTAAGGCAAGTAAAGGTAGTAAAGGTAGTGAATGGCAAGTATTTAAAGTTGTAAAAGAAGGTGACAAGGAGATAAGTAGAGAATTTGATCATCAAACTATTTATCAAGGACATACCCCTACTGCATTTGAAGAAAATACATATGTAGATGATGATGGAGTATTACAAACTAAGAAATTCATAGAAACTAGAAGAGAAGAAGTAACTGAAAGAAGAAATTCAAGCATAACAACAGCAAGAAGAGAGAATTCTATACAAGTGGTTGCACCAACTGAAAGTGGAGTTGTAGTTGAGATGGCACCAGGTGGTAATAGTTCAACAGGACAACCACAATAAAAATGTTGTGTAAATATTTGTAAGGCTTATAAAGTAAGCCTAATGAGTGAGGATAATTCACTTGAAAGGATGATATATGAGAAAGAAAATTATTGCTGGTAATTGGAAAATGAATATGACAGTTAGTGAGGCAAAAGAACTAATTGGCAAACTCAAAGACAAGTGCAATACTGATAAGGTTGATGTGGTTTTCGTTGTGCCATCAATTGATGTTACTACTGCTTTTGAATGTCTTAAAGGAACAAAAATAAAACTTGGCACTCAAAATTTTTATTTTGAAGATAAGGGTGCATATACTGGTGAAATATCAGCACGTATGGTGCTTGATGCTGGAGCTGAATATATAATTATAGGTCATAGCGAAAGAAGAAATATTTTTAAAGAAGATGATGCTATGATTAACAAAAAACTTTTGAAAGCACATGAGTCTGGTCTTAAGCCAATACTTTGCTGTGGAGAGAGTTTAGAGCTTCGTGAAAATGGAACATACAAGAAGTTTATTGAGGGACAGATTAAATCAGCATTTGAAAATGTGAGTGAAGCCGATGCAGTAAAAACTGTCATTGCCTATGAGCCAATATGGGCAATAGGAACTGGTAAGACTGCTACATCTGATGAGGCTGAAGAAGTTTGCAAGTTTATAAGAGATATAATTGGTCAACTTTATAATGACAAAGTAAAGGAAGAAATTAGAATACAATACGGTGGATCTGTAAATGCTAAGAATGCAAATGAATTATTTAATAAGGCAGATATAGATGGTGGACTTGTAGGTGGAGCAAGTTTAAAGGAAGAATTTATTGACATAGTAAATTATTAAGAGGAATATATGGCGAGAACTTCTAAAAAAAATATATTAGAAATTATAGAAAAGAATGATGATCAGGTTTTAGATGAAAGAAAAAAGGATATACTTTTAACTATCATAAAACTTTATCTTGAGACTGGAGAACCGGTTGGATCTAGAACTATAAGTAAAAAGATAGGCAATACTTTAAGTTCAGCTACTATAAGAAATGAAATGTCAGACCTTGAAGAACTTGGGTATATTATCAAACCTCATACTTCGGCTGGTAGAATACCATCTGATAAAGGTTATCGTCTTTATGTGAATAATTTGATGAAAGAAAAAGAAAATGAAATCAAAAGCTTAAAGACAGAGATGACCGCAAGAGTTGACAAGTTAGAAGATATGTTAAAGACATTTGTTAAGACACTTGCTAATAACACTAATTATGCAGCAATGATTGCTGGTCCATCAATAAATAATAGTAAAATTAAATATGTTCAATTATCAAATCTTGGAGACAAAAAAGTTCTTATAGTTGTAGTAGCAGAAGGGAATGTTGTAAAGACTAAGATTGTAGAGTTTGATAAGATAATTGATGCAAAAGTAATTTTGGACTTAAATGAGACTTTGAATAATATCTTGTCAGGAGAAAAAGTCTCTAACCTAGATAGTGAAAAGGTAAATGACGAAATTAACAGCTTAAAGAAAAACAAACTTGAAATTAAAACTATAGTTGAAGAGATTGCAAAAGCATTTGCGGAAAGCAATGAAGTTGATAATATATGGACTTATGGATCTAATAATTTCTTTAAGTATAAAGAATTCGCAGAAAATAGCAATGTTAGTGACTTGGTTGAAACCTTTGAACAAAAAAAAGATTTGGCAAAGTTAGTTGAGAAAGCAAATAATGAAGGCGAAGAAAGAGGACTTAAGGTATATATTGGAGAAGAATCTGATGTAAATGCAATGAAAGATTGTTCAATAGTGACTGCAAATTGTGATTTTGGAAATGGAATGAAAGGCACTATTGGTATAGTTGGACCAAAAAGAATGGACTATGAGAAAGTTTTAAAAACAATTAAAAATACTATGCAAAGTATGAATAAAGATCTTAAGTAGGAGGCATATGATAAAGAATATTATTTTTGATATGGGTAATGTGCTTATAGATTTTAATCCTATGCAGTATATTGGTAAACTTAATTTAAAAGATAGAGAAGAAGAAGTTAAAATTTTTAAAGCAGCATATCTCAATTATCAATCTATATATATGGACTATGGAAAGATGTCTGAAGAAGAATTTGTTGATTATGTAGTTCAAGGTATTGGTGAAGAATATAGAGATAAGGTAGCGGAAGTTATATTACACTGGGATCAATATTTGTCACCAATAAAAGGAATGGAAGAACTTGTAAAAGAATTGAAAGATAAGGGATATAAAATATATCTTTTATCGAATGCGGGTTCTAATCAACATGATTATTGGGAAAAAATCCCGGCTCACAAGTATTTTGATGGCAAAGTAGTATCCTGCGATGTTGAGGAAGTTAAGCCTTTCCCAAAAATTTACGAAGCACTTTATAAAAAATTTGACTTAAAGCCAGAAGAGTGTTTTTTTATAGATGACTTAATTATAAATATATTTGGCGCTAAGAGAACAGGAATGGATGGTTATGTATTTACTGGAGATGTAAATGACTTGAGGAATGAGCTTACTGTTAGAGGGATTTTATAAATTAGTAGTAGGAGAGTTATGAAAGAATTAAAAGAAAAAATATTGAAAGAAGGCAAGATTTGTCCAAACAATATTGTAAAAGTTGACTCATTCTTAAATCATCAAATAGATGTTAGTTTTATGAGAAAAATTGGTGAAGAGTTTAAAAGAATTTTTGAGAATAGTGGTGTAAATAAGATTTTAACTATAGAGTCTTCTGGAATTGCAATAGCATGTTACGCTGCAGAGGCATTTAACTGTAGGCTAGTGTTTGCTAAAAAAGGTAAGTCACTAAATCAAGCACCGGACTTTTATGAATCAAAAGTTTATTCTTATACAAAACAAATTGAGTATCCTATAAGCGTTTCAAAAGAATTTTTGCATAAAGAAGATAAGGTTTTAGTTGTAGATGATTTTCTCGCAAATGGTGCTGCCTTAAATGGTCTTATAGATATTGTAAATGCTTCTGGTGCCACACTTGTTGGATGTGGAACTGTGATTGAAAAAGGATTTCAGCCTGGTGGCAAGATACTTAGGGATAAAGGGATAAGAGTTGAGTCACTCGCTATTATAGAATCTATTGATGAAGTAAATCAAAAAATTGAATTTAGAGATTAAAAAGGAGATTATAGATGTACGATATTGCGATAATAGGAGCAGGACCTGGTGGTATATTTTCTGCTTATGAATTATTAAAACTAAATAAAGATATAAAGATATTGATGATAGAGACAGGAAATGTTTTAGAAAAAAGAAAATGTCCTATTGATGGTGTCAAGGTTAAAACTTGTATAAAATGTCCTACTTGTAGCATAATGAATGGTTTTGGTGGTGCAGGTGCATTTTCTGATGGTAAATATAATATAACTAATGACTTTGGTGGAACTCTTTACCAATATATTGGGAAAGATGAAGCTATAAATCTTATGAGATATGTTGATACTATCAATGTGGAAAATGGTGGACAAAATACTAAACTCTATCATAATGACAATGCGGCTATAAAAACTATGTGTTTGCAAAATGGTATGAAACTTCTTGATGCTGAGGTAAGACACTTAGGAACTGATGTGAACTACATTGTTATGGGAAACATCTATAATAAACTTAAGGATAAGATAGAAATTAAGTTCAATACTACTTGTGAAAATATAGAAGATAAAAATGGAAGTTATTTGATAAAGACTACAGCTGGAGATTTTGAAGCAAAAAAATGTATAATTTCTGCAGGTCGTTCTGGTAGTAAGTGGATGGAAAAAGTTTGTAAAGAGATGGGTATTGAAACTAAGAGTAATCGTGTAGACCTCGGTGTTCGTGTGGAGCTTCCTGCAATTATATTTAAACATTTAACTGATGAATTATATGAGAGTAAAATAGTGTATAGAACTCCAAAGTATGATGACAATGTCAGAACTTTCTGTATGAATCCTTATGGATCAGTTGTGCAGGAAAATACGAATGGCATAATAACTGTAAATGGACATAGTTATGATGACCCAAAACTTAGAACTGAAAATACTAATTTTGCTGTGCTTGTAGCAAAAACTTTTTCAGAGCCATTTAAAGATAGTAATGGATACGGTGAGTCTATAGCAAGGCTTTCAAATATGCTTGGAGGTGGAGTCATAGTTCAAAGGTTTGGTGACCTAATTTCTGGTAGAAGAAGTAATGAGAAGAGAATAAAAGAAGGTTTTGTAAATCCAACTCTTAAAGCGACTGCAGGAGATTTGTCGCTTGTATTACCAAAAAGAATAATGGATTGTATAATAGAGTTTATATATCAACTTGATAAGATAGCTCCAGGAACTGCAAATGTAGATACGCTTTTATATGGTGTTGAAGTCAAGTTCTATAATATGGAAGTTAAACTTGATGAAAATCTTGAAACCAATCATAAGGGACTATTTGTTATAGGAGATTGCAGTGGTATCACTCACTCGCTATCTCACGCAAGTGCCGCTGGAGTGTATGTGGCGAGGTATATTTCTAATTAATTTATTAATATAAAAATTGGGGCGTTCACTCGCCCCATTTCTTATTTAAATTTGGGGACGGGGTATATTATTTGAAATTTGGGGACACCCTTTAAAACCAGATTTAAAATGTTTTATTTGACTAAAATGAAAATATATGCTAATATTTAGGTGTATTTCAATTGATTTGGAGATAGGAGGGTAGCTGGTGCGCCCCGCGGTCTTCAACACCGTTGTGAAAGGTTGACTTTCGGCTAGGTTCGATTCCTAGCGTCTCCGTTTTTTAATTAATTGGGGCTGAAGAAGATTTCATAGTGGTTTTTTATTAATTATAATTCTTTGGTTCCCAAGGAATTATTTTTTTTGAGGGCTCGCTGAGCTCGCCCATACGAAGGGTCTCGTAGAGCTCGCCCGTACGTAGGCGCGAGTTACACGAGCGCAAACAAGGGCTCGCTGAGCTCGCCCATACGAAGAGGTTGGTTATGGATAAAAATGAGATTTTGAGAAAATTACCACAGGTTGATGAGGTGTTAAAGTCAAAAGAGATGGCTCTTATAGTGGAAAATATTCCACATGATTTTTTAGTTAATTGTATAAGAGAAGTTTTGGTTGATACAAGAGCCAATGTACTTAATGGCATAACAAAAGATATAGATGAAAAAGAAATTATAAAAAGTGTAATTAACAAAGTTGAAAAAAAATCTAAACATAGTTTAAGAAGAGTTATAAATGCGACAGGAACAGTGCTCCATACAAATCTTGGTCGTGCTGTTGTGTCAAAGGCAGCTACTAATGCTATGATAGATGTTGCATACAATTATTCAAATCTTGAATATGATTTAAAAAGAGGTGAAAGAGGGGATAGGCAGTCGCATATAGAGAAGATAATTACTGACCTTACAGGATGCGAAGCTGCAATGGTTGTAAATAACAATGCTGCAGCTACTGTAATAGTGCTTGCATCTCTTGCTTGTGAAAAAGAAGTTATAGTTTCAAGAGGTGAACTCATAGAGATAGGTGGTTCTTTTAGAATCCCTGATGTTATGAGCGAGAGCAAGGCGATATTAAAAGAAGTTGGAACTACTAATAAAACAAAAATTTCAGATTATAAAAATAATATCAATGAAAATACAGCTGCACTTATGAAAGTGCATACAAGTAATTATAGAGTAGTTGGTTTTACTGAAGAGGCAACATTAAATGAATTAGTACCGCTTGGAAATGAGTATAATCTACCAGTTATATATGATATGGGAAATGGATTATTTGTCGACTTATCAGATTATGGAATAGATGAGCCAAATGTTCCAAATCTTGTGAAAGAAGGAGCAGATGTCATACTTTTTAGTGGAGACAAGCTTCTTGGCGGACCTCAAGCTGGTATAATTATAGGAAAAGCAAAATATATTAATAAAATGAAAAAACATCCACTCGCAAGAGCATTTAGAGTAGATAAGTTTACTATAGCAGCACTTACTTCAACTTTATTTGAATATTATGACATCAAAAGAGCAAAAAAGAATATACCAATTTTAAAAATGATTACTATGAGTAAAGCTGAACTAAAGGCAAAAGCAGAAAATATTGCAAGTTTAATTAAAAGGAAGATTAAAAGCAATGCGGAAATTGATATAGAAGAGATAAAGGATCAGGTGGGTGGTGGAACTGCTCCTGATGTATACCTTGATGGATATGCGGTTTCCATTATTTCAAAAGATAAAATGACTGAAAAAATAGAAAGAGAACTTAGAAATGTAGATGTGCCTGTGATTGTAAGGGTGGCACATAATAAGATACTTATAGATGTGAGGACGATACTTGAGGATGATATAGAGTTGTTAGTAGAAGAAATTGCAAGTGTATTATAGGGCTCGCATAGCTCGCCCATACGAGAGCTCGCATAGCTCGCCCATACGAGAGCTCGCATAGCTCGCCCATACGAAAGGGCTCGCATAGCTCGCCCGTACAGGGGCTTGCAGTTAGACCATAAATTTAAAAGGATTTATAATGCAGAATGTAATTATTGGAACGGCTGGTCATGTGGACCATGGTAAGACTTTTCTCATAAAAGCACTTACTGGAACTGATACTGACCGTCTAAAAGAAGAAAAGAAAAGAGGAATAACCATTGAAAATGGTTTTGCAAATCTCCCAAATGATCTTGGTATTCATGTGGGAATTATTGATGTGCCTGGACATGAAAAATTTGTCCGTAATATGCTTGCTGGTATTGGTGGCATAGATATAGTATTGCTTGTTATATCACTTGAAGAGGGAATAAAGCCACAAACCATAGAACATTTTGAGATAGTTAAATCACTTGGCATAAAAAAAGGTATAGTAGTATATACAAAACTTGATTCTGAAAATAAGGTTGATTTTAGTAATTTACAAGTGCAAGTAAAAGATATGCTTGCTGGATCAAATCTTGAAAATGCTAAATCAATATGTGTATCAAGTCTTACAGGTCAAAATATAGATGTGCTTAAAGAAATGATACTTGAACTAGTTAAAGAAATTGGAGAGAGAAACGTCCAAAAGGAATTAACAAGACTTCCTATAGATAGAATCTTTATAATGGAGGGCTTTGGTACTGTCATAACTGGCACACTTATGGAAGGCAAGATTGATACTGGTGATGAACTTATGGTTTATCCTTATCAAAAAGTTGTAAAAGTTCGTCAGATTCAAAGTTTTGGAAAAGTAGAACCATCAATATTTGCAGGACAAAGAACTGCTATCAATCTTTTAAATGTAAAGAAAGAAGAACTTATAAGAGGAGATGTGCTTGCTACAAAAGATTCAATACTTTTAAGTGACATTATAGACTGCAAGATTACTATGTTTAAATCTGTTACAAGAAAAATAAAGAATGGAGAAAAATTATATTTTAACTATGGATCAAGGCAGATTGAAGCAAGTGTTAAAGTTATAAGTGAAGAGTATGTACAGTTTAAATTTGATACACCAGTTCCAGTAAAAAGAGGAGACAAGTATATAGTTCGTTTTATTAGTCCTGCTGAGACTTGTGGTGGTGGCATAATTTTAAATATTGAATCAAAGAGATATAAGATAGAAAATGATGTGGCACTTAATCATTTCAAAGCCATTGATTCAAATGATGACAAAAAAGTATTACTTGAGATGATTAATGATGCAAGTATAGATTTTCCTAATCTCAATTTCCTTGCAAAAAAAATGAATGAAAGTGTAGCTACTATAAAAACTTATCTTGATGAATTATATAAGAATAGTGAGATAGTTATAGTCAATTCACTAAAATTAAAGAATGAAGGAAAGTATTATGAGATTAATGATAATTCAACAGTGCTTTCAAATAGATTCTTTGATGGAACAAAAAAATATATAATTGATATTCTAAATAAATTTCATAAAGAAAATCCGATTGCTAAGGGGATGAAAAAAGAGGAACTTAAAGGAATCTTATTTAAGAGATATACTAAAGTTGGTGATACCTCATTTGAAAATTTATTGAACTATATGATAGACAAGAAGATATTAAATCAAACTGATGATTTAGTGTCAAATGCTGAATTTAAGGTAGTTATAGATGATAAAAAAGCAAAAGAGTTTAATGATATAGAGAAAAAATATATTGATGCAAAATATGAATTGCCATTAACAAATGATGTAGTTGCTGAATTTGCAAAAGGCAAGCCAAACCAATATAAACTACAACTTAGACAGATTATCGTTGATTTAGCTAAAGAAGGGAAATTGGTAAAATTGTCAAATGAATACTATATCCATAAACAGTATTTTGATAAGGCAATTGATATAATAGTTAAGTTCTTTGAAACTCACGATAAGATGAAAATGAGCGAACTTAGGGATGAACTTGAAACTTCAAGAAAATATGCGATACTAATTTTAGAGTATACTGATTTAAAAAGAATAACAAAAATGGTCGGCGAATATCGTATAAAAGGTGATAGATTTAGCTCGGTATAAAACAATAGATTTTTGCATATTTTTAATTAGAATGGTATTATAAAAATAATACCATTTTTTGTTAAAAGTAGGCTAAAAAACCATTGTCTTAATAATATCTTCATTTTTTATTGACTTATTTTAAAAATTAAAATATAATATATAAGTAATAAATTTAATAAAATATTCATAATTTTTTTATATTTGGTGGGGGCCAAAAGTGTTTTTTGTTTTTGATTTAAAAACTGATATTTTAAACGAATGTATGTTTTTAAATTTAAAAAATGTTGTTTGATTGTAAGAATCACTATTATTTATAGTGATTTTTTTGTTGCTTTATATGCAAGATAATTATAATAGAGAAATTAAATACTTAAGAATATCTATTACTGAAAGATGCAATTTGAGATGTAGATATTGTATGCCTGTGGATGGGGTATGCAAAAAAGAACATGATGAAATGCTGACTTATGAAGAAATAATAAAAGTTTCAAAAGTGGCAGCAAAACTTGGAGTAAAAAAAATAAGACTTACGGGTGGAGAGCCTTTAGTAAAAAAAGATATAATAAAACTCGCATCTGATATAAAAAAAATTAATGGAATAGAAGAGTTGTGCATAACTACTAATGGAATTTTGCTTAATGAGTATGCAAAAGATTTAAAAGATGCGGGAGTTGATAGAATAAATATTAGCCTTGATACTCTTAATCCTGAAAAATATAAATACATAACAAGAATTGGCGAGTTTAAAGATGCATGGTCAGGAATTGAAAAAGCAATAAATATAGGATTTAAAAAAATCAAAATCAATTCAGTACTAATTGGTGGATTTAATGATGATGAAGTAGTAGATATATCAAGTCTCACTTTAAAATATCCTGTTGATGTTAGATTTATAGAACTTATGCCAATGTATGATAGTGGTGACTTTAAAGAAAATGCATTTATAAAAGCAAGTATAGTCATAGATAAGTTAAAAGAAAAATATGGCGATGACAAAATTAGTGAAGTAAAAGATATAAAACATATTGGACAAGTAGCAAGACTTTATAAAATAGATGGAGCACTTGGGTTTGTTGGACTTATAAGTGCAGTTAGCAATCATTTTTGCAAAGAGTGCAATCGTATAAGACTTACATCGGATGGAAAACTTAAACCTTGCCTTCATAGCAATGAAGAGATATCTATCAAAGGTTTAAGTGAGGATGAAATAGAAGAAAAGTTTAAGATGGCAATACTGCATAAACCAAAACAACATGATGAACTGTCATATACTAGTAGAAGCCATGCAGATAGAAATATGAATCAAATTGGTGGTTAAATGGATGATTATAGCAAAGTATCAGCAATAGTTTTATCAGGTGGTCTATCAAGTAGGATGGGACAGGATAAGTGTGATTTAGAATTTGATGGCGAGACCTTACTTAATATTCAGATAGATAAACTTAAGAGTATAGGTATAAAAGATATTATTGCTTCAGGCTATAGAGGAAATAATTTAAATGCAAAAGTATTAAAAGATGACATAATGAAGGGACCTCTTTCAGGTATACTTATAGGTCTTAAGGAAATTGAAAATGATAGAGCATTTGTGATAAGTGTAGATGTGCCACTTGTTAGAAGAATGAGCATAAAAAAAGTAATTGACTATTCTTTTTTGAAAGATTTAGAAATGGCAATGATGAGGCATAATGGCAATCGTGAACCACTTATGGGTGTGTATAAAAAAAGTCTAATAGATAGAATTGAAGCAATACTTGCTGGGGATAAATATAGTGTTATGAAACTTGCAGACACATGTAAATATGAATTTCTAGATATTGACGATGATGAAAAATATTTCTTAAATGTAAATAACAAAGAAGATTACGATAAATTATTGAAAATTAAAATTTAGGAGGGAAAACGTGATAATATTATTGTTCATATTGTGGATAATATTTAATGGAAAGATAACTGTTGAGATAGCAGTTCTTGGTATCATTATATCATTTGCAATAACAATTTTCTGCAAAAAGTTTTTCTATAAAGAAAAGAGAGAAACAAAACATATTATAAAAGAAGATTTTATGACTGTTGCATATATTGGAGTGCTTATTATTGAAATTATAAAAGCAAATATTGCAGTATTAAGTATTATGCTTAGTGATAAGATTGAAATCGATCCATGTTTCTGTTATTTTACCACTGATTTAAAAAATCCAATACACAGGATTTTACTTGCCAACTCAATAACTCTTACTCCTGGAACTATAACTGTTGAATTATCTGAAAAAGGCGAGTATAAAGTTCACTGCTTAGATAAGAGCTTCGCAGATGGTATTAATGACTCCATATTTGTGAAAATGCTTAGAAAAATGGAGGAACTATAGTATGATGATTGTTAATTTTACAAACATTGTATTTATTGCATCAATGATAGTATTATCTTTGTCAATAATTGCAATTTTTTTAAGAGCTGTTATTGGACCAACTGTAGCTGATAGAATTATTTGTATAAATATGATTGGTACTAAAATTATCATTTTTATATGTATGATAGCAGGATATCTTAGGGAAGATTTTTTGATAGATGTTGCTATAGTATATGCACTTATTAATTTTATTTCAATGGTAGTTCTTACTTATGCATATGGTTATGCTTATGAAAAGAGAGAACTTACACAAGAAAAAAACAAGGTAAAAAAAATTTTAGATAAGGAAAGGGGAACGAAATAATGGATATTTTAACTATATTAAGACTAGCAATTGGGACTATTCTGATATTCATTGGTCTTCTCATAATAGTCCTTGCTATAATTGGTGTATATAGACTTAACTATGTACTTAACAGAATGCATGTTGCTGCAACTTGTGATACTCTTGGAATGTTATTTATTCTTGTAGGACTTGTATTTATTGAGGGAATTACATTTACTACACTAAAGTTAGTTTGTATTGTAGTATTTTTCTGGCTATCTAGTCCTATATGTAGCCATTTGATAGCTAAGATTGAAAGTCAAACTAATAAAAATATTGACAATGAATGTGGGGAGATAAAATTATGATTTATATTCAATATATTTTAGTGGTATTTTTAGTTATTTGTGCTCTCTCAGTGTGTATAACAAATAATTTATTAGTTTCTTTAATAATTTTCACTGCATATAGTTTGGTAATGTCAGTTATTTGGATTTTCATTGAGTCTCCAGATTTAGCAATTACTGAAGCAGCAGTTGGAGCAGGAATAACTAGTATCTTATTCTTTATAACTCTTGTCAAGGTCGACAAAATGGGAGAGGAGGGAGTAAAAGATGAGTAGCTTTAAAGAAACAATTAACTCATTTGTTGATGGAACTGAGCCTACAATTGTTGAACAAAAAAATACTGAAAAAAGAGTTTATAAACATCATGAAGTTAGTCTTACTGAAAGACTCACTTCAATGATTGAAAAAGGCGAGAGTAAAGGTGCAAGAAATGCATATACTGTTATTGCAGTTATAATGGCCATAGTGATTATAAGTTGTCTTATCTTTACAGTATCTTCGCTTCCACAATTTGGCAATCCAAGTAATCCAGCTAATAATGAAGTTGTAAAGAAATATATAATGGATGGAATAGCTGATACTGGAGCAATAAATTTTGTAGCAGGAATGATTCTTGACTATAGAGCATTTGATACTTTAGGTGAATCAACAGTTTTATTTATAGCCGCTTCTGCTGTCATTATACTTTTGTTTAGAAAAAAATCAAAAAGTGAAGAAAAAACTTGCGAAATAGAAGAGAAAGTATATGAAGATAAAAGAGATCTTATTCTAAGACATGGAGCACTTATACTTGTACCATTTACACTAATGTTTGGAGTATATGTAATATTAAATGGTCATCTTTCACCAGGCGGAGGTTTCTCTGGTGGAACTATTATGGGAGCTGCACTAATACTTTATAATCTTGCCTTTGGTGATAAATCAACAAAAGAGTTCTTTAATTTTAAAATTTATAAAGTTATAACCATTGTAGCACTTAGTTTTTATGCAGTATCAAAAACATACTCTTTTTATACTGGTGCAAATCATATACATTCAATTATACCAAAAGGAATTCCAGGTAATTTGTTAAGTAGCGGACTTATACTTCCACTTAATATATGCGTTGGTGTTGTAGTTGCATGTACTATGTTTGGATTTTATTCTTTGTTTGATAGGGAGGAAATCTAATGTTTAGTGGCTTATTAAATAATTATTATGAGACAGCATCAATAATTGTATTTGGAATAGGATTTATGACGCTGCTTTTAAATCGAAATATAATAAAAAAAATCATAGGTTTTAACTTCATGGATACGGCTATTTATTTGTTCCTTGCATCTAAAGGATATATTACTGGTCGTATGGCACCGATACTTTATAATGAAACAACTCCTACACTTACTAAGTATATTAACCCAGTTCCTGCAGGACTTGTTCTTACAGGCATAGTTGTATCAGTAAGTTTTACTGCATTTTTTCTTGCTATTGCTATAAGATTATATAGAGAATACCATACTTTAGACTTACATGAGATAGTATCTATGATGAATAAAGAGGAGAATGAAGAATAATGGATAAATATTATGTGATAAATGATATTGTACAAAATTTTCCTTTCTTTTCTATAATACTATCCCTTTTTACAGGAATTCTTTGTGCAGCTGTTAAACCTAAAAAAGCAATGATGATTTGCTTCTTTAACTTAGTGGTTTGTTTTGTGTTATCACTTGCCACACTTATATATTGTATTAATAATGGTGATTATTATGTTTATATGATGGGTCATTTCCCTGCACCATTTGGAAATGAGATAAGGGTTGGAGTCCTTGAAGCTCTTATGGCTACTGCATTTGCTCTTGTTATGCTTTTGTCATTACTTGGTGGCCTCAAACATATATTCCATGATGTATTACCTGAAAAACAAAATTATTATTTCTTAATGATGGAATTACTATATACATCACTTATAGCACTTATTTATACAAATGACTTATTTACCGCATATGTATTTGTTGAGATCAATACTCTTACTGCTTGTGCTATAGTTATGCTTAAACACAGTAAGGAAACTTTGGTAGCTACTGCAAGATATCTTATGATGAGTTTACTTGGTTCTGGTCTTATTATGATAGGAATTAGCATTCTTTATGACATAAGCGGTCATTTACTTATGTCTAATATTAAAGAATCAATAGTGTCACTTGTTGCAGAAGGAAAATATAGACTTCCAATTGAAGTAGTTATTTGTCTTTTTGCAATAGGACTTGGAATAAAATCTGCTTTATATCCATTTCACTCATGGCTTCCTGATGCACATGGATCGTCAACATCAAGTTCATCAGCAGTTTTGTCAGGTCTCGTTCTTAAAGCTTATATAATTTTACTCATAAAATTAGTATATAGAGTATTTAGTATTGATGTTATAAGAGGATCAAAAGTTTTAGATATTTTATTTGTGCTCGGAGTTCTTGCTATGACTATAGGTTCAATCAAGGCAATTAATTCAAGAGATTTGAAGAGAATGATTGCTTATTCATCAGTAGCACAAATTGGTTATATATATCTTGGAATCGGACTTGGAAATGATGCAGGAATGATAGCAGCTTGCTTTCAAATATTAGTTCATGCATTCACTAAACCAATGTTATTTAATACTGCAGGTGCATTTATGGATGAAGCAAATGGAAGTAGAAAGTTTAAAGATTTAGCTGGAGCGGCAAGAAAAAATCTTTGGGCTGGAATTGGATTTGCTGTCGGTGCATTTTCTATGATAGGTATACCGCTATTCGCAGGATTTGTAGTTAAGTATAATCTTGCATTAGCATCACTAGATACAAATAGAGCAGTAATTGCACTTATTGCACTTGTTATAAGTACTGTATTAAATGCAATATATTATATACCTGCACTTATGGTTTTGTTCAAAAAAACAGATTCAAGTTCAAAATTAGTATTTTTCGCTGATAAGGGTGATGTTCCTTTTATTTTCTCAAACGGAGTGTTTATAATTTCTAATTTTATTCTTGGAACCATGTCACCATTATTTATAACACTTATAACAATCGGCTTAAATAAATTTGCATAATACGAATAAATATTTTTAGGAGTAACAAATATGAAAGATTATATGCTTTTATTACCAGTATTATTTCCTGCATTAGCAGCATTATTTACTTTGGTAATAAAGAAACAATTTTCAGACAGAAGTTTTAGAACTAAATATGTAGGAGTAGTACTTTTGCTTACTCTTATATTTAATTTTTACGCAATTTTCAATTTTAAAGGACTGACATTATTTTATTTAACTAAGTCTTTACCTATTGAATTTAAAGTAGATGGTATGACTTATTTATTTAACAGTATAGTTACTGTTATGTGGTTCCTAGCAGGAGTATTTTCTTTTGAGTATATGAAACATGAAGAAAACAATGAGAGTTTTTATTTGTTTTATTTGCTCACTGAGGCAGTTCTTATAGCACTTGGAATGGCATCTAATTTTATGACACTTTATCTGTTCTATGAATTTATGACTTTCCTTTCACTTCCACTTGCACTTCATACTAGAACTAAAGAAGCTATAAGTGGCGGTCTCAAATACTTATTCTATTCAGTATTTGGTGCTTCACTTGCACTTGTTGGATTCTTCTTTATGAATCAATATGGAGATATTACCTTCAAAGCAGGAGGCACTTTGATTGCTAGTAAGGTTTTAGGAAATGAGGGACTTTTAAAAGTTATTTTCTTCCTTACTATATTAGGATTTAGTGCAAAAGCCGGTATGTTCCCACTTCACGGTTGGCTTCCATCAGCTCACCCAGTTGCACCAGCACCAGCATCTGCAGTATTATCTGGTGTTATAACTAAAGCTGGTGTGCTTGCTATAATAAGAGTTATTTATTATCAAGTTGGTGTGGATTTCCTTCGCGGAACTTGGGTTCAATATGCATTTATGACTCTTGCACTTATAACTGTGTTTATGGGTTCTATGATGGCATATAAAGAAAAAGTATTAAAAAAGAGACTTGCATATTCATCTGTATCACAAGTTTCATATGTACTTTTTGGACTTTCAACTATGACTCCTATTGGATTTGTAGGAGCTTTACTTCAAGTTGTATTTCACTCAATAGCAAAGAACCTTTTATTTATGGCAGCAGGAGCTATTATATATAAAGAGCACAAAACTTTAGTTTCTGAACTCAAAGGGATAGGAAAGAATATGCCTATAGTTATGTGGTGCTTTACTATTGGTGGACTTGCACTTGTAGGTATACCACCACTTACTGGTTTTGTAAGTAAATGGTATCTCGCTCAAGGTTCACTTGTATCTGGAGTGCCAACACTTAATTATGTAGGACCTATTATTCTTCTCGCATCAGCACTTCTTACAGCTGGATACTTAGTAACTATTTCAATTAGCGCATTTATACCTGGTGCGGATTTTGATTATAGTACAGTAAAAAATACTGAACCTAATTTATATATGTTATTCCCACTTGTATTACTTGCAGTAGCATGTTTTGTTTTCGGAACATTTTCAACTCCACTTATTAATTTCTTTACTAATATTGCAAGTACAATTATGTAGTTGTGGGGCTCGTGTAGATCGCCCATAAAATCAGTGGGTGCAATCCGGAGGAATAAATGATTGTTTTAGTAGGTATACTGCTTCCGATTTTAGCAGGATTATTAATACCAGTATTAAAACTAAATAAGTTTAATAGAAATGTATTTGTAGTAGCTTCAACAGTTATTACTAGTGTGATTGCAATTTATATCGCATTTATAAGTAAGATTACTGCATTTACATTACTTCATATTAACAATGTATTTTCTATTGGATTCAATATAGATGGATTATCAAAAGTTTTTTTATTAATTATTGCTACACTTTGGCCTATTGCAACTTTATATGCAACTGAATATATGGATCACGAAGAAAACCAAGATTCGTTTTTTAGATATTATATAATTGCATATGGAATTGCACTTGGACTTGCATTCAGTAAGAATGCAATAACTATGTATTTATTTTATGAATTACTTACATTTTTAACATTGCCACTTATCATGCACGATTTTGATAACAAGAAAGTGCAATATGCAGGAAAAGTTTATCTTACTGTATCAGTGCTTGGAGCAGCAATAGCTCTTATAGGAATAATTGTATTTACAACAACAGTTCCTCTTGTTGAGTTTAAATATGGCGGTGTATTAGAAGATACTATTTTTAGATCAAATGAAGCTCGCATTAATATAGCCTATATACTTTGTTTCATTGGATTTGGAGTAAAAGCGGCGATACTTCCATTTACATATTGGCTTCCAACTTGTAGTGTTGCTCCAACTCCTGTATCAGCGCTTCTACACGCTGTTGCTGTTGTAAAAGCTGGAGTATTTGCAATTATGAGGGTTACTTATTATTTATTTGGAAGCACTAATATGAATGGTTCAAATGCTCAGAAAGTAACAATGATAATTGCAATTATTACTATCATTTATGGTTCTATAATGGCAGTTAGAGATAAGCATATAAAGAGAAGACTTGCATATAGCACAGCTAGTAATCTTTCATATATATTATTTGCTGTAACTCTTATGTCAGTTAATGGCTTTGCAGCTTCATTGACTCATATGATGTTCCATGCACTTATAAAGATTAATTTGTTTTTTGTAGCTGGAGCAATAATGATATATGCAAAAAAAGAATATGTTTCTGAAGTTAAGGGTTTAGCAAATAAAATGTCAGTATCGATGTTTGCATTTTTAATTGCATCTCTTGCAATGATAGGCTTACCACTTACTTGCGGGTTTGTAAGTAAGTATGTAATTATTACTGCTGCAGTTGAAGCAAATAATAAATTTTCTTTGATGGGAATAATGGCAATAATAATTTCTTCAATTTTAACTTTAGTATATTTATTTGGTATTGTAATACCAGCATATATACCTGGATCAGATTTTGACTATAATGAAATTAAAGATGTTAAAGAATCAGGTGTAGTTATAAGATTTGTATTTATATTAATTACTATTATGATTATATATTTTGGTGTTAATTCTGGCTTGATACTTGATTTTATTAATGATGTAGCAAGCGGAATCATTTAGGAGGCAAAGTGAAAGGATCAGCTTTATTATTTTTAGTATTGTTTCCAATAGTAGGAGCATTTATATCTTACTTGATTGGAAGAAAAAATAAGACACTAAGAGACTATTTTGCTGCATTTGTATGCATTGTAGATTTACTTATCATGATTTACTTATTCATAAGAGTGGTAAATGGTGAGATACTACACTATTATTTATATAATATATGTGGTCAATATATTCATTTAGAACTCGATGGTTTCAGAGCTATTTACGGAACTATTTGTGCATTTATGTGGTCAATGACTACATTGTTCTCTCATGAATATTTTCATCATTATAGAAATAGAAATAGATACTATTTCTTTAATCTTTTAACATTTGCAGGAACTATGGGTGTATTTTTATCAGGAAATTTGTTTACTACATTTATTTTCTTTGAAATTATGTCTATGGCATCATATGTAATGGTTATACATGATGAAAAACCAGCTGCTATGAGAGCAGGAGATACATACCTTATGATTGCTGTTCTCGGTGGCATGGTTATGCTTATGGGATTATTCCTTATGTCAAATGCAGTTGGAACTCTTGAAATAGATGAATTGCATGAAGCTGTAACATCTTATCTTAAAGATGGTGGAAGTTTAAAAATTATATGGGCTTCTGCTATGTGTATGCTTTTTGGATTTGGTGCCAAGGCTGGTATGTTCCCAGTTCATATTTGGCTTCCTAAAGCTCACCCAGTTGCACCTGCTCCAGCATCAGCACTTCTTTCTGGTATACTTACAAAATCTGGTGTTTATGGAATATTAATTATCACATCAAGAATATTCTTATATGATCCTGCTTATGGTAATTTAATTCTTGGTATTGGAACAATTACAATGTTCCTTGGTGCATTCCTTGCACTATTCTCTATAGATTTAAAGAGAACACTTGCTTGTTCTTCTATGTCACAAATTGGATTTATATTAGTAGCTTGTGGTATGCAGGCTTTACTTGGACATCACAATGCTTATGCAGTTCGTGGTGCACTTCTTCATATGGTAAATCACTCAGTATTTAAACTTATACTTTTCATGGTTGCTGGTGCTGTATATATGAATCTTCATAAGTTAAACTTAAATGACATAAGAGGATTTGGAAGAGGAAAGTGGTTTTTAAATTTTGCATATCTCATGGGTTATATTGGTATCGCTGGTGTTCCACTTTGGAGTGGATATGTATCAAAGACCTTAATTCACGATGCAATACTTCACTACTTACATGGACTTCATCATGAAGGTATACATGGTTTCTTACAATATGATATCTATAGTATAGTAGAATGGATTTTCACTATTTCTGGTGGACTTACATTTGCATATATGACAAAATTATATATATCAGTATTCTGGGAGAAAAATGTTGATTCTGCAGTTCAAAAGAAATATGATGATATGAATAAGACTTATATTAGTCCGCTTTCAAAATTTGCTATTGGATTATCAGCTCTTATCCCACCAATATTCGGATTTACTTCTACAATTATGGATAGGGTAAATAAATATAATCTTGGTCTCATGGATAGACTTGCAGATGTTGGTGAGACATTTATGACTGAAGGTGCACATGCATTTGAACATGCTGACAAGTTCCTTGATATTTTTACTGTAGATTGTCTCGTTGGTGCAGGTAAGTCTCTTATAATTGGTGCATTAGTTTATTTATTCTTTATAAGAACACTTCTTATGAAAACTGAAAATGGTAAGAGAGTATATGTAAATGTATGGCCTGAATGGCTTGACCTTGAAAACTCTTTATATAGACCTCTTATTATGGGATTGCTTGTTGATGTTTTAGGATTTATTTGCTCAATATTTGATAATTTTACTAATTTTGTTACTCCAAAGATAATATTTATTCTTTCATTTATTTTTAGAGTTTGCGATAAGTTTGTTGATGGAATAGTGAGTATACTTAAATCTACATTATTTGTTGCTATTAATACTATTAAGTCAGGAGATGCATTTGCAGTTCTTAATGTAGAATCAGATAGTTCAAAAGCTGTAAAAACAGTTACTGATAGTTTATCTATAAGTTTGTTATTATTTTGCTTAGGCTTATGTATAGCACTTATTTATCTCGTGGTGCTAAATGTGTAGTCTTGGCATTTAATATAAAATCTATTAAAGTTTAGGGAGGACTTTATTATGGATCAAAAAGTTAAAAATGCTAGAATATTATTTAAAGTTTTAGCACTTTTTACACTTATGTTCTTTGCAATGTCAGTAGTATATGGTGTTATGAACAACCAAGTTGCAGATATAATACCTGGTTGGATTAGAATTTTAAAAACACCTGCACAATGTACTCAAGACATGTATGGAGTAAGTGTTGTTGGAACTTATTTCAATATGGGAATGTGTTGTTTACTTATGCTTCTTTACATCGTTATTTGCGGTGGTGTTGATGCCGTAAATAGCGGAACAGTTGCAGCATTCTTCCTTACAGTTGGTTTCTCTTCTTGGGGTATGAATGTTATGAATATGCTTCCACTTATGATTGGTATGCAAGTTTATGCTTTATTAAAGAAGAAAACTCCAGTTTCTATGATGAATCTTGGAATCTTTGCTACTGCAATAGCACCTATCATGTCAGAAGTTGTTCTTAGATGGCCTGGATATACTGCACCAGGAGTTGAAGGAACTACAGGTGTTGCGGCTATGAGCAATTTACCAATTCATCCACAAGGATTTATTATTGCTTTTATAATTGCAGTTTTATTCTGCTGCTTTTATCCTGCACTTTGTGCAAAAGCTCCAAACTTCCACTTTGGATGTGACTTATTTAATGCAGGACCTCCTGCAGGTTTCCTTTGCTTAATGACTATTGGTTTCTTATTTAAAGTTACTAATGTTGCACTTCCATCAAATGGACCAGGTCAATCACAAGTTGAAATATTTGGATTTGTATTTGTTTCATATTTGATAGTATTTGCAATTTGCTTTATTCTTGGAATGATGCTTGATAAAGATGCACTTAACAATTATGGAAAACTTATAAAAGATTCAGGTCATGGATCTGATTTTATTGATAAGTATGGTATTGGTGCTACTCTTATAAATTTTGCAGTTTATGGAGTATTTATCCTTTTATTCTACACTTGTATGAAGTTCTGCTTCGGAGCTAAGTTTAGTGGACCTATAGCAGGTGTTGTTTGGTGTGCATTTACTTGGGTTGCAGCTGGTGCTCATCCACTTAATGTATTACCTATTGGTATAGGATATGTTCTTATTTCAATTGTTTCTACTAAGATTTGTCCAGCTCTTAATATTGGTGCTGAGTCAGGTAGACTCGGAATGAGTACTGTTGGTATCCTTATAGCATTCTCTTATGCTACTGGTATGGCTCCAATTTCTGGAAAGTATGGTGTTATTTGGGGAATCATTGCTGGTATTATGCACTTTGCAATAGTTACATTAATACCACTTCAATACGACTTCTTCAACTTCTATAATGGAGGATTTACAGCAGGAGTAGTTGCATTTGTATTAATTCCATTTATAGAGCACTGGTGGCCAGCTAAGGCTGAGGCTTAATTACTTTTAAGGGTCAAGCTTAACGCCACAAAATTTAATAATATCATTAATGTTAGCGAGTCATGATAGACCATGTGCCTATCTTGACCAATGAGTATAGGTGGCAACATCTATGCTTGCCCAGTTTTGCGAAGCTACATTATTAGAATATGATAGTATAATAACTAAAAATTATGCTACTGCAAAAAGACATTAAATGATATAATAAGTTTAATGTCTTTTTTGTTAAAGGAAAAAATATGAAAAAAGTAAATGTAGAAGAAGCTATTGGTATGGTTTTGTGTCATGATATGACTCAAATAATACCAGGAAAATTTAAAGATGCAAAATTTAGAAAAGGTCATGTTATAAAGGAAGAAGACATTCCCATATTACTTTCTATGGGGAAAAAACATATTTTTGTCTATGAAATAAATGAAAATTTTATTCATGAAAATGAGGCAGCTCTTATTTTACGAGATATGTGTATAAGTGAAAACTTTGTTGAATCAGAAGTAAAAGAAGGAAAGATAATGCTTAAAAGTAAAATTAAAGGTTATCTTTCAATTGATAAAGAAAGATTGAAAAAAGCTAATATGCATAATGACATAGTTATTTCAACTATAAAAAATGGAAATGTGGAAGAGAATGAGACTGTGGCAGGTATGAGAGTGGTTCCGCTTGTAATAGAAAAAAAGAAACTTGATGAAGTAAGAGTTGCTGTAGGGAATGAACCTATAATAAAAGTATATCCATATAAAATTAAAAAATTTGGCATGGTTGTTACAGGATCAGAAGTTGCGGATAAAATTATTGAAGATAAGTTTTCTCCAGTTGTTGAAAATAAATTAGCAAAATATGGAGTTAAACTTATTGACAAAGTTTATTCTGGTGATGATAAAGAAAAAATAATTGATGGAATAAAATTATTAAAAGAAAAAGGAGCAGAACTTATATGCTGTACTGGTGGTATGTCGGTTGATCCAGATGATATGACACCAAGTGCTATAATGGAAAGTGGTGCTAGAGTAGTTACATATGGTGCGCCTTTTCTTCCAGGAGCTATGATGCTACTTGGATATTTTGATGATGACACACCAATAGTTGGTCTTCCAGGATGTGTTATGTACGCTGCAGCAACAGTCTTTGATGTTTTATTACCAAAAATATTAGCAAAAATAAAGTGGACAAGAGAAGAAATTATTGATATGGGATATGGTGGATTATGCAGACAATGTAAAACTTGTCACTTCCCTAATTGCTCGTTTGGGAATTAAAGGAAGAAAAAACAGTAAAAGGGCTCGCATAACTCGCCTGTACAGGTGAGTACTATAAAAAAAGAAAGGAAAATTTTACAATGAAAAAATATTTAAGTTTAATTTTATCATTTTTAATGCTTATGTCATTAGTTGCTTGTGTAAATAATAATAAGCAAGCTGAAGCTAACACAATAGTAGCCACAGAGACTGTAACTGAAGCAAAGGTAGCACAAACAGAATTAATAGTATTTGCAGCTGCTTCTATGACTGAAACTATGAATCAAATTAAAGATATGTATGAAGCAAAGAATTCAAATATTAAAATCACATACAATTTTGATTCTTCAGGAACATTATTAAAACAAATTGTTGCTGGTGCTGATTGTGATATTTTTATATCGGCTGCACAAAAACAAATGAATCAACTTGATATTAGTAAAGGAGAGGATGTAAATAAAGACAAAAATGATTTTGTTTTACAAGGAACAAGAATTAATTTGCTTGAAAATAAAGTTGCACTTGCTGTGCCAGATGGTAATCCTAAAAATATAGAAAGTTTTCAAGACTTAACTACTGATAAATTATCACTTCTTGCAATTGGAAATAGTGATGTGCCAGTTGGAGCATATACACTAGAGATTTTAGCTTATCTTAATAAACCAGTTGAAGAACTTGAAAAAGAAGGAAAAATAACTTATGGTTCAAATGTCAAAGAAGTAACTACCCAAGTTAAAGAAGGGACAGTTGATGCAGGTATTATTTATGCAACTGATGCTGCATCAGCAAAGCTTAAAGTAGTAGATCTTGCTACAAAAGATATGTGCAAACAAGTTATTTATCCAGCAGCTTTAATTAAAACAACAAAAAATGAAGATCTGGCAAAGAAATTTTTAGATTATTTAAAAACTGATGAAGCTATGAAAGTATTTGAGTCAGTTGGATTTGCAAAGGCAAATTAATATGGACTTTTATCCTTTATATAATTCATTAAGAATTGCAATTATTGCTACGATAATAATTTTTATTATTGGTATATTTGCAGCGTATTATATTGCAAAACTACCTGGCATCATTAAAGGGGTGTTAGATGTTATCCTAACACTCCCTTTGGTGTTGCCACCAACTGTTGTAGGGTATTTATTACTTTTATTACTTGGACCAAGACGTCCATTTGGAACATTGATAAATGAGTTATTCGGAATTAGACTTGTAATGACTTGGTGGTCAGGAATTTTTGCTTCTTTTGTTGTTGCATTTCCACTTATGTATAGGACAGCAAGAGGTGCATTTGAATCTTTTGATGAGACACTTGCTTCTGCAGGAAAAACTTTAGGACTTAGTAATACCTATATATTTTGGAATATACGTATGCCGTTTTGCGCTAAATCTATGATAGCAGGAATTGTGCTTGCATTTGCAAGAGCACTTGGTGAATATGGTGCTACTTCAATGCTTGCTGGATATACTCCTGGAAAAACTGCTACAATATCAACTACAGTTTATCAACTATGGAGGACTAATGATGAAGTAGGAGCTGGGGTGTGGGTGTTAATAAATATTGCAATCTCGGCTATATTCTTATTATTAATAAATAGTAATGATAAAAAAAGTAAAGCAAAAATATAATTGTATTGTCGCTCGCATAGCTCGCGACTACGGTTTGTGCGAGTTATACGAGCCCTTTATAAATTTATGTTAAAAGTAAAGATAAAAAAACAATTAGATAATATAACATTAGATGTTGACTTCGAAACCAACGATGATGTGTTAGGTCTTATCGGCGCTTCTGGTTCTGGTAAATCAATGACACTTAAATGTATTGCTGGCATAGAGGAACCAGATAGTGGCTTTATCTCAATTGATGATAGAGTTTTATTTGATAGTGTAAAGAAAATAAATATAAAACCACAAGAAAGAAGAATAGGATATCTTTTTCAAAATTATGCATTATTTCCTCAAATGACAGTGAAAAAAAATGTGATGGTATCAGTAAATAAGAAATATAACAAAGAAGAAAAGCTAATTAAAGCAGATGAAATACTAGAATTACTTAATATAAAAGAAATTGAGAATAAATTGCCAAGTGAAATTTCTGGCGGTCAGCAACAGAGGGTGGCATTTGCAAGAATCATAGTAAATGAACCAGATTTCCTTTTACTTGATGAACCTTTTTCATCACTCGATGCATTTCTAAGGTGGAATCTTGCGAAAGAATTAAAAAGTATTGTTGAAAAATTGGGGAGAAAAGCAATTTTTGTTACTCATAATATCAACGAGGTATATTATTTATGTAAAAATGCAATTGTTTTAGATAAGGGTAGAGAAATTGAAAAGAATAGTGTGAATGAGTTAATTGAAAATCCAAAGAATAATATAGTTAAAAATATTGTTAAATATTCAGATTTAAGTAGGAAAGATATAGATAATATGTAGGATTAAATAGGTTTTTACTTTAATTTTAAATATGAGCGGATAATATCCGCTCATTATTAACATCAAGTAGAATATAAATTGTGAAATATTAATATTTATGGTAAAATATAATAAAGGCAATTAAATAAATATAGGAGGCACACTATATGAATATCACGGACAACATTAAGTATGTAGGAATGAGTGACAAAAATCTAGATTATTTTGAGGGACAGTATAAGACTCCAAATGGCATGTCATATAATTCTTATATGATAATTGATGAAAAAATTGCTGTACTTGATACAGTCGATACAAGATTTAAAGATGAGTGGCTAAGTAAGATTGAAAGTGAATTAAGTGGAAAGGAACCAGATTACTTGGTAGTTCACCATATGGAACCAGATCATTCATCTAATATCAAGAACTTTCTTGATAAATATAAGAATTGCAAAGTCGTATCATCATTTGCCGCTTTTGCTATGATGAAGAATTATTTTGATACAGCATTTTCAGATAGACAAATTGCAATTAAAGATGGTGATAAATTAAATATTGGAAAGCACACACTAAATTTTATTGCTGCGCCTATGGTTCACTGGCCAGAAGTGCATATGTCATTTGAAGAGAGCGAAGGCATACTCTTTTCAGCTGATGCATTTGGGAAATTTGGTGTGATGGGAACTGATGAACCTTGGGATGGTGAGGCAAGAAGGTACTTCATAGGAATAGTTGGTATGCATGGAACATTTGTTCAAAATGTTTTAAAGAAGGCGGCAACGCTTCCTATAAAAAAGATTTGTCCACTACATGGAGAAATTATGGAAAAAGATTTTGATCACTATATTGATTTATATGATAAGTGGTCAGGATATAAGAAAGAAAAAGATGGTGTGTGTATAGTTTATACCACAGTTTATGGTCATATGAAAGAGGCTGTAGAGAAGCTTTCTGATATGCTAAAGAAAAATGGCACAAATGTAGAAGTATTTAATTTACTTAGAGATGATATGAGCGAAGCTGTTGCAAAAGCATTTGCATATGAAAATTTAATTCTTGCAACTACAACATATAACAACGGCATTTTTCCGCTTATGAGTGATTTTACACACAGGCTTATTGAGCATAAGATTCAAAATAAGAAAATTGGAATCATTGAAGGTGGTACTTGGGCACCTCAGGCAGGAAGTATTTTAAAAAATATGTTTAAAGATTTGCCAAATATAAAAATTGATGAAAATATGGTTACAGTGCTTGGATCACTAAATAGCGAGAGTGAAGAAAAATTAGAAAAACTTGCAAAATCTTTTTATAATATAGGAGGCTAACTATTATGAGTTATGGAGAATTAAAATCAGTATGCATTAAAAGTAAACAGGATGGGTTAATACATAATATAGGTCAAGCAGACCTCATTAAAACTGGAATACCTAATGATGTTCATTGTGATGGTGGGGATTTACAGGTGTCTATATTGCCAGAAGAAATAATCAGTGAATATGAAAAAAAGACTGGTGAAAAATATCAATATGGTAAGTTTGGAGAAAACCTTGTTATAAAAGGTCTAGATTACAAGTCGTTAAAAGTAGGAGACAGCATATCTCTTGGAGATGCAAGGCTTCTTATTACTAGAATTGGTGTTGGTAAAAGTAAAAGAGATGGGTCAGTATGTAAAGACGGTATGCATGATAATTTCATATTTTGTAAAGTGACAGTAGCGGGTATAATAACTTCTGGGGACCAAGTTTATTTAGAATAGAATACCTTGAATATTAGACATTTTTATTAAATAGGGAGTAAATCTCCCTATTTTTATGTCTTTTTGTCTTGAATATGTAAATTTTGTGTAAAAAATAATGAAGTCCGTCCCCACTATTCTTCCGTCCCAACTATTTTTAATTAAATACACTTAACTAAAATTAAATATGTTGAAATATTGAATATTAGTTAAGAATTTGTTAAAATATATGTAAGGCATTCGTTATATAAATATTTTTTCCGAGATTATTTACCTAAAGTGGGCACTATGGTGATAATCCGTTTAGGGTATCGTTGGAAACGACGCTGCCTCTCCTCCATTTGAAAAGGAAAAAATAAAAAAAAGAAAAAAATATTAAGTTAGGAGGACACTTCAATGGCATTGAAACAAGTTCAGACAACTTGTGCATATTGTGGCGCAGGATGTCAAATTATGTTTACCGTTGATACTGCAAAAAACAAAATTGTTAGTGCAGTACCAGCAGATGGTAGAACAAATCAAGGCACGCTTTGTTTAAAAGGTCATTATGGTTGGGATTATATTAATGATCCACAAATATTGACTAAGAGATTAACAAAGCCAATGATTAGAAAGGGCGGCAAAGGAAGTAAACTCGAAGAAGTTTCTTGGGATGAAGCTATTAAATATGTAGCTGACAATCTTACAAGAATCAAAAAACAATACGGACCTGATTCACTTATGTTTACAGGTTCAGCACGTGGTCCAGGAAATGAAGCAAACTATATAATGCAAAAGTTTGCAAGAGCTTGCGTTGGTACTAATAATGTTGACCACTGTGCACGTATATGACATGCTCCTTCTGTAGCGGGTCTACAGTATTCGTTAGGTTCAGGCGCCATGACAATGGGCGTTCATGAAATCGAAGACGCAGAGTTGATTTTCAACTTTGGGTATAATGGAGCGGATTCACATCCAATCGTTCAAAGAAGAATTGTTAAAGCAAAACAAAAAGGTGCTACAATTATCTGTGCAGATCCAAGAGTGACTGAAGCAGCAAGAATTGCAGATATCCATTTACAACTTAAAGGTGGTACTAACATTGTACTTGTAAATGCAATGGCTAATGTAATCTACAATGAAGGTTTAACTGATGAGAACTTCATCAAGAATATGACTAATGATTATGAGCAATTTGTAGAAGTAATTAAAAAGTACACACCAGAGTATGCAGAGCCAATTTGTAAAGTTCCAGCTGATTTAATTAGAAAAGCTGCAAGAACTTATGCAAAAGCAGGAACTGCTATGATACTTTATGGAATGGGCGTTTGCCAATTTGGTCAAGCTGTTGATGTTGTTAAAGCACTTGGTTCACTTGCTCTTATGACTGGTAACTATGGTAAGCCTTCATCTGGAATAGGTCCTGTTCGTGGACAAAATAATGTTCAAGGTGCTTGTGATATGGGAGCTCTTCCAAATGTATATCCAGGATATCAAAATGTTACTGTTCCAGAGATACAAGCTAAGTTTGAAAAAGCTTGGGGTGTAAAATTATCTAACAAAGTAGGTATTCCACTTACACACGTTCCTCAACGTGTTCTTGAAGAGAAAGATCCAGCAAAACAAATACATGCATATTATATCTTCGGTGAAGATCCAGCTCAATCTGATCCAGATGTTGGTGAAGTAAGAGAGTCTTTAGAGAAGATTGATTTTGTTGTTATGCAAGATATTTTCATGAATAAGACTGGTGAGTATGCTGATGTTATACTCCCATCTACTGCATGGAATGAGCATGATGGCGTATATACTTGCTGTGACAGAGGATTCCAAAGAATTAGAAAAGTAGTTGAGCCACCAGAGGGTGTAAAAACTGACTGGGAAATCATCTGTGAGATTTCTACTGCAATGGGATACAAGATGAAATATAAAAATACTGAGGAAATTTGGAATGAATTAATTGATTTATGTCCAAGTTTCGCAGGTGCTACATATGAAAAATTAGAAAAACTTGGCAATATCCAATGGCCATGCCGTAGTAAAGAAATGAGCGATATAGGAACTCCTTATCTTCACAAGGGTAAATTCTCTAACCCAGATGGAAAAGGTAAGTTCTATACTACTGAATGGAGACCACCTAAGGAGCTTGAGAATGAAGAGTATCCATTATCATTCTCAACAGTTCGTGAAGTTGGACACTATTCAGTTCGTACTATGACAGGAAACTGCCGTACTCTTAGAAATCTTGAAGATGAGCCAGGTTGGATCCAAATGAATCCAGCTGATTGTGAAAAACTTCACATCAAACATGGCGATCTTGTAAAGGTTGTAAATAAGAGAGGATGGTGCATCACTAGATGTAATGCAACTGATAGAGTTGCAAAAGGTGCTACATATATGACTTATCAATGGTGGATTGGATGCTGTAATGAGCTTACTATTGGTGCTAACCTTGACCCAGTATCTAATACTCCAGAGTATAAATATTGTAACTGTCGTGTTGAAAAACTCGATGATCAGAAAAAGGCTTGGGATTATGTAAATAATGAATATCAAAGCCTCCGTCAAAGAATGGGAATCAAAATGGTAGGAAAGGAGGCAGAATAATATGAGACAATTCGTTAAAGGAAATCCTGACCTTTGTATAGGCTGCAGAACTTGTATGATAGGTTGTGTTGTAGAACACGAAGGAAAAAGAATATTTGAAATTGATCCAGATGGATATGATTTCAACCCAAAACTTCATATGGTAAAAACTGCTAAAATTTCTATACCAGTTCAATGTAAACATTGTGAAAATCCAGCATGTATTGCTGCTTGTCCAGTGAAGTGTATAAAAGTTATAAACGATGCTGTTGTAATTGATCAAAAAGAGTGTATAGGATGTAAATCTTGTATGCAAGCTTGCCCATTTGGTGTTATTGATATGATAGCACAAGTTGGCACAAGTCAAGCTGATGGAAGTAGAAGAGTAGTTGCAAATAAATGTGATTTATGTGTAGGTACAGGTAATGGTCCTGCATGTGTTCGTGTATGTCCAACTGCTGCTCTTAAGCTTGTTTCTGAAGAAGAAATGAAGGCTTCTATCTACAATAGAAGAATGGCAACTGCTGAAACTGCAAAAGCTATTGCTGATGCTGAAGCTGAAGCATAATTATTTTTGATGCAAGGAGTTTTATGCTCCTTGCATTTTTTAAAACCATAAAAATTAAGGAGAAAAAATTATGGCAGAGAATATGAGTTGTTATGTACTTTGCGATCCTAATAAATGTACTGGATGTAAAGCTTGTGAACTTGCTTGCTTTGCTGAACATAACAAAAAGAATAACCATGTTGGATATACTGTAGGTACAGTAACTGTCCCTGTTACTGCAAAATTATATGTTACAAAATTTAATGCTTATTGTATGCCAATACAATGTAAGCATTGTGAAGATGCTCCTTGTCTTAATGCTTGTAAGAAACATGCTATTTATAGAGATGAGAATAAACAAGTAATAGTAGATGAGAGTAAATGTATCGGATGTAAAGATTGTGTAATGGCTTGTCCATTTGGTGCTATTTCTATATTACCAGTTAGTGAAAATGGCACACCAATGTTACAAAAAGATAAGGAAGTAGTTAAAGCTGCTTCTAAGTGTGATTTATGTAAAGGTATTGAGGGTGGACCAGCATGTGTTCGTGTATGTCCAAATGAAGCACTTCGTTTAGTTAATTTAAATGAAGAGCAACTCAAGAAGTCAATTGCAACAGCCGAGAGCCTTTATGAATCAAGGTTATCTTAAGGAGGTGAAGAGCTATGATGAGAGTTGTAGAAATAGATAAGAATATATGTACAGGATGTCAAGAATGTACAAAGGTTTGTCCAGCTTATGCTATAGAAGGAAATCCAGGTGAACCACAAACAATCAATGTTGAAAAATGTGTAATGTGCGGACAATGTGTTCAAAAATGTAAATCATATGTATCAATTGTATCTCATGGATATGAAGCATATGAGAAGGTTAAAAAAGAAAGAGGCATACCTGACAGTGTTAAAGAACCATTATTTGCAGCACATAATGTTACTCATATTGAAGAAGTAAAGAGAGCTCTTGCTGATCCTACAAAGAAGGTTATGGCTTCTGCTGCTCCAGCAGTTAGAACTGGACTTGCAGAAGAGTTTGGATATGACCTTGGAACATTAAGTGATGGAAAGATGGCTGCAGCATTTAGAGCATTAGGATTTGACTTCATCTATGATGTTAACTTTGCAGCTGACTTAACTATCATGGAAGAAGGTTCAGAACTTATAGAAAGAGTAACCACTGGAAAAGGAAAACTTCCTATGTTTACTTCATGTTGTCCTGCATGGGTTACATTTATGGAGAGAAATTATCCAGAACTTACTGACCATTTATCTTCTTGTAAGTCACCTCAACAAATGCAAGGTGCTGTTCAAAAGACATTTGGTGCTGAAATTAATAAGATAAACAAGAAAGATATATTCAATGTATCTGTTATGCCTTGTACTTGTAAAGAATATGAGTGCTCAAGAGAAGAGATGAAAGCAAGTGGCGAAAGAGATATCGATGTAGTTATTACTACAAGAGAACTTGCATGGCTTATAAAAGATGCTGGTATAGATTTCAAGAAGTTAAAAGATGAGAAATATGATAATCCACTTGGTGACTTCACTGGTGCAGCTGAAATCTTTGGTGTAACTGGTGGTGTTATGGAAGCAGCACTTAGAACTGGTTATGAATTAATTACTAAGAAGCAAATCCCAGCTGTTGAGATTCCAGCAGTTCGTGGTGGTGAAGGATTCAGATCAGCTGATATTCAAGTTGGCGATTTAACACTTAAAGTTGGTGTTGTATCTGGACTTAAACATGTAGTTCCAGTTCTTGAAGACTTAAAAGCTGGAAAACTTAAAGGTTTCCATTTCATAGAAGTTATGACTTGCCCAGTTGGATGTGTATCTGGAGGAGGCCAACCAAAACTTCTTATGGATACAGATAAAGAAAAAGCATATAAGAATAGAACAGGAATTACTTACAAGATGGATGAATCATTACCACAAAGAAAATCACATGATAACCCATCTATCAAGAAGATTTATCAAGATTATTTGAAAGCTCCACTTGGTGAGAAATCACATCACTTATTACATACTCATTATATGAAGGGTAGAGCAAAAACAATTAATGACTAATTCTTATATAGAAACACTAATTAAATAAGGCTTTGTGGGGGCGGATAATATCCGCCCCTACGAGTTTATTGATATGTAGATTATTATTACTTACATAAAAATTATTGATTGGTCTTTCTGAAAATTAAGGAGAAATATGGCAAAAGAAAAAATATCTTTTAAAAATGGAAGCAAATTTTGTTATAGTGTCAAAGAAAATAATTTAACTGATTTTTATGATAAAATCATAGAACTTTCAACTATGTCAAATGAAGATTATCTTATTGAATTAAGATTAGATTATCTTATAAATAAGAAAATCAATATCCTAGATATAATCAAATGCATTTCAAATGCTAAAAAGGTTTTAGCAAATGATTTTGAAGTCAATAGACAATTCATAGCTACTATTAGAAATTTTAGTAATGGTGGTAATTGCTTAATAAGCGATAAGAATTATCTTGAAATTGTTGAAACTTTATATGAAAAGCCTTCTGTTGATGCTATTGATATAGACTATGATTTTTATGAAAGTAAATCGACGCAAATAAAGAAAATGTTTTCTGGCATGCTTTCAAGAAAAAAGACACTTATTATAACATATACTTGTCGTGATAAGATTTTAAGCAAAGAAGATTATGATAATTTGTTTAAAACTTTGATTAAAACCCCAGCTTATATAGTGAAAATTGTGACTAAAGCATTTAGTACAGAGGATACTGAAAAGCTAATGAATGCTGCAAGAGAATATGATAATTTACTAAAGAAAAACAATAAAGTAGCAGTAGTTATATCCACTGGAAAACTTGGTATATTATCAAGAGTTTGGTATGAATACTCAAATACTATGATAGTTTATCTAGATGCATATGAACTTGATATGGTACCACAAGGTGAAATCAACAAGAAAGTGTTTGATAAGTGTAGAAAACTTATTTCAAATCTTGATGAGTTTTCAGATTTAAGTAATGGAATACAGGATGTTTTATAATATGATACCCGCCTCAAAAGAGACGGGTATTTTATAATGAATATTGGGACAAATTCATATTTTTTTTTCACAATTTAGAGAGAAATTTTGGTATAATATTGTATAGATTAAGGGAACTTTTTCGTGATGCCCTTAATTATACAAGCTCGTGCTTTGAAAAGAGTTTTGCCAAACAAAATTATAGAGGAATTATGGAATTTAAAGAGGCAAAAGAATTATTAATAAGTAAAGTTCACTTTTTAAATACTGAAAGTGTAAGTATTGATAGTGCTTATAATAGGGTACTAGCATCTGATTTAATTGCAACGAAAAATGTTCCGTCATTTAATCGTTCACCACTTGATGGATATTGTTTTAACCATGAAGATACAATTGGAGCAAGTGAAACTAGTCCAAAGTATTTTGATGTTATTGAAGAAGTACCATGTGGAAAGGTTGCTACTAAGAAGATAGGAGAAAACCAATCAATTAAAATTTTAACTGGAGCTAAGATGCCAAATGGAGCAGATTGTGTTATAAAATTTGAAGATGTAAGTGTAAGTAATAATAGGTTAGAGTTAACAAAAGAACTTAAGCATAATGAAAATGTGATATTAATTGGTGAAGATGTAAAAGAAGGAATGATACTTTCAAAAAAAGGAAGTATTGTTGATATGGGAGTAGTTGGAATTGCGGCTTCACTTGGTATTAGAGAATTAAATGTATATAAAAAAATTAAAGTAGGATTCATCTCAACAGGCTCTGAACTTCTAGAAATAGATGAAATTTTTGCAGATGGTAAGATTTATAATTCAAATAGATATATATTTGATGCAATACTAAAAAAATATAATATAGAAATTAAATACTATGGCATAGTGTATGATGATATAGAAATGTTAAAAAAAGTTTTTAATGAGGCAAACAGTGAATGTGATATAGTAATATCAACTGGTGGAGTGTCAGTAGGAGACTATGATTTAGTTGATAAAGCTCTAATAGAACTTGGGTTCAATATTTTTGTAAAAGGTATAAATATGAAACCAGGCATGGCTTGTTGCTTTGCAGAAAGAAATGATAAAATTGTACTTGGTCTATCTGGTAATCCAATGTCATCGGTAACCACTTTTTATGCTGTGTGCTTGCCTGCAATTAAAAAGATGATGGGATACCAAGATTATGAGAATAAATATTTTAAAGCAGAACTTAAGAATTCATTTAATAAAAAAGTTGGGAAACTAAGATTTTTAAGAGCTAAAGCAGAAATTATTGATGGCAAATTATTTGCAAATCTTAACCTTGACCAAGGGAATATAGTTATTAAAAGTCTTATTGACTGCAATGCAATGGTAAAAGTTGAAAATGGTGCAGAAGTAAAAGAGGGCGAGATATTTGATTGTATGCTATTATAAAATGTATGCATAAAATTTATTGAAAGGATAAATTATGAATAAAAAAATTATAAAATTTATCGGTTTCAGTGGTAGTGGCAAAACAACCTTAATAGAAAAGATAGTTAAAAAATTATCTGATGATGGAGTAAGAGTTGCTATAATCAAACACGATGTTCATGGTCTTGATATAGACAAAGTTGGGAAAGATTCTTATAGATATTCAGAAGCGGGTGCTAAAATTTCTGTTGTATCATCACCGGATATGGCTGTATTTAAAATTCACGAACATTTATCTCTTGAAGAATTAATTTCAAATGTGAAAAATGTGGATTTAATTATTATAGAAGGATATAGCAGCGACAATGAATATCCTACTATATCTGTCGCAAGAAAGGTTACTGGGAAAGGTATAAAAGGAGACTTCAAAAAACTTGTTGCAATTGTAAGTGATTATACAAATATTGAACTTAGTGAACTTGGCTTTAATGGTAAAGCCTACGATATAAATGATATAAATGGGGTTATTGATTATATTTATAATTTATGATAAAATAATCTCTCGCTATAAAAATTTATAAAATAAAGTTATGAGGTAAGGTAAATGAATATTGAAAGTGTAATTCATTTTTTAGAGCACACAGTTTTAACTGATGTAGTATCTATATGTACATTTTTACTTGAGATGGCTGGCATAATTGTTTTGATGACGACTTCTATAAAAAGTTTTATTAAGTGGATTCAAAAGAAAAATCATGTTCAACTTGATTTGGCACATGGGACTGCACTAGCACTTACATTTAAGATGGGTGGAGAGGTTCTAAGAACTGTAGTTGTTAGAGAATGGCAAGAACTTGGTATTTTAGGAGCAATCATACTATTAAGGGCAGCTTTGACTGTGATGCTACATTGGGAAATTAAAAGTGAAGAAAAGGACATTGATAAAGAAAAGATAAAAGATCTTAAAAAATACTAGTAATTCCTTTAATTTTAGAAATAAGTGCCTAAAATGTTAAAAAAAACCTTAAGTTAGACCAAATGTAAAGAGGTCTAACTTTTTTTGTGAAAAATGCCTTAAACTCAAGGTATAATTTTAATATTTTTAATAATTTCTATGATTTTAATAATTTTATGAATATATATATCAATTTTATTTGATAGCTGTGTTAAAATAAACATATTATCACGAAGGTATCTTTTTGCTCAAAATAATTACCCATATTTTCAATAAATAATTATAATAATTTACATAATATTTTTGAAAAAGAATAATCGTAGTTAGTGTTGACTAACTACATATTTTAGTTATATAATAAATTAAATTTAGTTCATATGCTTTACAAATAAATATTATAGTAATTATTTACTTTGGTATGAATTAAATAAATTATTTAGCAATAAGATATAAAAAAAATCTTAAAAGGAGAATAAAAATGGTTAAGCTAACTATCAATGGTCGTCAAGTTGAAGTTGAGAATGGTACAACTATACTTAATGCTGCAAAGAAACTCGGAATCTTCATACCAACATTTTGTCATGATGAGTATGACCGACTTTCTGATTGTAACTGTTCTGAATATGAAGGGCTTGGTGGCTGCAAAATTTGTTCATGCGAAGTTGTGGGCAAGAATGATCTTGTTACAGCATGTGACACTGTAGCAGAGAATGGCATGGAAGTTTTAACAGAGTCTAAAAAAGTAAAAGACAAGAGAAAAGAAGTTTTAAAACGCATTGTTTCTATTCATCCAATGGATTGTGTAAACTGTGTAAAGCTTGGTGCTTGTAAGTTACAAAAGTATTGTGAACTTTATGGTATTAAAGACAAAGAGACTGAAGGTCATTACGAAAAAAGAGGAAAGGACATGTCTAATCGTTTCTACTATCAAGAAATGGATAAGTGTATTAGATGTGGTAAATGTGTTAAGACTTGTAAAGAGTTAGTAGGTGTACATGCACTTACAACTTGCAAGGTTGGAGATTTAACTTATGTAATTCCAAATGTATCTGAAGCAGTTTATAAAGAGAAACTTGGAAAAGCAAATCCTTCAGCAGAAGAAAAATTAAAAGCATATAGAGAAGGTAAGTTTGGAATGGCAGATACAGATTGTGTATCTTGCGGTAACTGTGTATCTGTTTGCCCAGTTGGTGCTTTGATGCCAAAATCTGAAAATGAATATCGTGAGTGGGAAACAAAGAAAGTTGTTACTACTTGTACATATTGCGGAGTTGGTTGTCAAATAGAGTATTCAGTTAAAGATGGAAAGATAGTTGATGCAAAACCAGCAAATGGTCCATCTAATCAGGCTCTTCTTTGTGTAAAAGGAAAATTTGCATTTGACTTTGTAAACCACAAAGACCGTTTAATTCACCCAATGATTCGTAAAGGTGGAAAGCATAGTCCGCTTGTACAAGTTAGTTGGGAAGAAGCATTAGATTTCGCTGCAAATAAAATTAAAGAAGTTCGCGATCAATTTGGCGGAGATGCAGTTGCAGGATTTTCTTCTGCAAGAACGATAAATGAAGATAATTATTTATTCCAAAAGATGTTAAGAGCTGCAATTGGTACTAATAATGTTGACCACTGTGCTCGTCTCTGACATAGCTCTACAGTTGCTGGTCTAGCAACAACATTAGGCTCAGGAGCCATGACTAATAGAGTTACAGGAATAAAAGCAGCAGATGTATTATTTATTACGGGATCAAATACTACAGAAGCTCACCCAGTAATGGGTATGTATGCACGTCAAGCAAAAGCAATGGGAAAGAAACTTATCGTGGCTGACCCAGTGCGTATTCCGCTTGCAGAAATTGCTGATGTATATTTGCAAATAAACCCAGGTACATCAGTTGCATTGTCAAACGGAATGTTAAATGTAATTTTTGCAGAGGGACTTGAAGATAAAGAATACATGAAAGAGCATACTGAAGGTGGAGATGAATTAAAAGAATTTGTTAAACAATATACACCAGATAGAGTTGCAAAAATTTGTGGAGTTAAAGAAGAAGATATTATTACTGCTGCAAGATTATATGCTGGTAGTAAAAAATCATATATTGCATATGCAATGGGTATCACTCAACATTTAAATGGAACTGAAAATGTTATGAGTTTAAGTAACCTTGCACTTGTTACAGGAAATCTTGGACATGATGCTTGCGGTGTAAACCCACTCCGTGGACAAAACAACGTTCAAGGAGCGTGCGATATGGGTGCACTTCCAACTGATTATCCAGCATATCAAAAGGTATTTAACCCAGATGTTCAAAAGAAATTTGAAGATGCTTGGGGAGTAAAACTTAATCCAAATAAAGGATTGCCAGTTACTAAAGTTATCCCAGCTATACTTGAAGATAAAGTAAAACTTCTATATATAATGGGTGAAAATCCAGTTGTATCAGACCCAGATACTGAACACGTTATACATGCACTTGAGAAAGCATTTGTCATCACACAAGATCTTTTCTTAAATGAAACTTCAGAGTATGCTGATGTTGTATTCCCTTCAACTGCTTTTGCAGAGAAAGATGGAACATTTAGTAATACAGAGAGAAGAGTTCAAAGAGTAAGAAAACTTGCTGATGTAAAAGGTGAGTGTAAAGATGACTGGTGGACTATAATGCAAATTATGAATCGTATTGGTTATAAGTGCCATTATGATAAAGCAGAAGATATATTCAATGAATTAAGAAAAGTAACTCCAAGTTATGCTGGAATTACATACAAGAGAATTGAGAAGGAAGGAATTCACTGGCCATGTCCAACAGAGGATCATCCAGGAACACCTGTTCTTCACGCTAAGGGACCTATAAGAAATGGCGGAAAAGGACTCTTAAAAGTTATGGAGTGGCAACCATCTCCAGAAACTGAAAATAAGAAAGAGTATCCAATAACTCTTACAACTTGTCGTATACTTTATCATTATCACACAAGAACTATGACTGATAGAACAAGAGCTATCCACTTTACTGCACCAAGAAAATGGATTGAGATTAATAAAGACGATGCAACTGAGATGAGAATATCAAATGGTGAGTGGGTAGAGGTTACATCACCAAGAGGTACTGTATATGCAGAAGCTAGAATTGTTGATACAGTTCAACCAGGTGTAGCTTGGATGCCATTCCACTATTCTGAAGGTGCAAATGTTCTTTCAGATGCTCATGAACTTGATCCAATTTCAAGTATACCAGGATATAAACAAATTGGTGTAAAGATATCAAAAGTATCAAGTAAGAAAGCTAAAGCTCTTGCAAATAAAGCAGATAAAGAAGAAATTATGTACTATGCAAATGAAAATCCAAATGTTATCAAGTATAAAGAAGAAGGCGTGGAGAAGATGCTCTTAGATGAAGAAGAGAAACTCTTTAACGGAGCACCAAACCTTATAGAGTTACAAGATACAGAAGGCGTAAACTTTACAAGATCTGCTGACTTTAAGATTAAAGAGCAAAGCTTACTTAGTTGGTGTAGAAATGATGGTAGAAAGAAAGCTAAAAAAGGTAAAGCTGGTTGGCTACCTAAATAAATTGGTGAAGGAGGAAAAGTATGAATGAGATATATGGTGGTCAATTAGATGAAAATATTAGATTGACTATTGATGATAAAGTAGTGTTATGTCCTAAAAATAGTACAATACTTGAAGCAGCTAAACTTGCTGGAATAGAAATTCCTACACTTTGCTATTTAAAAGGTTTAAACCCAACAGGTGCTTGTGGAGTATGTGTAGTTGAAGTAGTTGAGGATGATGGAACATCTTCATATAAGAGATCATGCAGATGCCGTGCAAGAGATGGTATGGTTGTTTATACAAAGAATGCTGAACTTGATAAGAAAAGAGCTGAAAGAGTAAAAATGCTTCTTGATAAGCATCCAAATGATTGCTTAACTTGTCCAAAGACAAATGGAAATTGTCATTTCCAAGAAGTAACTCATCTTTTTGGCATAAATCCAGAAGATAGAAAAGTTCCAAAACGTCCATACGATGACACTTGTGCTGCGTTTACTCGTGATATGAGTAAGTGTATTGCTTGTGGAAGATGTGTAACTGTATGTAATGAAGTTCAAAAGATAAAGATTTATGAATTATACACTGATCCAAAGACAGGAGATAGATACCAACAAGTAAAACTTGGAAAGATGCTTGGAGATACAGATTGTATTAATTGCGGACAATGTGTAAAGGTTTGTCCAGTTGCTGCTCTTACTGAGAGAGATGGAATAACAAAAGCAATTGAAGCAATAGATAATCCTGATGTTACTGTTGTATGGTCTATGGCTCCAGCAGTTCAAAACACTTTAGGTGAAGAGTTTGGACTTCCAACTGGATCTGATGTTACTGGAAAGATAGCAGCTGGTATGAAGGCTCTTGGTGGATATGCATTTACAACAGATTTTTCTGCCGATGTAACTATCATGGAAGAGGGAACTGAGTTTATTGATAGAGTAACAAATGGCGGAGTTCTTCCAATGATGACATCTTGTTGCCCAGGTTGGATAAGATTTATTGAATATAATTATCCAGATCAACTTGCACATCTTTCGTCTTGTAAGTCACCACAACAAATGTTTGGTGCTTTGGTTAAAAATTATTTACCAGATAAGATAAATGTTCCTGCAAAGAAAATTTGTCATATATCAATTATGCCATGTACTGCAAAGAAGTTTGAAGCTTCAAGAAAAGAAATGGAAAGTGAAAATGGTAGAGATGTAGATATAGTTCTTACTACAAGAGAAGTTGCTAAACTTTTCAAAATGAAAGGAATAGATCTTTCTCAAATTGAAGAGCAAGAGTTTGATAAGTTCATGGGAGCAAGAACTGGTGCAGCAAGAATATTTGGAACAACTGGTGGCGTTATGGAAGCAGCTCTTAGAACTGTTGTATGGAAACTCACTGGTGGAAAAGTTGATACTATAGATTATGTAGCAGCTCGTGGATATAAAGGTGTTAAAGAAGCAACACTCAATGTCAACGGAATGGATGTTAAAGTAGCTATCGTAAATGGTATTGGAAATGTAAGACCAGTTATGGATGATATTCGTGCTGGTAAATCACCATATCACTTTATAGAAGTTATGGCATGCCCAGGAGGATGCCTTAACGGAGGTGGTGCACCACTTACATCAGAGCCATCACTTATCGGAGTAAGAATGGATAAGATGTATGGTAGTGATAAAGATAATAAGATTCGTCGTTCACATGAGAACCCAGAAGTTCAAATGTTATATGCTGACTATTTAAAAGAACCATGTGGACATACTTCGCATCATTTGTTACATACAAAATATACCGATAGAAGTAAAGATGTAAAATAAAGGAGACTTGCCTATGAGCAAAATGAATCCAAAATGTGTAAAGTGTGGTAAGCGTATTAATAGTTGTCCTAGTTACGCGAGTTTTTGGGAAATTGAACGCAGTTCCGCATTAATATATAGTGCCTTGTATGCGGGAATAGCATAACGAATGCCTTGATTATGCCATTGAAGAGTGTCAAAATCCTGACCCATTTTACAAAGATAAAGAGACAGAACAACTGTTTTGTCTCTTTATTTGTTAAAAAAATGGGATAGTTAAGGAGAATAATGTTAGAAAAGAAAAAAAGTTTGATTGTTACATATTTTACTTCAACAGAAGCAATAGCTACTGAAAAGATATGTAACAAAGCAGGAATTGGTGGTAGAATAATTACTACCCCAAGGCATATAACAGCAGATTGTGGAATGTCATTTAAAGTAGGAGTCGAACATAAAGAAGAACTTGAAAAATTACTTAAAGATGAAAGAATAAAATACGATAAGATAATAGAACTTGAAGTATAAATTAAGAAACACCAATGTCAACATAAGTTGACAAATAAAAATATTTATAAATATTAAGGAGGACAACTATGTACGAAGTTTATGGCGGATTACTTGATGAAAACATTAGAGTTATCATCGATGGTAAGACAGTATTTTGCCCAAGAGGTAGCAGCATTCTAGAGGCTGCAAAGCTTGCGAATATTGAAATCCCAACACTTTGCTATTTAAAAGGCTTAACTCCAACTGGTATGTGTGGTGTATGTGCAGTTGAGATTGAGAATGAGGATGGATCAAGAAAGATTCGTAGAGCTTGTAGATATCGTGCAAAAGATGGCATGGTTATCTATACTAACTCAAAGAACATTGACAAGTATCGCAAGGAGAGAATGGAAAAATTACTTGCTATTCACCCACAAGATTGTTTAACTTGTCACAAATCAAATGGAAATTGTAAGTTCCAAAAAGTTGCAAATAATTTTGCAGATCGTTACAATTTAACAGTAGAAACTGTTAAAGTTCCAAAACGTGGCACTGACGAGACAAGCCCTGCTTTCATAAGAGAGATGGAAAAATGTATCGCTTGTGGAAGATGTATTAATGTATGTAATGATGTTCAAAAGATTAAAATCTATGAAATGCATTATGACAACAAAACAGGTGACAAATATTGCAGAATAAAAGGTGGACATAATTTATCAGAAACAAGTTGTATAAATTGCGGACAATGTGTAAAGGTATGTCCAGTTGGAGCACTCACAGAGAAGAATGGTATCGTTGATGCACTTAATGCTATTGATGATCCAAACTTAACTGTAGTTTGGTCTATGGCACCAGCTATTCAAAATACTTTAGGTGAAGAGTTTGGTCTCCCAACAGGAACTGATGTTACAAGAAAGATAGCAGCTGCTATGAAGAGAGTTGGAGCTTATGCTTATACAACTGATTTCTCAGCTGATTTAACTATTATGGAAGAAGGAACAGAGTTCATCGGCAGAGTATCAAATGGTGGAGTATTACCAATGCTTACATCATGCTGCCCAGGTTGGATAAGATACATGGAGTATAATTATCCAGATCAATTAGAGCACTTATCATCTTGCAAATCACCACAACAAATGTTTGGTGCACTTGTAAAAAATTATCTTCCAAAGAAGATAAATGTTGATGCTAAGAAGATTTATCATATCTCTATTATGCCATGTACTGCAAAGAAGTTTGAGTGCAGTAGACCTGAAATGGGTGGAGATTATGGTAAAGATGTAGATGTAGTATTAACTACAAGAGAAGTTGCAAAACTCTTCAAGATGAGAGGAATAGACCTTGCTACAATTGAGGAAGAAGACTTTGACTCACTTATGGGATGCGGAACTGGTGCAGCAAGAATCTTCTCTACAACTGGTGGAGTTATGGAAGCAGCTCTTAGAACAGTTGTATGGAAACTTACAAATGGAAAGATTGATACAATTGATTATGAAGCAGCTCGTGGATACAAGGGTGTTAAAGAGGCAACCCTCAACATCAATGGTATGGACGTAAAGGTTGCTGTAGTAAATGGTATTGGAAATGTAAAACCAGTTATGGATGATGTTCGTGCAGGAAAATCACCTTATCACTTCATAGAAGTTATGGCTTGTCCAGGTGGATGTCTTAACGGTGGTGGTGCACCACTTACATCTGAACCATCTATGATTGGTGTTCGTATGGATAAGACTTATGAGTCTGATAGAAATAACAAGATCAGAAGATCTCATGAGAACCCAGAGATAACTGCTATTTACAAAGATTATCTTGAAGAGCCATGTGGACATATTTCACACCATATCCTCCATACTACTTATACTGATAGAAGCAAAACTGTTAAGAAGTAAACTGAAAGGAGTTATATATGTATAAGATAACAGAAAGATGTGTAAAATGTGGTGCTTGTGAGTCAGAGTGCCCAAATAATGCAATAGTTGAAAAAGACAAACAATTTGATATTGATTACTATAAATGCGTTGAATGCGGAAATTGTTATGATGTTTGCCCAAATAGTGCAATAGATGAGGCATAATTTGCATAATTATATTTAAAATGAAGCACTATGCAGAAATGTGTAGTGCTTTTTATTGATTATATTTGTAAATTATGGTAAAATTACTGTATATTTTTTAAGGAGGTACATTATGGTTTATAAGTGCAAAATTTGTGGACACAAGTATGATGAAGCAGCGGAAGGAGTTAAGTTTGCAGATTTACCAGATGATTGGAAATGCCCAATTTGTGGTGTTGGCAAAGATATGTTCGAGCCAGAAAATTAATTTTTGATTTAAATTAAAATGTTAGCGAGCTAATATAGACTATATTTAGCCTAATTAGCCATTGAGTCTAGATGGTAACATCTATGCTTGCCTTTTGCGAAGCTAAAAAAATATCGTAAAAGAAGCATTAGATGATTTTGAGTGAAATTATTTAATGTTTTTTTTATCTGAAAAATATGGAGGAAACCATGAAAAAAATTATTTCATTATTTTCAGTTTTAGCACTTGTTATGGGACTTGTTGCATGTGGTAACACTGCAAAAGCACCAGCTGAGACAACAGCTGCACCAGTTGCTGAAACTGTAAAAGAAACAGAGGCTAAGAAATCACCAAGCGTTAATCTTGAGATTTTACTTGAAAGAGATGACTCAATGATTAATACTTACACAATTATGGCAGTAAATGATGCTGCACCATTTGTAAATGCAGACGGAGCTAAAGTTGATGATGTTAAGTTAAACACTGCTGGTGCTGATGCGCTTATCAATTTTATGCTTGGAGAAGGCGAGGACCTTGCAAAAAATTTTGGATATGATAAGTATGGTGAATATTTATTCTACTTACTTGAAAATGCTCCAAAGTCAACTGCAGAGATTCCAAAGGCAACTGATGAGACAAAAACTATAAGACTTTCTACTACTACATCTGTAAATGATTCTGGACTTCTTGCTTACTTACTTCCTAAGTTTGAAGAGAAGTATGGCTATAAAGTGGAAGTTTATTCAGCTGGAACAGGTAAATCAATTGCAAATGCAAAAGCAGGAAATGCAGACCTTATCTTAGTTCATGCTAAGAAGCAAGAGGAAACTTTCGTTGCAGATGGTTTTGCAAGAAAAGTTGCTGGATTTGATTCAGAGAGACTTTCTTATATGTATAATTTCTTTGTATTATGTGGACCAAAAGAGGATACAGCAAATGTAAAAGGAGCTTCTTCAGTAAAAGCTGCATTTAAAGCAATCGCTGATGGTAAATTCTTATTTGTATCTCGTGGCGATAAGTCAGGAACACATACAAAAGAGTTATCACTTTGGCCAGAAGATTTAAAGATTACTGATGATCCAGCTTCTTTTGAAGCTTATAAAGATTGGTATATTTCTTCAAATGCAGGTATGGGTGTTTGCTTAACTCAAGCTGCAGAAAGAGGAGCATATATCTTATCTGATAAGGCAACTTTCCTTACATTTAAGGCAAATGGTGGCGTTATTAAATAAATAATGCTATAATAGTATAAAGATGAAAATATGGAGAGATGCAATTAACTTAATACTTAATATGGATAAAAACCTTGTGGATATTTTATCTGTGACATTTAGAATGGCAATATCAAGTTCTGTTATCTCTCTTTTTATCGGAATACCTATAGGTATTATTTATGGTTATAAAAATTTTAAGATAAAAAACTTTTTCATAATTTTGAACCGCACACTCATGGGTATGCCGCCTGTGGTGTGCGGTCTTTTATGTTATCTGATGTTTTCTGGAGTTGGACCACTAAGGCACTTAAGGCTGCTTTACACTGTTGAGGGTATGATTATAGCTCAAGTTTTATTAATTACTCCAATTGTTATAGGAACTATGGAGCCCTTTGTTAGAAAACTTTATCCAGAAATGAAAGATACTATAGAAGGAATACACATCAAAGGAATTAAAAAAGTATTTTTGCTTATAAATGAGAGTAAGTATGAGATAGTGTCAGTTTATCTTTTTGCACTTTCAAGGGCGCTTGCAGAAGTAGGTGCGGTATCAATGGTTGGTGGAGCTATAATTTTTAAGACTAATGTTATGACAACCGCAATTATGAATTACACCAATATGGGTGACTTCAATATGGCGATGGCACTTGGAATAATTCTCATGCTAATCTCACTTTTAGTAAATATTTTTGCAAATATTTTGCAAAGTAATACATAAATAACATACACAATTTAGCAGATATCTCACACCGAAAATAGGTCGCAAAAACAAGATTTTTTATGCGAGCCTTGTCTCGCTTTTTGCAAGAGTTTTGCAAACTCGCTACGCTCAAACAGTGCTAAAACTCTAAGCAAAAAGCTTCGCCAATTTCGCAAAAAATTTGTTTTTGCTCCAACTATTTTCTTGTGCGAGGTATCTGCTAAATAAAATATAATATATTAATTATGATTATAATCAAAAACATTAAAAAAACATATAACAATCAGGTTGTGCTGAGCATTGATAATCTTTCCTTGGAAGAGGGAAAGATTTATGCTGTCATCGGGCCAAATGGTTCGGGGAAGAGCACGCTTGCAAAAATCATTGCAGGTTTATTAATTGATGATAGTGGAGCTAAAAAAAATGTGGTGACAGATTTTGGTACTAAATTAGAAGTAGCATATCTCCCTCAAAAGCCATATATTTTTGATATGAGTCTTGAAAATAATTTAATGTTAAATGGAAAAGATAATAATAAATGTGATGAACAAATAACAAAATTTGAGATAGGATATTTAAAAGGTAAAAATGCTAAAAAGTTTTCTGGTGGAGAGCAACAGAAGATGGGCCTTGCAAGACTTATGATGAAGGATTATGATTTAGTTATTTTGGATGAGCCAACATCTGCTATGGATGAGGTATCAAAAAATAAAGCCATCAAAATTATAAAAGAATATGCAAAGAACAAAACACTTATTATGATAACACATGATTTAAGTAAGGTAAATGAGATTGCAGATTATACTATAAGATTAGAGTGTGGAAAGATAGTATGATAGATTTATTAAAAGTAGATAGTTTAGATGAAACAGTAGAAAAATTATACAATGAATGTATAAGTGGAAATTTTAGTGTAGATGTTGAAGAGATTAATGTTTCAGAATCATTTGGTAGGATTTTGGCAGAGGATGTCATATCTAGTATAGATGTTCCTGAGTTTGATAGATCAGTTGTAGATGGATATGCAGTAGTTGCTAAAGACACAGAAGGTGCTAATGATACTATACCAACTATTTTAAATATTGTTGGAGAAAGCACTATGGGCAATCCTCAAGATATAGAGATAAATAATGGTGAATGTGTCTATGTCCCTACAGGTGCTATGCTTCCAAAAGGTGCCACTGCCTGCATAATGATAGAAAATACTGAAAATGTAACTAATGATAAAATTGCTGTTTATGAGTCGGTAGCAGAAGGTAAATATGTTATTCATACTGGAGATGATATAAAAAAAGGTGATATAGCATTAAAAAAAGGACATATAATAAAAGCTTCTGACATGGGATTTTTATCATCTATTGCAGTTAATAAAATAAAGGTTTATAAAAAATTGAATATAACAATAATTTCAACTGGTGATGAACTTATTGATGAAAAGGATAAATATAGTTTTGGAAAAATTAGAGATGTAAATACTAATTTATTACTTGGACTTTCTAAGAAATACAATTTAAATGTCGTTAATAAATACTTATTAAAAGATGATGAAAAATTACTAGAGGAAACTATAAAAAATGCCATGAAAGATAGTGATATAGTTATATCATCTGGTGGTAGCTCAAAAGGTAAAAAGGATGCAAGTAGTGTTGTGATTGACAGAGTTTCAACATCAGGCATTTTAACTCATGGTATAGCTATAAAACCTGGCAAGCCAACAATAACTGCATTTGACAAGAATACCAATACAATACTTGTCGGACTTCCAGGGCATCCAGTAGCTTCTGCCGTATTATTTAAATTAGTTGTAATCAATGTGATTTATAAATTGATGAATGTAAGTGTCAAGGAATATACCTTTGAAGGTATTATGACAGAGAATATACCAGCCTCACCGGGTAGGATGACTATTCAACTTGTAAAAGTTGATAAGGATTATAATATAACACCTATTTATGGAAGGTCAGGTTTGATACATACCTTAGCAATTGCCGATGGTTTTATAAAACTTGATACGAATCAAGAAGGTATCAACAAAGGATCAAAAGTAAAAGTATATTATTTGTAGGAGTTTATATGCCAAAAAGAAATTTATATTTAAAAACTATATCTGTAGAAGAAGCATATGATAAATATTTTAATACACTAAAAGAAAACAATATTTTAAATAATGAAATTGAGGAAGTTAAAACTGTAGATGCCTTGTCACGAATAACTTCTGAAGCTATTTATGCAAAATGTAATTCACCACTATTTAATGCTGCAGCTATGGATGGTATATGCGTAGAAAGTAAAAAAACTAAAAATGCAAGTGAAGAAAATCCACTAATATTAAAACTTGGAGTTGATTATAAAATAGTTGATACAGGTGATGCTATAAGACCTCCTTTTGATGCAGTTATTATGGCTGAAGATGTTATTGAGATAGATGAAGAGACAATAAAAATTATATCGCCAGCAAGTGGATGGGAAAATGTAAGACCAATTGGTGAAGATATAGTTATCGGCGAGATGATTCTTGAAAGTAATCATGAAATAAAACCTATAGATATAGGTGCCTTAATTGCTGGTGGCATTTCAAAAATTAAGTGTTATAAAAAATTAAATGTTGGCATCATACCTACTGGTGATGAAATTATTGATATGAAAGACGACCCAAAAGAAGGGGATATCATTGATTCCAACTCTTATATGATAAAAGCACTTGTTGAAGAGACAGGAAATAATGGTATACGATATAATATAGTAAAAGATGATTATGAAAAGATAAAAGCTAAACTTAAAGAATCTATAAGTGAAAATGATGTCACAATTATAAATGCTGGATCTTCTGCAGGAACAGAAGATTATACTGTTCACATTTTAAGAGAAATTGGTGAAGTAATTGTTCATGGAGTTTCTATGAAACCAGGTAAACCAGTCATTCTTGCTATTGTTAAAGGGAAGCCTGTCATCGGTTTACCAGGGTATCCATTAAGTGCATATCTAGCATTTAGTTTATTTGTGAAGCCGATACTCACAAGAAAAAAAGATATAAATGAAGAAATTGATGCTGTAAGTTCAAAAAGATTAATTTCATCGCTTAAACATAGAGAGTATGTCAGAGTAAAAGTAGGAAAAATAGAAGATAAATATATTGCTGCTCCTCTTAATAGAGGTGCTGCGTCACAGATGAGTATGGTTAGAGCCGATGGAATTATGATTATTCCACAAAATAGTGAAGGTGTTGAAGCAGGAGAGCTTACAAAAGTTAAACTATTAAAAGATAAATCATTAATTGATAATACCTTAATATCAATTGGTTCTCATGATATATTGATGGATATTGTTTCTGATATAATAGCAAGAAATTATAATAATATAACTTTGTCATCTACTCATGTAGGTTCAATGGGCGGACTTCTTGCACTTAAAAGAAATGAAACTATTATAGCACCAACTCATTTACTTGATGAAAATACTGGTATATACAATATAGCAATTCTTAAAGAAATGTTTGGAGAAGGAAAAGTTTCACTAATAAAAGGATTTAATAGAATACAAGGCTTGATGGTAAAAAAAGGTAACCCGTTAAATATTAAGGGAATTGAAGATTTAACAAAATGTAAATTTGTAAACAGGCAACGTGGAGCTGGCACAAGAGTTTTACTTGATTATAAATTAAAAACTATGGGTATTGATCCAAAAACTATTGATGGATATGATAAAGAATTGTCTACTCATATGGCAGTTGCTGCAAGTGTAGCAAGTCCATATGCTGACTGTGGCATGGGAGTTAAGTCGGCTGCTGATAGTATGGGGCTTGATTTTATAGAAGTAGGAGTGGAAGAATACGATTTTGCTATATATACAAAAAACTTGGAAGATGAAAAAGTAAAACTATTTATCGAAACTATAAAATGTAAAGAATTACATGATAAACTTGAAGAGCTTGGTGGTTATGGATATGAAAATGTTGGAAAGATTATTAACATATAAATTAAGATAAACTCTTTAATTATAACTTATATAAAAAAATGGGCTGTGCCCATTTTTTATATGTCTTCAAAGATAGGAAGTGTATTTACATATAGTATATCATCTTTCACATCATTACTTTCTTTAAATACACAGCAGTATTTTATTACATTGATATTATACTCATCTAATAATTCTTTTATAGCATTTATTGTAGAACCTGTTGAAATTACATCATCTACAAAGAGCGCTTTTTTGCCGCTATATTTTTCAAGATTCTTTTTATCTATAAAAAGTTGGTTAGTTCCAGATGTAAAAGTCTTTACATGTGCTATAACAGGTTTTTCAAAATTAATTTTTACCTTTTTTCTAAAAACTAATAAATCAGTATTAAGGTAATCTGCAATTCTTTGTGCAAGTGCTGCTCCTTTTGCTTCAGCTGATATAACAACATCTACATCTTGTAATTTAGCTTCTAATATCTTATTGTATAAATCTTTTGCTGCGGCTCTATTCATATTTACATCTGAATATGGGTCAAATACCGCAACATATTTATTTCCGCCAATGCCAGCTAGAGGTAAATCAAACTCTTTGTTGTCTAATAATACTTTATGATATTTATTCATATTTACTCCTTAAATATTATGATTTTTTCTTTTTTGTTGCAAAAACATTTTTGCCATTAATAACTGATAAGAAATCTGATAATTCTTTGCTCATATTAGATTTATTATAGGCATATCCAACTGAATGCTTTGGTATTTTAAACTTGATTGGAATACGAACTAGTTGTTTACTATCAAGTTCATCTTGTACAAATTCTTCAATTACACAGGCAATACCAACACCATTCTTAGCAAAATCTACCATAGATTCAGTGTTATTGACTTCCATAATTTGCCTTGGAATTATTTTATTGCTTTCAAAAATCTTATCAATAATGTCACGAGTAGTATTTTTTTTATCAAGTAAGAGAATATTCCCATTCGCAAAATAATCTTGATCATTTGGAAATACTTTTGAAAAATATGATATATAATCTTTTGAAGCTACAAAACAATAGTGGATATCAGATAATTGAACATATTCAACTTCTTTGTAATTATTATCACCTTTGTGTAAAAATGCAATATCAATTTTCTTTTCAGTAAGTTTTTCGTAACATTTGTTTGTATGCATAGTTGTGACTGATAATCTTATATTTGGGTATTCTCTTGCATATATATTTATATATGACATAAGTAAATGTTTTAAAAGGCTTTGCGAAGCTGCAATCCTTAGATGACCAAAATTAATTTTGCTAAATGTTTTAAGCTTAAGTTCTGCATCATTTATATGGTTAAATGCAGTGGTTAAGTGTTCATATAGTAGTTTACCCTCTGATGTAAGGTTAAGTCCGACAGTTGTTCTATCAAATAACTTTACACCCAAGGAATCTTCAAGTTTTTTGATTGATTTTGATACAGCTGGTTGAGAAATTAGCAAAATTCTTGAAGCTTTGGATACATTTTCAGACTTCGCAACTTCATAAAATG
>JAEEGL011511442.1_pt1 | contig 53479 bp, 75 predicted proteins | sample 9134231 | NCBI WGS metagenome assembly JAEEGL01 (sample SAMN16246548, study PRJNA631951) | gut metagenome | biome: gut microbiome; feature: rumen; material: fiber-attached | host: Bos | place: Iran: Karaj | collected 2018-10 | reverse complement strand
GCAGGACGTAAGGCCGGAATTGAGAAGTTCCGGAGTAATCGTATGTACTATACCGATAGTCCGCGGTATCCGCAGTTTTTAAGAGTATTTACTGTAGGACGAGAGGCCTGAAAAACTCGATGGACTATATGGGTCCGCTGTGACTTCCGCCATAGAGGCCAGCGCACGTAGTTAGTGCCCGACACGAGGATGTCGTAGTTGCGCTATAAAAAGGCTGAGGGTTCGACTCCCTCCGGATCCACAAACAGGGCCGGCATGTACCAAGGCAGGCGGAATTCTCTGGCAGGGAAATCGTGGCGAGTTCGATTCTCGTCTGGTCCACAGCTTGTAAAACCTCTTGCGGGCGTTCCATGGAAACGTTCGAAACAGGTAGTCTGAAAGATCTTCAGACGTCGTTTTACGGTGCCAATCTGCATGTTGTATACAAATAATTCGAAACAATGCTAGATGGGGCGGTTCGGAGAAACCGGCAGAATAAAATTCTCCTTTATGCCTTGATGGCGAAACTGGTAGACGCGCCAGATTTAGGATCTGGTTCCGCAAGGATTGAGGGTTCGACTCCCTCTCGAGGTACTAAACTAAACATACACATGAAGAGGATTGGTTCGACTCCTTGGTGTAACGGTAGCACGCTTCATGAATCTTGCAAGGATGTTTAGTTTTATGCCTTGGTGGCGGAATTGGTAGACGCTCCCGTTTCAGAGGCGGGTCCGGTAACACGGGTGAGGGTTCGACTCCCTCTCGAGGTACGATTTATTGTTGAACAATGACGCCCTTATAGTTCAACGGATAGAACAGCAGCCTTCTAAGCTGCGAGTCTAGGTTCGATTCCTAGTGGGGGTACGCTTTGGGTGATGATACTAACGCTGGATCGGCATGCCGTTATGTATCCGGAAGAACAGATATTCGTCGACGATAGCTAATCAATAATAGCGCTATAAACTTGGTGACAATAGACGGGTATAACCGTAAATGCGGTAACGCACTGTTCGACATGCCTCGTTAAGCTAACGGATAAACTGAATGGCTACGAACCATTTCTTGGGGGTTCGAATCCCTCACGGGGTACAGATTAGTAAAAGCGACGAAAAGTTGTACCTTCGCGTAAAAAACGAAGTGCATGTAATCGGGACGGAAGAGGATCCGACACTCAGTAGGCGCCGGAAGTGACAACGAGTATGGCCAAGTACAAAATCGCCGTTCACTCGCAATGCATGGCTTGTGAATGTTAAATGATATCGGTGGTAAGGTGCTGCCCTCATCGAAAAAGGTGCGAATCTAAGGCACATCTGCTTTCACTAATTTAGAGATTCAGGATAAACGGCAACCGCAAGTTGAAGATGGATGTGCCTTGCGGCCCGGGAAGATGAACGCATTTCATCTCGTGACTCATTCTATTCCTGTTTTTCGCAACTATAACCGGTGAATAAATAAACCGGTTTATCGGCCAGTGGCGCAGTTGGTTAGCGCATCTCCCTGATAAGGAGGGGGTCGGTGGTTCAAGTCCACCCTGGCCGACAGAGCATACGCAGTGAAAAGTTCGGGTTCGACTCCCGGGTGCGCCTGCAAGGGCGTACCCCAAGGTAGGAAGGATGCCCGTATGCTCTCTGTAGGATCGCGGACTAGTGGCGGTCCTTCCGTAAAGCCGGACGCTCGGGAGCTTATAGTCCTGCGATAGTGTGACTAAATCCGGGGTGTAGCGCAGTTGGTAGCGCGCGGCATTTGGGATGCTGAGGTCGCAGGTTCGACCCCTGTCACCCCGACAAATAATTACCAATATGACGTAGGTTCGACTTAGATAAATAATAAAAGAAATATTTTATTATGTATTGTTTATACTGTGGTAAAGAACTTACAAAAAAGACTGGTAAATTTTGTAATACATCTTGCGCTGCTAAATATAATAATGCGCATCGTAAATTATCATTAGAAACTAAAGAAAAAATTTCTAAAACAATATCTGAAAAATATTCTTTATTAAGAGAAAATGGTGAAGCAAAAACAGGTACAGTAAGGGTATGTATTGTTTGTGGAAAAGAATTTATGCCTAAACGTATTAAAAATTATAGGTTTTCTCTTAGTAAAACTTGTTCAGATGAATGTTCACATATTTTACGAGTAAAGAACGCTAAGGAATCTGCAGAACTTTTAATTAAAGAAGGTCGGCATAAAACATGGAAAGTAAGACCTAAAGATTCATATGCGGAAACTTATTGGATTAACATTTTACAAAATAATAATATAAATTTTATAAGGGAGTACCACTTTGAAAGATATTTTTTAGATTTTTATATAGAAAAACATAATCTAAAAATAGATTTGGAAATTGATGGAAAGCAGCATGATTATCCAGAAAGAATAAAGCATGATAAAGAAAGAGATCAATTATTAAGTGATAAAGGATTTTTAATATATCGAATAAAGTGGAATGAACTTAAAAAAGAAGAGGGCAGAATTGAAATGCAAAATAAGGTTCAAGCTTTTTTAAACTGGTATAATAATTTATAACTGGGCGTGGTGTAGTCCGGTCAACACGCATGCTTCGGGTGCATGAGATTTCGAAGGTTCGAATCCTTCCGCTCAGACAAATAGAATTGTGTTACATGTATAGCTTGAAGGAATATCCTGAGGATTTTACGAACAGTACCTCAAAGCAGTGGCGTAAGTTTAAGAAGGCTTTAAAGAAGCTTGCGCATAAACAGCTTCGCAGAGGTCAAAGCAAATACAAATATAACGGGCGAGAAATCGCATGGTAATATTAAAAGAGGTCGCGCCTCAACGTAACCGTTCAGTCCCTGAGGAAACTCAAACTAGGATGCTAATCGTAAGTAGCTATGGCGGTAGGGATAGATAGCCGCCGCATTTAGGGATTTGGTGGAATGGCAGACACACCCGGGGTTGGTCCGGGAGAAGGTAATAGTGGCAGCTGTGGAATAACTTCGCGGACGTTCGATTCGTTCAATCCCGACTAAAATATACAATAAATACATATTATGAAGATTCATATTTGTAAATATTGTAATCAAGTATTTGACTCTGGCCCATTATTGGGTACACATATATCAAAGCAGTGCGATAAGAATCTAAATAGAAAAATGCAAAATAATAAAATTTGGACATGCTCTATTTGTAATTTAGAATTTAGCACCAGAAAAGAAATGTATACACATAGAAAGGAATCACATAAAAATGCAGAGTTTAGAAATAAATTTTATGGATTTCACCCTGATATAAATAAGCCTTGTAAATATTGCGGTAAAATTTATAAAAAGCAGTCAAATCTGACACATCATGAAAAACATTGTTCTAAAAATCCAGAAGGTACTCCATATAAAAGAATTTATATTTGCTCTGAAGAAACAAAAAAGAAATTATCAGATATTGCTATAAGAAACTTGCAAGGCACCCATACTAATTGGTTAAATAAAAAGAAATCTTATGCAGAAGAATATTTTGATAATATATTTACAGATGCGAAAAAACAATTTAGGGTAAATAGATATGTTTTAGATTATGCATGGCCTGATAAAAAAGTTTATATAGAAGTTGATGGAGAGCAGCATTATACAATAAAGGGCTTAGAGCATGATAAAAAACGTACTTTATATTTAGAACAATTAGGTTGGACTTGTAAATTAAGAATACGATGGGCCGAATATCAAAAATTATCTTTTAAAGAAAGACAGAATTTTTTAATTACAAATGATTTGATTTAATTTTTGTATTTAATAAAAAATTCATATATTTAAATAGTTATCGCGGGGTGGACTGGAGATGGTTCCAGCTCGGTCTCATAAGCCGTACCACGGGGGTTCGAATCCCTCTCCCGCTACAAATGCTCCTTTGTTAAGTATAGAAACGGCTAATACGTATGTCGCCGTAATTCTGTATGCTTGGTAGCTTATTAACTGTTTGCCGTACAGTACTCGAGTTAACTACGGTGAATTGGGGTTCGAATCCCTGGAGGGGCACTAAGAGATACCGGAGGTGAAGTCTCTGACATTGTGTACTAGTCAACTCGGTCAGGCAAGACTTCTTATAAGATAATGGTGTAAAGGTAGACGAGCACATCTGGTAACAATTCAGGGAAGTTCGAAATTTCCTGATGCTCTTTATGATCGGATAGCATAAACGGAAATGCGTAAAGGAAGCAAGACGGTCCGCATGGTGACATGCGTTTATAGTTTGTGAAATTCAGATAGTTATAGTTTACGATGGTTGTAGGCAACCCGTTCTGAGGAGTAAGGTCTTGCGGAATTTAGATTCCGAGGTTCGATTCCTTGGCCGGTCACTGGGCAAGTTTAACCAGGTACCTTGCACATGAAATCAAAAAGTACGTGGTGACGGCGGGAGAGACACCGCATCTTATGGTGTGGTTAGCTCAGTTGGCAGAGCGCCAGATTGTGGCTCTGGAGGTCATCAGTTCGAACCTGTTACCACACCCAAATCAGTGGCCCGTAGTGGAACTGGTTAACACGTCTGACTTTGACTCAGAAGAGTGCAGGTTCGAGTCCTGCCGGGCCAACCGGTCCCCAGCGTAGGAGTGAAACGGAAGCCACCAGGGGATTGAGCTTCGGCTCGAGTGTATCATGCCACAATTCATACATAGTGGAGATAGCAGGTTCGACTCCTGTCTACGCGACAAATAAAAAATAAGTGAAATCGTTAAATCGACAACAAGACTGAGAAGGTTTCGGAATCCGTCGGCAGCTGGTCCGAAGCTCAGGACTGCAGTCGAGTACATTGAGTTGGCTATATGTACGCCGTTAGCTTGGCGCCAGCCCAGGATATTATCCCATGTGCCCGAATTCCTCTGTTCAAAGCATAGGAGCCAATCAGCGGAGATATTGAAGAGGAGGGGGACGTCATTGAACACGGCCAAGGTTTGACGATCTAACTTTTTGAAACAGTAAGAGTGGAGGAACAATCGGTAACCCCGAGAGGGAGTTCCTTTTAAACGGGAGGAAAGGTGAGCGGTCTGCCGCGGTTTGGCTTTACTGTTAATTTTAGAATTTATTCGGTAGAACAGTTAACTTCACAGATAAATAAAATAAAGATATGCGCTCGTAGCTCAGTTGGTGGTAGCATCTGACTCTTAATCAGAGGGTCCCGGGTTCGAGCCCCGGCGAGCGCACAAAATTTATTTTATTAATGTGGAGTGTAAATTTTGTGGGAAAGAGTGTAAGAACAGGAATTCATTGGCGCAGCATGAGATAAGATGTCCGGAAAATCCAGATAAAATTGCGAATAGTTTTACCAAATATAATAAGGAGGTAAAAGATAAAAAGATAAAACCAAAAAATCAGTTTACTAAGGCGAAGGAATTAGGGTTACCGATTCCGATAGTCTCTGAAAGCACAAGAGAATTATTAAGGCAGAAGTCAACTGGTAGGAAGCATTCAGAGGAAACTAAGAAGAAGATATCGGAAAGTTACAAAAAGTATCTGCAGCAGCATCCGGAAAAAGCAGGGTTTGTAATAAATCATTCTTCTGTACAGAGTTATCCAGAACAGTATTTTGAAGATCTTTTCTTTCGTGAGGGGATAAATTTGAAGTATCATAAACAAGTAGGAAGATATCAGCTGGATTTTTATAATGAAGGGTTAATGAAGTATGTGGAGATAGATGGTAACCAGCATTATTCTGAGTATATGATACAGCATGATTTGAAAAGGACAACATATTTGAAGGAGTTGGGATGGACAGGAATGAGGATATGCTGGTCTGAATATAAATCTTTATCAGAAGAAGAAAAAATAAAACTTATACAAAAGATTAAAAATTTTTTAAAGTAAATCATGAAGCCGAATGAATATATCGTAATGATACTGGAGAAGAATGATAAGCTTCTAGAGTGGTTTTATGATTGGGCGCAGGTGATATGCAAGGAAACAAGGACCAGTCACATATTTCTTGTGGATAAGGTTGGCAGACCGGATTTATATGACATTATTAACGGTTATGAGGTGAAGTTCAATATATTCCCTACTGATATGTTTCCGGTGGATGCATTTTTAAATATAGGTATTGAATGTATAAAGTCAGAATCGTATGTAATAAAGTCTGTTAGTGGGGGCGGTTATAAAACACCTTAGGGCGAAGGTCCTTCGGGAAAGCCGTGAAACATACTGGAGCGACGGCGGTAGCGATCAGCCTGCCTGCATGTCGGCAGGGACGGCGCTTCAACAAGGTGACTCCGCAATTCCTTGTAGACTTTAAACTATAATATCCAGGTTGTGGGCTTGGAAGCAGCCATCAATAATCAAATAAAAGATATGCTTTTGATATGTCGGCGGGCCCTCGAACGTTTCGAGTTAGCAGCTGGCATAGCTTGGTCGGGTGACACTCTTACGGTAAGAATTTGGAATCGCGGCATACTGTAATGTAAGACATTCGGATGAGAGAGCATTTGCGTAACAGCGGCCCTGGATATTCATTGGGATATGGTGTAATGGTAGCACGAGTGACTCTGGATCACTAAGTCAAGGTTCGAATCCTTGTATCCCAACTCTTTTATATCGGACTCCTTCTAAAAATAAATTTCATTCTATGAACTATTCATTTTTTGGTAAGGAGAACAAAATCACCGGCGAGAAGCTGAGAGAAGGAAACGTGTGCAGGGTGAAGGGCATCGGCAATTCAATGACGCCTATCCTGAAGTCAAAGCAGGATGTCATCTGCATACCGGTCACAGAGGCCACAATCCTTCAGAAGAGGGACATCGTGCTGGCTAAGGTCAAGGGACATTGGTACCTTCACATTATCCATGCAATCAAGAACGAATCTCTGTATCTTATCGGCAATAACCACGGCCATATGAACGGCTGGGTGTCCAGAAACGGGATATACGGCAAAGTGGTGGAGATTCTTTGAGTTCTCTATGGGTTCGATACCCATGATTGAAGCAAAGGAGTTCCGGTATAAATGACATGGGGTATGGTGTAAGGTGCACAGCGATTCTAGAGCGCAGGAGGGAGTTCGAATCTTTCTATCTCAACAAGGTCCGGGTCAACGCGGAGACGAGGACACTTCTTGCATGGAGGAAACGACATGCTCGTACCGCCGAACCGCATGGCAGCATGCGGGCTAAATCGAGGTCGTCTGGTTACAGACGCGAAAGGGACGGGAAACCGGAGGCAGACAATAGTTCAAATGACATAAAAGCAGAACGCCCTCCGCCCGATGAATGCGGATATACAGGTGCCAGGCGGATACCTAAGGTCAGGACTGGCTGCGAAAAACGCTGATAGCACGGAATAGCGTGGATGGCCATCCTTCGGGCGATGGAGATGTGTGAAGTAGCTCGCCACCTATAGGAGTCCTGATACGGTATTATTACGCCGTCGTTCTGTTCAGGCCGGCGGCTAAAGAAATCAAACTTAACTATTATATACTATGGGAAGTGATTTTAATTTTCTGTAGGTTTCCCCATTGAAACCTCCTTGACGTATGGTTTACTTTTGTTCGAGTAATTAACTGAGTATTAAACTTTTAACGAAAAAATAAATTTAAATCATATGGCTACAAAGATTCAACAACTGAAAGAAACTGTCAGGCGTTTCTTCGCCGGGCAAAAGACTGCAGGGATGCAGACTGAAAACATTAACGCTGAAGAGATTAAAGCGGAGAATATCGCGGAAGCAGAAGCGACCGCGGAAAAGCACGGTCTTAAGGAGATGAAAGAGATCGTGAAGCAAATGGGTGCGATGCAGAGAATGCTCAAGGAGCACCGTAAGACCGTAAACTTCAAGGGCGAAAGGCAGACCGTCGAATTTGTAACAAGCAAGTCCGAGTATAAAAACGGCAAGTATGTCTATACGGATAAAAACGTAAAGATTTACCTTACGCCTAAAAACGCAAGCCAGCTGCTCACGAGCGCGTACTTCCAGCCGGAAGGGATAAACGCGGCGCTTTGGCGCATACCGGAAGACAAGGCATCGGATGATCAATTCGTCTATTATGTGGGTCTTATACCGGTTCCGGGTTTGTCGAAAACGGAAGGCGACATAATGAAGTTCGGGTCGACTACCGGAATGGTCGCTAATTTCAACGACGCTTACGCGTTGCTGAGGTACGAGCGCAAGACCAAGAAGAACGACTACCTCGAGAAGCTTCGTAAAGAAGTGGACGAGGGTTGCCATCCGGGAATAAAGCGTATAATGGATTATTTCAGGGACGATGTGGAGAACGAAGGGTAATCGCAGGCTCTATGTCCTGATTGACGAATCCCTCGATCCCGTCTACGGCTGCGTGCAGGGCGGTCACGCCGTAGCGCAGTATATGTTGGAACACCGGTTTTTTTCAAGGGGTTCATGGAAAAACGAATATCTCATTTACCTTTCGTGCGATGTGTCAAAGTGGAAAGGTATCCTGGAGAAGAAGCATAAGAGGTTTTCCGCTTTTTATGAGCCGGATCTGGGGAACAAGCTCACGGCGATAAGCATCGTAGATACAGGCGAGATGTTCAGGGAATTAAGTTTAATTCGTTGCGGGTCTTAAAGCCCGCATTTGCTCCCGTGCGCCATTGGCCGGCGGGCCGTCTCTAAAACGGTATTAAGCGGGTTCGATTCCTGTCGGGAGCGCGGTGACGGTGAAAAGTCGGGTTCGAGAGAGCCCGACTTTATTTTTTGCTCAGTGAAATAAATATTATGATATATTTTGAAACTTAGTGAAAAATTAAAAATAACAGTTTAAATAATGAGTAAATTACATTTGGCGCCAAGAACTGGATTTTATACAGATATCCATTTTGTAAATCCCATTAGTGGCGTAGCAGATGCTTCTGGCCTTGTAGGATATAAGAATGGAAGTAAAAACGCAGGAAACTCTACATTGGCAGTTTCTGTACGTTCTGGAAGTTTATTTACATTTAAGCCTCTTGTTCATACTATTAGCGCTGCTCAAGGTAGCGGTATAACAGTAAGTCAAGAAGACGGTATTGTTACTTTAGATGCAAACGGTGGTGGTACTGGTGAAATACAGGTAATAAAAGTAACTGTTCCAAAGGATTCTGCTAGTGTTACAAGCGATGGTGTTTGCTATGCAAACGTTGGCGTAAGCACATCAAACGGTTTCGTGTATCGTGCATACGATAAGGTCGGAGATCCTGTAGCTGTTGCTGTTTCTAAAAACAATGCTGATGAAAATTATGTCACCATCGACTTCGATTCATCTACCGCTTTTACAACCTTGAACAGTGCAGTATATATCGATATTATCGTTGGTACTACTGCTCCTCATACCGTAAATTCCGGTACTACGGCTCCTACACCGATTTAATGAATTAATCTTTTATTAAATAAAAGGAAGTTCTTCACGGACTTCCTTTTTTTATTTTATTCCTTTTTCATATATTTGAAACAGATTGTTAACTTATTATTCACTAATTTTCAAATTTCATCTTTTATGGCTGAAAAGAACGTTATCAAGATGAACACGCTGCTTGCAAAGGTCGACCATTCGCAGACCGTGTTCAACAAGGAAATGACCGCTTATGCGGCTTTATTTAAGAACAAGCAGGGTATGTTCCGCGGCGAGCGTAAGACCTACGCCCCGAGAGAAGGCTACCCGGAGGATCCTACTAAGCAGGGTACCACCGCCGTCCAGAGCACTGTGAACGAGCAGTTCGACTGGTTTACCGATAAGGTTGCCGTCAACTACCTCAACGAGCAGTTCTCGGTAGAGGCCACCAACTCAGTCGGCGCCAAGAGAGTCCCGCTCGTCGTTGACGGAGTGAAACTCGGCGATCTTACCGCCCTTGACCTCATGCGTCTGAAGAGCATCCTGACTTCCGGCCCGCTCGACACTATGTACGACCTTATCCCGGTCCGTTCCGATTCCGAAGTTTGGACCAAGGCTGATGGCGACTACACCAACCGCGACGTGTACTGCACTCCAATGCTGAAGGGCGTCGTCCGTACCACCGAGTCCGAGGAAGTCATCCTGAAAGACCCGAACTTGGATCCTGCGCATCTGCCGGCCAACTATAACGCCAAGACCACGGTGAAGAAGAAGACCGTCGAAATCGGCGACTACACCATGCAGAAGTTCTCCGGCGAGTGGACCCAGACTCAGAAGGCCCAGCTGCTTGACCGCAAGAGCAGACTGCTCAACGCCGTCATCGCCGCCTTGAAGGAGGTCAACGACGTGGAGGCCGTTCCTAGCAACCTCGATGTGAAGGCCATGCTGAACTTCATCCACAAGGGTGCCTAAGTTCACCGAACTTCCGGAACAGTTAAAGCCCGTAGCGTAAGTTACGGGCTTTAACTGTTTGATAAATAATGTAAACTAAACGTTTATATTATGTCAAGATACGATATTATAGAGCAGAGAAAGAAAGATGTCGGCAGGAGAATCCGTCTTGTCGATGTCATAGACAAGGAAAACGACCCGGTAGCGGCCAAGCTTATCGGTGAAACTGGAACAATCGTGAGCGTGGACGACATAGGAAACTACCATGTAGACTGGGACCGCTACGACACGAACCTTGCCGTGCTGATTGAAGATACGGTAGAGTTCCTTGATGAAGCCAAAAGGACTTCTCAGTACGAGCACAGGAAATCCGCTATAAAGAACAGAAGGAATACCGTAAACGAGTCGATGTTCACGGACAATGAAATCGAATTCGTGGCGAGAAACATAGCAAGGCACCTCGGTATGGGATGCGGCACGAGCCTGTCAAAGGATGTCTACAATGACTTCGTTTCATTGCTGCAGGATGACACGACACGTGACAAATTGATAGAAGATATGAACATATTTTATCATCAGTTTTTCCAAATTTAAATGCCGGTTCTTTTCCGATTTGAACGGTTTTCATATATTTAAAATGTCAGATGATTGCTGACAATGCTCTTTGAAAATTTGTAATTAAAATATTGACTGAAGCTTTAGCCTTAGCTTGAGCGTTATAAGATCCTAGATATTTTATTCGTTAGCTTTGTGTCAAGAGCTTCACAGTCAGCTTCGCCGCAAGATGCCAGGTTTCATTTAGTATGATGAAGATACTAATTCTGTTGCCCGGGGGTTCGAATCCCCCAGCGCCCTCAATGCTTTTTTTAAGCACTACGCAGTTTCAGGGAACTGTAAATCCCTGCTTAGGGGCGCTTGCCAGAGTGGTCAATTGGGACAGAGTTAACCCAGCTTTTTTATAAGTAGCCTGAACGCAATCTTGCAACCTGGGGTCATTACAGCGGAATATAGTGATGATCCTTGGGGGGGTGGCGGAATTGGTAAACGCACAAGACTATTAATCTTGCACATACTAAATGATCTGTTTCTGGGTTCGAGTCCCAGCCCCTCCGCTAATCTGATAGTTAGGCCATGCCATACTTCGATAATTACTGGTTCGAATCCAGTTTTTCCCGCCATTTTGGGAGAATAGAGAAATGGTAAACTCAATTCACTGTTAATGAATGTATCAATTATGTTCGGCATGCCGGTTTTCTTCAGATTTTTTATTATGGCCAGGTGCCGGAATTGGTAGACGGTTGAATGTTAAATCCCACTGAAATTCTAGGTAAGAAATTGGGTTGTGGAGGTTCGAGTCCTTCTCTGGCCACGAAACGTCAGGGCTATTTACCCTGCGTTCATTAGGCAAGTATAGGCCCACTATTAGCTGATGTAAGCCTACTGAGAACTTGACAGGCCCAGCGGGGAACTAAGGTGTATCCCTCGATTATGTGAACGTGTCAGTCGGGTTTCGTACCCGGAAGGAGAAATCGCGGCCAACTCCGTGAGGAGCTGTACAGCGGGCGAGCACCACGTGAGTAAAACTGGATTTGCGCATGGAAAATAGGTCATCCCGATGATGTTTCTCAGCATACTTGGGTTTCTGCGCCTCGCCTCGGCATTTACTTGTAAAACAGAATCCCTGCCCGTGAAAATGGGCGGGGATTTTTTGTTTAACCGTTATCGCAAAAAACAGATATAATTTTAAAGAATTTTTGTTTATGAAAAGGTTGACAAAAATAGCAGACATCGCTTTAACGGACAAAGGAACCGTTAAAGACGAAGGTCATGCCTATACCGAATTTTACAATGATATTTTCGAGCAGTATAAAAATACCGGCAAGAAAATAAACATACTTGAAATCGGGGTGCAGACCGGCGCATCATTAAAGATGTTCAATATGTTTTTTGATTACAACTGCGAGATTTACGCTTTGGATATCGATCTCGGCAAGAATACATATCACGCCGAAAATGTTCATTTATACCACGTAGATCAAAACAGCAGACAGGAAATAGAGAAGTTTCTCGCCAATGTAAACAATATAAAGTTCGATATTATACTTGATGACGGTTCACATCAACCGGAGCATCAAATGCACAGTCTGCTGTATCTGTACAAGTCTCTGAGCGAAACCGGCATTTACGTACTGGAAGATTTGCATACGTATAATTGGGGCAAGATAGCGGATTCTCCTTTATACTATCTTTCGTTTTACGGAGACAATTCTTTCCTTACTAAGGAAGAGAATTATGAGTTGCGAAATGCAATCCAAGAAGTGACGATACATTCCCGTAAGAACAACAGAAGTCCTTACTGCGGACACAGTATCACAAGCATTATCAGATTTAACCATGACTAAGCATCTGCTATTTTATTGGTACGCGAACAGGGACGATTTCATGAACAGGTTTTCCTTGCTCCATTTACATGCGCTCAATCTCTATAAGGATATTTTCGACAAGAAGACGTTCATCGTTTCCATGGACAACCCGGATACGGATATGGCGCTTTACATATATACGGTGAAGCTTATTTCCGTCATAGTGCCGGATGCGGAGTTTATCAAGGTGCAGAACGATCCCACATATGCGTCGGAAGCCTGGTGGATAAAGCAGGAATTCATACCCAATATGTCAGAGTACAAAGATGAAGCAGTATTTTGGTGCCATGGAAAAGGCAAGGGTGGACTTAAGTACAATGAGAGAAACGATTTGTATTTGTGGATAGCCGCTTTGTATTATATGAACCTTGAAAACAAAGTCAACCTGGAAAACTTTGTATCGGATGACAACGCCTATATGATGGGTTCGCTATATTATCCTTTGCATGCGTGGACCTTCAGCAACTGGCATTATAACGGCGGTTTCTATTGGATAAAGCCCGATAAGGTCGCGGAGTACATACGAAACAATAACATAGATATTTCAGACGGTATAAACTGCGACGACTGGCAGAAGCGTTATATAGGTGAAGGTTTGCCTGGCATGATTTTCAAAAACGCTGAGCATTGCCTGGGTATAGGCGGTCCGTTCTCCCTTACTTCTACACGTTCGCACAAAGACTATATGGAGAGAAACTGCAAGCCGGACGAATTGCATCACTTCAATTCATTATTCGGGGAATTCTTTAACTTTACTAATATCAATGGCTAAATATACAGTACTTACATTCAATTTCGACGGATATGAAATCATGCATGAGATACCTAAGGAACTCATGCGGGATGAGGCGGAATACATATATGTGACAAACGACCGTACCCTGAAGTCCGATACCTGGACAATCGTCTATGAAGATTCGTTTACGGGCGACGGTTTCGACAAGGTTTGCCAGCTGCGCAGGAACATCTTCAACTATATAAATACAGACGTAGTGCTGCGTATAGACGGAAGCATAATGCTTAACGCGGATATAACACCTATAATGGATCTCTTTGACAGAGGCAGGTATGACATAGGTCTGCTTATCTGTCCGGTAAGATGCACCATGGCTCAGGAATACGCGGCCTGGGAGCGTTGGAGAAACCTTCCGCATGAGCAATCTGAAAAAGTGATGAATTTCATGCTGGAATCCGGGTATGACGTAAACAATTACAAGGGTCTGTACGGGTATAACGTAATGATTCAACGCAAGAACCCGCTGAATATCATGTTCAACGAACTGCAGTACGACCTTGACTTGCTGCTCGGAGAAAACGGGCATTATCATCGGGTGGACCAGACAGTCGGCTCTTATGTCTTGAACATGTTTTTCCAGGACAAGATGAGCGTCATGAGCATATCCCACGATATTATGGATCGCTACCCGATATTTAACATATACGCGCACAATTCAGATAGAAAAATAATAAACAGGGAGCCGCGTATACCGGCGTATCTGTTCAATGAAGAAATAACTCCTACTATACGTGTTATCGACAAACCTAACAGTTAAGCAAATACAGTATTGCCTGCGGTACTGCGGGTACTGGAATCCGCGCGCCGATTTGATGGTGCCGAATGTTTCATGGGGCTTGCTGCCTTATGAAGCGGATTTTATTATCATGACGCCCAATGGATACCTTACAGAGATAGAGATAAAAAGGTCGTTCGAAGATTTCAAGGCGGATTTCAAGAAGAATCACGAGCATGATGATGAGCGCATATATCATTTCTATTATTGCGTGCCCGCCGGTATAAAGGACAAGGTAATTGAGTTCTTGAATGAAACATATAAATATTCCGGAGAGAGATCAAAACCCGCTTTGCTGACCTATAATGAACTCGGGAATATCACCAAGGAAAGATACGGATACAGTGACGCGAGAAGAAACCCGAAGGTAAGGAAGCTGTTTCTCGAGGAGCAGCTGAAGCTCGCCAAGCTCGCCGCATTCAGGTATTGGTCGACAGAGGAAAAGACCACCGGCGCCGAGATGAAAGAGATATGGGAGAGGCACAAGGAGGAAGAGCGGAAGAAAGCGGAGGAAGAGGCGGCGAAAAGACGGGCGGAAAAAATAAGTCTCAGCGATATAAAGTTCAATGTCGGCCCTGTAGAACATAACAGCATATATTCTGATCCGGAAGTTTTTTAGTGTTCGAACGTTTTCATATATTTAATATATGGATGAGAAGTATATCGAATGGACAAAGCATGAAAACGAGCTTGTGAACGACTGGATTAGCAGGGGACATAAGGTGCGAGAAATAGAGGGATATGTCGTTGAAGCAAGGCCTTATCGTCATTCTGACAAGATTCTGTTCCGTATACATGGTAATTTGGAATGGTATTCGGCTGAACCCGGTATGACATTGAAACAGCTGGAACAGCGTATGGTGCATGACGTGCCGTTTATCAAATCCGTGCAATTCATAATTTATATCGATTCACCTATCATAATATGAAGCATTACGACTCTATACCGCGGATTCAGGACGACGGCACCCTCAAGAGCGAGACGGTCTGGGGGTTCAACAAGCTGGACGGGCAGAACTTCTGCGTAACATATAAACCCAAGCACAAGATATGGGGCCCATACGGCTCACGTACGCGCACTGTCGATGAAAACGATGAACAGTTCGGCGAGACGGTGAAATGGTTCCAGGACTCGAATTACAAGCCGATTTTGGAGAATCTGGTGGCCAATAACCGCGGCAAGAAGCAAGTGCTGAACGGAATCGACGAAATGACGTTCTTTTTCGAATGGTACGGGGAGAACAGTTTCGCCGGCAGGCATCAGGAAGGCGATGAGATGCACCTGGCGCTGATAGACGTGTTCCTGAAGAAAAAAGGATATATGGAGCCGAAAGATTATTATGAGATTTTCAACGGCAAGGGAGTAGAGCTTCCTGAGCTCGTGTATACCGGGCCGCTCAGTTCGGAGATAATAGAGAGGGTGCGTGAAAACGACTGGACGCAGGAAGGCGCGGATTTCCCGAACGTGAAAGAGGGCGTGGTGTTCAAGCGCTCCACTATGATGAAGGGTCAGCGCAGACCGTCTGTCAAAGTGAAAACGAAATGGTGGCTGAACAAACTCCATTCCATGTATACGGAAGAGGAGTGCAAATTATTAGAGTGATGGATCAGGAGAAACCTATGACAAGGGCGGAAATTGAAGCCGTTATTTCCGATTTGGAAGACATCATAGCGTGGGAGGCGGATTGGTGTATCGCCGATGCGGCAATGGCCGAACTTAAATATTACAAGGGATTATTGAATGGGCGCAGTTAAATTCACATGGATTAGCGCGGATGTCGAGCCGGATAAGAAAGATGAGCCGATTGTTTACTTGACAAGGAACAACAAAATAGGTACCTTCAGGGATTTCAGCGATTGGGACTGGTACCATGAGAAATACGGCATCACGCATTGGGTGTATCAAAAGCTTATATTACCGAATGAATCAGGAGCAGAAGAAACAGTATAAGGACGTTACGGGAATAGACCCGGATGAGTTGAGCAAGTCTTATATGAAGACGATAGCGGTCAACCTTAATAAAGCCGGCATGCTTTATTACTTCGTCGCGGCTCTGTCCTCGGAAGAAAGTCTCGAAAGCAAAGACGCATGTGACTATGTCGCGCAAAGCCTGCGGGATTTGAAATCCGCTCTTGACGAGCTGGAACTCATGGAGCCGGACAAAAGAGAAGACCTTAAGAAACTCATTGACGACAGTATCCAGCACTGCTATGACGTGCAGAAGGAGCTGAAAGAGTGAGATAAATAAAAAACATTCGGAGTGCGCAACCTGCAAGGAGTAGGGACTGCCTGCTAAGCAGATCGTACGTGTATTCGTATAGGGTTCGAATCCCTGCCACTCCGCAGTAAAGCGGAAAGGTTCCGCTTGTCTTAAAAATAAAAAAGAAAGCAAATGAAGAGATTATTTGTTATGCTCAGTCTTATGCTTTGCTTCGTCATGAGCAGCTGCTTCAACGGATCTAAGGTCCAGGAACAGCCGGCCCAGGAGGAAGAGGTTGTCATGGAAGATGCCATTGACACGGCTGAAGTCGACACTTTGTGCATCGACATGGAAGAAGCCGACACTCTTTGCGTGGACGAGCAGGTAATGGAATAATTTATTCCTTTCACTTCACGAGAAACGCCGGAGATTTTCCGGCGTTTCTTTTTGAAAAAAATATGGAAAAAATTTCCGATTTATTTTTTCGATTTCGGGACATTTCATATATTTACAATGTTAACGAAAATAAATAAAACGTTAACATCCGTTCTTTAACATCTTGGTAAAAATGCATGACAGTCATTGCGAGAGCTTCTTCGTAGTTCATTTGGTTAGAACAAAAGTCTGCAAAACTTTGAGTAGTGGGTTCGATTCCCATCGAAATTAATTATGTTCTCGCGGCTTTCCTTCATGCCAACTATAAATGTAACAGTCATTGTTAGGGGTTCATCGATTGTATATTTCTCGCGCTTCACGGCGCAACCACTTTACATCAATGATAATTTTAACAAGAACGCAAGCCCACTACCGGCTGGGTCCTCAACATAAAGGGCCTGGGGTAAGCCGGTAAGATTCCCTGGCAATAAAATTCTTTACATTCTTTTTTGAATTTTCCTGTTGATTTTATGTTGTTTGATATTAGGGTAAAACCTAAGTCAAGAGAAAGCCGTCCCACAAAGACGGCTTTCTTATTTTCAGGAAGTTCCTTTTCAAGATGAAATATTGTTCGTATATTTAAATCACCAATTCTTTTATTAACATAAAAAGTCAGATTATGGTAAAGATGAAACAAAGAAACGGCCAGCTTAAGAAGACTCTTGGCGGCATCGCTCCGGCCGAGCGTATTATCGAAGCTAACAACATCCCTCAGGAGGACACCGTAAACCGTCAGGGTTTCAAGGCGTACTCCCTTGCAGATGAGATCCGCCTCGTCGCCATGCTTAACACCTGTAAGCTGGAATCGCAGGCCTACCGTTCAGAGAACCAGACTCTTCGCGAGCTGCGTGATCTTATTGAACGCATCTGCCTCGGCGGAAACGCCTATTTCGTGTGCCAGGCTATCGTCTGGTCACGCTGCCTCGGAGAAGGTATGCGCGACATGAACAACATCGCCGCCGCTATCGTCGCCCCGTTCATTTCGGGAACCGACTACGCCAAGCGCTTCTATGCCGCGTTCGACCGTAAGAAAAAGCAGGGCGGCTGCATCTTCAGACTCGATGACATGATGGCCATCAAGGACGTCTATTCGGCTCTCGGCGAAGGTACCCTTACCAACGCCATGAAGAAAGGATTCGCGTCCGTACTGGAGAAAGCCGACACCTACACCCTCGCTAAGTACCGCAAGGTCACTATCGACATCGCCAACCTTGTGCGTCCTAATCCGGAGAAGTCCAACGCCACCGTAAAGGTGACTATCGACAACGAGGACAAGGTCATGAAGACCATCGACGCGATTATGAAGGGCATCACAGTGTCGGCCGACACTTGGGAGGTCGCCCAGACCGAGGCCGGTCAGGAAGTCGCCCAGGCAGTGAAGGCCGGTAAGATTACCAAGGACGAAGGAGAGAAGCTTCTTTCCGACGCCAAGAACATGAACTGGAACAGCATGCTTAAGGAAGGCAAGCTCGGTATCCTCGCCGCGCTGCGTAACATCCGCAACATCCTTAAGGACGGTGAGGATGACACCATCGACCTGCTTTGCAAGCTGATTTCAGACGGCAAGAAGATTGCCGAAGGTAAGATCATGCCTTACCAGATGGACATCGCCAACGAGGTCATCAAGGAGGATTGCTCTTACCACAAGAAGTTCCATCAGGTAGCGGACGCCCTTATGGACGGCTATGTCAAGGCGCTGCCTAACCTCAAGGCCGCACTGCCTGGCAAGACCTGCGTGGCGCTTGACTGCTCGGGATCTATGTTCTACAGCAACTGCTCTAAGTTCACTCCCGCCAGCAAGAGGTTCAACCAGATGGGCGCAAGCTGCATCGAGAAGGCTTCCCTTATCGCTGCCACCCTTGCCCTTGCGACCGACGCTGACATCATCAAGTTCGGTAACCGTGCTCAGTATGTCACCGGCCTCGCTAAGAAGGGTATGTCGCCTTTCGCTCTTGCGGAAAAGCTCCGCAACGAGAACTACGGCGGAACCAGCATCGGTTCGGTATTCGAGCTGATGCGCATGGAGCACAAGAAGTATGACCGCGTAATCCTGCTCTCCGACAACGAGTGCAACAGCGGTCGTTGGACCAGCAGCGCGTATAAGAACTACGTCCATGACGTATGCTCGCCTTACGTCTACTGCATCGACTTCGCCGCATACGGCACTATCCCGTTCAAGAACGACGGCAAGGTCAACTACTATTACGGATACGGCTACGCGATGTTCGATGACATCGCTACCAGGGAGTTCAATCCGGAAGCGGTACTTGACAAGATCAGGGCGGTGGTAATCTAACCTGAACGTTTCTGATATTTCAAAGGCGGATCCAAAAGGTCCGCCTTTTTTATTTTCACTCTAACTTTATTTTTTATTTCTGAGGCTCATATGAAAATCCCGTCGGAACTTTTCCATGACCATAAAGGTAATCAAGCGGTAAAGCGCATTTTCTTTTTTGTATGACAGCCTTTCTTTTTTTCCATAAAATTCATATATTTAATAATAATTATAAGTGTGTAAGATTATGATTAATAACTTGAAACTGATAGAATCCCTTATAGATTTTCCTGATGAAGATACTTTCTACAAGATAGAGATTATCGTTCGTAGGAAAGACAACCCGGACTTGACGTCTAACACTAAGCTGGTGAAGACTTATTATATAAATGATAAAGAGAAGCTCGAAAGAGTATTTGAAAAGGAAATCAAATCTATTTGCGACGCGTTGAACGCTCGTGCTATGTTTTACCTGAATAAGCGTTCATTCGAAAAGACTGCGTTTGCTTCATTGAAACAGACAGTCGACTGTATTATGACACATGACTATAAGGCAGTGAAACGTGCGTACAACAGTGCATGCGGAAAGACATGCAATGGAGGTGACGGCAAGCGTTGGCTTTTCGATGTAGACGAAAAAGATGAAGAAATCGTAAACCTTATTAAAGAAGTGGTGGACGAGGTCGGAGGTAAGGTTTACGCAAGTGTCCCTACTAAACACGGCTATCATGTGATTACAGGCGTTTTCAATCTTCAAGACTATAAGCATGAGATAGATGTAAGAAGAAGCCATGATCCTTTGAACAGTAAACTTGTAACGCTTCAAATAATGGATATCCATAAGGACAACGGTACAATCCTTTATATTCCGGACAATGAATAAGCTGAAGATTTCCTTTTGCAAGTGGCAAGCCGCTCTGAAGATTCTCAACGAGCACATCGGCGAGTACGTATGCAGAAAAGGCATAAAGTGGATGTTTTTTGAAATTTACGTCATAAGGCAGATACCGCCGTTACAGTTGTGCGACCCCCAGCATAGGTTTGTCACAGCGGAAGGAGACATTTTGACGACGGAATCGGACGAGCAGGACCGGCTGTATATCTGCAACCGCTCAAGGGGGTTTGAAATAAGTTACCATAATTACGAGATAACCCTGAAGAACGGTAAGATTTGCGTATACAGGCACGGCGGGAATGAATTCGATCATGTTCCGTTCGAAGAGACTACATTAAACCAAAACTTAAAAATATAAATGAAAGACAGAACGTACACTATAGCTGTCGACTTTGACGGCACTTGCGTTACTCATGCGTTTCCTCATGTAGGGAAAGAGATAGGCGCGGTAAAACCATTGCGTGCGCTTGCCGCGAACGGACACAAGATAGTGCTGCTTACCATGCGCGATCACAATGAGCTAAGCAACTCATGGAACCCGGAGGAACATGACACGCTCGAGGAGGCGGTAGCATGGTTCGCGAAGAACGACATTCCGCTTTACGGCATCAATGAAAACCCGGATCAGACCTGGTCAAGTTCGAGAAAGGTTTACGCCGATTTGTATATCGACGATGCGGCGTTGGGTATTCCGTTAAGGCTGCGCACTGAGTTTTCACCGAGACCCTTTGTCGACTGGAATAAAGTCACCTACATGCTTTACGAACTCGGACTCATCAACTCGGATCAGCTGCAGTCCATCGGGATGGAGAAAATCCTGTAACGGATAAATATTTTTTAAAATTCAACTCGATACAATATGCTGCACGTCTGGCTAGATAAAAGGCAGAACATCAAGTTGCTGTCTGACGATGAAAGATTCGTAATCACCGGTTTCATTAACAATTTGCCCTATGATGATCCGCGTAATATCACCGACCATTGGGTCAATAAAAGGTGGAACATGTACGAAGGCGAATACACCGAAGACTGGAGGAAGACCGCGGCGAAAACCAAGAATGACAGGCTTATCGCGAGTAACCTGAAAGAGAAAGGATCGATACTTGCGCTGGCGTTCATGAGCGGCAGATACAAGAAGGCCATCGCCGAATACATGCGGCATTATGAGAAGGGATTGCTTGCAAGCGACAATGAAGTCAAGTTCTCAAGAGTAGGTATGAAATATTACCGTATCGAAACGGATAAGGACGTAGACCAGTTTTTGGCCCGCGCGAACAAGCATAATGTAGAGGGATTTGGGTTTGAACGTATCAGCGAGTTTGTCGCCGACCCGGAATACGGCAATGCTTTCCTTCCGTCCGGAGGCAAGACGAAGTTTTTCGGCGCGATGGGGTTGACCAACTTCAAAGACACTGAGCATTATACGCCGTTGTGCATGAGCTTCTACACATGGAATTCATACTATAATGCCGGTTATATGGTCATCGATTATATGCCGGAATACTTGAACACTTACGCCTGGCGCGGACTTTTCTGCCGCACTATCGCGCAGTTTTTCAAGCAGTATCCGGACGACGGCCTGCTATTTAACCCGTCGGAGGAATGGGAGAGAAAGTACTGCATGAAGCTGGGTTTCGTTCCTGCGGATTTAGATCCGAAATACGATATGAGCGAGTATATTCTTTACTTAAAAGATTTCAAAAATGTTGATTAACGATTTTATAAACCTAGACAAGGCGGGATATCCCGAGAGCATTAATTGGGCCAATGTAATGAAGGTTCCGGAGTTTTCGGTATTGGAGAGATGCGAGCAAAGTCCGGTATGGCATAGGGAAGGCAATGCCCTTATTCATACCAAGAACGTCGTCGCCGCTATGCACCGGCTTATCCAGGAATTCGACTGCAGGACTCATTACGGCGATTTGAGGATGCTGGTCGGTGCAAACGAGGCAAGGCTGCTTATGGCCGCCGCTTTGTTCCATGACATCGGCAAGGCCGTCACCACAGAATTCAAGAAAGGCGCCTGGCATGCATACGGTCACGAAGTGGAGAGCGAGAAGATAACCCGCAGCGTCCTTTGGGACGAGGATTTCGATTCGAGAGAGGCGGTATGCGCTCTGGTCGCTTTGCATATGGAGCCGCTTAACCTTACCAGGTCGAATTTCAGGAAGCTTGTCATGAAGATGGACAAGCGCCTTTCCGACTGCTACACCCATGACAGTCACTACCGTATCAACATAAACCATCTGTTTCTGCTTAAGATCGCGGATACGATGGGAAGCGATATGGCGGATACCGAGAGAAAAGAGCTCGACATAAAGTTCCTTCGCGAGTGCTACAGGATGACTTCTCACAGTCATATCTATAAGGACCGCTGTATCGACGAGGCGTTGGCGGAGCATGATCTGAAAAAGGCGCCGTATCAGAAGAAACCGGTCAAGTACGGCATAATCATGATAGGCGTGCCCGGCGCCGGTAAGAACTACTTCCTGGAAAACCAGATGGATGAGCTTATCACGGAGGTGGTGGAACCCGATGTATTCAGCATATTGCTTCGCGCCACTGTTTCGCGCGACGACATCAGGGAGGAGCTTGGCATGTGCAAGCCGGGTGAAAAGGTGATAGGCACCAACGCGCAGGAGGAAAGGGTGACGAAAGTCTACCGCCAGAAAGTGGAGGATCTCATTCCGGCTGTAGACATAGTGATATTCAACGACATGAATATCAAGTACGCATACCGACAGAATTATCACGAGCTGTTGGAGGCCCATAAGGAATACGAGTGGAAATGGATATATATTTATGTAGAGGCCCCGAATTTATCTACTAACATTAACAGAAGGGACGGTCAGATTCCGAGTCATTGCTTCGAAAGATTCACGCGAACTTTGGACTGGCCCAAACCTGACGAATATGACATGTTGATCATTTCGAAGCAGTAAGGTTGGGACTGCACAGGTTACCCACAAAAATAATAAAGTAATATGCTGAAATTTTTAAAGGAGCTTACCGAGAGAATTCAAGGAAAGCGCCCGTACAAAACTAAGGTAGTTTGCGAAAGTATTGATGAGGGAAACAAGTTCACTTTATACTACAAAAGATTCAGATTCTCCAGATACAGGTATGTGACAGATCCTAACGGTGAACCTATGAGATACGCTACATACCTTGAAGCCGCGGCCGCGGCATACATGGCGAGCATAACTTCAATGAAGTTCTTTAACAACGTCTAAGCAATGAAATTCGAACAGACATCACGAGTAAGAGGAGACGAATGCGCGTCATACTCTGTAACCGATTACAAAGCCAAAACCGTACGCGAGTTTATCGATGAGGTTTTGCAGAACACCAGGGAATGGGGCTATATAAAAATCGCCCTTAACGGGATTTCTTGGTTGAGTTACCCTGCGTGCGAATACCGATACGGTAATCTGGTGACTATCCTCCCGACCGAGTATATGGACAAGGAGATAACGAAAGTCGACGGAGACGGCGGATGGTCCCGTATGGATTATTATGTATACATAAAAGAATAAAAAGATTAAAAATCTTGAAGAAAAAAGTCGGAAACTATTTCCAGTTTCCGACTTTTTCTGTATATTTACAATACAAATTCATATTAACACGTATTTAACAACATAGAAATGAGCAAGTTTAAGGATTTATTCGTCAAAAGTGATGAGTCCAAGGAACAGCAGCAGCCTGTTGCTCCGGCGCCCGTCGAACAGCAAGTCAACATTCCGGCAAGCGCATTCATGAGACCGGATTACACCCCTGAGCAGAAAGCCGACAATTCGGCCACCCCTTCTCCTGAACTCGTATCTAAGATTTGGGACACGCTGCTCAGCAAGAATTTCCCGGGTCCCGACTATCTTGAACTCAAAGGCCACTGCACCGCCCTGGAGCAGTTCATGCCGGATTACACGCAGAGACTCCTGGCCGCCTTCAACCTGCTGAAGAACCAGTATCCGAACTTCAGCGTGAAGGTCGTCACCGATTCTATCGACGGCTACATCTCAATCGTCAAGGACGAACAGGCCGACGGCGAAAACGAGTGCAACCGTATCTACGGCGAAAAACTGAAAGAGAAGCAGCAAGCCCTCGAGAGCGTGACCGCCGAAATCGAGCAGCTTCAGAACGAAATCGCTGAAAAGAACAAGCTTCTTTCCGAGCGCATGCAGGAAAAGGGTACGTTGCAGCAAGAGGTTCTGCACGCCCAAACCGAGATGGATCACCAGTCTAAGGTGTTCACCGACAGCGTCAACACTGTCCTCGCTGTCCTCGAGTCTGACAAGAAAACAATTTCGAAACTTAACGTTTAAAGACAATGGATCAAACAACTAACTCAACTGACATCCGTCAGAAAATTAAGGAACTGTACAAGCGACCAGGCGGCATATTTGCCAAGGTTACAGGTATCCTTGTAATCGCGGCAATCGGTTTCGGCCTGTACAAAGCTTTGCCTTTCCTTGTGGCGGCTGCCTCGAATTTCTTGATTCTGCTGCTCGAGCTTATCGGAATCGCCGCGCTGCTTTTCCTTATCACCAACAAGGAATTCCGCCGCGGCCTCCAGTTGGTCTGGCTGCAGATGATGCGTAAGTTCTACGGCGCGATTGTGAACATCGATCCTATCGCGATTCTGCAGAACGGCATCAATGAGATGAAGCAGAAACTGAAGACTATTAAAGAAAGCGTGACCAAGCTCGAAAGTCTGCTTGTCGGCATGAAGAAGAAACTTTCCGAATACGAGAAAGAGTTCGAGCATGCCACCGCGGAGAAGCGCGCCCTCGAACGCAATAACGCGAGCGGCAGCCGTACCGCGGGCAGTAAGACCGAGATGCTGAAATACAGATCGGCGCTGCAGCTTGTCAACAACACTATCGCAAGAGGCGACCAGCAAATCAGGGCGCAGAAGCAGCGTATCGCCACGTCCGAGAGATACCTTGACGTGATGAAGCAGCTCGAAATCGCAGCCGACTTCAAGGTCAGGGACGCCGAAAGAGAGCTTCAATACCGCAAGGAGGAATACGAGCAGGCCAAGGCACAGACCAAGGCAATCCGTTCAGTCACCTCTATCTTCGACGGCGGCCTGACACGCACAATGGAGGAAGAGCTCGCTATGAACAATGTCGAGGACACCATCAACGAGAGCATCGCTGAGATGAACCGCATGCTTGACGGCTCCAACGAAATCCTCGCCAACTTCGAGATCAACAACTCCATTAACTCTGAAAAGGCGGACGCTATCCTGGAGATGTTCGAGCAGAACGGCTTCAGCATCTTTGAAGGCACTCCCGCCGCACGTACTCCCAAGTATATCCTGAATGAGACCGCGGAAGCTTCGTATACGGAGGTTCCCGCGCAACCGGTCGAGCAAGGTGTACCGGCGCAGTCCAAATATTTCAGATAAATTTTTTCTCCCGGCGTGCGCCGGCATAGGATAAACGCCTATCTTTGCACCGTCAATCAATCGAAAAGGTTGTGACGACGAAGAAAATAAAAAACTTCCCGGCGCACACCGGTAAACGAAAAGGTGCTATCTTTGCATCACAATTCAAATCAATCAATAAATTTCATAATTCAAATTTCAGTATTATGTTCAAAAAATTAACAGGTCTTGGACGCTTTTGCGTCATCGCAGTGATTGTCGCTGTTCTCGCGGTTGTCGGTTATTATGTTCTGCCTAAGTTCGGCATCGGCGGAAAAGGTGAAGGAAACCAGCAGAACCCGGGTTCAGGTCTCTTCTCCAGCAAGTCTGACAAGTACGACGCCGCTATCATCGTCGATACTTATACCGGCTGGGCTCCTATCGTATGGGGTAACGGCGGTATGAACGGCAGTGAGGAATCCGAATTCTACAAGCGTTTCGGCGTGAAACTCCGCATCCTTAACATGGATGATTTCGAGGCATGCCGCGCTACCCTTAGAAACGGTCTTCCTGACGATAAGAATATTTCTAATAAAGATGCCGTCATGGCGTTCTGCACGCTCGACTCTTATCCGGTCGAGGCATCGAGTTCCGGCGACATGCGCGACATGGTGTACTTCATGATCCATAACTTCTCAGCAGGCGCCGACGCCATTGTGGTACGCAGTAATATCAATACTGTCGCCGACCTTCGCGGTAAGAAAATCGCTTATTCGGAAGGTACCGCCGGTCATAGCCTACTGCTTAACACACTTGAAACTTCCGGTATTTCCGGTAATGAAGTGACTCAGGTCGTAACAGGTTACGGTAATGAAGTTGCCCAGGCGTTTAATGCCAACCAAGTTGACGCCGCCGTGGTGTTCACTCCTGATGACGAGCTTTGCCTGAAAGAAGTGCGCGGCTCCAAGATTCTTATCTCCACCAAAGAAATCAACACCCTTGTTACTGATGGCTTCCTCGCTAAGAAATCATGGGTGGAGGCGAATCCTGAAAAAGTGAAGAATATTATTCAGGCTTTGCTTTGGGCAAACAGTGAGATTACGCATAGCCAAGCCGCTTATGACGCCGCTTGTCGTTCGTTCTCTGAGAACTTCGGTGTGCCGCTTGAGGATGTCGTTGCAACAGGTAAGAAGATTAACTTCGCCACTTTGGACGACAATATCAACTGGTTCGGCCTTAATTCGGAGTATACCGGTGTGACCGCTAACAGTCTTTACACTAAGATGTGCGTCATGTATTCCAATGTCGGCCTGACCAAGTCTCCGTTGCCGTGGACCAAAGTCGGCTATTCGAGATATATCGACCAGCTTTCTGAAAGCAACAATATCGGTAACGTTCAGATTGTGAACGGCACCAAGATGCACGAGTTCACCGCACCTAAACCTGAACTTGTCACCAAGCCTTCTATCTCAGACAAGCGCGTGAGCATCGAGTTCCCGGTCAACGGGCATACTCTTGACGAGAACGCCCGTACGATTATTGACCGCGAGTTCCTGCCTATCGTCATGGGATTCAACGGCATTCGTATCAGAATCGAGGGCAATACCGACAATACCGGCGATTACAACCACAATATGAAGCTGTCTGAACAACGCGCCAACGCCGTAGTAGACTACCTTGTCCGAATGCACGGCTTCGACCGCAACCAGTTCATCGTGGTTGGTAACGGTCCTAAGCAGGCTATCGCCGACAATATCAAGGGATCCAATCAGGCATACCGTAACACCAGTATGCAACTGGTCCAGGAATAATCCTTGAAACCGTAAGGGCGGTCGCAAGGCCGCCCTTCAAAACAAACTCAACAAATCAAACAACAAATCATTAACTTAAAAGATACAGCAATGAAAAAGATTTTATTCGTCCTGACGATCATGTTCACTATGGCCCTTAGCGCCAACGCTCAATTCTATGCCGGCGGTTCGCTCGGTCTGCATGCCAACAAAGCTGGTCATGAACTGGCAATCTCTCCTGAAATCGGTTATACCTTCCAAGGCAATACCGGTGTAGGTTGCGTCTTCGATTTCGCTTATGATAAGGACAAGACCTTCGACTTGAATACCGTTGGTTTCGGCGTGAATCCTTACTTTGAGTATCGTTTTCTTGAAGTCGACAAGTTTACCTTCTATGTCCATACCTATTTGCATTTCAACAGCACTATGACATATAACGACTTCGTTTCGACTACCGAACAGAATTATGGTGTGTCCCTACATCCCGGTGTAATCTGGGGCGTTACTGACCATTGGAGCGCGGCTTTCTACTTTGGCGGTGTCGAATACATGTGGAATCAACCTGACGGCATAGATTTCAAAGACGGCTCTGGCGATTTCAATCTCGGTCTGTCGACTAGCGTGCCCTTTGCAATTGCGCTGTACTACGGATTTTAAGCAACCTTAAACTTCACTATATAAAGCCTGTGAAACATTGAGTATGTTTCGCAGGCTTTCTTTTTACAATCGACTATTTTTCATATATTTGTTATATATGCTTATAACGATATGATAGACAGTAAGATATGTAAAACTCCATTTATAAAGTGGACCGGCAGCAAAAGGACGCAAGCCAGCAATATAGTGGATTATTTCCCGAAAAAGTTCGACGTATACTATGAGTGTTTCCTCGGTGGTGGATCTGTACTGCACGAGTTACTTAACCGTATATATGAGGGGAAGATTTCCTGCAGCAAAATTATCTGTACGGATACTAACCTTGACCTTATGATGCTGTTCGATATGCTTGGGAATAAAGGCTTGCGGGAGGTCCTGTATGATTTTTACTGTGAACGGTATAATGAGATGAAGAAGTACAGCGGTTATGAAGAAGGAAGGATTACGCCGGAGCAGGTGGCCAAGATGCAGGAGTATTATAACCAGCAGCGCGACAAGTACAATGCGTGGATTGCCAACAAAGACTTTCCGATAGAGCGGGCAATGACATTCTTTTGGCTTACTCGTACATCATATAACGGCCTTGTGCGGTATAACTCCAAAGGTTTGTTTAACGCGCCGTTCCATGTGAATGGCCGTATGGGTATTTCACCGGACAAACTGCGCAAGGTGATAAACGGATGGGCCCTGGTAATCGATAGTTTCAAAGATAACGGCGGTGACATATTCTTTATCGGGGATGATTATGCTAACCCATTAAAGTATCTTGATCCTGGAAAGCATAACGTAGTATACATGGATCCGCCTTATGAGAACTCAAAGGGTATGTATGAGTTACCGGAAACCTTCAGTAAGGAACGTCTGCTTGAGACGATAAAGATGCTGAACCAAAGGTGTGCGAAGGTACTGCTTAGTTATAACGGCAAAGATGGGGATATAGACGGTACAGGCAAGATGGAGAAATGGTATGTCACCCATAAGTTCATATACAGCGGTTCGAGCTCATACCGCAGGATTCGACTCGATGATACGGTGGATAAATGGAACATTGTACAAGATTCGCTGTATATGAATTTCTGATTCCCGGCGATCATACGCATTGTGATTTTTTGTATCTTTGTGTATCAAATTTGGAATAGATATGAAATTATTACTTGTAGCGGATTACAACGACGCCGATTATATCGAGCATGTGGTGGAAGTCACTGAAGAGGAATTCAGCAAGTTCAAGCCGTTAATCGACGCTATCGAAAACTTTCAGCCGTATATCAGGCATAGCCGTTTCGGCGGCATAGACTGTCACAATTGGGAGAGCCCTCGCCAGGATCTCGGGGATCTTACGATATACGAGAAGTATAACCAATTCTCGGAAGACTATATCGATGAGTTCATTGACGTGTTCTTCAGCGGAATGCCTAATATGGTAGAAGACGTTTTTGACAATTCAATCACCGGTTACCATACCATCGTAAAGCTCGAGAATCTCAAGACAGACGAGGTGTATATCGAGTCTAATTACAAAAAGATGCGTGACAGGTATTCTCAGAAATGCATGGACTATGAAGCGGAAAAACGCAGGATATATTCGTATACAAGGCCGAGCGACGGCAAACCGCTAAACTCGATTCCCTTTACGGAAATGACCAAGGAGGAAAAGGAGATGATTGACTCGCTCGATATGCTCTGGAAGAAATACGTATAATAAGTAGAATATCATTAAAACTAAATAAGTATGTCAGCGTCATTGTTTGCGGATTGCTATCTCGATTACAGCGCCAATTCAAAACCGGCGCGAGAAAAATATTGCATCTATGCGAAAGATCGCAAAGGCGGTTATCTGGTTCCTATTTACGAATCAGAGGACAGGACTGAAGTGATTCTCAAAATCAATCAAATAGCTTCGGGAAAATTCCATAGCAAATGGGCCAAATGCTACAGGCGTTCTACGTACCTTGGCCCGGTGACAAACGGCGTCTATAAGGACTACAAGGAGTTCGATATTCCGTTTGTGCAATTAACTGTAACCAAAGGCGAATGCAACTGGCACAACGCAGTGGAACTTGTTTACGATATCGATAACAAGAAAATGTATTTCGATACCGACGGAATCAACCTTACCTATATTCTCAATCCTGACGGAAAGCTTGATATCAAGCTGAAGAAAGAGTGGAACAATAAGCTTGTTTTCAAAAGAAAATAAGGCAAGGCACTACGATAACTTTAATTCATGTGACATGAAAAAGACTTTATTTGGGCGCATGTTCAAATTCGGCGGCAGCCTGAGCAAGACGGAAAACATAATAATCGGCCTTATCGGCGCGGTGATACTGGTGTTTATCTGGTACGCCGTCACGTCGACCGGCCGTATTTCAGGAAGGATTCTGCCCAATCCGGTGGATGTACTGCACAAGTTCCCAGTGCTGGTGAGGGACCACAACCTTATGCACAACATCGGGTATACGGTCTCGTTGAACCTTACCGGATACATCATAGGTTTGGCGGTCGCTATTCCGCTGGGGTTTATCATCAGTATATTCCCGGTTATGGACGCCCTGTTCCGGAAGTATTTCGAGGCTATCAGGTACCTGCCCCTGCCCGCCGCCAGCGGTATCTTTATCGCAATATTCGGACTCGGGTTCGGGATGAAGGCTAAGTTCCTGGCGTTCGGTATCATTATCTTCACTTTGCCGGCGTTGATGCAGAAGATTACAGACCTGCAGAATCCGGCGAACGAGAAGGACTACACCTATATCGAAAGCGCCAAGACGCTCGGCATGACAAGCTGGCAGATGTTCAGGTATGTCTACTGGCCGTATGTCATGGACAAGCTGTACCAGGATATCAGGAGCCTTGTCGCTATATCGTACACCTACGTGGTCATCTCCGAGTGTTTCAACAAAGAAGGCGGCATAGGCGCGGCGATTTCCACATTCTCCCGCCAATCAAGGACACCCGAGATTTACGCGCTCCTGATTATCATCATTTGCATAGGCATCCTGCAGGATCAGGCGTTCAAGCTTATGGAGCCGGTTATATTCCCTTACCGTAAAAAAGAAAAGAAATGAGCGGATTTTTTAATGCGCAGTCTTTGACGCGCGAATCGATGCAGATTAACGAGCCGGCGCAAAATACCGTCCAGGAGACGCCAAAAACCAATTCTGGGGGCACTTCGGATATAATCAGTGTAAACGGCTTGCGTCAGGTCTTCAATGAGAATACGGAGAAAGAATACCGTCTGTTCGACAACTTCTCCCTGGCCGTACCGGATTTCCACAACGAGGGTCAGCTCATATCGATTATGGGCGGATCCGGGTGCGGCAAGAGCTATCTCCTGCGCGTTATAGCCGGACTCAATACCGTGCAATCGGGCGAGATTCTCATCCACGGAAAGCCGTTCCATGAATACGGGCATATCCCGATGGTGTTCCAGCAGTATTCAAGCTATGAATGGATGACCGTGCTTGACAATGTGGCGTTGCCGATGGTGCTGAAAGGCGTTCCGAAGAAAGAGGCGAGGAAACGCGCGATGGAAATTCTCTGTTCATTCGGGCTTTGCGAGCACGCCGAGAAGTACGCCAAACCGGGCGTGCTGTCGGGCGGTCAGCTTCAAAGGGTCAGCGTGGCGAGGTGCATCGCGACGGATTCCCAGATTCTGCTGCTCGACGAGGCGACCGGCGCCCTTGACATCAGGATGAAGCGCGAGGTGCAGGATATGCTGCTTAATCTGTTCTACGATTTGAACCGTGACATGACAATCCTGAACGTTACCCACAGTGTCGAAGAGGCTTTGTACACGAGCAACAGGATTATCGTCCTCCAGGCGAAGCCCTGCCGTATTTTCAAGACGATGGATATAAGATATCCGGGCGAGTCTGTGAACAACAAGAGGGGTAAATGGATCTTTAACACGGACGAGTATGTCAGGTATTCCCGCGAACTTACCGCCGCCCTGGATGAGGCGTGCGGCCTAAAGAACTGATTATGCCTGAGTTTTTCTTCTATTACAGTTTTCCTTTGGAGACGGACGACTACCATTATATTTGGGCGGATAATATGATGGTGTTCGAATACGACATAGAGCCTGCGGAGAATATGCGCAAGGTGACGGATATCCTGAACGGGTATTCTGACAAGACTTTGCCTAATGTGACCCTCGAATATCCGTATATCAAGGTGAACGGAGAAACCCTGATGCAGGCGCGCGGATTGGAGCGGCTCATATTGATGAAAGGCCTCGACGAAGGAAAGGCGCTGGAAATCCAGAAGCAATTTTTGGATTACTGCGTTAAAAAACTTTCCGGAAAAATTTGAAATCTTTTTTCGGGAAAAATTAAAAACGTATATTTAATCAAGAATTCTAATTCAATCAATAATAACTTAAATTGTAAAAGTATGTATATCGCAACAGGTCTTACGGATGTCGTTACTTTTTGCGCGACTCCAGCAGAACTTGCTCCCGAAAACCGTGAGCAAATTAGCAAAAAGATTGCAGGTCAGCGTCCAGTTGTGTTCGGTAGCGATGTTATCGCCGACATGGGTGCGAAGGTCCACTTCGTGGGTGAGCCCACTTACGAGATGAAGGAAGACACTCTTATCGTCTGCACCATCCACGTCAAGCTGACAGTGAACAAGCATATCGCCGCAACCGCCGGCCTTCCCGAAGAGGAAGAGCGCGACTTTGTCGCCTACGCCAAGTGCAGTGAATCTGACAAGGAGAACTATGATCCCGAGTTCGGTAAGCGCATCGCCATGAACAAGGCGAAAATCAACGCCTACGCCTACTACATGAGGCTGTTCGTGCGCAACATCGAGAGAATCCACCACAATCTGGTCGCCATGGTCGGCTTCACCAAGAAGATGGAGAACCTTGTGAACGGCAACGCCAAGTATATCTTCAACCTCTGCGAGGAGAAGTATCCGGGCGAACATGCCGAACAGCAGGCCGACGGCGAGAATCCGCCTATGAAGGAGGAGAATCCCGAGGCTCCGGTTCCGGCAGACAGTGTAGGTGCGCCCGACACTAAGGAATAAGGCGCCTATCGGCATAAAAATAAAAGGACGCAATGCAGATTGCGTCCTTTTATTGTATAGAGTGAAACTGATTATTCGTCAAAGTCTATTTCCATGGTGCCGTAACCTTCCGGATATTCAGTATCCTGTGGGTTATGCCTGTCCGGGTTGTCGTATTCATAAGGATCGATGTCGACCATAGAGTCCCCGTCATATTCCGGATATCTTTCAAGGTAGACAAGGACGCCCGATACCGGCAAAATATCGCTTGTAATCTTGTCGATAGTGTCGCCTATCTCTTCGGTAGACATCTGACCGCTTACGAAGTCATCGTACGTATGGTTGTCCGCATCCACGAACACCAGCGCCGGCAATTCGCTTTGACGGATTTCAGCAGCCATTTCACGGACATTGTCCTTGGCGTTGTTCATGAGCACCGAATAGACGTTGCATTCGAATTTCTTATGCTTAAAGTATGAGACAACTTCATTCTTTATATGCGATATATCGGAATTGGTGCATCTTTCAATGAATATTCTCACCGCATAGTCTTCGTTCTTCTGGAACTTCTGGTATACGAAGTTGAAAGTGAAGATTATATCGGTAATAGGCGTCCAGCACTGGTGCTTCTCAATCATGAGATCATAGAATGAGAACCAGTCTCCGTTGTGCGCCTGAAGGTACTGCTCGTTACTGCGGTCCCTGCGCTGCTTAGGCAGAATATCGTATGAGTCGTATCTCATATCGCGGGCGGCCTGCAGTTCTTGAGCGAAGCTTTCATATAAACGTCTGTTTTTCATAATTGCAAATATAATAATTTCTTTTTATTTATTCATTCCCGGCGGTATGGGGAAAGGAAGATTTCCCTATATTCGCGATACAAATTAAGAGAAGTATGGTAGAACCTATCAAACCGGATGAAGTCCACGTACCGAAACCAGAGATTCCTGATTTCGTTATTACTGCATTCAACACCCTTATTCAGAAAAAATGGAACGGTGAAGTCGCTATTATCCCACAGAACGAGGCGGTTAACGAGATTAAGAAGCTTATGCCAGATGACTATAAAGAATCCGATATCTTCGACAACCACTGGCTTGATGTCGAGGATTTGTTTCTTGCCGCTGGATGGGATGTCATCTTTCATAAACGTCATTACTATGATCCGGAAGAGGACTACTACAAGTTCTGCAAACCGGTACCCACAGTCTTAAACTCATAAAGCCATGTCAAAGACCTATAGAAAAACGCTCAGGTTCGGTATCTGCACGGGCAGTAACACCGAATACTACGAAATGCGCCGCAGGAATCACCGCAAGCAGCTTGCGGACGAACTCCGCAAAGCGGTCAAGAACTGTGAGGACGGTCAAATCGACGAGAGACTTCTGCCCGTTAAGTTCATCAAGAAAGACGGATGGGACGAACCGACTGACGGCACTTGGACGATGAACAGGTTTGATTACGAAAGGGACCTGCGTCAATACGGCCCGGATGAGTTCAATGCGAAATGGTGGTGGCGCAAGGAAGCTCATAAATTTAAGAGCAAAAACCAGCACGCGAATTTCAGGAAATACAGGAAAACTAAAAACAACTTATAATTATGGCAAACTTATATCAGAAGTATTACGAGGCAAGCGATCCAGAGGAAAAGGACCGCATCAGACAGGAAATCGAAGACAGAAAGGAAGCCGCTTCATGGAACGGCACCGAACCTGATTTTGAGGAGCATCATGAAATGGGAAGCTGATATGTCCGTACCGTATAAAGGCCCTAAATGCAATTGCTGCGGGATATACTTTGACACGCATTCCGCGCCGAGTGAATGTGAAGGATGTAACGGCGAGAGTTCGCAAGAAGCAGAAAATCAATGATTACACTGAATACCATAGAAAAAGGAACCAAGTTCAACACGACTGCCGTAAAGGAAAAAGATTCTAACGGCGGCGATATTTTCATGCACTTCGAGTCTATAAGGGAGCATGCCAGTGTCTGGGGCCTTAATCCGAAAGACATACTTGACGTGGAGTGTGAAATAGTGGACAACGATTTGTCCATCGAATCCATACTGGCGGACCGCTCTTATGACGATAACAGCACCGATTATTTCTGCTGCGCATCCGTGGAGGACGACGGTTTCAATGTAAGCCTGATCTTTCCGAACATCAAGCTGTTTTTCATGTGCTTCCCCTACGGCTGCGATATCGAAAGGTACTGGCAGCACGACATACCCGATGAAGACGGTAATATCGAGCACAGGAAAGGCGACAGGAGAAACTACATGATGAGAATCAAAGTAAAGGAGCTGAAATGAAGATAACAAGAGAGTACCTGGAAGGTCTGGGTTTCAAACCGTTCTGTGAAGACGGAGAGCTGCTGTTTTACCAGAAGTTCACAAAGGACCGGGGAACCATCGCGTTCGAGCCGCCGTATAACGGCCTTGTCGTTTATGACGATGACTGGAAGCTGAGCATCAAGACCGTCGGCCTTGAACTCAAATGCAAGTGCAGCACGGACAGAAGGTACAAGGAGATACTCGATTTCTTCCGTATCAAGGTGGACGACGCGAAGGTTCCGATGGACAGAGAGAAGGCCAAGCGGTTTATCCGTGACAACGGCCTGGTGCTGCCGAAGTGCAGAAGGTGCAACCCGTTCGATTACTGCGACGAAAATTGCGAGCGGCAAGCCGACGCCGAGCTGTTGCAATATGTGATGGACGGCAATATCAATGAATCGAACATAAAGGAGTTTCAATAATTATGGCAGAAAAGAAATATACCCACCAGGATGTATTCCTCGCTCCGTTCTACATGGACAACCCCGGTTGCTATATCTGGTGCAAGAATATCTACGGGCATGACCAGATGTGCTTCACCATCTTGATTGATTGGGAGAACCAAGAAGAGCTCGACCGGCTTAAGCGTATAGTAGATCTGCTGAACGGCAAGGAGCAGCGGCCTTTCAAGTACGTAGGCTACAACATCGAGCACGACCTTATCGGGGTCGGCGACACAAAAGAAGACGCCGCGAACCCGTTGCTGCTCACCCGCGGTTGGGGTTACCTTACCGGGCAGGGCGCGCTCGCGCTTCCCCCAAAAGAGGCAAGAGAAATCCAGGTGGAGTTCATGAAATGGGCGCTGTCCCGTTTGAAAGATCCGAATGAACCGGGATATGAAAATATTGAAAAGATAGAAGAATGAAGAAACTATTTTTACTTTGTATGATGGCCTTGATGCTGGCGGCATGCGACCATCCTTGTCTGGAGAAGAACAAGTATGAATATCAATGCGATGTATCTTACACGGTGCAGGACCAGTGCGGGCAAACTTTCACCACTACGGAAACTTATAAAGTCACTTTGTATTCTGAGCGTAAATGTGAAAGTCTATGGTTGTCACTTACTATGGCGCAAGGTGTGAACAAATTGTTCCTGTATTCGCAGTCGTATTTCGACGCAAGGCCGGAAGGTGTCAGGGTGTGTACCACTGATTTGCCGATAGTGGCGTATTCGCTTAATGTTAAGAAAATCAATTAGCTATGAAAAGAATTTTATTTTGTTTGATAGCTTTATGCCTGCTTGTCGTGTCTTGTGATGAGCAGGATCAGAAAGAACCTGAAATAATGTATGCCGTAGAATATACGGTGGAGTTCAAGGACGGTCCAAAGACCATTATCGAGATAGTCAACATGTCCGCGGCCGAACCGGTCGGCCTGTACTACGTCGAGGATGCGGAAAAGGAAATCAACCGCCTGGTGTTGAGAGGAAAGCAGGGGTTCGACAGGAAGGAAATCTGCTCGACACGGTTCCGCATATCGTCATACGGCATCAATAACTGGAGGAGAATAGAGCAATGATAGGTACGATTATATGTATAATTTACGCCGTTTCTCTTTTTGGCACGATGTGGTCGTATGCGGAGAAAGACATTGAGCCGGGCTGCCTGTCGATTCTTTTGATAATATGCCCTGTCGCGAATACTGTGATATTCATACTGTTCGCCTGTTCGAAGGACAAAGACGGCAGAAGTCAGTTCCGGAGCATGACCGATTTTCTTTTCGGCCAAGCCAAAGAAACCCTACGTAAAATCTTTGCAAACAACCCACGGTAAAATGAGCACCTGGCTTATCATATTATTAGCCGTTGTATATATACCGGCCGTGATCATTACCGATTTGCCTATTCTTTTAGACAAAGTAAAGTATGACATGGATTATGTCATGATGTTCATAGGGCTGTTGCCGGGATTCAACATACTTACCGCGGGTCTTTCTATCACTACATGTCAGGAAGACTGGAAAGCGATATTCAATAAACTTGGCATAAAAAGGAAAAAGGATAAAGCTTGATTTCGTAATACAAAATATATAAAGGGTTCCCGGCGGCTGTCGGAAACCCTTGTTTCTTTATCTTCGCATCGTAAATCAATCAGGAAATAAAATATGTGCAAGAAAATCGAAATCAAGAACGGACAATTCCCAGGTATCTACAAGATCACTGAGAACCTGACCGGCAGGGTATACATCGGCCAGACCGCCAGATCCATCAACGAGCGCCTGAGCCAGCACGTTTATACCCCAGCAGCCAACTCCGACATCGACAAGGCGATACAAGAGAAGGGAGTCAACGCTTTTACCTTCGAGGTTGAGGTGCCGATGAAGAACCCGACCACCGAGCAGCTGTGGTTCCAGGAGTACTGGTACATTTCCAAGTACGACAGCTTCAATAACGGTTTCAACAAGACCCGTGGTAACCGCAAGGGTGAGTTCGAGGCGTGCCTGAAGAGCGACTTCATCTGCGTCGGTGAGGACCTGTTCAAGGACATCATCCGTGAGTACAACCTTGACTTCCGCGGCAAGCGTATCTTATTGATAAATAACTTCGACGAAAGCATAAAGAACTATCTGCGTTTTGAATCCGGAAGGGAAAACGTGGATATAATCTATGAGAGCTTCGACATTGACGAGAAGGACGCCCTTGGCGAGTTCATTAAGGACAAAGTGCGCGGCATGAAGAAAACCAAAGTGGATTTAATTAACGGAATCACCAAAGTGGAAAAAGAGCATTACGATATCATTATATCAAATCCGCCCTACGGCAAAATCGGCAACGAGATTACTCAGTGCATAGTGGATAACATCGACTTCGGGTGCTTCATCAACCTGCTGCCGGCCAACGACTACCGGAGGAATAAGCAGAATGCTTTGTGGCAATACGTCGACATAAATAGTATGAGAATTTTCCAGCCTGGAAGTTTCAAAGATGCTTATGTGACGACAATGGCATGTAAGATTAACAAGGAGCGTGCCTACTACATAAGTGAAGACGAGTTTGAAATTCAGAACTACAGTGATAAAATTTTGTCAAAATATTTTTATGAAAACCGTAAGCGTAAACATTATGCGATTACTGATGCAGGATTTCCTTCATTTGAACAATTTGACAAAACTGAGATTGAAAAATCATTCTATATTGGACATCGTGATCCAAAATCATGTCATTTGCCGTATTCACTTAACAGTATTACGACACGATATAATATGAATGCAATAACAAAAGAACAAGTTATTGCACAATCTTCTGAATACAGGCACAATCAGGGTTATGTGGGTGACTTTCATCTTATTACTTTCGACACTGAAAATGAAAAAAATAATCTTGTAAAGTTTGTATATTCTGATGATGGTTTTCGCTTTATGAGTAAATTATTTACAGCTTTGAATATTGATAGTTCAATAGCAGTAGACAAGTATTTTCCCAAAGTAGATTGGCACAAGTCGTGGACGGTAGAATCGCTGCTTAAAAATTTTGGCTACTCTGAGGATGAAATCGAGGAAGTCATGGCCGACCTGCCCAACTATAAACTACCTGAAAGAGAATGACGCTGAGCGAAGACATAAAATCCAAGATACGCGCTGAGTACGAGGAGTGGCTGCACACCCAGTACGGCGACCTCACCTCCGAGCGGAGGAAGGAGCTCGGAGCTGTGTACACCCCCGCCGACGTCACTATCCAGATGATAGAGATGATGGACATTGACAGCTTCGAGGGACGCGACGTGCTTGACCCGTGTGCGGGCTCAGGCAACCTACTGGCGGCGTGCATCATCGCAGGTGCTGACCCCAAGCAGGTATATGGCAATGAATATGAAGCATCCATGGTAAGGCTGTGTCAAGAGAGATTGTCTAAGATGGGAGTGCCGCTCGAGAATATACACCGTGGTGACGCGAGCGACAAGTATTGTCTCACCCATTGGGGAAAGAATTACAGGTGGCCGAGGAATCAGAGTACAGCGTTGTTTTAATTTTATCAAACATGAAGTTCGACTTTGTCATATCAAACCCGCCGTTTAACGCCGGCCCGACCAAAGGCAATCTGCACCTGCGCATAATGGAAAGATGCGCGCAGATGTCTGACAAGTGCATAGTGCTCGCACCTATCTGGTGGCTCGGATATACCGACGAGGCCAAGCGTAACAAGGAGCGGTACATGTGGAGCATAGGCGCCGCGACGAAACGTATAGAGTATCTTTCACCAGAAAGCTCAAACAAATGGTTCAGGGGTCAGTGTGAGAACACGAGTCTCGGCATATACGAGCTCGGAGAGACGAACGTCGGTTTCCTCGGGTTTCTTTTGCTGGACAAGTATAAGCCCGACGGCGCGTTCTGCCTGCCGGGTAACTTGGGTCACGGAGAATTCATAGAAAGCAAACTGAACGATAACATAAACCAGAATGGATAAGGACGAAGCATACATGATGTCGGCGATAGCCTCTGATTTCGTGACGGGCAACCACCTGTTGGGAAGGCCGCGTGACAGAAAGCAAATGGAAACGATGCACGAGATTTCCGTGGCGTTTATGAAAATCGACGACGGCGATCCGTTGACAGCGCGGGAAAAGGAGCTGCTCGGCAAACTGTCCGAACAGTTTTACGGCGGCGCGGAAGACATGTGTGATCAACTCGGCGCCGATTTCGGCAAATATGCAAAGGCAACGGGAATCTGATAACATGAGAATAACGAAAAATCGAAAATGAATATCGAAACGTTTGATATAAAGGACTTTATCGACAACTACAAGTCTGACAACAGTACGGAAAGAGAAGGCCGTAGGAAGGACACGAACGAGGTTTTCACGCCTTTTGAGATTGTCGAGAACATGTGCTCCAGGATTCCGGATGAGGATTGGGCGGACGGTTCAAAGACTTTCCTTGAGCCCAGTTTCGGTATAGGCAATATTATACTGTATATTATCTGGCGGCGCCTTAAAGCGGGGGTATCGTGGTATATGGCGCTTGATAATTTGTATGGTACGGAGCTTATGCCGGATAATGTAAAGGAATGTAAGGCAAGGATACTGGAATTGCTGCATCGCCTGGAAGTAGATTGCTTCGACAGCGATGTGCTTGCGGTGTTGGATAAGAACTTAGTGTGCACGGATTTTTTCGAATGGGATTTCGACAGATGGAAACCCATAGAGAAAGAAGTGCATGAAACAAATGCGGTTGCTTTGTTTTAATTTTGTGGTTTTTGGTGTTTTTCCAGGCGGATCGAAAGGTCTGCCTGGTTTTTTATTGCCCGGATTTCTCGGACCCTTTCTCAGAACCGTCGTGTTTGAAAAGTTCCGATGGGACTTTTATATCATTGACGGCAGTCCTGTTTAACAAATAAATATAAAAATTTATATGGTACAGTTTTTATGGCAAATACAGTGACAAAAGACGGACTTGTCTCCTACGTCATGGACAAGATACAGGAATTCGACTTGAACATACAGGAATTCGACAACGTTACGACCATACTCGCGGATCTCGATCTTATGGAGATATTCCGGGATTGCGGCGGCAATTGGCGTACTTTCGACACCTTTGTCGAGAAGAACATAATAGGCAAGGCGTTAATGGACGACGTCAACGATTCGGACGAAGACGACGACTTTGAAGGATACTCGGAGGAAGGGCATGACGGTTTTCCGGATGACGACGATGACGTTTATGAAGAGGAACCCGAGGAGGAGAAGATAAAGAGGCAGGCCGAGTATGAAGAGGAATCGAGGAAGAACCGCGAAAGCAGACTCGCGTGCAAAACACCAGAGGAGCTTTACAATTTCAAGGTGAAAATGGGCTGGCTGCCTAATCTTACGGGTTCGCCCGAGGCTATGAAGAGGGAGCTTGACAGATGCGCCCAGGAGATAGCGATGAGAGCGCGCATGGAAGAGTCGTTCGGCGACGCAGACAAAGGCCCTTACCACATGCGTCCGTTCTTTCCCACGCCGCACGCGAAAGAAGCTTCCAGACAATAAATAATATAGAATCTAATCGATAATATGGAAGCAATGAACGAGGCTCGTACATCGAGCAAAATGGAAAGAAATCCGAATACAGTGTATTGGGAAAAGCTTCAGCTTTTCGCCGATCAGAACAGCTGGGCGAATTTGATTATGCACTGGGGCGACGCCGGACGTCAGTTCAGGGAAAACCAGATAATGCGTCTGCTGATGCACAATTTCCCGGGACCTGCCGGCGCGTTCATGGCGTTGATGCCGCGTATCAACCCTGCTACGAAGAAACCGTATCTGCCTTGGGGCGAACGCTGGATAGAGGGTATCAACCAGACTTTCGACACAATGCTCGACGCGGACTTGTTCCGCGAGAGCTTCGCAAGGTGTCAGGAAACGAACATGCAGGCGGGTGTCGCCGAGGATGAACGTTTCATCAAGCAGATGAAGACCAACGGCAAGAGAGGCAGGCAGTCGAAGATGCTCGGAGGAATAACCGAGATAGCAGGGTCGTTCATGGAACTGTACCGTGTGATAACGAATCCGGTTAACGACCAGCTTTATGCGAAGAACTACAGGAAGAAATCTATAAGCGGCAAACGCGGACGCCCTGCGCCGGACGGAACGTTCATCGAGTTCAATATGAAGAAGATGCCGGTGATAATGGTCAGGGGCAAATATCCTTTTAGCGACACGGTGCCCGAGATGAACGACTGCTACGCGTTGGTGGGCATGGACAGGCCGGGAAACGGCGACAAGGCCGTGACCGACTGGCTCATTACCCTGAAGCGCACTTTCAGGAAAAAGATGGAGGTGCTCGGATACAATACGCCTTACCGCTACATAACGCCTTGCTCGCTGGAATACTGGATGGACAAGATAAACGAGGACCGCAGGTATTTCACCGACACCGACTTACTCGGCAGGCCGACGACAAGAAAGCGCATGTTCAAGGCGTCCACGATCCTTCAGCTCAGGGAAAACGGCAGCTACCGTTTCTACGCAGAAGGTATGGAGGACAACGACGAAGGCTGGCAGCCGGATCCCATGCAGGACAAAGCGTTTATCGATAAAATCGAAGACGAGTTCGGTATCGAGAAACTTAAAGTAGAAGAATCAAATATAACAAATATAGCAATGAACAAAAAAGATAACAAATCTTTATATGAGTCGGTCGACGAATTCGGACTCGATCCTACAAGCTACGAAAGCTATGACGACTATCTCAGGGATAAGGCGGAGCTCATGGTAAACGACATGTTCGAGGATCTCGACTATGAGCAGAAGCAGGAACTCATAAACGGATTGCTCGACCAGGACGAGGATGAATGGAAAGACTGGTGCATGAATATGTACGCGGATTACGGAGCGACGAACATGATGGCGAACCGTAACGAATCCGTCAAGAACTATCTCGGCAGGCGCCGCATGATTACAGAAGGCAAAGCCCTTACCTCGGAAGAGAAAATGGACCGTTGGCACAAGGGAACGAGAAAAGAGAACATCAAGGCCTGCTCCGATGAGAAGCTCAAGGAGTACAGGAAAATCTGCAGGGCCAAGGGTTATGCCGAAGAGGTGCGGCAGATTAACGCCGAAATAAAGAGGCGCAAGGTCGAGGGCGTAAACGAGTCTGAAGTATTGGACGAAGCGAAAAAGGACGGCGGTCCGAGGAACAGCGTGCTTTACGGATTCCTTCTGAATAAGGTCGCCCCCATCGTGGCGAAAACAATCGTGGAAAACGGTTTTACCGCGGAGGTGCATGACAATACGAAAGACAAAGTGAAAGACATTAAAGTCGACGTCAAGAAAGGCGGAATCGGCGGAATAACCAGGATTTTCGTCAACTACTACAACGGCGAAACATATATCGCGATTTCCAACCACAAGTTCCTAAACGGCAACGAGAAGACGGCCCTCGCGTTCGTTTCCCCTTTGGACAACTGCGTGTACATCGTTCCTTCACCGGTGCTTCAGAGCAACTGGAGAAACATCATGCATTCCGACAGAAGCATCGTATCGGTATCTGACGCGCTCGGCATGAGAAACGAGATTTCTATTTGCGATGTCGCCAAGGTATGCGAGCTTGCGGAGGATGAAGGCTATGTATACAACATGTCAGCCGACAGCGCCGCCAAGTTCCACACCGAACTTACCAAATACGAGGAAGTCGATACGAATGAAAGGAAGCGCAATATGACTGAAAGCGAAATGACGAAATATCCTGGATTCGATGCGCTTTGTGAAGGTGATGCACAGCCAAATACAGAAAGCAGCAATAAAGCCGAAGATCCTTTTGCAGTAGAACCCATACCAGGAGAAGCTGGAAAATACTTAGCTAAAAGAATTTTACAAAATACTTTGTATGCAATACAGGATCCTAAAAAAAGGAGATCTTGCTTAAATAATTATAAAAAAGTATTTTTATCTGGCGAAATTAGTGAATTTAAATCTTTTGTAATGGAAATTCAAGCAAGAATAAAAGAAGCAAATAACAATTGGTGATTTTTACTTTATTAATCTATAGGGCCGCAGCGATGCGGCCTTTTTTATTATCGTTTTTTGTCGTATATTTAATTGTAAACTTTCGATTATGGTAAACGAGAAAGACAAAAAAGACAGAGAAAAGAAGCAGAAGGTAAGGTGCGCCGATTTCGCAGTCAGTTACTATGCGAAGTTGGAACCTGTTAGCGACCTTTCAAACAATACCGACTTCAGGACCGGCAAGATGAAGCTTGTCCAGCGGCCAGATGAAACCTTAGTGGAGTTCGAGAATATGACCATGAACCAACCCGGCATGACGGCGTTGAGGATCACGGAAGAGATTGAGAAGGAGCTTGCGAGGATAGGATACCCGAAGGGACACGCCTGTGTGCTGAACTTCTGGCCCATCGGACATAATTACTGGGAAGACATTACACCTTATATGAGCAAGGAAACGGAAGATTTTCCGGGATAAAAAATACGGACATTTTCTTTTCCATACATCCGGAAAATCGTATATTTATAATTGATTACGGAGATAATAAATGGCAAACAAGTAATGAGAGTTCCCCTCCCTTATGAAGATTACAGGAACGGAATTCAAAACTTACCGAGGGTATTAGGTTTGCGACAGGCAGTCTGCCTGGGGATTTATGGATACCCACCGCGTTAAAGGCGGCCGACGAGAGGACGGTTCCCGTGTCCAGCAGTCGGATTTGATAAACGGGAATGCGGACCTGGCGTGTAGAAATCCACAGCTGCGGCAGGATCCAAGAGAGCCGACGGTGACGCCGGTGTGATGCTGGGAAGTAGGGCGTTCAACAAGAACTCGGCTCGTTCGCCCGAAGGAAAAGGAGTCTTATTCCGGGATGCAAGACGGCTCTCTCCCGGTTGAAAGAGGAGGATTTGTCTGTACCTTACCGTGAATCCCGCAGACACGGGAAACAGACATTATACAGAGTCGTATATCAGGTCGCTTGCCCACAGTACCTTAGGGCGAATGTTGGCTGCGTGTTAATACATGTTTCTGTCACCGGAGAGCAAGGTGCGCCAGATCAAGCAAAGAGGTTCGAGTCCTCTTCTCTGTACGCTTTCGCGGAGCAGGTTTTAACGCTTTGCCTCATCATGTTTCGATGACCTTAAGCTGAGGAAACACGGACATAAGTTAAAGAGCGTTCCATTAGGCGGTTCGGGTGGATATGTAACCGCTCAGTTGTCATGCTGGAGAATGGCAAGGGGATAGTTGATGATCCTCTGAACGGTCGGCGGGCCCGTCATCAAAAACCCGCTAACAGGTCCTTTAGCTCAGACGGTTAGTAGCGGCGCCCTCATAAGGCGAAGGTCGGGGGTTCAAATCCCTCAAGGACCACGACAAAAGGGCTGATTACCCTTAGTCCGCGCAAATATCACATCTTCGTCGCCCATGCTACCTGGTCCAGGCGCCGGATCAAAACGGGGATAGGTCTCATCAACCTGCAGGCAAAACTGGTTGCGTTTGCCGGATGTGTTGCGTGAAAACAGAGTTCTTTAGTTTAATGACGTTTGTTGTGCTTAAACCATGCGACGCCTAAGGAAAAACGTAGCTTCTTTGATAGGCTAAATCCCGGTGCGAGGTTCGGGAAGAACTCCTACTTAAGTTCTTTGAAAGACTGTTGATATTATAACTGGAAATCGATGGCGCACGGCGGGAAACCCCGTGACGTTCGTCCGAATGCGGGCAGAACAGAGATGTCTCTTACGATTCATCGAAGACTAAACAATAAAGTCTGAGACATCCGACCGCAGCGAGAGGGCATATTGGTAAGCAGGTACGTGAGATTAAGCATAGCTTATTGTAGTCTCGCATCTCATTAATCAATGGCAAGGTCGTGGTAATTAATTTTTGGCCCTAAACCGCGCACATGGGTGCAAGGAATCACCTGAAGGACATTGCGCAGCAATGACCGGTGAACATCGTATTTCCAGTTTCTTTTCTCAGTCTTCATTATAACATAAGCGACAATGGAAAAGAAAAGCAACAATATCAACAACCTCAGGGCATCCGCTTTCAAAGCTTCCCCCATAGCAAATTGGTTCGGTCTCGGTACGAGCATCTTCAAGCTTGTCAACCTGTTTCCGCGCGAAAAACCGCGCGCCGACAATTATAGCAAGGAAACGGTGAAAAAGCTCGAGGCTCTCATGGATCCAGACGAGCGTTGGCCGTATGACACGAGCGCTATCCCGCACGCCGCGAACGACGCCTATGTCAACTCCGAAATTGAAAAGGCGGACGAGGAGAAAGACACGAACAAGTTCCTTCGCTTTTACCGTAAGTATATCCTGCACAGCGTAGAAGACGCCATGGCGATGCTTTGCATGGAAGTGCTTGCCATCATGGGCAGGTACGACAAAACGACGGGAGAACCCGTCCCGGAATACCGTGACGAGTATCGGGAGCGTGAATTCCTTGACGTGTTCAAGGACAAGAGCGACCGTGACGTGTGCGACTTCCTCAGGAGGAAAGTACGCGACATCATGAGGAGGGAATGCGACACAAGGGAGCGCAACAGGGAATCGGATTTCCAGTACGTGCTGTCGTTCCTGTTCTCGTTCGCCGTCAGGCTCGGTATCAGCAACCTCGAATGGTATATTCAGAAGCGTATCAATTTTGAGCTGCTTCGTCAGGCGGAGAAGCTGAAGAAGAAAATCTCGAACAATAAACCAAAGAGACCGCGTAAAAATGCTGTATAAGAAATTTGTAATACTGGCCAAGTCGTCAGATAAGAAAAACGAGGTGGCCGAAATCAAATGCGCCCCGTGCGAATGTCATTTCGAACTTGTGCCCGAAGGTTACAGGTGCTTCGGCGGCGGCATGTACATAGAGAACGAAAGCAAGAAAGAGCTTCTGCTCTACGGCGTTTCGGTCGATTACGGCGAGCCGCAGTTCTTGGGTTGGAACGGACTCAAGATGCTCGAAGAGAAATACAAAGGATGGTCCATCGTATATGTGAAAAACATAGAGGATCTGCATAATGCAGTAAGAGTAGACATAACTAAGAAAATAAGTTTTTAAGATGATTGAAGTAGATAAACTAATAGCCGGTGCGCTTAAGGAGCGTAACGAGGTCAAGACTGCCGCATACAGGGCAATCAAGACCGCGGAAATGAATTACAAGACCGCCAAGAACGCTAAACCGCTTGACGATGCGGCGGAAATTCAGATTATCAAGAAGCTTGTGACCCAGCGTGAGGAATCCGCTAACATTTATAGAGAGAACAACAGGCCGGAACTCGCGAAACGGGAAGAAGCGGAGATTAAGTATTTGAAAGAATTGCTTCCGCCTGAGGTTTCGCAGGACGATATTATTGCCGCGGTAATTGCATGGGCCGTCGCCGAAAGCAACGGCGAGACTATTCCGAAGGCACGTATGGGTGAGGCTATCAAAGCGGTGAAGGCAAAGTTCCCGACCGCCGACGGTAAGCTTGTCGCCGACTGCGTAAAAGAAAGACTGGCCTGATGATTTACACCGGATACTATGGCGGACTTACCCGCATAGTGGGTGACATAACAAAGGTGCAGGTGTCGAATTCGGCGCCTGTACCTGTTGACATAAGGTTTGAGAAGGCTATACCCGACTGGGCCTTCATAGTGAAGCCATATAAAGACGGCCTGATCACCAAGGAGGAATACGAGGAGAGGTATACGCTCCAGCTTGACAAGTTCAGGGAAAACATATTGGGTGTCGCCGAATATTTCAACAGCACGGGTAAGGATTACATATTGCTGTGCTACGAGAAACCCGGCGATTTCTGCCACCGCCACATACTGGCGGACTATATCAACAAAGCGTTAGGTGAAGGCACTGTAAGGGAATACGTGCCGGAGGTTCATAACCAGGTATCAACATCGTTATTCTAATGGACAGAGAAGAAGCTATCGCCAACATCGGCAAGAAAGTCTGCAAGAAATCGGGCAAGCCGTTTAAAAGTCACTTGTGGGTCAATACTGTAAAGGGAATCGGTACCATGACAGTGCTGAGTAAAGGTAAGCTTGTCGAGCGTCTTTGCTATACCTTTGAAGAGGACGACTCCATGGTGAGCGCTGAAATCTGTGAAGTAAAGGAGTAAAAAATGAGCAGGACATATAAAAAGAAATACATGAGTAGTCTGTTCCATAACGGCGAACACGGCAGTCATAACACCTTGCTGCGGGAATTCAGGGAGGTGAACGGCGGAGGCTGGCTCGTAAAGCAGTCGCGCGGGCTCATAGACAGAAGGGACTATGAGTCGGACCGCAATAAGGGGATAAGGCATGTAATGAGCAAGATGCGCCGTACCGCCATGAAAAGAAAGACGAACGCCATAGTTAAAGAAATACTTGAAGACTTGTAAGCTATGATGGAAATGGAAGAACCGGAAAAAGACGATCCGGTGGTAAACGAAGACGAGAAGATATACACCAAGTTCGATTTCTGCAGCTACTGCCCCTATTGCAGGCTGAGCGAAGTCTACTATGATCACGATTGCGATGAAGAGGAGCAGGATTTGTTCTGCACGGCATTGAACAAAAAGGTGCACGAGGGGTTCAACTGGCACGAGATAGCGGCAAGGCACACGCGCTCAGACGGCAAGATAGATGGATATGACTTCGTCCCTGATAACTGCCCGATGAAAGACAAGGCAAGGCTGACTACGCCGGACAAGCCGGTTTTCCACCCGCATGCCGGTGAGTTCGACTGCCTGCTGCTTTACGGTCCGTACAACACTTTCATAAGCCAGGTGCGTACGGAAGAGGAGCTGCTGGATTTCCTGGTGCAGGTTCAGGAACATAAGGCGGAGGGATATTTCCTTATGGATCACGGAGTAAAGAAAGAGATAAGCAAGCACGGCAAAGTCCAGTCGCCGTTAGAATCATTTGTCGGTAACGCGTTAGAAAAGCTTGTTCTGAAGCAATAAAAAAGAGCGAACGCTTGTTCGCTCTTTTTTATTTTAATACAGGTTCCATTTCTCATACCGCTCGAGACCTGAAGTATACAGCTGTATGAGCACATCCGTGAACTTTTTCTCCTTGTAGAACTTCTCGCATTTTATATGCTTGTCTTTGTCCCAGGATATTGTGTAGTTGCCTTTCTCGTCCCTCGGTCCGGTAGTGTACCCGGTCCTGTTGTCGAAGTACCACACTTCTCTGAAGTAGCACGCGAGTACCGGTATGTCAGGGACGATTTGAGAATCGCCGGATATGAAGAGTCTGCGCCCGGTCTGGGGCAGGCTCTTGTTTATTATTCTCGAGCACTTGTGCGCGTATTTGTATAGCCCCCAGTACCTGTGCGCCGCGCTTTGCCCGTTCAGCTGCGGCCCGTGCAAATCGTTGAAACTAACATCGCGCTGTATATCGGCGCCGTTCTTCAGGTCATACTGGTACAAATCGAACTTCATGCTTTTCTTCGGCGACATATAGGAATAGTCTCCTTCCTTTACTATGTGTTTTACCACAGTAAAGTCAGAAGGACTGTAGCCGAAATGATACATCGATTCCAGAAGCGGCAGCACGTTTTCCATGTGATACTTTGTCGTATAGTGATGCTTATCGTTCGCCGACTTCGAATATAGCGGATCATAGCCGGACGCCAACGGTATCCTCACAACCTCCCTGCCTTCGTACAAATCTCTGTACACCTCGTTCACATAGGGGAACTGAATGTACTTCGCCTTGGAAACGATTTCTTCCCTGGTCATGCTTATCTCTCCTCGTATTTGAAATTACGCACCAGCATATCCGTAGTCTGATATACTTCGCAGACTTCCGGATTTTCGGTCCACACGTTCAATATGACGTTCATTCTGAAGCCTTTCTCCGGATCCATAATGTTCCGTCTCATCTTCTGACAGACTGACTTGCTGACGGACCTGGTCCGCTTTCCGTTCACATAGAACTTAATGCTGTCGGGCAGCCATTCGCATTCGTACTTGACATAGTTCTTGGCGGGATCCTTAGGCTGCTTGCACAGGCCGACATTGCGCGATCCTATGTGGGTCTTGGTCAAGTCGTCTTCCCTGTAATGCACGTTATTCGTGGTGCGCCAGCCCGGTCTGAACCACGGGAAATAATCCTCGAACGTACGGTAATAAGTTCCCTTCTCTTCCATCCAGCCTTCCTCGACGTCTATCTCGGGCGGCCAGTTGCCGGCGCCGCTGAGCCAGAATGACGCGCTCAGGTTCTTTCCCGTCGGCATCAGTATCTCCGCAGAGAAGTAGCCGAATTCGAACGACTCGATAGTGCGCAGCGTTCCTACTTCCATGGTCGGCTTGTATATCTTTCCGTCCCAATGCTTGAACTCTTTCGGGTTCTTCCTGCAGAATATGTGCAGCACGTCATCGTCATCCACGTTCGTGCAGTCCATCGAGTACCAGTACCACGGGTTACCGGGGTGTATGCGACGTCCTCCCTCCATTGTCGACTTCCAGCTATATCCGCACCATTCCATGGTCTGTTCCTGTACATTGTTTTCGCTCATATATAGGTCTGTTAATTTTATTATTTATATGGACGAAAATCCCGTCAGGATTTCCGGATTATTCCCCAAAAAATAATCCGGAAAATTTCCTGAAATAAAGTAAGAGTTATTTTTCAGAAAATTTTCCGGAAAAATTCCGTATATCAAATCTGGGAAACTTTTTCCGTAAATAATAGTTCCTATCGGTCCGTAAATAAAAACGCGATACGGCAAATAAAAAGGCCGTCAGAATTGGTTTTCTGACGGCCTTTTCAAAAGGTCTTCGGGACATTAACGTCCTGAAGTTACTTTTCGGATTCGGCGATACGGCTGTCGATGAGCTCGCACAGATGATCGCAGTAATCCTGGATCGCGACCTTCATGCACTCCCGGTCTACGCCCTTGGCCGTGAACAGACCGACGATAGCCTGCTCGGCTTTCATGAAATCTTTCCCGTGGTTCTTCACCACGATATGGGCCATGCTTCTCTTGTGGAACGCGTCGACCGGCGGGATGTTTTCCGCGGCGACGTCCGCCTGCACGAAGTACATGTCTGAAAGGTATCCGATTGGGAAGTACTCGAACTCGTCTTTGACTTCGGTGTCTTCCTTCTTTTCTGCGGGAAGGTTATCGCGCCCGGCGTCCGCCTTCTCCGTGTTGTTGTCGTTTTCGTTTGAACGATTGTCGGGGAGGTTGCTAATCTCCTTTTGGCGATTCTGCCTCTCCTCTTCACACATCAGGAACGGCAGCAGAAAACATAAAAACAGTTTATCCATATCTAAAAAATTTGGTTTCAATCCTCATCAGTTTCAGCAGCGGGCGATTCAACGTCCTCCTTGAACCATACGGTACGGCACTCAGGGCAGTCGAAGTAAAGTTCTCCGTTCTCGTTCTTCTGCCAGTCGGCGTCCGTGAATTCGTGGCCGCATTTGTAGCACTTGTAAATCAGCTGGTCTTCCATCGGTTATCTCTTTTTATTTTTGTTCAGTCTCCTGCACAGTCTCTCACACCCTTTCTTTGTCAGTCTCGAGTGTAGTAAGAAAGCGATATATTCTTTGAAACCAAGTGAACGAGCCGTTCCCAACAAATCATAAGCGAAAGGTTGGAAACGGCACGTATCGGTGTCATTGTACATTAGTAAAGCGTGATAGACTGTCATGATTCCGATTATGTTATCTTTAATTCAAATATACGAAAAAGATAACGTTCTGGAAAATCATTTGATGCCCAACGGAATCTTGTTGAGCTCGTCGATATAGGTGGTCAGAGCGCCGTGGGGGATGTCGATGATGAGATCGGCGCGGGCCTTGAGTCTGAGGCCGTCCATGACGCTGACGGTTGAGTCGATGCCTGACATGTCGATAAGGGTGGCGGCTCCGGTGTGGCGGATGCCCTGACGGTCGAAGTTGTCGCGGGCGGCTCTCTCCATCTCAGCTCTCTTTCTGGTCTGGGCGGGGACGTTCATGAAGTACTCCCAGTTGGTCTTGGCGAGTTCACGTCTGGCGACGGGATCCCTTTCCATCTCCCAGATTTGCTGCATGAGTTCGTCCGTGCCGCGCACTTTGTCGAGGGAGATGCCGTAGATTTTGCCTTCCGAAGAGTCAATGAAGAACAGCATGATGTTGACCTGCTTGTCATCCGGTTTCTTTTTGTTGTAGTCGTCCGTACCGGCGAGCATTCTTGACATGGATACGCCGACGGTATCGTCGAGCTCGTAGCCGTTGAGCAGGCCCACGGTGCAGCCGTTGGGTTCGTCCTGCATGGAAATCTTCGCCTCGGGGGTGGATTTCATGCGGCCTTTGTACTTGTACTTTTCTGCCGGGATGCCGGCGGCGTTGAGTGATGCGATCAGGCATTCGCAGCCGTGATGGAAGATGAAGCCGTAGCGTTCTGGATTTCTAAGTCCTGCCATAGTTTACGAATTTAATTGTTGAACTTTCATTGTTGATTGTGATGCAAAGATAGGCATATTATATGAAGGCGGGGCCGCCGGGAGAATTTTTTGTTTTATAAGGTTTTCGTATATTTAATATAATAATTTGAAAAAGATAAATAAAACAAATAACGCTTTAGACATGAGCAACCGTGATTCATACAATTCATATTATAACAGACGCAGGCGCGCGTTAAGGGAAAGCAGGAATGAGGCGCAGGGAGTCGTCGTGGTATTCGCCGACCGCCTTGAGAAGCTGTGCAACGACCTCGAGTGGCTGCGCGACTGCAATTTCGACGTGGAGGAGTGGAACGCCGATACGGAGACAAGGCTGAACAACATGGTCAAGTCCGCCCGCGGGCTTTCCGACATGTATACAAGCGACGACGCGTTCCTGCCTGAGATTTCATACGAGCAAGGCTACCTTGCCGACAGGACTTTCCACGCGAAATCTTCGCGCCTCAATTACATGGAATTCCCGGAGGCGCTGGATTTTATAGCGGACACGCTCGACGGCATGTTTGACGAGGACGAGAACACGGGCGAAGCCTGGAAGATTACGGTATCGTATATCCCGCTCGTAAGGCTGTTCCTCAGCCAGCTGCGCAAAGACTATTCCATTTAATATAAACGAAACAGATGAAGCGGTTCCGAAAGGGATCGCTTTATTTTTTTATACCGTTAAGCGACATGAAAGATTTTGACAAAAGGTTCCTCGCCGAGTCCGACGATACCGGCAGGTTCATAGTGAAAAGCCTGGTGACGGGCAAAAAATATTACGTCGAGCCGATAGACGACGGCCAGAGGACCGAATGGGGCGACCTGAACCCCGCCACCAAGAAGCTCGAGGGCGACTACGGCATGAAGCACCGCGGCGCCGTCAGCGAGAAGGACTCGTTGATTACAAAAGAAAACGGGTTCGAGAATATCGTCACTCTCAAACCCGGCGAGTCTCCTACCGACTATATCGAAAGGCTGGACAAGAAGTATGAGGCGGAAATGGTCAGCGCGTCTTAATCGCGCCGTCGTTCTGCATGCACTGTATCAGCGAAGCGATCCAGCCGTTTATCTTGACGCCGAATGTCTCCTTTACCTTCGTGCAATCGAGCACGCTGTAATCGGGGCGTTCGGCTTTCGCTTTGTATTTCTTTATCGGTTGCACGAGGTATTTGGGCGCCGTGTCGAATTCCACCATCCAGCTCTTGTCGCTGTATAAAGGTTCATAGTTTTTATAGTAGGATTCGTAAAGCGTCTCTATCGCAAGCGCGAAATCGTATATGGACGCCACGCCCTCGTTGCAGTAGTTGAACACGCCGTACGATTCCGCCTTGCCGATCCAACCGCCTTCTATAATAGTATGCACGATAAAGCTCGCGAGGTTCCTTGCGTAGGTCGGGCAGCTCAGACGGTTGCTTAACGCCGCTATGTCCTCGCGACGCTTGACCTTGTCGAGGAACGTGCGGTATAGGTTCTTGCCGTATTCCGAGTAAAGCCATGACGTGC
>JAEEGL012491777.1_pt1 | contig 53492 bp, 32 predicted proteins | sample 9134231 | NCBI WGS metagenome assembly JAEEGL01 (sample SAMN16246548, study PRJNA631951) | gut metagenome | biome: gut microbiome; feature: rumen; material: fiber-attached | host: Bos | place: Iran: Karaj | collected 2018-10 | reverse complement strand
CCTCTATCGGCTGTCGCATCCGCGGTATTGGCAACGATGGCAAGGATCACACCTATTATGTTTACAACAACTGCAGTCACCGTGCCGCCTACGAGGAGACCGGCATGCAGGGCGTGTCGTACACCACCGGCGTACCGGCCATGATCGGCGCGATGATGTTCTGCAAGGGACTGTGGCGCAAGCCTGGCGTATACAATGTGGAGGAATTCGATCCAGACCCCTTCATGGAACAGCTGAACCAGCAGGGACTGCCCTGGCACGAGATACACGACGGAGACTTAGAGCTGTAGGCACATGGCAGAACTACCCACCATGATACAGGACCTGGCACTGATGCTCATCGTGGCAGGCATCGTGACGCTCGTATTCAAGCGTCTGAAACAGCCGTTGGTACTGGGTTACATCGTGGCAGGCTTCCTCGTGTCGCCACACATGCCGTACACGGCATCGGTGGCCGACACCGAGAACGTCCACCTGTGGGCAGACATCGGTGTCATGTTCCTGCTGTTCTCGTTAGGACTGGACTTCTCGTTCAAGAAGATTCTGAAGATGGGTGCATCGCCCGTCATCTCGACCGTCACCATCATCTTCTCGATGTCGATGCTCGGCGTCTGCGTGGGACAGGTCTTCGGCTGGTCGCGCATGGACTGCATCTTCCTCGGCGGCATGCTGGCCATGTCGTCGACAACCATTATCTACAAAGCGTTCGACGACCTCGGACTGCGCCAGCAGCAGTTTGCAGGACTGGTGATGTCGGTACTCATCCTGGAAGACATCCTGGCCATCGTCATGATGGTGATGCTCTCGGCCATCGCCAGCGGCAACAACCCCGACGGCGGGCAGATGCTGGGCAGCATCATGAAGATAGGCTTCTTCCTCGTGCTATGGCTCGTGGTGGGCATCTTTGCCATCCCCATCTTCCTGCGGAAGGTGCGGTGGCTCATCAACAGCGAGGTGCTGCTCGTCGTGTCGTTGGGACTGTGCTGTGCCATGGCGGTCGTCTCGACGAAGGTAGGTTTCTCGTCGGCCTTCGGTGCCTTCATCATGGGCAGCATATTGGCAGAGACCGTCGAGGCGGAGAAGATTGAGAAGCTGGTGGAACCCGTAAAGAACCTGTTCGGTGCCATCTTCTTCGTCTCCGTAGGCATGCTTGTCGATCCGCAGATACTGATACACTACGCACTGCCCATCCTGCTGCTGGTACTGACCATCCTCGTGGGACAGGCCGTGTTCGGCTCCATCAGTTTCATGCTGGGCGGCGAGAGCCTGAAGTCAGCCATGCGTTGCGGTTTCTCCATGGCACAGATTGGTGAGTTCTCGTTCATCATCGCCTCCCTGGGCCTGTCGCTCGGTGTCATCAGCGACTTCCTCTATCCGGTCGTGGTGGCCGTATCGGTCATAACAACTTTCCTCACACCTTACATGATACGGCTTGCCACGCCGGCTTACAGCGCCATCGAGCACCGCCTGCCGCCAAGGCTCATCGGTATGCTCAACAGACTGTCTGTCAGCCATCCCGACTCACAGGAGCGCAGTCTCTGGAAGCGGCTGCTGACACAGATGACCATGAACACCGTGGTCTACAGCATCCTCTCGTCAGCCGTCATCGCCATCATGTTCACCTTCGTGCTGCCCTTTATGCGCGAGCTGCTGCCCGGCTGGGAGTTGCACTGGTATGCCAACGCCATCACGGGCGTGCTGACGGTGATATTCATCTCTCCGTTCCTGCGGGCAATGGTGATGAAGAAGAACCGCTCGGAAGAGTGGAAACGGCTGTGGGCCGAGAGCAACCGCAACCGGCTGCCACTGCTGTTCACCATATTAGTACGTGTCATCATCGCCGTGGCTTTTGTGTTCTATATCTGCCACTACCTCAGCCGCTTTAGCAATGCCATCCTCATCACCCTCGGACTGGTGGCTGTGGCACTGATGGTACTATCGAGAACCGTGAAGCAGCGTAGCATACTGCTGGAACGCCTCTTTGTCAACAACCTGCGCAGCCGCGACATCGAGGCACAGGTACACGGCAAGAAACGGCCGCTCTACGAGGGGAAACTGCTGGACCGTGACATACACATCGCTGATTTCGATGTGCCGTACGACTCACAATGGATGGGACAGACGCTGAAACAGCTGAACCTCGGCAGGCGCTACGGCGTACATGTCAGCAGCATCATGCGTGGAGGCCACCGCCTGAACATTCCCGACGGCGACTATGTCATCTTCCCCTGCGACCGCCTGCAAGTCATCGGCAGCGACGACCAGTTGACGGCCTTCCGAAACGCCCTAGAGACCGAGGTGCTGGGCGAGGACAATGAGCTGGAGAAGCGTGAGATGAAGCTGCGCCAGCTGATAATCGGTGCCGACAGCCCCTTCATCGGCCAGACACTGATGGAGAGTGGCATCCGCAACCTGTACAGCTGTATGGTGGTCGGACTGGAGGAAGGCAAGGAGAACCTGTCGCCGTTCCTGCCCAACCGCCGCTTCCGCGAAGGCGACATCATCTGGGTGGTGGGAGAAGAAGAGGCACTGAACGCACTGGTCAGTTCATAGTTCATAGTTAGGCTACGCCCTTGAAAAAATTATGAACTATGAACTATGAACTGAATCAGTACCACTGTACGGCATTGGAGTAGCTGGAGCGCTTGTCGTACTTCAGCGCGTCAGTCAGGGTGGCGGCATTACAACGGAAGGAGAAGTTATAGCTGGTGTAGGGCGCCAGCACCAACGAGCACGACATGTTGAAGCAGTGCAGGTCACGCGACAGCGATGCCGTGGTCATCGAGATCTTCTTGTTCTCGAAGTCGTAGCCGCTGGAGAACGTGATGTTCCAGCCGTCGGCGATGCGTATGTTACCGCTGAAGTTCAGGTTCTGCGTGAACTTATAGGGATAGCGCATGGTCTTGTAGTTGAACTTGCCGCCTGTGTTCTCACGCATGGTGATACCATAGCCGATACTCAGCGACCACGGGATATTGAACAGCATGTAACCGTCCTCGTCGGTCTCAGCCATACCGCTCTCCTTCTTGGCGCCATGCTTGCCGGCCTCCATGTCCTTGTCGATGTTCGTCTCGGCACCGGTGTCGTACTCGTCGTCTTCGTCGCCCTGCTTGTTCTTGCCGTCCTTACCGTCTTTCTTGTCTACACGCTCGCCGCGCAGCCACTTGAAAAGGTTGGCCACCTTCTTGTTATCCAGCGTGTACGACAGGTTCTGCGACATGCCCTGGAAGCGTCCGAAGCGTCCCTTGCTGTACTCCGTGCGGTTGCCGATGTACGGACGGGCACCGACGGAGTCGGCCTCGTAGGCGTATGTGGCGAAGACGGCATTCAGGTTGAACGTGTAGCTCTTCGACAGCTTCAGGCGCAGCGTCGTCGACAAGTCACTCCACGGGTGGTAGTCGGTGGCCATGTTGTACGACATGCTGGCACCCAGCTCGTCGATGATGCTCACCTTCACCAGCGAGTCGTCGCGGTTGCGGTACTTCATCTCGATATTGTTCGATATGGACATGCTGATGGTACCGCGCTTCTGCTTGCTGGGCGGGCTGTAGAGCGTACCTGTATAAGGTGAGTACTCCACCAACGACACATTACCCTCGGCATCGGTCTTCTGGTAGGTAGTCCAGTAGCCGTAGCGGCGGGCGCCAAAGCTTGGAGCATACGAGAAGGACACCGTGGGGGTGAGGACGTGGCGGATGCGGTCGATCTTGTTGCCGAACAGCTTGCGGTTGGGGATGTAGAATCCATAGAGCTTCGTCGATGCGCTGATGCTTAAGTCCCAGTCGTAGACGTTGTAGAAGCCCTGCAGCGTGTCGACCACCTCGCGCTGCTTGTCGGTGTCCCACGAGCGCTTGTACTTCTGCGTCAGCATGCGGTCGGTGAAGTTGAACGACGGGTTGAGGTTCAGGAATCCGAAGAGCGTGAAGTTGCCCTGCGTCTGTATCTTGTGCTGCATGCCGTTGCGCCAGTCCTTTGTCAGGCTCGACTTCAACAGCTTGTCTTCCTTCGTATTGATGGAGTTCTGCAGGTGACCTGAGTACTGCATCGAGATTTTCTCGTACCACCGTTCCTTGCCAACAGCCTTCTTGCGCTTGAACGGATAGAAGCGGGCAATGGAGATGTTCAGGTCGGGCAGCGTCAGCGCCACCGAGGAGTCGCGCATGTTCTGGTTGGCATTGACGGTGGTGCTCAGCGACAGGCCGATGCTCGAGAACGTCGTGTTCCACGAGACGGACGACGTACGCGTCGACTGCGTCATCGACTGCGGATTGTACATCGACGTCAGGTTGTTGCGCTCGTAGCTCGTTGACGAGTAGTTCACACTGGCCGACAGCGAGGAATAGGGATTGGCTTTTGCGTCCTGACGGTGGCTCCACTGGATCTTGAAGCTGGTGGTCTTCGAGTAGTCGGGCATGTTCTTGTCGCCGGTCACCGAGTTCTGGTAACTGACAAATACCGAGCCGCTGTAACGGTAGCGCTTGCGGTAGTTGCTGGCGGCTGAGACGCCCCACGACCCCTTGGTGTATATCTCGCCGATGAGCTTCAGGTCCATCTTGTCGCTGATGGCAAAGTAGTAGCCGCCGTCACGCAGGTAGAAACCACGTGACGTCTCGTCGCCGTAGGTCGGCATGATAAAGCCGCTGGAGTAGCTCTTCGTAAATGGGAAAAAGCCATAGGGAATGGCGAAGGGCAGCGGCACGTCAGCCACCACGAGGTAGGTAGGACCGAACACCACGTCCTTGCCGGGACGCACCTTGGCTCTCGACATGGCGAAGTAGAAGTCGGGATGCGGCAGGTCGCACGTGGTGTAGCGTCCGTGGTATAGGAACATCTCTCCCTTCTCGTTACGCTTCGATATCTCCGATATCATGAAGCCGTCGTCCTGCTCGGTATAGGCATTGTTGATGATACCCTTCTTTGTCTTGAAGTTGAAGGCCATCGTGTCCGTCTCGTAGGTGTCGGATCCCATCTTGAATATAGGAGTACCGTATTTAGTACCCGTCGAGTCCTCCGAACCGGTGGCATGCACGAGGCTGGAGTCTAACGACATGTATATCTGGTCGCTCTCAAGGTCCATGTTCTCGTACTTCACCGTCGACTTGCCGTAGAGGTGTGCAACGCCGGTCACGCCGTCGTAGGTCATGGAGTCCTCTGCGGTATAGTGTACGGGGGCGTCGATGCCGTTTTTGCGCTGACGGTTCAGCGAGTCGGCATACAACGAGTCGTCAATGGCCTTGTTGCGCTTCCAGATGGCCAGGTGCAGCGAGTCCATGCCCGCCGTGTCGTTCGCCAGCGAGTCCATCTTGGCCTTCATCTGCCCACTGGCCGTCGAGTCTGTCGCAGCCAGCTCTTTCCTCGCCGTATCGACCTTGGCAGCAGTGTCGGCAACGGCCTTCACGATAGCGTCGGTAACGCTCTTCGTCGCAGCATCGCCGATGGTCTTGACCGTAGTGTCTGCAGGAATACTGTCCTGTGCGCCCCCCCTCATGGCAGAGCGCATATTCGGTACTTCTGCCATGACGAAAATCATGACAAAAGCCAGCAGAAACACCAGTGTCTTTCGTTTCACGGCTGCAAAATTACAAAATAACGAGGGCAAAACACGATTTTTATTGTTAATCTAATAAAAATCTTCAAAAATTATTCTTTTTACCCACTGCCACCAGTTTCTTTCCTTTAAAAACATCGGTGTCAATTAGTGACGTGTATTTCTGGCTGTTTGTGTAAAGCCTTTCCTGGCAGTTAGCATAAAAACAGGTCACTCGAAGCATGTGGCCCATTCCAGGAATTTGTGTACCCCCTCGCTTCCGAACTTCTCTAACGACTCGGCGGCCTGCGCCACCGTCCGCACACGCTCCAGCGACGACTTCGAGTAGAATTTGTCGGCGTAGCACACAATCTGCTCCTCCAGCGTCTCCGGCGAGAAGTCCTGATGGGGTAGGGGCAGATGCTGCCGTTCTATCTGCTGTAGCGTCAGTCCCGTTCCCGTATGCCGCTCCGCCACCCTGGCGTGTCGCTCGTAGCCCTCGTCGCGCAGCATGGCGGCCCCTATCACCCCGTGACAGATATACGGCTCGGTGCCGTGACAGCATATCGAGGGTGCGTCACACCGCAGGATGCCGATGTCGTGGAGCATCGCCGCCTCCTCCAGGAACTGCACGTCGACGGGCAGCTCCCTGTGGCGAGCAACAATCTGCAGACAGCGGTCTGCTACCTGACGGCTGTGCTGCACCAGCAGTCTGCGCAGCGCATCGTCCTCCGGATAGTACTTATTAATAATGCTCATGTAGTCCATAGCCTGTTTACGTCCTCGACTTTCATATTCAGTTTGACTGCAATATCCTCCACATTCCAACCTGTCTCTGTTAGCAATTGGACAAAGGCCTTGAGTTGCGCCTCCTGCTGCGACAACTGGGCCTCCTGCTGCGACAACTGGGCCTCCTGCTGCGACAACTGGGCCTCCTGCTGCGACAGCTGGGCCTCCTGCTGCGACAGCTGGGCCTCCTGCTGCGACAGCTGGGCCTCCTGCTGCGACAACTGCACGTTCAAACGGGCCAGTTTCTCATCTTTGACTAGTATCTCGGTGTCGCGCTTTTCAATAATGGAGTAGTACTCGTCTTCCACGTTCATGTCCTGACGGGTATCGGCATCGCTGGCAGCCATCAGCAGACGGTGAAGAATGGGCTGCATGTCCTCGTCGCCTGTATAGCGACTGTCGTCGATGCTCAGAAAATGTCCGCTGTCAGGAATGTGGCGCGTCTGGTCGAAAACGCTTAACACCTTGTCTAGCCGGTTGTTGATCTGACCGTGCAGTCGGGGTATCTGCACAATGATGCTGTCGTGAGTCAGGCTGTCGATGAACGCGTTAGGCATGCCCCTCGTGACGCGCTGTTCGTTGTAGTCGAAGGCGTCGTGGTGGACATAGACGACAGGTTCCTCAATGTCGCCCACCTTGTGGCCGAGGATATACACCGCCACCATAGGCATGGCATAGCCCTCCCTGCTGTCGGCAAGGATGTTCTCCTTGCGCTGATATTGCACACCGAGGTACTGGCGGAAGCGAAGCGTTTCCGTCTCTATCCACGTCTTCTGTACTTCTATCAGTATGAGGTGCTCATGACCGTCATCCTCACGAATGGTGGCAGCAAAGTCGATGCGGAACATCGACAGCGTGTCGCGCTGGCTGTTGCTGTACTCGTGAGGACGCACCTCAACCTTTACGATATCCTTCTTCAGCAGTGCCGAGAGGATGGTTCGTGCCACGCGCTCGTCCTCCATGAGGAATTTGAACACTGAGTCGTAGATGGGGTTAGCTATTGTCATCATAACATTTTCGTAATTTGCTGCAAAGGTAGCGACATTTTCCGAAACAACCAAATTATTAGCGTAAAAAAGGGCGGCCTATCGGCCTTAAAACACAAATACCACTATGGCAGTGTAAGACTTGACGCAACTGAATTATTTAAAAGGCGGCTTTTCATGGGTGCCACAAAAAATAAAGGCACAAATTTTTTGCACATTCGCTTTTTTTTTCGTACCTTTGCCGCCGATTCCGTGAAAAGGATTCACGGACGATGCTCAATTCCGACTCGAACTAGCACCTCGTTACGGAGTTTTTTAGAGCAAATCATACATCATTGAAGCGCACCCTCTGGGTGCAGGCTTCAACGTATGGTGTATGGGGTTGTGCTAGACCTGAGTCGGAATACGGAGAGGTCTGCACTTTTTTTGTGCCCGTACCTTACCTATATAGCAAGACAAACCCATTTTATAATTAACAATACTAACAACAAACAAAAAAAAAGTATGAAAAAACAAAGACTTTTAAAGACGCTCCTCGTCGCAGCTGGACTGTTCGTTGGGGCAAGTGCGTGGGCAGAAACCACAACAGCCTATTCCTGGACTTTTACCGGCCTCGCTGCCGACGCAAGTGTGACGAATAATGGTGCTAAGATTACGGAGGCAGGCACAGAATGTTCATTGGCAACTGCTCCTTCTAATTGCGAGGGACTTTACTTTAACGACTCATGGAAATGTTACAAAACCACTACAGGTTTACGTAATGTTTCAGGAGGTGATCGTATGTTGCTAATTCCTAATCTTAAAAAAGGCGATGTTATAACTGTAAATTGTTCTAATACAGATTATATAAATTCGGCAAAATACACGGGTACCGCCAATGATGGAAAAACTTCCATAGAATATGTAATGGCTGAAGCTGGTAATTTCTATTTTAAGATTATTAAAGCTGGTGGCAAAGTTGATGGTGTGGCCGTATGGCCTTCTATCACAAGTATTGTGGTTACCCGCGAAGTCGTAGCAGGAACATGTGAAGATCCTACTTATGTTATAACAGGAGCTAATGGCAATGCTCGCACTTTTGAGCTTGATTGTGAAACAGAAGAATCCACAATTTACTATTCTACTTCAGAATTAGCAACTGCAACTGGTGGAACAGAGTATACAGGTGCTGTAGAAACTGAAGCCGCAACTATCTGGGCGTATGCCAAGACTGCATCTTCCACATCTGATGTTATATCGTTCTCAACAGGTGCAGGTTCCACTCTTACTCTTGCAACTCCCGCAATTTCTGCCACAGGATTTACAAATACTGATGGCACTACGGTAAATAATCCTACTTTCGACTTTACTTGTAACAATGATGCAATAATTGGTAAACCTTCAGCAACGCTTAGTTTTACTTTCACACCTGATGGAGGTGCAGAGTCCGCTGCTACAGAAGGTACATCATACACTCCTACAACATATGGTACTCTGAAAGTCATTGCATCTGCCGAAGGCTATGCTTCCTCCGAAAAAACACTGACAGTATCAAATCGCTATGTCACTTATTTCACAGGTCGTGATTATAGCACTGCTACTACAAGTGATATTTCGGCAACATGGGGTGATTCTTATAGTGTTACATGGACTGGCTGGGAAACTGGTTTGAATGCAAATTTGGCAAGTGCTGCAATATCGGATGATCAGCATTTGCGAATCCAAAATGCAGGTACAGTTTCGCTTGTTTCTAACTGGGGCTTTGTACGTGGCGACCAAAAGACATATGGTTATGGCGTAAGATATGTAAAAGAAGGTGAGTTTGTTGCTTTTAAGGAGAATTCTTCTAAAGGTGCAGATGCGTCAGCTACAGTGTATCAGACAGCCTATTGTGGCAGTGGTACTGGTGTAATAGGCGATTTGGTAACAATTACAGTTCCTGCTGGATATGCTTTGCAACAGCTTTATCATTACGCTCCTGTTCCTGCAACTGAATCAATTGAGATCTCTGCCGCAGGCATGGCTACCTATGTTCCTGCCTATAACCTTGACTTCACTGATACTGATATTAAAGCCTATACAGCTGAGGTAAAGAGCAAGGCAACTTGCACACTGACCGAGATTAAGAAGGTTCCTGCTGGCACTCCCGTGCTGTTGATTGGTACAACCGCTAACATTCCTGTGGCTGCAACTACCGATGCAGTAGGCGACAACGACCTCGTGGCTGGTACTGCAACTACAGCTACTGACGGTGTTGCTACCACTGACGGTGGTTACACCAACATGATCCTGAACAACATCGGTGGTAATGTTGGCTTCTACTTCGCCAATGGACAGACTGTGGCTACTGACCGTGCATACCTGCACTTTGATTCTTCACTGGCTCCCACTTCTGACTCTCGCATGACAATGGTATTTGGCGACGGTGAGACCACGGGCGTTAAGGCAATTGACAATGGACAATTGACAATTGACAATTCAGTCTACGACCTGCAGGGCCGCCGCGTTGGCAATTCACAATTCACAATTGACAATTCACAATTGAAGAAGGGCCTGTACATCGTGAACGGACGTAAATACTTGGTAAAATAAATGGAGTGACAGACTTTACACCAATTGCCAGTAGGTTTTTACACTAATTGACAGAAATACATGTCACAAATAAACAGAAATATATTAATGACAATTCGTGAACGATATTAATGACAATTCGTGTAAAAGGATAACAAGGCAGTTTGTGTAAAGTCTTAACGACCACATAATTCTTATATATAATATAGTAGTAATTTCAGTAAAAGAACAAACGAGTATGAAAAAGACATATCAGAATCCGACCCTTGAGGTCGTCAAGATAGAGACAGCCCAGATGCTGGCCGCATCGAAGGTCGACATGTTCAACGGCAATGCTACCGGCCCTGGCCTGTCACGCGAATTCATCTTTGAAGATGGCGAGTTTTAGGCTATAGTCCACAGCCTTTCCGAAGGCTGTGGTCACAATAGTAAAAGTAATTTTGTTTCGCATCTTGCTGTCCCTTTCGACAGCGTAGATGGAAAAAATGTTAGTTGAGGCGTCAGTTGTCCGTGAGGATAGCGGCCTGTTAATAAAAAAAATTGTAGAGGAGTGGCGGCTGTCCGTGAGGATAGCCGCCACTCTTTTAGTACAGCGCAAACGTTTACGCAAAAACTTTTAATTTATTTAACACAGCAAACGATACAACGTAAAGAAATAATCACTAACTTTGAGGCCGATTAGCATCAAATCTGAACAAACCTTTATATACATATATATTCATTATTATTATTAACTAACTAAAATTTTTTCGCTTATGAAAAAACTATTAACTTTGATGACGTTGCTGATGGCATTCGCAATCAACGGCTTCGCTCAAGACGACACGTGGACCGTTGCTGGTACGGCTGCCGCCTTGAACGGGACTGAAGATTGGGCTCCTGCCAACGCAGACAACGACATGACCTTGATGGGAGAAGAGTATGTTCTCACCGTCGAGAATTGTACGTTGGAGAAGGGTGTCACCTACCAATACAAGGTGGTGAAGAACCATGCTTGGGATGAGGCGTATCCTAAATCCAACAAGACGTTCAATGTGGATGAGACAGCTGTCTACACTGTCACTTACAAGTTCGACCCCACCACGTATGAAGTGGCCGAAGAAGTAACCAAGACAGGTGCTGCTGGCGAAATCTCGCACGTCTACTCTATTGCTGGTTCGCCAGAAAGTATTTTTGGCGCATCATGGAGTGAAACTGCCACTGCTACTGAAATGGCATTAGCCGACGGACTCTACACTTGGACTTCTGAGGAAGTAGAACTGGCAGCTAACACGAAGATTGAGTTCAAGGTGGTTGTTGACCACTCTTGGGGAACTTCTTATCCTGCCAACAACTATGTGCTGAACATCGAAGATGCTGGCAAGTACACTATCGCCATTTCTTTCAACGAAAAGACGAAGGAAGTAAATGCTACTGCTACAAAGAAAGTAGAGATACCTAACATTCCTGGCTTGTTCATTGTCGGCGACTTCGTAGGCACTTGGGCTACTGATGGAAACTGGCCTCCCGCAGGCAGAATGGGTATTGAGGCCATCGAGGACGGTAAAGGTATCGTCTGGAAAACTACTATTGAGAACTTCGTGGCAGAAGCCAAGAAGTATGAGTACAAGGCTGTTGAATACAAAGCTGAAGACGGTTGGGGCAGCTATCAGCTTCCCGCAGAAGGAAATCAGGACTTCGTATTTGGAACAGAGGAATATCCTGCTGGCACATATAAACTGACATTCACGGCCTACATCAAGACGAATACACTGACTCTTGAGGTTGAGAAGGTTGCTGCTCCAGAGCCTGTTGAGCAGGACTTCAGCGTGACGTTCGCTACCGACAAGGGTTGGGAGAAGGTATTTGCCTACACATGGACAGAAGGTGAAGCTGATCAAAATGCAGCATGGCCTGGTGTCGAGATTACTGAGACTCTGAAGGACGGTATCTACACGTATGCTTTCAAGGCTACCGCTGCACCTGCGAAGATTATCTTCAACAATGGTCTGGATGGCGATGCCAAGGAGCAGACTGACGATCTCGCTTTCGAGAACGGAAAGGCTTACGAGTTTAACAAGCCTGCAGAGCCCGTCTACGTTGACATCATTGTCAATGGTGACATGGAGGGCGAGAGCACTGAGTGCTTCTATGTGACTGAGCAGGGTATCGGTGGTCCGTTCCTTGCTGAAATTACCGAGGGTATCGGCGTTGATGGCTCAAAGGCCGTGAAGGTTGAGTCGTATTACGATCCCGCACAAGACTGGGACAGCCAGTTCTTCGTCCGTCTGCCTTATCAGCTGCCTGCCGGCACGCCGTTTAAGGTGTCGTTCGACTACAAGGCCGACAAGGCTGGTGACTTCGACACGCAGGCTCACACCGAGCCGGGCGGTTACATCCACTGGGCTGCTATTGGCAGTGGTAGCTTCACCACAGAGTGGAAGACCTTCGAGGCAGAAGGCACAGTCTCTGCTGACATGAGTAAGGAGGGTCAGATCTTCCAGACCATCGCCTTCAACCTGGCCAAGAACAAGGTGGCTACACAGTTTGTCTTCGACAATGTGAAGTTCATGATTCCTTCGGATGTTCTTGCTACACTGACCAAGAATCCTGCTACCGATCCGAAACCGTACACCAAGCCAGTCTTCAACAGCATGGCTATCGCAGGTGACTTCCTCGGCCTTGCTACTGAGGAGAATCCTGAAGCTAACTGGGACCTCGCCAATGCCTGGCAGATGACTCAGAGTGAGGAGAATCCCGCTGTATGGACGCTGACCGTTGAAAAGTTCGCTGCTGAAGCCAAGACCTACGAGTACAAGGCTGCTGCTAACGGCAGTTGGGATGGCTATAAGCTTCCCAACGAGGGCAACGCTGACTACAACTTCAATACCGAGAACTTGGGTGCTGGAAACTACAGCCTGACGTTCACCGTTGACACCAGAAAGCACTCGTTGAACCTTGACGTGAAGAAGCTGGATGTGACCACTTACACAGCAACCTTCACCACCAACGCTGAGTGGGAGAATGTATATGCTTACGCATGGAGTGGCGACGGTGAGACTGCTACGAAGTTCCTCGGCGACTGGCCCGGCACTAAGCTGGAGGCTGTTGACGGTGTCTACACCGTGAGCATCGAGACTACTGACGCTCCTGAGAAGATTATCTTCAACAATGGTAACACTGGCGAGGGCAACCAGACCGGTGACCTCGAATTCGTGAACGGCGGTGCCTACGAGTTTAAGGCCGCTACCGGAGAAGATGATCCTGAACTGGAGGCTCCTGAGGGCTGGGTTTCGGCTATCACCAATGGTAACCTCGCTGGTGAGGATGCCAGCAGCTTTGTCATGAAGGAGTATCCTTCTACTGATGTTGTAGCAGCTACTATCGAAGCTGGTGCAGGTAAGAATGGCAGCAGCGGTGTTATTGTGAAAGCCGGTGATGACACAACTAACGAGAATTATGCTGCTTGGGACAGCCAGTTCTGGATTGTCCTGAACGAGGCTATTCCCGCTGGCACGAAGCTGCATGTGGAGTTTGACTATAAGGCCAGCAAGGCCGCCAAGGCTTCCACGCAGGCTCATGGTAATCCGGGTGCTTACCAGCATTGGAGTATGATTGGCGACGTGAACTTCACTGAGGAGTGGCAGCACTTCTCAAAGGATATCGAGGTTGACGAAGCAATGGCTAAGGGCGACAACGGTAATGGCGATGGTACTGGTCTGCTGAGTATCGCCTTCAACCTCCAGGAGGAGAAGAGCGCCGTTGACTATCGCTTCGACAACTTCGGCGTATGGTATAAGAAGCCCGTCGAGATCAATAGCATGGCTATCGTCGGTGACTTCACTGGTGGCTGGCCTACTAAGAACGAGGAGACTGGCGAGGAGGATTGGAGCATGGCACAGGCTATGACTCAGGATGCTGAGAATCCCGCTATCTGGACGCTGACTGTTCCGTTCACAGCTGAAGCCCAGAAGTACGAGTACAAGGCTGCTGCCAACGGCAACTGGAAGGACTATGTACTTCCTGCAGGCGACAACGCTGACTTCGTATTCGGTACTGACGAGTATCCTGCAGGTGACTATAACCTGACATTCACGGCCAACACTGCCGAAAATACACTGGATCTCGTTGTTAAGCCATCCAGCATCAAGACCTTCACTGCTACCTTCACTACCAACGCTTACTATTGGGAGAAGGTTTATGCATACGCATGGACAACTACTGGAGAAGGCGAAGAGGCTGTTACTACCAAGTTCTTGGGTGAGTGGCCTGGCACAGAGCTGACCGCTGATGCTGAAGGTGTCTACACCGTAAGCGTAGAGGGTGAGGAAGCTCCCGCAAAGATTATCTTCAACAACGGTAACGATGGTGAAGCTAACCAGACCGCAGACCTCGACTTCGCAGAAGGACAGGCTTACAAGTTCGTCTTCACACCGACCTTCGACTTCGAGAACAACAATGGCGAGTGGGCCGAGGGTGCTACATTCGTGGAGCCTGTCACTATGGGTGACATCACACTGACTGGTACCGAGAAGGTTTCGGTTACGAATAGTCTGCTCAAGTTCACTGGTACGACCGCCGCTATTACGCTGGCTGCTCCTAAGGGCAAGGTCATTTCAAAGATTGAATTCAAGGCTATGAAGTCTGCTGACAAATTAGACCTTACACCTTCAGTAGGTGAAGTGACTTTGATCAAGGCAATTGAAGAGGGTGAGAACACCAACAGCTTCTGGGCATGGACAGGCACTGCCGCTGAGGTGGGCTTCACTTGTGCCACAAAGGCTCGCAACATCGGTTTCATCAACGTCACTGTTGAGGATGCAAAGGCTGAGGACATCGACATCACCGTTGACGAGGGCGACATCGCTGCCGCTCTGGAGGCTGCCAAGGCTAAGGTTGCCCTTGTCGGTGACATCACTGTCCGCTTGAACAAGGATGCTGCCTACACCGTAGGTGCTACACTGACTGCTCCTAACAACTTCTACCTGTATGGTAACGATGCTACCATTACCGTTGCTGAGGAGATGACCGACAACTTCATCACACTCGACGGTACTGAGGCATTTGCTATGAAGGATGCCGAGACAGCTTCTGACCACAAGCTCATCAAGAATGTTGAGGTTCGTGGCGTGACTGTCAAGGGTCTGAAGGCTGCTCTCGTGAAGGACAACCAGAAGACGTACGTAGAGAATCTTGTCATCGACTATGCAAACATTGAGATGCCTGCTTCTAACAAGAACGTCCTCGACTTCAACGGCAAGGGTTATGCTGGCAAGGTTACTGTGACCAACTCAACCATCTGGGCTAACGGCAAGAACACTGGCTTCTTCGCACAGTATGGCAGCCGTCCTAAGAACATCAATGGTGAGTGGCTGCAGGAGTTTGAATTCGTGAGCAACACTATTGTGAACATTGCCAACGGCAAGAACTTCTGCGACCTGAAGCAGAATGGTACTGCACAGAACGTCTACACTCTGAAGAACAACATCTTTGTTGACTGTGGTAAGCAGGGCCAGACTGTTGTTGGCTTCAACAAGGGCCAGGCCAGTGCTACTCCTCAGTGGGATGTTGAAGACAACTACTTCGAGTGGGGTGGTGCTTGCGTGAACGCTGCTGAGATTACAAAGGCTGGAACTATCACTACAGGTGAAGGCGATGAGGCTGTTACTGAGTCTATCGTGAAGAACTGCATCGAGGGTATTATGGTATTTGCAGACGCTGAAAATGGCGACTTCAACGGTGTGTTCCGTCTTGCTGAAGGCGCAGTTTCCGCTGCTGCTATCGGTGCTCCTGCTTGGACTATCACCTTCAAGGAGTTCGTTGCTATCACCAGCATGGCTATCGTCGGTGACTTCACCGGTGGCTGGCCTGTACAGAATGAGGAGACTGGCGAATTCGACTGGAGCGTAGCCAAGGCTATGACTCAGGACGCTGAGAATGCTGCCATCTGGACGCTGACGCTGAAGGGTGTTAACATTGAGGGTAAGAAGTATGAGTACAAGGCTGCAGCCAACAACAGCTGGGACGGCTATCAGCTTCCCGCTAAGGGCAACGCAGACTTCGTATTCGGTACAGACGCTTATCCTGCTGGCGAGTACAACCTGACGTTCACCGTCAATACTGACGAGAACAAGCTGACGCTTGATGTCCAGGCTGTCACTCACACTTGGAACTTCGCTAAGTGGAGCGAGTCTACGATTACTAACCTGAAGGCAGATGCTGCTACATCGAAGCTCGAAGGCTGGAGCGACGTGGAGAAGAAGGCCGACGCTGAGGCTGACGCTGATCCTACAGAACTCTCTAAGGACAACTGCTTCTGGTATGTTGGCGGCGAGGCTTATCCTACTGCTAACGGAGAGGCTATTCCTGAGCTGAAGGGTCTGGAGTTCAACACCTCTTACGGTGCTGCCCGCTCACTGGCTATCGCCGTGAACTATCCTGAGACTTCGCTGGGTACCTACAAGGGCGGCTCATATCTCTGGTTAGGCGGCAAGGGCAAGGACTGCTTCACCATCAAGAACGTGAAGGTTGGTTCTACACTGACTATCGGTGCTGAGTCACACAAGCCCGCCGATGCTCGTGGCGTACAGCTGAAGATCAACGGTGAGAACTTTGGTGATGCATTCACTCCAAATACCTTCGCTGAGAACAGCTGGACTATCACTGCTGAAGAGGGTGTAGAGTTTGTCGACGTGGTTGTTAGCAATACCAACGGCTGCCACATCTACTACATCGATGCAGAGGTCGTAGAGACAACTGCTGCTGATGGCTACTATGTGGTTAGCGCTACTGGCAACTGGACTCCCACTGAGGCTGACGTGCTGGTGGCTAATCCTGAGGCTGAGGGTGAGTACATGCTGACACGCGACATGGTTGCTAACGACGAGATCAAGGTGGTGAAGGTTGAGAACAACGTTATCTCCACATGGTATCCTGAGGGTGTTGGCAACAACTGGGTAATCACCGAGGATGCTAACTACACCGTTTACTTCCGTCCTGCTGGTAACACAGAGTGGGAGAATGGCTTCTTCTTCGTTGCGAAGAACGATCCTACCGGCATTGCTGCTATCAAGGCTCTGCAGGAGAACGGTACTGCTGTCTACAACATCAACGGTCAGCGCGTGAACGTGACCCGCAAGGGCCTGTACATCGTCAACGGCCGCAAGGTTGTGGTTAAGTGAGCATAAAGCGAGAGCACGCTCACGTCCGATAAAGCGAGAGCACGCTTGACACACTACTATAAAGAGCGGGAGCCGTAAGGGACTCCCGCTCTTTTTTTGCGAAAGATTTGGTGGAATGGAAAATTGTTTGTAACTTTGCAGCAAATGTGCGAACAACATGGGTAATAATAGATATATCCGTTTTGACTGGGCTGCGAAGTACATGCTCCGCTCAAAGGCAGACTTTGCCATCTTCGAAGGGCTCATCTCCGTACTCGTCGGCGAGAAGGTGACCATCGTGGAGCTGCTGGAAAGTGAGAGTAATCAGGAATACAAGGATGACAAATTCAACCGTGTGGACATCAAGGCGAAAGACTCGCGAGGACAAATCATACTGGTTGAGATACAGCAGAGCCGCGAGCTGGACTACCTCCAGCGTATGCTCTATGGTGTGGCTAAGACGATCACTGAGCACATGAAGGTAGGACAGTATTACGAGAACGTGAAAAAGGTCATCAGCATCAACATCCTATACTTCGAGCTCGGAGAAGGCGCTGACTATCTATACCACGGCCAGACAATACTGACAGGCGTACATACCAAAGACACTCTCCGCCTGACAATCCATGAGCGGGAAGACCTCGGTGTGCAAGCCCCGGAAGATGTGTTCCCAGAGTATTATGTCATCCGCGTGAACGAGTTCGACAAACTGGCCGTCACCCCTTTGGACGAATGGCTCCAATATCTGAAAGACGAGTATATCAATCCAGATACGACAGTGCCGGGCCTAAAGGAGGCACGTGAACGACTGGAGTACCTTAAAATGTCAGATGATGAACGCAGGGTTTATGACAACTACCTTGACAATTTAGTACGTGATACCGATGTCATGAAGACTAAACTGCTTGAGGCCAGGATTGAAGGCAGGGCAGAAGGCAGGGCAGAAGGCAGGGCAGAAGGCAGGGCAGAAGGCAGGGCAGAAGGCAGGGCAGAAGGTGTGCTGGATGTCGCTCGCAGACTGAAGGAATTGGGCATAGCAACTGAAAACATTGTTGCAGCCACTGGTCTTAAAGAGCATGAGATATTGGAGTTGTAAAAGCCGCAAGTGACAAGGAATGAGATGCTCCAAGCCATTCTGTCTGTTTGAATACTGATGCAGACATCGTTATAGGTGTATGATTTTACAAAACAAATAAATATCAAGAGTTATGAAACCAACATTATTTCTTTTAGCAGCAGGCATGGGCAGCCGTTACGGTGGCCTGAAGCAGCTGGACGGTCTGGGACCCAACGGTGAGACCATTATGGACTATAGTATCTATGACGCCATACAGGCTGGCTTTGGCAAGATAGTATGGGTTATCCGCAAGGACTTCGAGGAGCAGTTCCGTACACAGATTCTTTCAAAATACGAGGGCAAGGTGCAGTGTGAGCTGTGCTTCCAGGCACTCGACGCACTGCCCGCAGGCTTCAAGGTGCCTGAGGGGCGCCAGAAGCCATGGGGTACAAACCACGCCGTGCTGATGGGCAAGGATGTCATCAAGGAGCCGTTCTGCGTCATCAACTGCGACGACTTCTACGGCCGTGATGCCTTCATGCAGATTGGCAAGTATCTGGCAGCACTGCCCGAGGGCGCAAGGAACCAGTATGCCATGGTAGGCTTCCGTGTGTGTAACACACTGTCGGAAAACGGCACGGTGGCACGTGGCGTATGTGCCTACAACGAGAAGCGCCACCTGACGGATGTCGTTGAACGCACGGAGATTGTGCGCTGTGCTGCGGACGGCTCACAGGCAGGCGCCGACAACCAGCCTATCCGCTACAAGGACGAGCAGGGACAGTGGCAGTCGCTGGAGGAGAACGTTCCCGTCTCGATGAACATGTGGGGCTTCACACCCGACTACTTCGAGTACTCGGAGGAATACTTCAAGGAGTTCCTCAGCGACCCGAAGAACATGCAGAACCTGAAGGCTGAGTTCTTCATCCCGCTGATGGTCAACAAACTCATCAACGACGGCACGGCTACCTGTGAGGTGCTGGACACTACCAGCAAGTGGTTTGGCGTCACTTACGCTGCTGACCGCCAGGCTACGGTAGACCGTATCCAGCAGCTGGTTGACGAGGGTGTATATCCCAACAAACTGTTCTAACAGTTTATGCTGAATGACATTATGACGCAGAAGGAGGCTGACCTCCTTCGGGAGTTGATACGCGAATCGCAGACCATCGTGTTGTGCTGTCACCAGAATCCTGACGGCGACGCGATGGGTGCGTTGCTGTCTATGGGCGAACTGTTGCGCCAGCAGGGCAAGGAACCGCTGATGGTGGTACCCGACCAGTATCCCGACTATCTGCAGTGGCTGCCCAACAGCGAGAAGGTGGTACGCTACGACAAGCGGAAGGATACGGTCGACATGACGCTGAAGATAGCCGACCTCGTGATATGCCTCGACTTCAACACGCTGTCGAGGACAGGAGACATGTGTGAGGCGCTGGAATCATCACCTGCCCGCAGAGTGCTGGTGGACCACCACCTGCAACCTGACGTACCTTCGGTGCTGTCACTCTCCTTCCCTGAGATGTCGAGCACCTGCGAACTGGTGTTCCGCATCGCCTGGCAGTTAGGACTATTCCCCACCCTTGGTAAGCACTTTGCCGTTCCCGCCTACTGTGGCATGATGACTGACACGGGTGGCTTCACGTTCAACTCCAACCGCCCTGAGATATTCTTCATTGTCAGTCAGCTACTTACCAAGCGCATCGACAAGGACAAGATCTACCGTAACGTCTACCACAACTATTCCGAGCACCGCCTGCGTATGGTGGGTCATGTGCTGTGCAACAACCTGGTGGTCGACAACGAGTACCATGCCACGTGGTACACCCTGTCGCGCCAGGAGCAGAAGAGGTTCCAATTCATCAAGGGCGATGCCGAGGGGCTGGTCAACATGCCGCTGCAAATCAAGGGTGTGCGACTGAGCATCTCGCTACGTGAGGACAAGGAACACGAGAACCTGATTTGGGTGTCGCTGCGCTCGGTGGATGACTTCCCATGCAATGAGATGGCCGCACAGTTCTTCAACGGCGGCGGCCACCTGAATGCCAGCGGTGGCAAACTGAACTGTTCGCTGGACAAGGCTGTCAACGTGGTACACCAGGCCCTGACAGCCTTTGCCGACCGGCTGAAATAGCTCGTTTGCGACATCTAAAAAGATATACTACTTACCTAACAACGTTCAGCTATGATAAACCGTCAGCTACTGGAGCCTCAGTCAATCGTGGTCATCGGCGGCTCAAACAATGTACACAAGCCCGGCGGTGCCATCGTCCGTAACATTATGCAGGGTGGCTACACTGGCACTTTGCGCATCGTCAACCCCAAGGAGGACGAAGTACAGGGCATAAAGGTGTTCCATGACGTCCATGAGCTACCACCCACGGAACTGGCTGTGCTGGTGGTGGCCGCCAAGTACTGCCCCGACTATGTGGAAGTGCTGGCCGCCGAGAAGGACACGCGCGCGTTCATTATTATATCTGCCGGCTTCGGCGAGGAGACAAAGGCTGGTGCCGAACTGGAGCAGCGCATTCTCGACACCTGCGAGCAGTATGGTGCCGCACTCATCGGTCCCAACTGCATAGGACTGCTCAACCGCCACCACCACAGCGTGTTCACCAAGCCCATTCCCGCCCTGAACCCGCAGGGCGTCGACTTCGTATCGGGCAGCGGTGCTACGGCGGTGTTCATCCTCGAGAGTGCCGTCATCAAGGGCCTGCAGTTCAATTCTGTATGGTCAATAGGCAACGGCAAACAGATAGGCATCGAGGACGTTCTGCAGTACATGGACGAGCACTTTGACGCCGAGCGCGACTCGAAGGTGAAACTGCTGTACATCGAGAACATTGCCAACCCCGACAAACTGCTCTTCCACGCCAGCTCGCTCATCCGCAAGGGTTGTCGCATCGCTGCCATCAAGGCTGGCTCGAGCGAGAGTGGTAGCCGCGCAGCCAGCAGTCATACGGGAGCCATCGCCAGCAGCGACTCAGCCGTCGAGGCCCTGTTCCGCAAGGCTGGCATTGTGCGTTGCTTCAGCCGTGAGGAGCTGACCACCGTCGGCTGTATCTTCACACTGCCCCCGCTGAAGGGTCGCAACTTCGCCATCGTTACCCATGCCGGCGGCCCCGGCGTGATGCTGACCGACGCGCTGTCGAAAGGTGGCCTCAACGTGCCACACATCGAGGGCGAGGCCGCCGACGAACTGAAGGCGCAACTCTTTGCCGGCTCGTCTGTCGCCAATCCCATCGACATCCTGGCTACTGGCACCGGCGAACAGCTGGGTACTGCCATCGACTACTGCGAGCGTCGGTTCGACGGTATCGATGCCATTGCCGTCATCTACGGCACGCCAGGACTGACCCAATTGTACGAGGCTTACGACGTGTTGGACAAGAAGATCCGTGAGTGCAGCAAACCCGTGTTCCCCATCCTGCCCAGCATGCACACAGCAGGCCCAGAGGTCACCGAGTTCCTGCAGAAGGGACATGTGAACTTCAGCGACGAGGTGACGCTGGCTACCGCCCTTTCGCAGATCATGCGTACGCCGGCTCCTGCACCACCAGAGATAGAGTTGTTTGGCGTCGACGTGCCAAAGATACGCGAGATTATCTACCGCGAGACCAACCGCCTGAAGTTTGAGGGCATCGAAAGCGGCTATTTGGCTCCCGATGCCGTACGCGAGTTGCTCTCCTGTGCCGGCATCCCGCTGGTACCTGAGAAGGTCAGCGCCGACAAGGACGAGCTGACCGCCTTCGCCCAGAAGGTTGGCTACCCCGTGGTGGCCAAGGTCGTGGGGCCTGTCCACAAGAGCGACGTGGGTGGTGTGACGCTAAACATTCGCACACCGGAGCACTTAGCATTGGAGTTCGACCGCATGATGCAGATCGAGGGGGCCACTGGCGTAATGGTACAAAAGATGCTGCGTGGCACGGAACTGTTTATCGGCGCCAAGTATGAGCAGCGCTTCGGCCATGTGGTGCTATGTGGACTGGGCGGCATCTTCGTTGAGGTGCTGAAAGACGTGTCGAGCGGTTTGGCACCGTTGAGCTACGCCGAGGTCTATTCGATGATCCACTCGCTACGCGGCTACAAGATCATCAAAGGTACGCGAGGACAGGCGGGAATCAACGAACAGAAATATGCTGAGATCATCGTGCGGCTGTCAACGCTGCTGCGCTTTGCCACCGAAATCAAGGAGATGGATATCAATCCGCTGCTAGCCGACGCCAACGATGTCGTTGCCGTCGATGCCCGAATACTGGTGGAACGATAGGCACAATGCACTAAAAAAACACAATCTGAACACTGCAAAAGACGAGCATTGTACTTCAAAATGAAAAAAAATGGGAACTTTATTGGAAGTTTCCGTTTTTATTTGTACCTTTGCATCGATAAATAGATTATATGAATTTAAAATTCTTTGGAAAGATGAAAAGAGTATTTTTTTACTTATCAGCCATCTTGGCCTTAGTTACCGCATGTGTAAGCCACGATGACACAGATTTGAGTACGAACGACACATCGGAATACACCAATGTGAAATCACTCTTTGACTTCTCGACAGTTCAGGATGTCAATCTGACTATCGACTATTCTTCCGCCAGTCCAGTAGGACCGGTGTTCTTCAGCGTATATGCTGAGAACCCCTACGATGGCATGAATTTCGATGAGAGCATCACACCACTGTATCAGAATTACACCAATGCCAACGGACGTTTCAATGAGATGATTAAGTTGCCTGCTTTCGCCAAGACGCTGTATGTCTACACAGGCGACTTCTTCATCGCAGAGAATCTGATGGAAGCTAATGTGACGGATGGTACCGCTTTGGCCACTATCGACGGTGGTCAGGCTGCTGCCAACAAGGCACCCAAGCGTGCCTCACGCAGGGCTGGTGTACAGACCAACAGCCTGGAGAATCTCTATCAGCTGTCGTACGAGGTGGACTGGCGTACCGGTGACAAGACCGGTGTCCAAGTCTACAAAGAGTGGGTAACTCCCTTAGGCACATGGGACAGTGAGAGCGGACGTCCAAGCTACCTGCTGGACAGCTCTGACCCGGACTATGCCAAGCTTGCCTTCAATGAAGATGAGATGAAGGGTATTTATCAGTCTGTTGCCGGAGCACTGGTTCGCAAGACTACTTGTCCTAACGAATATCGTCAGCCTGTTGACCTCGTCATGGAGAAGGATGCTGAGGTTGCAGTCACGGTGGTCGGGGGCAACAGCTGCTGGAACAGCTCTATCGGCTACTATTACTTTATGGAGGGTGAAGAACCCACCAGTTTGATGGACTTGAACATTATTATGCTGTTCCCCAACACTCAAGACGGCCATTCGCAGTTCGTAAAAAAGAAGGGTAACAACTTTTATGGCAACATTGGCTTGGAACGCGGCGATGTCGTCAAGCTGATGTACTATCCTAACATTGCCAGTGGCGACTTGTCGGACGCTACCAGCATCTTCCCCCAGGGAATGAAGATTGGCTTCATCATCAAGCCTAACGCATGGGGCATGCAGAAGCCGCAGGGCGACAAGGTGTATTACAATAGCTATAAGGGCGAGATAAAGGGTGCAACTATTGGTCGCCAGTACAATGCCTGGGGTGCTTCTACCAACGGCATGTCATATTGCAAGGTTGACGCTGAACAGTGCGCTGCCGACGATGGTATTGTCTTAAGACAGAATCCTAATGGTGAGAGCCGTTCAGCCAAGTTTGCATACGAGAACGCAGACGGTCAGCAGTATGCCATCCTTACTTTTGAGGATGCCTGCAATGACGAGGACTACGGTGATATTGTTTTGGCCCTGAAGCCTGTTGGCGTATTCAAGAAGCTGCCTCGTGTGAAGCCACGCGTCACCACTACGACTGGTGTGTATGCCTACGAGGATCTGTGGCCCAAGGCAGGAGACTATGACATGAACGATGCCGTGGTAGACTTCCAGGAGGACCGTGAACTGTCCATCCTTGAGTGGGGTGGCGATTATGTCATCACCAAGCAGACATTCTCGCTGACCACCTATCAGAACTATGTTGAGCTGAAGAGCGGGCTGGCTCTAATGCTTGACGGAACTGAGACACCCAGTGAAGTCGTGATGAAGAAAATCAGCCCCGACAAGACGGATACCACTGAGGTGGAGTTCGTCCAGGACGGCAATGTCTATCTTCTGACTGATAACATCCATAAGGAAGTGAATACCACCTACGTGCTGGAACTGAACTATGAGAATGGCATCACAACCGCAAATGCTGCCAGCATCAAGCCCTTCATCTACCGCGACGAGGAGAATGACAAGCGCTGGGAGGTACACATCCCCTTCGAGGCTCCCTCTGACAAGATGAACTACTCGTACTTCGGTACACAGGATGACCGTTCCGTTCCCGAAAAAGGACGCTTCTATGTGGGTTACACAGATTATCCCTTCGCATTCTTCCTGTCGGGTGTGACGGTGAAATGGTTTACCAACACCATCCTACTAAAGGAGAACGAGAAGGTACCCATCAGCGAGCTCTATCCTGAATTCCTGGAGTGGTCAACATCCAAGGGTACCAAGTGTAAGGACTGGTACAAGCATCCAAAGAAATAGGAATCCGCAAGTTGGAGAAAGATCATTATCTGACAATGAGCGTATGACCCTGGCGGTCTGCGCTCATTATCTTTTGGTATAGCTGCTGACGGTCGATGCTGATGGGTGCGGACGTGAAGTCGGGCGTGTTGAACGAACAAACTGTCTCGGCGTCATACTCCCTGGGATTGCGCTGGGGCAGGCGGAAAGCCTTGGCGGCATGACCGTTGTGGGAGACGTGGGCGATATATAAAGAGGTGTACAGTCCGTCGTCGCGGCGCGTGGTGAAGACTATCCAACGTGAGTTGAGGCTCCAGCTATGGAAACTGTCGGCATCGGGGCTGTTGGCTGCCGTCAGCGGATAGCTCTCACCGCTCTTCAGATCAGTCATCCAGAGGTCAGCCTCAGGATGCCATATTGGGAAACAGCCGTAGTCGGAAAGTGTGTATAGCAGGAAACGGCTGTCGTAGGAGACACGCGGCATGTTGGCACTCTTGCCCATCCGTCGGGCATGGACCACCGTGTCGGGCTGACCTATAAGGCGACCCGTCTCAGCATCGAAGGCGATACGGCAAATGTCGTACTTGATGTATTGGTAGTGCTGCCAGATGCTGTCGACACGCTGCGCGGCACAGTAATACAGCATGCGTCCGTCAGGCGAGAAGGCGGGATAGTTCTCCAGCGTCTCCCTTGAGGCTAATGTGCTGTCGAGCAATATCTCGTGGTGTTCTATGTCGTAGAGGATGATGTCGGAATGCTCGTCATACACTTCCACCCGGCGGTCGCGCTGCTGGTGGAAGTTCTGGTGTGTGTTGTTGGTGGAATAGGCTATGTAGCAGCCTGTAGGATGCCAGTAGGGATATACCATTCCCCCGCCCAATTCCTTGTTTCGTGGCTGCAGCACATCGGTACGCCCCTCCACAGAGACAACAGTGGCTCCGTGAGGGCCACGAACATGGAAAGTGTACTGTAGGGGATGTGTACGATTAGGCATGTGACAGTTGACACACTGGCCATCTATCCCACGGTTGTCAACGATAGCCGTCTCCTCAAAGGTAGCCAGTTCACGCTGGTAGATGCCCATCTGTCCCCATGCCTCGTAGCCAGGAGGTATCAGACGGTAGGTGACGCCCCACTCGCTTAGGCTGTCGTTACTGACATAAATGGTAAACGAACGGTACTGTGTCCATTGGCCGTCACGTCGCGCACATACCGTCACCATAAGACTGTCGCCACGGTTCTGACGGGTCAACGCATGCCATTCTTCAATGTCGAAGTCGGCATAGTCGCCGTTGGCATGCAGGCTACCGCCTTTGGTCCCCTCGACGGTGACATCTATCACGTCAACGCTATCGTCAGCCATGTAGAAGTTCAGCGGTGCAATACCGTCAGGAATGACGACGTCCACATAGTCTGGAATGATGGCTGGCAGGCTGTCGCTCATGATGGCGTTGTGGGGGCGTGACGTGCAGCCCGCCATGACTGTGACAAGGAACAGAAGGAAGGTCAGATGTTTCATGGATACGTGGATTTTGCTGCTTGGAGGGTGGCTACGTGGTAGTGCCAGTACGACTGCGAGAAGGGTGGCACACTGAGTGACGGGTCTTCCGTGTTTTGTGTCTTATACACGGTCTCAATGAAGGTGCGGGTGGTCTCGTAAACCTCCTCATTGATGGGGATAGGCAGTTCCTTGGCATCAGGATGGTAGAGCACCCAGTTGCCCATGATGCACTCCTGTATGGGGCGCGGTGCCATCGGTGTGTAGTAGCCCAACTGCTGTACCTGACGGAGGTGGTCGAGCAACCGCTCGTACTTCAGACTCAGCAGGTCATAAGCCAGCAGGTAGCCCACTGCGAGGTGGTTGGTGCCGTCCTGCTGCACCAGTTCGGAGAGCATCACGCTCTTGTCAGGAGCTATCAGGTGACTGACTTGAGTGGTGCGCCGCTGGCGGAAAACGGAGTATTGCTGGTCGGTGTATGCCTCGTCGCCCAGATGCTGTAGCCAGTTGCGCGCCCACGTGCCATAATAGAGCGTGGAACTGAGGAAGTGCAGGTACTTGTTGGCTATTTGGTAGTTGCCGTTGATGATGTTCGCCTCGGCCAGCCGACGATAGAGGCGGCCACTCTTGTGGTGGTCTGGCATGTGCTGCTTGGCGTTGAAGGCCAGTCGCTCGGCCTCGTTGACGAAACCCAGGCGCAGATGGATGTCACTCAGCGAGTGGCATACCAATGGCTCCTGCTGCTGGTCATCATACAGCAAGCCTTTCAAACCCATCTGCCGGTACAGAAACATGTCTTCGGGCAGACGTCCCAGCATGGCCAGTGCATGGTTCGTCGATAACACACCTAACTCGCTCTGCGGCACCTCATGGGCAGCACGCTCCGTGATGGCCTGCCAGTGATGGGTACGCATCAGGTAGTCGTAGCCGACCATCTCGCGGAACTCGGCACTGCCCCTGTAGCGTGGAGGCAACAGACAGACATACACTAACAGGATGGATGGCACGATGCTCAATGGATAAAGCCACCAGCTGCGCAGCCGCACCAGCCGCATCAGCCACCATACCAGCCACTGCACGCCGACAGCCAATAAGGCTACCAGCAGTGCGCCTAACCACCCAACATAGAAAAACTGGGTGATGAACGACACGGCCAGCTCTTGCCAGCCATCCCACGACGTAGTCTGCTCGCGCAGGTAATAGCCCGTCCAGCGGAATAAGTGACGCTGTTCGTGGTAGTTCAACAAGGCCCGCAAGGGGAAGAGACACACGAGGAATATCGCTATGCCATACACGACTGTCCATGTCGCCTTCCACCTTTTTTGTATTCGACTGTTCATCTGCTGACGTTCCAAATCAGTGCAAAGGTACGAAAAAAAACATAATTCAACATGGATAGTTCATGGTTTTTTGTTTTTCATCACAAAAACCGACAAAACGACAGAACAACTTGCCATTTTGTCTGGAAGTGACTATTCGGCACACCCTTTGTCTGCTAACATACAGAAACAAATAAATAATTAGGAGGACAAAGCTATGACATTAGACAAGTTTACCATCAAGGCGCAGGAGTCGGTACAAGAGGCCGTCAACACTGCGCAGCGCAACGGTCAGCAGACCATCGAACCCGTTCATCTGCTGGCTGGTATCATGAATAAGGCCAAGGATGTCACCAACTACCTGTTCCAGAAGTTAGGTGTCAACAGCCAACAGATTGACATGCTCGTGCAGAGCGAGCTGCAACACCTGCCCCGCGTACAGGGCGGCGAACCATACCTCAGCTCAGCCACCAACGGCGTACTGCTGAAGGCTCAGGACTATGCCCAGAAGACAGGCGACGAGTTCGTCAGCGTAGAGCCGTTGCTGTTGGCCCTGCTGACCGACGGTCAGACGGCAGGCCGCATCTTGAAAGATGCTGGCATCACCGAGAAGGACTTGCGCGCTGCTATCCAGGAGTTGCGACAGGGTCAGAAGGTGCAGAGCCAGAGTGCCGACGACAACTACCAGTCGCTGGAGAAGTATGCCAAGAACCTGGTACAGCTGGCCCGACAGGGCAAGCTCGACCCCGTCATCGGCCGCGACGACGAGATACGCCGCGTGCTGCAGATTCTGAGCCGACGCACGAAGAACAACCCCATCCTGATCGGTGAGCCGGGCACTGGCAAGACGGCTATCGTCGAGGGACTGGCCGGCCGCATAGTCCGTGGCGACGTGCCGGAGAACCTGAAGGACAAGCAGCTCTACTCGCTCGACATGGGTGCCCTGGTGGCTGGCGCCAAGTACAAGGGCGAGTTTGAGGAACGCCTGAAGTCGGTCATCAACGAGGTGACGAAGGCCGACGGCCGCATCGTCCTGTTCATCGACGAGATCCACACACTGGTGGGTGCCGGCGGCGGCGAGGGAGCTATGGATGCCGCCAACATCCTGAAGCCTGCTCTGGCTCGCGGCGAGCTGCGCGCCATCGGTGCTACGACACTGAACGAGTACCAGAAATACTTCGAGAAGGACAAGGCCCTTGAGCGCCGCTTCCAGACGGTCATGGTCGACGAGCCAGACGAACTGTCGGCCATCTCAATCCTGCGCGGTCTGAAGGAGCGCTACGAGAACCACCACAAGGTGCGTATACAGGATGACGCCTGCATAGCCGCCGTACAGCTGTCGGAGCGGTACATCAGCGAGCGTTTCCTGCCCGACAAGGCCATCGACCTGATGGACGAGGCCGCCGCCAAGCTGCGCATGGAGCGCGACTCAGTGCCGGAGGAGCTGGACGAGATAACCCGCAGGCTGGCACAGCTGGAGATTGAGCGCGAGGCCATCAAGCGTGAGGGTGACGAGCCGAAGATTGCCCAGCTGGACAAAGACATTGCCGAACTGAAAGAGCAAGAGATGCAGTTCCGCGCAAAATGGGAGGCCGAGCGACAACTGGTGAACAAGATCCAGCAGGACAAGCAGGACATGGAGAACCTCAGATACGAGGCTGAGCGCGCCGAGCGCGAGGGCGACTACGGCAAGGTGGCCGAAATCCGCTACTCGCGGCTGAAGGCTTTGGAAGACGACATCAAGAGCATCCAAGCACAACTTGACAGTTCGGTGGCAGGCGGAACTTCCGCTGGCAGACTGGTCCGCGAGGAGGTCACGGCCGACGACATCGCCGAGGTGGTGAGCCGCTGGACAGGCATTCCCGTGACACGCATGATGCAGAGCGAGCGTGAAAAGCTGCTGCACCTGGAGGAGGAACTGCACCGCCGTGTCATCGGACAGGATGAGGCCATCTCGGCCGTCAGCGATGCTGTGCGACGCTCGCGTGCCGGACTGCAAGACCCGAAGCGGCCTATCGCCTCGTTCATCTTCCTCGGCACAACAGGTGTCGGTAAGACGGAACTGGCCAAGGCGCTGGCTGAGTACCTGTTCAACGACGAGACGATGATGACACGTATCGACATGTCGGAGTATCAGGAGAAACACACCGTCTCACGACTCATCGGTGCACCTCCGGGCTACGTAGGCTACGACGAGGGTGGACAGCTGACGGAGGCCGTGCGGCGCAAGCCATACAGCGTCGTGCTGTTCGACGAGATTGAGAAAGCTCACCCCGACGTGTTCAACATCCTGCTGCAGGTGCTCGACGACGGACGGCTGACGGACAACAAGGGACGTACGGCCAACTTCAAGAACACCATCATCATCATGACCAGCAATGCCACCCGCGAACAGCTGCGGATGACCATGCGGCCGGAGTTCCTGAACCGTATCGACGAGATTATTACCTTCCAGCAACTGACTCAGCAGCAGATAGCTGACGTGGTACGCCTGCAGATGAAGAAGGTGACCGACATGCTGGAGCCGCAGGGCATCCGACTTGAGACGACCGATGCTGCCGTGCGCTATCTGGCACAGGAGGGCTACGACCCCGACTTCGGCGCACGCCCCGTAAAGCGTGCTATCCAGCACCTCGTGCTGAACGACCTGTCGCGGAAGATACTGTCAGACCAGGTAGACCGCACGAAACCTATCATCATCGACGAGTTCGGTGATGGTCTGGTGTTCCGCAACTAAAACTTCTGCATGTTTTAGTGGTTACCTACGAGTGTACTCAAGGTACTGGATCGTAACCAGAGCCACCCCAAGGATGACAGCGGAGGATACGGCGAACGGTAAGCCACAATCCCTTGAAGGGTCCATGCTTAATCAATGCCTGACGGGCATACTCACTACAGGTGGGCGTAAAACGGCAAGAAGGTCCCATCAAGGGAGAGATACAGAGCTGGTAGAAACGGATGGGAAGTACCAACAGCCATACCAGCAGCCGCAGGAAACCATGCCATACGGTCCTCATAGCTTCTCGGCAATATGGCGTATCAAACTGGCCATACGATGTGCTACGTCAGTAGACGGCAGATGCCGGTCGGAGAGCCAGACAAAAGCAACAAGTAGCTGTCGGTCGGCGGGCAACGCCAGCCGCAGCTGCTGTTTGTTGTGGCGATAGGCTTCACGCACCTGTCGCTTGACACGGTTACGGTCGACGGCATAATGGAACCGCTTCTTCGGCACGCTAATCAGCATCTGGACTGGCATGTCACCTTCCGCGCGTTCCTTTACCATATAGACGACTCGCAGCGGGAACGCCACCAACGAGCAGCTGACGCCACCTCCAAAGAGCGTCTCTATCAGTTTGCGGCTGACGATGCGCTCACTCTTGGCTAATTGGCAATTATCAACTATCAATTGTCAATTATGTGTTATCAATAATTAATCATCTTGCAACAGCAGGAAATGCTGCAAGGCACCCGTCATCGAAGGGTACTTCTCAGTCGGTGCTTCCAGATCTAGTCGCAGGCCTGCTTCACGTGCTGCCTGTGCGGTAGCGGGTCCAAAGGTGGCAATGGCTATCTTGTCCTGTTTGAAGCTGGGGAAGTTCTTGGTCAGTGCCTCAATACCCGCAGGGCTGAAGAATATCAGCATGTCGTAGTCGAAGCTCTTTACCTCCTCAGGCGAGAAGTCGTTGCTGACAGTGCGGTACATGACACACTCTGTGTGCTGCAGTTTCTTCGAGTCGAGCATCTGGGCGATACTGTCGTTGTGGACGTCGCTCATGGGTACGAGGTACTTCTCCGTCTTGTGCTTGATCATAGTGGGCAGCAGGTCGTCAATCTTGCCAGTGGTACCGAAGAACACCTTACGCTTGCGGTACTGTACATACTTCTGTATATAGAGCGAAATGGTCTCCGTCACGCAGAAATACTTCATATCCTCTGGGATAGCTACGCGCAGCTCCTTGGCCAGGTTGAAAAAGTGGTCAATGGCATGGCGTGAGGTAAACACGATGGCCGTATAGTCCAGTATGTTGACCTTCTGTGTGCGAAACTCCTTGGCACTGAGTCCCTCGACCTTAATAAAGGGGCGGAACACCAATTCAACGTCGAATTTTTCAGCGATGTCGTAGTAGGGAGACTTCTCACTGGACGGTTTCGGTTGAGAAACCAGAATCTTCTTGATCATCATTATGTCCTAAAAAATTATTTTCAAATTGTTAGCTGTGAATACCAGCGTACCCCAAAGGGCGAGCAAAGGTACCATTTCGAGCGCACAAAAGTACAAAATAATCTGCAAACTCACGACATTTCGGTGGAAAAAGATGACGAAAGCCTTGAATATTGTCAAAATTTTAACAATTAGCAGTACAATTATAAAATAAATTACGACATTTTGTATCGACAGGTCGAAGTAGGCGCGCAGTATGACCACGGGGAACAACACAATACCTTCAACCGATGTAATGAAGAGCATGGCCTTGATCCATTGTATGCTTTTTTTACCATCAAAGAACACCATGTTGACCAGTGTCTGCACCATTGTCTTGAACAGCATATAGCAGGCGATGATGACCATGTAGATGACTATCAGATGGTACTGAGACTTCAGCACAAACGTCTCGCCGATGTAGTGAAGCGTATAAAAATAGAACAACAGCGAGAGCAACAGACCAGCAAGGAAAGCCAGAAACACCTGGAAGCGGATTTCGGTGGCAGTCTCAGTAATCTCTGTGGCGGCAGGACGTGTCATGTTGAGGAAATGCTTCGCCTGACGTGCGAAGAAGCCGCGTACATTACTAAAAGCAACAACAGCCACGATGAAGCAGCTCAACAGCAGCAGCGTCAGCACGTTGTCGCCATGAACACTGTAGGGAACGGGGTCGCCGGCCGTACCATAGCGCCCGCCTGGCAGTTCTGGGTGAAACAATGTGTCCTTCGAGAAGAATCCCTCGCGATAATATTGCGGCAGCTGTACGTCAAGCAGGTTATGACCCTTGTCGTGGCCTGGCAGGTGCAGCGTGTCAGGCCGCATGCTCCATCGTATCTCGGAGGGTTTAAAGTGTGCCTGTATGGCTGAGTCCTGCTGGGCAGGGGTTGCAGTGCGTGGCAGCCAGCTTAACACCATGGCAGGGGTGACAACGGTGTGGCTGACGCTCAGGGAGTCGCCCTCCACACCGTTGCTGCCTGCAATGATACTGTCTTGCTGTAGCATCTCTCTTATATGTAATTAGCAATTAGCCATTGCCAATTATAGACCAAACTCGCGCTTGATGTCATCCACCCTGTCCAGTTTCTCCCACGTAAACAGCTCGACGTCAATTGTCTTTGTCTCGTGGTAGCGGCTGGTGAAAGTTTTCTTCACCACCTCCGACTGACGGCCCATGTGGCCGTAGGCAGCCGTCTCCAGATACATGGGCTGGCGCAGCTTCAGCGTGCGCTCGATGGCCTTGGGGCGCAGGTCGAACAGCTTCTCTATGCGCTTGGCTATCTCACCGTCGGACATGTTCACACGTGAGCGGCCGTACGTATTGACGTAGATGTTCATGGGCTTGGCCACACCAATGGCATAGCTCACCTGGACAAGCATCTCGTCGGCCACACCGGCAGCCACCATGTTCTTGGCAATGTGGCGGGCAGCGTAGGCCGCCGAGCGATCTACCTTCGACGAGTCCTTGCCCGAGAAGGCACCACCGCCGTGAGCACCCTTGCCGCCATAGGTATCGACGATGATCTTGCGGCCGGTAAGACCAGTGTCTCCGTGGGGGCCGCCGATGACGAACTTACCCGTGGGGTTGACGAAGTATTTGATGTCGTCGCCGAACAGCGACAACACACTTTCAGAGTGTATCTTCGATTTCACACGTGGGATGAGGATGCTGATGACATCCTCACGGATGCGGGCCAGCATGCGGTCATCGTCGCTGTCAAACTCGTCGTGCTGTGTCGAGACGACGATGGTATCGATGCGCTCAGGGATGCCAGCGTCGCTGTACTGCACCGTCACCTGGCTCTTGGCGTCTGGGCGTAGATACGTCATCACCCTACCCTCCTTGCGGATCTCAGCCAGCGTCCGCATAATGAGGTGTGCCAGGTCGAGCGATACAGGCATCAGGCTCTCCGTCTCATTGGTGGCATAGCCGAACATCATGCCCTGGTCGCCAGCTCCCTGCTCATCCTCATTGCCGTTGTCGACACCACGGTTGATGTCTTCACTCTGCTCGTGGATGGCCGTCAGGATGCCGCAGGAGTTGCCGTCAAACTGGTACTCTGCCTTAGTGTAGCCAATCTTCTTGATGGTGTTGCGGGCAATGGTCTGCAGGTCGATATACACCTCGCTGCGTACTTCACCCATGATGACCACCTGGCCAGTGGTGACAAACGACTCACATGCCACTCGGGCATGTGGGTCGTAAGCCAGGAACTGGTCGAGTATCGCATCGCTGATCTGGTCGGCCACCTTGTCGGGATGGCCCTCAGACACCGATTCTGATGAAAACCAATAACTCATAGTTCTTTCTTTCTGTCAGTTCATCGTTATTATGGTATTACTATATGATGTCCTTTTTACTCTGCCGGCATCATGATGACCTCGGCATTGTTGCCGCCCTTCAGCACCTCCTTCACGAAGTCTGCAATGCTCTCTGGCGTCTGTGCATTTACAATCGTCTCGTAGTCCTTGTGGAGGTCGACGCCCTTGTAGCGCCACAAGTCGATGACAGACCTCCAGTAGTTGTTCTGCTTCAGCTGGTCGGCATGGTTCTTGAGCATATACTCCTTCACCTTGGCTAACTTGTCGGGGTCACAGCCCTTGGTCATGGCCTCCACCTCGTCACGCATGATCTGCAGTGCCACATCAGCCTTTTCGGGCTTCATGGGGCAAGAGACATAAATCGTGGTACTCTGGTCGAAGTCGTCAACGTTCATCGAACAGCTGGCACCAACGGTATAGGCGGCACTGGCGTCCTCACGTATCTTCTTCAGATACTCCATCGCCAGAATTTGTCCTGCCATCGTGGCCTTGATGTTGTTCTCCGAGGTGAAAGGCACCTGCTGCGTGTACCACACCATCACGGCAATGGCCTTGGGTGTCTCAGCCTTGTGCTTGAAGCTGTTGATTACCTTGCCCTTGAAGTCGGTGTCTATCTTCTTCGACTTCTCCACTTTCTTCTTGCCGGGCAGCGAACCGAGGTACTGCTCAATGAGCGGACGGATGGTGGCCTCGTCGAAGTTACCGATGATGTCGAAGGTATAGGCGGCAGCATTTGCTGTACGCTCCTTGGCTATCTCGAGGATGCGGTCGTAGCTGACCTTCTTCAGGTCGTCCAGTTCAAACGGCTTTACGCGTGGATGGTGTTTGCCCAGCGTCAGCGTCAGGGAGTCAGAGAACACATTCTCTGGCTGCAGCAGACGGTTCTTCAGCTGTATTTCCATGACCTGCATCAGGTTGTCGTACGACTTCTGGTCCTTGTTGATATTGGTGAACAGGAGGTATACCAACTGTAGCATCGTCTCCACGTCCTTAGGTGTCGAGCTACCATTGACATACTCGCGGTAGGCATCCATCGACAGCGAGGCACCGGCAATCTTTCCGGCCAGGGCCTTCTCCAGCTCGGTATGCGAGAAGTTGCCCAGACCGCTGGCTTCGATAACGTCGCCAAACATCCTCAGGTTAGGCAGCTCCTCGTCGCCATACAAGGCACTGCCGCCGAAGCCGTAGCCTCTCAGCAGCACCTGGTCTTTCTTCAGGTCAGTCTGCTTCAGCACCACCTTCATACCGTTCGACAGGGTCAGCTCCGTATATCCGAATCGGTCGTCCTTCTTCTCTTTCTTGATCTTTCCCTTCTTAGGCAGGGTAGTCATCAGCGGCTCGTCCTTCACATTGTCGACGTAGGCCTCAATCTGAGCGGCACGTGCGTCGGCTATAGCCTTCAGCAGACTCTCCTCGGTGGGATACGCGGCATCGTCCTTCTCGTTGTTGAAGTTGAGCACCACCAGGTTGGTGTCACTCTCCGACACCATCCCCCTCATCAGCATGTTGACCTGCTCCAGCGGAAGCATAGGCACGAGCTGTTTCATCACCTCATAGGAGTAGTCGATGCTCGGTATTGGCTCCTTGTTCAGGAAGTGCTGTACATATTGGTTTACAAACTGCCTGTTGAAACGCTTGTCCTTATTGGAATAGACCTTGTCGAGGCTGCTAAGGTAGTTGGCCTTGAAGCGGCCGTACTCCGTAGCGGTGAAGCCGTAGGCAGCAGCGCGGCGGGCCTCGACGAGGGCAGCCGTGACGGCAGCCTCAGCCTGTCCGTCCTTCGGCAGGACACCCACACTGAAAGCCTCAACAGTTCTCGACAGCAGGTAGTTGCCATCACCGGCAGAAGCCTGCAGGAAGGGACATTCGGGCTTCTCGGCAAACTCCCTCAGACGGTCGTTCAGCATCGAGAGGGAGGCATCCTTGAGATAGTCGGCAGCCATGTAAGCAACGTTGCTCTTGAACTCATCAGGATACGATTCGTGCTTCATGAACACATTCACGACGTTGTAGCTCTGCTCCTTGTCCTTGTCCACCACGACGATTGGCTCGTTGTTGTCAGGCACAGGCTCCACAGTGACCTGGGCAGCGTTCTCAGGCAGCGAGATGGGCGAGAAGAGTGTCTTGATCTTCTCTTCCGTCTGGTCAACGTTGATGTCACCCACCACAATGATGGCCTGGTTGTCGGGACGGTACCACTTCTCGTAGTAAGCCTGCAGGAACGGACGCTCGAAGTTGTCGATAATCTCCATCAGACCGATAGGCATGCGGTGTCCGTACTTCGAACCGGGATAGAGTTTGGGCAGGTCGCGCTCCAGCATACGCATCTGGGCACTGGTGCGCAGACGCCACTCCTCGTGAATCACGCCACGCTCCTTCTCTATCTCCTCCTGCTCCAGCGTCAGGCCGTCGGCCCAGTCGTAGAGTATCAGCAGGCAAGAGTCGATAATGCCCTCGCGCGTCGTGGGTACATTACTTATATTATACACCGTCTGATCGATAGAGGTGTATGCGTTCAGGTCGGTGCCGAACTTCACGCCGATGCTCTCACACCAGCGTAGCAGCTCGTTGCCCTTGAAGTGCTTTGAGCCGTTGAAGGCCATGTGCTCCAGGAAGTGAGCCAGACCGCGCTGACTGTCATCCTCCTGAATGGAGCCTACGCGCTGGGCTATATAGAACTCGGCACGCTGCTCTGGCCATGCGTTATGGCGGATGTAGTAAGTCAGCCCGTTGTCAAGCTTGCCGATGCGCACATCGGGGTCAACGGGAATGGCCATGTCACCTTGAGCCATCAGGGTTGTCACGCCGAACAGCATCAGCGCAGACAATAGGAATTTTCTTAGTTTCATCGTTTATTTGAGTTAAGTGAATAATTATCGTCCGTTAGACGTGGCAAAGGTACGAATAAGTGAGCAAAACACCAAAGGAAAGCTCGCTTTTCTTTGTATTTTCGAGCGAAAGTACCTTCGACCGCATTTTTCCATTCCACCAACAGTCAGTTGAAGTAGTACAGGAATGCGGCAATACCCTCAAGGGCCGGCTTGCGCTGCCCCTCTATCTCGATGGCAAACTTTATCTCAGCCTTGCAGATGCCGCGCAGGTTTTGGATGTTGTGCAGCTTCGTAACCAGACGGACCCGCGAGCCAGTGACTACGGGCTGGCCGAAGCGCATGTCGTTCATGCCGTAGTTGACCAGCATCTTGATGTTGTGTACCTCGATTATCTGGTTCCACATATAGGGCAGCAGCGACAACGTCAGGTAGCCGTGGGCGATGGTTGACTTATACGGGCTTTCCTCTCGTGCACGTTCCACGTCGACATGTATCCACTGGTGGTCCAGCGTAGCGTCGGCAAACAGGTTGATACGCTCCTGGTCGACCAGCAGCCATTCAGACTTTCCTAACTCCTCGCCCAGATGGGCGGCAAACTCGTCGTACGAGTTGATGACTAATTTTCCCATGTATGTTTTATTTTGTTATGTGCGTAAAGTTCTTGCAAAGGTACAAATAAATGCGGGCAAAACAAAAGAATTATTCTTTTTTTTGCAATAATATAGCAGTTGACCTATTTGTGCGTACAGATCTTTCTCACCTTGAAGGGTGAGGAGGGCTGTTTTTATTATTATAAAGGCAAGAATCATGTGCAACAAAACCATTCACCAGACGTGTAATGTACAATCATACAGCAAGATACGGTGAATGGTTGGAAGTGGGGGTGAGAAATGAGGAATGAGAAATGAGTGAAGCACATCGTAGGTCTTTGCATTTACTCATGGCATTTCTGAATTTAGTCAATGAGTAATTTCAATAACTAAGCCACTCACGACCGTAACTAGGCCACTCACGACCGTAAGTAGGCCACTCACTGAGCTGAGTGGGCCACTCACAACATCAAAAAAGAGATTGGAAAGATTCGTGAAGGGCATTTTTAGGGCTTCGACCACTATCACTACTATTCGCTATCGTTTCGTCAACCCCACAGCCACTATTCGCCTCCTCTCTACACTCACTACTCACTACTCGTCACAAACAATTCACTGCAAGTCATTGCTATACAAGGCGTTACAGCGTTTGTGAAGGGTTTTCTTATGATGAATCATCATAAAAGAGGTGCTCCAGAACAGGTCAACTGCTATATTATTGCTCTTTTTTTGCCAGGCCATGTCGTCATGTGGTCTGGCGATAGTCTCTTGGTGACATGCCGAACAGACGTCGAAAAGCATTGTAGAAATGGCTGTCGCTGTGGAATCCTGCCTGCAGCATGATGTCCTCAATAGTATCATTCGTCTCCCTCAACAGACGGGCAGCCATCGTCAGGCGTGCACGGTGCAGATGCTGGACAGGAGTCTCGCCCGTGAGTTCCTTGACGCGCTTGTAGAGTTGTGTCCGTCCGAGTCCCATGACTTCAGCTATCTGGCTTACCGAGAAGTCGGCATCACCAACATGTTTCGCTAAGGCAGCATTGAAACGTTCCAGGAAGCGACGGTCCTTGATGTCAGAAAATACGGGTGCCGAAGCGCTACCTTCAGCAGGTTCTGCATCTGTCGGAATCGATGCCGCCCTGGCCATGAGGCTATGCTTGATGCGCTCCACCAGCACACGGCTGCTGAAGGGCTTTACCAGAAAGTCGGTAGCCCCAGAGCGCAGGCTATACAGTTGTCGGGTGTCATCACCATATGATGACAGGTGGACGACAGGCAGGGTAGGCTGCTGCTCCAGCAGTCGGCGGGTTATGGCACGTGCAGTCTTCTCGTCCGATGTGATGTCCATGACAACCAGTGCGGGGTGCTGTTGGCTTACCGCTGTCTCGCAGTCAGTCAGACTGAGACACGTCGCGGTTTTGAAATAAGGATTCAGCGTATCTGCCAGGTGGGTGAGGTTGTCTTCGTCGTCCTCGACAATAAGGATGGTCTGCTCGTTGGCAGGAGGGGGTGCCAGTTCCCTGAACTCAGGCTCCTCTTTGTGAATGGCACGCTGGATGTCCCGGAATCGCTGCTCAGTCTCTTCGTTCATGGCGTCCTTCTCCGCCTTTAACTGTTTCTGCATGTCACTCAGACCATGGAACTCCCTGATCATGTCCATTAGCCTCAGCATGCGGAGCGAACCTCTGCGCAGACTCTGTATGGTAGTCTTGCTGGTTCCGCTGAGTTGCACATTTTCCGTGGCTCCTTGAAGCACATTGACAGGATTGCGCAGCTCACGCTCGATGCGGTCATAGAAGTCTTTTTGGAAAGCAGCTACCCTGCGCTCCAAGTCTAACACTCTCCGCAGGTGCAGGACTCTGCCAATGCCCATGCTGACGGCTAACACTGCCAAGAGGTACACCATCCATGCCCACCAGGTGTTCCACCATGGTTGTCCGATGCTCAGCCGAAGCTTGGTCTCAACGCTCCAACTGCCATCACTGTTGTTGGAACGCACGCGGAAGACATAGTTTCCAGGCGTCAGACCGCGATATATGGCCATCGGTGTCTTCGTCGGCTGACTCCACTGACGGTCAACACCTTCCATCTGGTATTGATAGAGTACACTTCCCCACCGTGCATATTGAAAATTAGAGAACATGAAAGTCACGTTGTTCTCCGTATAGTCCATTTCCCACTCTTCTTCGGTCAGTGGGCGAGCTTTACCATTGACTAAGACCTGCGTGACAGCAGTCGTGGCTGGGTAGTGCTCTGCTTCTGCCGTCAGCTGGTCAATGGCTATGATGCCGTCGTGCGTACCGAAGAGCAGCCGCCCGTCTGCCATACATACGGCAGTTCGTTCGTTGAATACATTAGCCAGCAGACTTTCACTAAAGGAATAGCTTTGAATGTCACACGTTGCAGGGTTCAGCCGCGACAGTCCTTCCTCTGTACCTGCCCAGATGTTCTTTTGTTTGTCCTGAACAAGGGAATAGATGTTATTGCTGGCGAGTCCATTGTCCACCGAGTAGCATTTGAAAGTACTGCAATCCAGCAGCCCTTTTCCAATACTTCCTGCCCACACACGACCGTTGTCATCTGTGCAAAGACAGACAAAGTAACCTGCACAAACGCTGTTAACCATGTACTTTTGCCCGGCATTGCCGTTGCGTCCCTCCTTTATAATATATAGTGAGTCTTCTGCTGCCACCCACCAGCATCCATTCTTGTCCTGTCTTATGTCGTGACAATCCTTGCCATCGAGCAGGACCTTCGTAGTACCGTCTGCGCGGACATGGGCAACTCCTCCATGAAGCATGGCTACCCACAGTCCGCCGTCAGCATCTTCCGCCAGGCTGAACACGTCTTGTGACGATAGTCCTCCGACAGGTTGCTGACCACAAAACAGCCCCCTGCCTCTTGTCCCAATCCAGAGCCGTCCTTGCTTATCCTGTAATGTAGCATATACCCTGCATCCCATGTCTTTCATGAGGGTATGTGCTCCCGCTGCGACATCGTATTGATACAGTCTGCCCGTCTGGCTGCCAACGACCAGACTGCCCGATGTCAATGAGGCCAGGCATCGCACGTTATTCATGTCCTGAAGCGTGGCGGCCGGTTCCACCTTATAGCGTTGATAGGAGAGACGGCTGATACGCAGGCATTTCACCCCCAGGTAGTCTTCCGCCAGCCAGATGCAACCAGTGCGGTCTACACACAGTGCCGTCAGGTATGGATTGTCTATTACCCCATCTGTTATCTGCGTCAGCTCGTCAGTTGGCTTGTCATAGAGATACAGCCCTGCCCCGTAGGTACTGATGGCCTCGGTTCGCTCATCCACGTCGGTAACGTGGAAGTGGGCGTTGCGCGTGTAAGCAATAATGTCGTCGGGAATCAGTTGCCATTGTTTTACACTACCGTCCTTTCCGTATCTGGCCAACCAGCCTTTACCCTTCCGCTGCCAGTTGGCATCACGGGTGGCGAGGTGTTCGTCATCATCCATTTGAGCATGGTGCGACACGGGCAGGAGATTGTACCCGTCCCAGCGGAATAGTCCGCTGCGTGTCTCAAACCACATAAACCCTTCTTCGTCCTGCCCTATCCTGCTGACGATATTGGTGGGCAGTCCGTCGGCTGTCGTGATGCGCCGTGCCTTGAGGTCGTAGTAGCGAGCAGCCAAGACAAGAGGCACGAAAAGACAGGTGAAAGTCAGCAAATTACGTCTCATGCCTGCAAAGATAAGTAAAAAAACTCAATTAGTGAACAAAATAGCTGATAAAATCAACATTTTTGTTGTATTTTTCTTTAAGAATCATAGTAATATTGCAGACGGAAACGAGAAAACCATCTAAAATAATAAAAGAATGAAAAGACTCAGTATGATGATGCTATTGCTCGCAGCACTATTTGGCGGGCTTAGAGCAGAGACAAAAGTGGTGTTTGCCGGTGACGGTGTTACCGATGGTGCTTGGGGGCGCAGCAAGGGAGCCGCTCTTGCTGCTAGTGCGCGCAACCTTGGTGATCAGAACCACCATTTAGGCGACAGTTATGTGTTCACCTGTGCTGCCTGGTACCAGAGTCAGTACCCTGCTGCTGCTATCAACATCCAAAATCGCGGCATTGTAGGTAACACGCTTGACGACCTTGCCACGCGCTGGCAGGCTGACGTGCTTGACCAAAACCCTGACATCATCTCGGTGTTGATTGGTACTGAGGATGTATCACAATATATAAGTACGGGTGCAAGCGGAGAGTTCGACATAGATAGTTGGACAACCAAATACCGCACAATGCTGACGGAAGCCCGCAATGCCAATGCCAGCGTGAAACTGGTGTTGTGTGCTCCTTTCTGCGGCAGCAAGGCATCCTATTATGCGCAACGCAAACCCCTGTTAGCTCAGTTGGCTGCTAAAGTCGAGGCTTTAGCAACTGAGTTCAGCGGTGTTTATGTTCCGTTCGACGAACTTTTCGAGAGCGAGCCGTCAGCAGGCTATTATCTTTGGGACGGCCTGACACCCTCTCCTGTAGGCTATTATGAGATGTTCAAGATGTGGGTTGACAAGGCCAACAACCTTGTATTGGGCAGTACGACGCCCAAGACCATAGGCCCTTCAGCCACACAAGTGAGCAAGGGCAAGCGCCGTGTGCTTTATATTGGCGACTCTATCACTGATGCAGGATGGGGACTGGCTGGTGGATCAGCCCTTTCTGTTGCTCAGCGTGACCTCACAGCCATTGACCACCTATTGGGTCACGGATATGCCATGCTCTGCGCAGCCTGGTATCAGAGCAACTACCCTGAAGCAGAATACGAAGTGCTGAACCGGGGCATTTCCGGCAACACGCTGGCCAATTTGGCTACACGTTGGCAGACGGACGTGCTTGACCAAAACCCCGACGTGCTGTCCGTACTGATTGGCACCAACGATATAGACCAGTGGCTGAAAGGCGACCGGACTGCAGCCTTCGACTACGATGCATGGGAAACGCAGTATCGCAGCCTGCTCAGCCAGATGTTGGCGAAGAATCCGAGAGTTCAGCTGGTTCTCGGTGCTCCGTTCGTTGGCATCCGTTCTTCTGACTATGACCTCAGAAAGACTATGGTGGCCACCTGTGCCTCTCGTGTAGAGGAGATAGCCTCCGATATGGGGGCCATTTACGTTCCTTTCGATGAGTTGTTCGCTACGCTGACGGAAAATCAGCCCAACACCGCTTACTGGATATGGGATGGTATTCACCCCTCGCCGGCAGGCCATTTTATGATGCACCAGCTCTGGCTGGAGAAGGCAGTCGGTACGGTATTGGCCGACGCCAAAAAGGAAGAGAGCACAACACTTCAGCGGGGAGGACAGTTCATGGACCTACTGTTGCCGATGGAGGGCAGTGTGGCCGCCACCGAGAGTGACTGGGGCACCGCTGCCGGCACCGACAGTCGTGGCGACTGGGACGGTACGCTTGGCCGATGGAAGGACAACGGCATCGAGGACACCGAGCGTTCCTACTGGGGCGGAAACATCATCAAGGGCACCGACGGCAAGTACCACATCTATGTGTCGGGCTGGCCCGAGAGTACGTCAAAGGGCCACATGGCCTGGTCGAGTGCCTCACGGGTCTATCATGTCACAAGTGACAACGTGTGGGGACCCTACACCTACGTCAGCGACATCGGTGCTGGCCACAACTCAGAGATATACAAGACTGGCGACCACTACGTCATCTACCATATCGAACCCTTAGGCTACTACAAGTCCTCGACGCTCGGCGACACATGGGAAAGCGGTGAATACGTCTTCGACCTGCGTGACCGTACACTGATTGCCGGCGAAAACCGCGAGACCAGCCTGTCAAACTGCACTTTCGCTAAGCGCGAGGACGGCTCTTTTGTCATGATGGACCGTGGCGGCGGCATCTGGGTGAGCCGTGACGGACTGACTGACGCGTGGCACCAGCTGACCGATGCTTCAGTCTACCTGACTGGTGGCATCACCAACCGTGGCACACTGGAGGACCCCGTCATCTGGCGCGACCACCTGCAGTACCACATGGTGGTGAATGACTGGCAGGCCCGCTATGCCTACTACTACCGTTCAAGAGACGGACTGCACTGGACTAAAGAGACGGGCAAGGCCTACACAGGCCAGGACCCCTTCGCCAAACACGGCGACGGCACGGTGGAATGCTGGCATAAGTACGAGCGTCCCCGCGTCTATCAGGACGAGCAAGGTAGGGCCATCCGCATGAACTTTGCCGTTATTGACTGTGTAAAGCAGTGTGACTTAGGCAGCGATACCCACTCGTCGAAGAATATCAACATGCCGATGACTCGTCAGTTGCTGATGGAAGTCGTTGACAACGCCGTCATTACACCATCGACCACCAGCATCCGCGTGCTGGTCAAGTCAGAGGATGGCTTCAACCCGTCTACCGACCTCAACCTATCGACGCTGCGCTTTGGCAGCCACGACAAGGTGAACTTTGGCAACGGCTTCACCTATGCTTCATCGGTAGCTCAGGGCAACGACCTCGTCATCACCTTCACGGGCGAAGCCGGTGAGAGCGGCATCACCGCCGACGAGTGGGCACCGAAACTGTTAGGACAGAAGACTGACGGCACCGTGGCTTTCGGCTATGCCAAGTTGCCTTACGTCGACTACCAGCCTGCCATGCTTTCCGCCGTTGTGCCAACGATAGCTGCTGACGGTACCGTACAGAGCATTAGCATAACAAACTACGGACAGGCAGCTGCCAAGGCAACCACCGTACGTGTCTACAATCAGTCGGGTACAACACTGCTGGCCCACGGCACGACATCGGCACTGGCAGCCTATTCCTCAGAGACCGTCACGCTGACCAAGGATGCTGCTGCGGCTGCCGGCTACAAGAGCATCCAGGTTCGCTTCTACGATGGCGAGACACTGCTGAATACCGAGAACATTCCCCTGACATCTATTCTTGCAGCGCAGACGGCACTGCAAGCCAAAATCGACGAGGCTAACGAACTCTACGGTGACGCCAGCCTGACCAATGGCAAAGACGCGTTGAGCCAGGCCATCGACGCGGCCACCCCCATGGCAAAGTGCTACGATGTTGCAACCATCGAGGCGCAGACCACGGCATTGGCTGCCGCCATCAACACGTTCAAGTTTGCCAACGCATCGCCCACTAACGGTCTGGAGATTACCATCGACAATCCTGCCATGGACGACCTGACAGGCTGGACACTGCTTCGCAAGGACGCTGACGCCACCCCTGGTTGGAAGCTGAATGCCAAAGGGACCAGCTACAACGGTTTCGATGGCACGTTCCTGGAGTACTGGGTCAGCCAGTCCAATGCGCTGGGCTATGCCAACCGCGCCTCACAGACGCTCACCGACATGCCTGCTGGCCGCTACCGTCTGCGCGCAAAGGTTATCGCTACCCGCCAGAACAGCACTGACGCTGTGACTGGTGTGGCACTCTATGCCAACAGCCAACGTGCCACCTGTGCCACTGACAAGGATGGCACGCCTCAGGAGTTTATGGTGGAACTCACCATGACCGAGGCAGGCTCTTTGGAGATTGGAATAGACGTCGCCGCCACGACCACCGCCAACTGGGTGGCTTGGGACAACGTGTCGCTGAAATATTTCGGCACACAAGACGGCGACATCGTTGAAGACCAGCCCGAGCCGCTCAGTTTCGACCAGCAGAAGGTATATCGCATCAAGTGGAACACTAACAAGTATAGCAAGGTCTACTGGAGGTCGCCTAAGTACAACACTGCCGGCGACGCTGCCCTGCACCGTACGGCCAACAGGGACGAGGCGGCACAGTTCATCATCCGTAGTGTGGCTGGTGCTGAAGGGCAGTTCTACCTTTACGACGTGGTGAGCCACACTTTCGTAGTGCCCTCCGCCAACGCCAGCAATGGCACGGCCTGGACCACCTCGGCCACGACGTTAGGCAAGACGGTCATCACAGCTGCCGACGACTGCTACTCCATTAACAGCACGGCCGGCGGCTGTGCCAATGCTTACGCCAACGACAACAACGACGGCGACGTGAAGAACTATACTGGCGGCTCGCAATGGCTCATCGAGGAGGCTGGTGAAAACACGGCCACCATAGGCGTCAATCCGCAGGCCGTCTATCGCATCAGCCATCTGAACACCAAACGTAATCGCTACCTGGCATCAGAGCCATCGGCAGAAGGCTATCTGCTGACCACCAACACCGATGCCGACAAGGGCGACTATGCGCTGCTGCCAGTCAGCGGCCGGCAAGGTTACTATTATATATATAATAAAGAGGGATACTTCGTCACACCTGTTGCTGGCAACTGGACGTTGTCGAAGACGACTCCCGCCGAAGTGAAGGTGACGCTCAACATCGACAACATGGATGCCATTCCCACCACAAGCGTCACGTTTCTGCTGGGCGAGGCCATGCAGTATGCCAACCCGCAGAATGAAAATGGTACAGAGCTGGTGAAGAACTACGCCAACAAACCCCTCGACAAAGGTAACAACTGGACGCTGGAGCCTGTCGCTGGTGGCGAGGCCGTACTGCCGCTGACACAGCTGGGCACCGCCATTCCGTCGGTCATCCGTTCGGCCGCCGCTGCCAATGTGACGCTCAGCTACAAGGCTACGGTCGGTGACGCTGGCTTCGGCACGCTGGTCGTGCCCTTTCGTGCTGACGTCAGCGGTGATGTCGAGGCATGGCAGCTGACGGACGTCAATGCCGCCGACGCCATCGTGGGCGAGCTGCTTTCTGTGATTGAGGCCAACAAACCAGTACTGCTGAAAAATGCAGGCACACTGGAATTGAGCGGCAAGGCAGTCAGCGACGACAACCTAACGAACGGTCTGCTGACGGGTGTCTACGCCACGACACAGACTGTAGCCGACAGCTACGTGCTGCAACAACAGGGCGATATGGTTGCTTTCTACCGCGTGGTGAGCGGCAGCGAGCCGACCGTGCAGCCCTTCCGTGCCTATCTGACGGCTCCAGCTACTGCCCGCCAGCTGACGTTCGCTTTTGGCGAGACTACCAGAGTCAGTACGTTGGACAGCATAGAACGGCGCGGGGCTAACATTGTCTACGACCTGACCGGTCGCCGTGTTACAACACCCGCCAGGGGATTTTACATCGTGAATGGTAAGAAAGTAATGGTAAAATAAAGTTAGACATCATCGCATCAATATGATTAAGAAGAAATACGTGTGTCCGGCCGTGCAGGCCGTGACGCTAAGTCACACTACCAGCCTGATGGCTGGCTCGGTAGGATTGGGTATCTCACCATCTGCTGCCGACAGAGACGGAATTGTGCTGTCGCGCGGAGTCGATTTCTTCGACTACGAAGAGTTTTAGTGAACGGTCGAAGGTTGACTTCGTCGTACTAAGCCTTCTTTTGCAAGGAAAAATCCAAATAAAATTTGGTTTTTTCCTTGCTAATTTGTACCTTTGCACCCGAAATCGCGTAGCCCTGATAGTTAAATGGATATAACAAGGCTCTCCTAAAGCTTAGTTCCGAGTTCGATTCTCGGTCGGGGTACTGAATGGGAATGTTCGTCGGATTTTTCCCATTTTTCATTTTCACCTTCTCGTAACTGCTTGGTTTGTTGATAGATTAGGTCAAGCACTTTGTTGTAGGAGTTAGTTCGATATTTTTTTCCGTTAAATTCGATTTTTTCAGGAAATATCGAACTGAGTAACTTGATTTTGACCTCTACAGGAGCATAGGAAATGCAGGAAATTTTCTGTTTTAGGGCATGACGGTGATTTCACCGGAGCCGTAGCAGCGGTGGTGGGCAGCATCGTAGACGACGCAGAACTGGCCGGGGGCCACGCCGTGGATGGGGGAGGCGGCATGTACCAGGTACTCGCCGTCGCCTGTCGGCTCCAGGCGGGCGGGCAGGAACTCTGGTGTGTGGCGAATCTTCAGCGTCACGTCAGCAGGTGGCAGCTGGCCGTTGATGCTGTGGAAGCCGTGGATTGGGAAGTGCTGCTGGTAGGCCGTCGCAGGGTCGTAGCCGTGCGAGACGTAGATGATGTTCTGGAGGATGTCCTTCTTGACGACAAACCACGGGCCTCCGCCGAATCCCAGACCCTTTCGTTGGCCGATGGTGTGGAACCAGTGGCCCTTGTGCCGTCCGATGATACGGCCTGTATCCAGTTCGACGACGTCGCCCGGTAGCTCGCCAAGGTAGCGGCGTAGGTATTCGTTGTAGTCTATCTTGCCCAGGAAGCAGATGCCCTGCGAGTCGCGGCGGTGGGCGGGAGCCAGATGCTCGCGCTCGGCAATGGCGCGAACCTCTTCCTTCATGTAGTGGCCGATGGGGAACATGGCCTTCTCGAGCTGCCAGCCGTATATCTGGGCGAGGAAGTCTGTCTGGTCCTTCACGGGGTCTGGACTGGTGCAGAGCCAGGGGAGGTCGGCCTCCCACTCCTTCTGTGCATAATGGCCGGTGGCTATCAAGTCGTACTCGTGGCCGCGCTTCTCATGGAAGGCACCGAACTTGATGAGTCGGTTACACATGACGTCGGGGTTGGGCGTCAGTCCCGCGCGTACCTTATTCATAGTGTACTGCGTCACCTGGTCCCAGTATTCGCGGTGACAGTCGACCACCTCCAGCCGGCAGCTGTATTTATGGCTGACAGCCGTCGCCATCTCCAGGTCCTCTTCGCTGGAGCAGTCCCAGTCCTCGTTTTCCTCTGGTCCTATCCTGATGTAAAAGCAGTCGGGCTGCAGGCCCAGCCGCACCAGTTCGTAGAGCACCACGCTGCTGTCGACGCCGCCACTGAGCAGCACCGCTATCCGTTTGTCCTTGAGTTGGCTGATGTCCATCATCCTGTTGTTTTCAGTCTTCCACCTTCGCGTCCCTCAGCTGTTCCAAGGCACGGCAGAGCTGGTCGGGACATGATGTCCTTTTTGTTCCGCACCGAATGCCGTCAAGCTTCCTGATGACGTCATCTATCTGCTGTCCGCGCACCAGCTGGCTGATTCCCTGCAGGTTGCCGTTGCACCCTCCGAGAAAGAACACCTGCTGGATGACATTGTTCTCGTCGGCCGTCACGTCGATAAGCTGCGAGCATGTGCCGACCGTCTGATATTGAATGTGTTTTGTCTTCATTGTCCTATTGTCTTGTAAGTTGGACTGCAAAGTTACAAAAGTTCGCAGGTTATCCTCCACTGTTCATAGTTAAATGTCGTTAAATGTTTGGGCGGTTCCATTGCTGGTAGCAGAAATATTTATATCTTTGCAATATCAAAATGATATTATTTTAATTAATTAGTATGATAGTTATGGAGAACAAAGAGTTTGCTTTCAAAGGAACCGTCATGAACGGTTTTCTGATGTTGTTTGTCAACCTGGCAGTACTGGTGCTGTCAATCGTATGGATCGTCTTCAGCATTATCAAGCTCGACGACACCAACGGATCCATGGGCGGCTGGGAACTGGGTGCCAGCATCTTGTTGCTGATGGTCAACATCATCATGTGGTGCGGACTGCTGATGCTGGAGCCTAACGAGGCCCGCGTCACCACCTGGTTCGGCAAGTACAGCGGCACCTTCACCCGGACGGGTTTCTTCTGGATCAATCCGTTCTACAGCACCAAGAAGGTCAGTCTTCGTGCCCGTAACCTCGACGCAGAGCCTATCAAGGTGAACGATAAGACGGGCAACCCCGTGATGATAGGCCTGGTGCTCGTCTGGAAGCTGAAGGATACCTACAAGGCCCTGTTCGAGGTTGACTCACAGACGATGGCAGCCAACCCGAATGCCGTGGGCAGCGACACGAAGGGACTGATGAACGCTCTGGAGAACTTCGTCCGTGTGCAGAGCGACGCCGCCCTCCGCCAGGTGGCCGGCCAGTATGCCTACGACGACGAGGACAACCAGCACGACGAACCCACGCTGCGTTCGAGTGCCGACGAGATTAACGAACAGTTGGAGCAGAAACTCGACGAGCGGCTGGCTCTGGCTGGCATCGAGGTGGTCGAGGCCCGCATCAACTACCTGGCCTACGCCCCTGAGATAGCCGCCGTCATGCTGCGCCGCCAGCAGGCTTCGGCCATCATCACCGCCCGCGAGAAGATAGTGGAGGGTGCCGTCAGCATGGTGAAGATGGCACTCGACAAGCTGTCGAACGAGGACATCGTGGAACTGGACGACGACAAGAAGGCCGCCATGGTCAGCAATCTGCTCGTCGTGCTCTGTGGAGACGATTCGGCACAGCCCGTGGTCAACACCGGTACGCTGAACCATTGAATTTGAAATTTGGAAGTTGATATTTGAAATTTGATGGCCGAGAAGAAGACAAAAAGTTTCATCCTACGTGTCGACAGCGACACGATGGACGCCATTGAGGCTTGGGCTGCTGACGAGTTCCGCAGCACCAACGGCCAGCTGCAGTGGATCATCACCGAGGCCCTGCGCAAGGCCAGACGTCTGCCCAAAAAGAAGAAAGGAAACGACAATGAAGAGACAGAGATTTGAAGTCAGGCGTACCACAGAGGGAACGGTTTTTGAGGTGGCGTTCATCCTGCTGACCATCATCGTATGGGTATTAGTGATCATGATGCTGAATGCAGCACCAGACACCGTGCCAACACACTTCGGCCCGTCAGGCGCTCCTGATTCCTACGGCGAAAAACACGAGATGCTGTTCCCCTGCATCATCACCTGGGTGGTAGGCTTTTGCTGCCTGGCGGGAGCCTACTTCCCCCATACGGTCAACATCCCCTTTGTTGAGATAGCCAACACTACGCAGGCTGCACTGGCCTCCCGCATGATGCGCGTCATGGCCCTGCTGATGGTGACCATGACCGCTACGCACGCCTTCGACGCGCTGCGTGGCCGCTTCCTGTTCACGGCAGTTATCCTTATCGCCCTGCTTGTTGTCTGCATCGTCTTCGGCATACTCATCGCCAAGAGGAAATGAGCATGGCTGGACAACATAACATTCAGCCTGCCGACATGGGACAAATTGGCAAGGTGGCCGTCATCGGCGGTGGGGCGGCGGGATTCTTTCTGGCCGTCAACCTGAAGGAGATGGTGCCGGCGTTGGAGGTCACCATTTTCGAGCGCAGCAGCCGCCTGCTGGCCAAGGTTGAGGTCAGCGGTGGCGGGCGGTGCAACTGCACCAACACGTTCGACGACGTGTGCGACCTGTCGCAGGTCTATCCCCGTGGCCATAGGCTGTTGAAACGGCTGTTCAACGTGTTCGACCACCGCGATGCTTTCGAGTGGTTCGAGCGTCACGGCGTACCACTGACGGTAGAGGACGACCACTGCGTCTTTCCACAGGCCCAGGACTCGCATGCCGTCATCGACTGTTTCCTGTCGCTGGCCCGTCGGTACCATATAAATATATGTACACACGTGAAGGTACAGTCGCTGGACGACCTGCGCGGCTACGACTTCGTGGCCGTCACGACGGGCGGCTCGCCAACGGGCGATGGACTGCGGTGGCTGGCTGAGACGGGGCATGACGTAGCTGCCCCCGTGCCGTCGCTGTTTTCGCTGGCCGTCAGCGACAGTCGTCTGCATGCCTTGCAGGGACTGGTCCATGACGCTGTGGTGCATATCCCCACCACCAAGTTTCGTGCCGAAGGGCCACTGCTGATTACCCACTGGGGCATGAGCGGCCCTGCCGTGCTGAAGCTGTCGAGCCATGCCGCCCGCCATCTGGCCGACAATGGTTATCGTCAGCCGCTGAGTGTCAACTGGGTGGGGTGCAGTGAGGCCGACGTGCAGACGATGCTGTCAGAGGCTGCCAGGCGCCAGTCGCAGAAGCTGCTGACCACTTGGAATCCCTTCGGACTGCAACAGCGACTGTGGGCCTACCTCGTGGAGAAGGCTGCGAATCCACAGAGCCGCTGGTGTGACCTGAACAAGAAAGACGTGAACCGCCTGACCAACACGCTGACCAACGACACCTACCAGACTGCCGGCCGCGCACCCTTCAAGGACGAGTTCGTCACCTGCGGCGGCATCGCCCTGAGCAGCGTCAACCCCTCGACCCTTGAGAGCCGCCACGTCGCCAACCTCTATTTCGCCGGCGAGGTGCTCGACATCGACGGCATCACCGGCGGCTTCAACTTCCAGGCTGCGTGGACTACCGCCTACACCGTTGCCCGCAGCATCGCAGCCCGCATCACAACGGCATGACCATTATTTAAAACAACTTTCGCATGTTGTTAAAAAAACAACCACAGATTTCTCAGATGACACAGATTTTTCCTGTTGGGATTAAGCTGCAAGCGGCAGATAGCGCAGATTGCTTCGCGCAGTCAATCCATGTAATCCGATATAATCGATGAATAGTCGAAACCAAGCGCAGTGAAAATCTGTTTAATCCGTGCAATCTGTGGTAGAAAGTTTGACCACGAATCACACAAATTGCACGAATATACAAACTACTAATAATCAGCACTGTAATAATTGGTGTAATTCGTAAAATTAGTGGTAAAAAAGAAAAAAGAGGCTATGTCGTTCATTATGACACAGCCTCCTGAGTTGTATTCCTTTGACAAAGGCTACCTGGTGGCAATCCTTAGTCCACGTCGAACGGCTCGCTCTCCAGCGTCAGGGCGGGGAATGCCTCGCTGTTCAGCGTGACGACCACGTTCTTGAAGGGACGGTGGAACTTGATGCGGAGCGGACTCACCTCGTCGAAGTCAGCATCGGTACCCTTGACCAGCTCTACGCCTTCAGCCGTAATCTTGTACGTTGTGGCAACAGGAGCCTCCAGAATGCCCTGAGCGGTAGCCATGAACGAGCCGTCAATCTCGCCGTCCTTGGCCTTGATGTTCAGCTTGGCCTGCGGGCTGTAGGTGAACTTCTTGATCTTGCTGGTCGTGTTCAGGCTGACGGGTTTGGTGGGCAGGGTGGCAAAGTTCAGGCGGTTGTTCTCCAGCTTGCAGGAAGCGGAAGCGTCGGCGACGCTGACCTTCTCCAGCTGGTTGTTCTGCAGCTGCAGGTTCTTCACCTTGACGGGAACGGTGACCTCGGTCAGCTCGTTGCCATCCAGATAGAGGTTGGCACCCTCCTTCACCTTCGACAGGTCGACAGCCTTCAGCATGTTATTGTTCAGATAGGTGTCCTTCAGGCTGGCCAGCACTGAGAGGTCGATGCTCTCCAGCTGGTTGTTCTGCAGGTTCAGGAACGAAATCTCTGCACTGGCGGGCAGCTTGACGCTGGTCAGCTGGTTGTACTGTGCATAAAGCTTCTCCAGATTGGGGTTGTTGCTCAGGTCCAGTTCCTTCAGCAGTCCGGGCTTGTCGGCACTGGCAGCCATCAGGTTCAGGCTCTCCAGGTTTTCATTCTTTGACAAGTCAATGCTTGCGAGCTTGCTGTCAAACTTCGATGCGGTGTTGTTGTTCACGGTGACATCCCTCAGCAGGGTTGCTCCAGCGCACTTCAGGCTGCCTAACGAACCCTGTGAGAAGCCGAAGATCTCCAGACACTCCAGTCCGTTCAGGTCGATGGCATCCACCTCGGCGCCGCTGATTTTCAGCTGCACCACCTTCTTCAGCTTCTCCTGGTCGAGACTGGTGGGTACTGCACCACCGGCAGCCACGAGATACCATACGTCGCTGTTGCCATACACCTTGACGATTCCGTCGCCGGCGACAACGCCTTTGAACACGGTGGCACTCTTGCGCCATTCCACGGTATAGCCTGCCTCATCCTTCAGACCGCCGTTCTGGAAGCATACGGTATCAGCCACGATGTTGCCGTCGCCGAAGTCAACGCCATAGATGTCGAAAGCGTCGTACACACCCAGTGTCAGGCTCACCTCCTCGCCAATCACACCCTTGAGTGTAGCCACGAGGTCGGTCTCGTACTTCTTGCCGTCGAGCTCGATGATGGTCTTGGTCACCTCAGGAGTTTCCGGGGTGTCGGGAGTTGCGGGGTTGTCCTTCTCGGAGCATGAATAGTTCATGGCAACTGCAAGTGCCATTGCTGCAAATACTGTTAATTTCTTCATTGCTTTGTGTTTTAGATTTATAATTGAAGTTTCCCACCCTTAAGACCGAAGGCCTGAAAAGACTACAGACAGGGGTAAAGCCCCTGTAAACAAGCGACTGTAACCCCAACCCCAAAGGGGTGGCAGAACTAACTATCGCCCTTTCAGGGCTACTGTTAAT
>JAEEGL010983397.1_pt1 | contig 53492 bp, 46 predicted proteins | sample 9134231 | NCBI WGS metagenome assembly JAEEGL01 (sample SAMN16246548, study PRJNA631951) | gut metagenome | biome: gut microbiome; feature: rumen; material: fiber-attached | host: Bos | place: Iran: Karaj | collected 2018-10 | reverse complement strand
TTGACTTTTTCAAACTCTTCCCGTGTCACATTCGTATAAAACCACATATTCTCACCTCAAGCACGATGGCCGCCCACTTGGCTATTCCGTTCCCTGGCGGTTGCGTCTTCCTGGAAGTTCATGCCTTTCAGGACTGCATTCTTACCGTATTTACCTTTGATTGCCAGCATGGCTTCCTGTAGTTTTCGTTCTTTAGCAAGTGCCGCGTTTTCCTGCTCACGCTTTCTCTCCAGCGCCTCCACATCATCAAACAGGCCGTACTGAACCGGTGTATCTTCCTCTGGCATGTCTTTCTCATAAATCACATGGTTTACTGCGACATTCAACCTTCGGACAAGCAGTTCCTTGTCCAGGATACGGTCGCAAAGCTGCATCATTGCAGATAGAATGATCTTGGTCGATGCGGTATATCTTCCGAGATTAACCGAGCCGTGCGCCGGTTTGGGTGCCTTTTTACCGTAGTAATTCAGAACCAGTTTGCCGGAATAGTCCTCCGGAATGCCGGTATGGTCGTAGCCGATATTCAGCACGATCTGATCGGCAACAACACGCTTCCGCACCATATCTAATACAAGCTGATCGGTCATTTCACGGACGATCAGCTTTGCTTTTTCAGCAGAGTACGGCTTTGACAGCACCTGTCCCTGCGACAAGCTATGGTTCTCCGGGCGATACGCCTTGATAGCTGCAATCGTGCAAGGCTCCCAGCCCCATGCATGGTCGATAATCAGCTCCGCCTTTACACCGAATGTCTTATACAGAATATCCTCGTTATATTCCGAGCATAGAGCAAGCTGCTCCATGCTCGTGATATGCAGCGCTTCCAGCCTTCGTGCAATGCCGCTGCCGATCTGCCAGAAATCAGTGATTGGCTCATGTCCCCATAGCTTTTCACGGAAGCTCATCTCATCCAGTTTCGCGATACGCACGCCGTCCTTGTCGGGCGGCATTTTCTTTGCCACAATGTCCATTGCAACCTTTGCAAGAAACAGGTTTGTCCCGATGCCTGCGGTCGCCGTAATACCGGTATTATTCAATACATCACGCACCATACGCATTACCAGATCATGTGCGCTGCACTGGTAGGTTTCCAGATAATTCGTAATGTCGATGAATACCTCATCGATTGAATAAACATGAATATCCTCCGGTGCGACATATTTCAGATATATTTTGTAGATGTTCGCGCTGACCTCCATATATCGACGCATCTGCGGCGCGGCGATTACATAGGTCAGCTTCTTAGGGCAACACCGCATAACAGCGGAATGAAGAAAGCATCTCCGGAAGAAGATGCAACTATCAAGATTTATCGCTCAATTCTGTTCGCAAGGCGCACTGAATCAAGCCTCAACAGAAAATCTGTCGGCCAGATACAGATTCGCCAATGCGAACATGATATTCAGTTGTCCCTTAAGCAGAAGTTTGAGGGCAGAGCCCTCAATTTGAATCTGCCGGAGGCACTTTATCTACAGTCTGGAACCGGCGGAAATCCGCCGGTTCCTTTTGTGAATCGAAGGGAAAGCTGCAATTTACAGCAGCCGTTTTAGCAAGGTCAGGTCGGTTGCATCCAGAACGCCGTCTTTGTTCAGATCACCGGACGGCGGAGACGGCAAAACCGTCTCCGGAATACAGAGCAGCCATTTCTGCAGCAGGACGACATCCGCTTTGCTACAGCAGCCGTCCGAGTTGAGATCACCGCGTACTACCGCGAAAAAACACGCACCGAGCTCATTCTGCACGGTGTTCAGTTCTGTCAGCGGCAGGAACTGTGCGCAATCATAATAGTACAGATCATAGCTGCCGTTCCGCGTACTGCTGCAGATCATGCCGCCCGGAAGCGGACAGGCATCCGAACTGTCATACGCCGCCGAATCAAACGGCATCGCAGTCACTTCCTTGCCGTCATACTGCATGAGTTGGTCGCAACGTTTCTCCGCGCTGTACCATTTTGTGAAATACAGCGTATCGCCGGAAGTGATCGGATAATACGCAGTTACGCCGGTTTCACTGTATACCGTTTCGGATCTGCGCGTCTGCATCTCCATACGGCATATCCTGCCGGTGCCGCCTTGGTATTCTGCATAGTACAGATATCTGCCGTCTGGGGAAAAGCACGGCATGGCCTGCTCCTCGGGATCGTCGGTCAGCATCGTGACGGTGCCGCTTTCCTGGTCAAGCAGCGCAAGATCATACACAAAATCGTCCGCGGCGCTGTCCCAGCGGCCGCGCTTGAACACGATCCCGCTGCCGTCCGGCGAAAAGCGCGGATCCTCGTTTCGGAAGCCACTGTTCTGCGTCAGGTTCGTGATCCTGCCGCAGTCATACCGGTAAATATCCCATTCATCCACCGCTTCGTCGATTGCCATAAAAACGATATGCTCCGGCGTTCTGCCGAAACTGCCGTTCATCGCGTGGACAAAACCGCCGCTGATCTCCTTCGTTTCACCGTCAGGAGACCGCAGAAACAGACGGCTGTCCCGCGCCGCATAATCGCTGTAACTGTGCCACAAAAGCCAGCCCGCCGGAAGCTCTGCAGCAGGCTGCGCCCAGCCGCTTCCGGAATATGTTTCATGCTGCGGCGTATCGCCCGGCTCATGGAACGGCGTGATCGTCACCCGGTCGATTTCGAACACGGCCGTATCAAAATCCGGCGTGCCAGCCCAGTCCTTCGGGAACCATAGCCCGAGCCAGAACCGTCCTGCATTCGTTGGGATAAATGTTTCGGCGGTGTGCAACAGTACGCCATCAAAATAAAAGTCAACGCGCGGTTTTTCGGTATCGCTGCCCGTGTGCCAGTCAAAGCGGTAGGTATGGAACTGCCCGTCTGCCTGCACACCGCAATCAACAGATCCGGTTTTGTAATCCTGCTCGGTCTGCCATGTCGTGCAGAGCGCATGACGGAGGCTGAACATATCGTTTTCGTCACGCCCCGGAAACTCAATGTCGATCTCGTGATTCGTGACGGTCAGCGCATCCCCCTCATAATGCTCCTCATATTCAAATGTCCACATCGCGGAACAGCAGCCGAGCTCCGGCGCGATCTTTGCGCGGATCTCATAGCTGCCGGAGCCGAAATATTCCTTCGTCGCGATCGCCGCGCCGCAGCGCCTGCCATCCGTGCGGCGGGTGCCGTCCCGGTTGATGCCGCGCACTGGGCCATCATAGCGGTTGCCGTGACCGGTCAGGATCAGTTTGCCGTCTGCGACAGAAACATTCTCCGCGACAACGCCGCCGTTGTAATCTGCAGTTATGTCGTTTTCGGTGACTGTCCCGCCCCAGTTTTTCTCCGCGATCAGCCACTTGTCCGGATCAAGCCGCGTGCCGCTGAAATCGTCTAAAAAAACAGCAACGGGCTCCGCTGAGACCGGCACCGGCATCGCAGTGAGGCAGAGCACCGCTGCCGCAAGTGCTGCCAAAAGTTTCATGTGTCCTCCTGTTCGCGGAAGGTCTTCGGCGTGAACCGGATGCCGCCGATATGCTGCGGCGGACGCAGACAGATTGTTCCGACGAGCATTTCGCCGTAAAAGGTCAGTTGGCGGATCTTTTCCTTGTCGTCCAGATAGCTGCGGAGGCTGCGCACGCCCTGCGCGGTATAATCCGGTGCTTCATACACCTTCCAGATCATATCAAGCGCAGTCTGTATTTCGTCCGCCCGCATACGGCGGATCGAGTGTTTGTCCATAAAAATGCTCCTTTCGCAGATACGCAAGTATTTGACTATTTTATTATAGCATATCATGCGGCAAAATTCAATGAAAGAAATGCATTTGTATTTGCAGCGGCAAAACGCGATCCATGATAACAGGTATGGATATGGCCGCTGTTCCTACCTTCTTGACGCGGAAGGTGCGGTGTGGTATAATGGCATGGAAACGAAAAAAACGCCTGAAAAAAATTTTTTCGGAAAAAAGTGTAATGCGCCGGGTGCGGTTGGTGTCTGTCTGTATGAAGCCGCTTCAAACCCAAACCGAAAGGATGATGAACACTGTGGACGATAAAGAACTGATCAAGCTGTACTTTGACCGAAATGAACTTGCAGTCACCGAAACACAGCACAAATTCGGCGGATATCTCTATACGATTGCGCATAACATTCTCGGCAGCGTGCAGGACGCAGAGGAATGCGTCAATGATGTGCTGATGCGTCTGTGGGATCACATCCCGCCGGCCAACCCGGAGAATGTCTACGCGTATTTCGCATCGGTCGCGCGATCCGTTGCGCGCAAACGCTATCAGAAAAATCACGCGCTCAAGAGAGGCGGCAATGAAACAGAACTCGTCCTGGAAGAGCTCAGAGACTGCTGCACAGATCCTGACACTGTGGAACAGCAGATCGACGACCACTCGCTCCGCGACGCGATCACCGAATTTCTTGAAACACTCAAGCCCGAGCAGCAGACGATCTTCGTCCAGCGTTACTGGTACGTCTGCTCGATCGAAGATATTGCAGCCGACCTCGGCATCTCGAAATCGAAGGTCTCGGTCACGCTGATGCGTACACGCCAGAAGCTCCGGAAACATCTCGAACAGGAGGGATTCTTATGAAGCCGACCGATCTTTTCAACGCGATTGAAAATATCCCGGATAAATTTATTGATGCCGCAAAACCGTCGACTGTCAATCGGCACGGAGAGTCCCGCTCTGTTGTACAAAAGAGCGTCCGTGACGCAGAGGCGGTCCGCAGTAAGCAAAGCAGCCTTTCTGACGCACGGGATACGCACAGCAGAAAGGACAATATCCGTATGAATACCAAACAATCGGTTTTGCAGCGCATTGCAACTGCATTTGCAGCAACGGCGGCCTGTGCCGTTTTCGCATGCGGCGGTCTGATCATCGTACAGCAGGCCAGACAAAATCAGCAGGCCAGACAGAATCAGCAGGATTCCGATAACTACTGCGTTGAGACTGCACGGAACTTCCTCGGCGGCAGCGGCGACATCCGCACGACCGATGATATGTTCCTGATGTACGACGATCAGAAGTTCTATTTCCAGTATGCAGAGTATGCGGCGATGCGCTCCGGCAGCGAGATCGACACACTGCAAATGCGAGAGTATCTCGGCGATATCCTCTATGACGGCGAGCAGTTCTTCCGCAAAGAGGGCGCAGAGGGCACAGAGCTTTACCGCATTGATATGCAGGGAAAGCATATCGACGAAAAGCCGTTCTATACGATTGACACGGACGCGGTCTCCGCACAGCTCGGCAGCGCGGTCTCCGCACCGATGTATCATACTGTCAGAAAGCTGGCAGACGGTTACTATTATATCAGCTACTCGGTCGTGCTCAACAATAATGAGACCGCGTACTTGAAGTCCAAGGATTACAACATCATCTACCAGCCCGCAACCGGACAGCAGGACGAGGTTCCGAACGGCACTGTGACAAACGCACAGATGAACGAAAACAACATCATTTTCAATATGCCGACGCCGCGGATGGTCACGGACGGCAAGGATATCATCTTTGCGGAGTTCGACGGCTCCATGTACCGCGTCACGCTCGACCCTGTAAAGATCGAGCGGTATGAACCGGTGCCGAAGGCCGGCAGCTATACGCATGACTGGATGATCGCTGACGGCAGCCTGTACTTTATGACCGGCACCGGCGATTCTGAAGGCATTGACGAGGACGATGCGCCGTACAGCTACGGCAAGATCGACCTTGCTTCGCACAGCTACACCGAGCTCCTGCACGAAGCAGATTTCAACCGATTCTATCCCTGTGACGGCAAGATCTTCGCACTGACCGATGACAATACGAAACTCGTCTGCGCAGATCCCGACTGGAAGAATGTTGAAACTGTCTGCGATTTCCGCAGTGGTATGACAGATGCATTCACAAAGGCACTGAACGAAACCTGCGGCGGCGATCTGACCAACGCGTATATCACCGCGGCAGACGAAAACTATATTCTGGTCTGCTTTGTGTTCGGCGATCCCGGCAAGACCTGTGCCGTCATTGACCGCAAGACCGGCGCTGTCCGCTTCTTCCGCTCGCCGGAGACCGGTGACGATACCACCGAGATCACCGCGGAGCAGAATCTCCTCGGCGGCACGGGTACGCTGCATTCCGCAGGCAATAACTGGCTGATCTATGACGACAGCTATGTGTATCTGCCGTATTACACTGCACGCGGTTTGCGAAACCCCGGAGAGCAGATCTCCTATCTTGACCCGAACTGGGAATCGGCATATCCCGGCATGGAAAATCTCAATCTGATCAACGACGGCAGGAGCATTTACAGAGTGGATACCTTCTGCGTGTACACCCTTGACGTCCTCCGCTGGCCGGAAGCCGTCCCGTTCTTCACCGTTCCCGAAAAGGATATCGCGGCGTTCAAGCAGGAACACGGCGATGCCTATGTGCAGAACATCTCGATCGACAGACTGACGGATCAGAATTATCATATCTTCGTGACACTGGAAGACAATCCTGTCTCGCAGGCAGCAGATGCGTTCCGGACTTACGGTTATCTCTACAACGCGGATACAACAGAATGCAAAGAGATTCCGGACCTCGGCAATGGGATTACATGGTTCCGCTCCTACCCGTACAGCGACGGTTTCTGCTGCGCACCGAACGGCACGGATTCACTTTACCGCTTTGATCTTGATTCGTATACGTTTGAACAGCTGCCGGCACCCGATCCCTATATCGTCTGGAATGAGTGCATCCTCGTACAGAACGATACGATCTACTACCTGACACCCGGCGAAAACGGCGGCTTCTCCGAACCGTATTACTGCAAATATGACCTGAAAACAAAGAAATCCGAAATCATCAGCAAAACGCCCGACTTCAAGCATTTCGTCCCGTTTGACGGCATGATCTATGCTTCCGACCTTGCGGGCACACAGATCGTGTGTTATGACGCTGAGCTGAAAAACAAGACCGTCCTCGCGGATTTTGAACGCGATATTCCGGCAGCACTGAAGGAATCCGTACAGAATGCCGTCAGACAAAGCGACGGACCGATCGTCCCGATTGCTAGAGTTGACTGCGCGGATGAAAACTATGTCTGCGCACATCTCGCCGACGGCACGGACTTCCTGCTGAACTGTCAGACCGGTAAACTCACGTTCTATCCGTATACGGATTCCGTTCAGAACGATCCGCAGACTGCACAGAATACCGACGCAGAACAGAATCCGGGCGCAGAACCCGCAAACAGCGCTGATGAAAACGTGCTCGGCGGCTGGGGCAGACTGCATCCCGTGGACTGGGATGTCCGCGGCTCCGTTGCACTTCTCCGCGATGACATCAACTACTACTTCTTTAACAGTGACGGCAAATGGTACAGCTGCCCGCTCGCAGGCGGACAGAAAACACAGCTTCCCGCACGCATCGGCGGCGCACAGGCACCGCAGAATCCGTTCCTCTCTGACGGTGAACGTGTCTACACGAAGGACATGATCGTTGTCTCCGAGGGCACTGCCGTCAATTCGTTTGATACGGCAGCGATCCGGGCGTATCTCGATGAACTGAACGATGATGCGACCGACAACGGCTATTACTACAGCTGCGACAATATCTGGCATATCCGTAACCGGTATTTCCTTCACATCATCGGTGAAAAGCCGGGAAGCAATGATATCAGCATCGAACTCTGGACGGACGACAACGGCAAGATCATTTCCCATGAAACAGCACAGACCGGCACTTCCCGTTACTTCTGCAACGGATACCAGACAGAAATGTGCGCGATCCGTGACGGCATCCTTGATATCATCGACTGCCCCGGTGATGAGCCGGGCGACAAACCCGATCCGCTGGCTTACGGCAAAATCCTTGACCTGTACTATGATATGGACGGCTCGTACTTTCTGTCCGAGAACTGCGACCTCTATACCTTCGACAGTCAAGGTCAAAAGGCACTCATCACAAATGTGCCGTTCAATAATCCGCTTCTCATGACCGCGCCGGACGGCCGATTCTTCTATGTCAACATGGAACGGCTCAACTTCTCTCTGCGCGAGTGGAACGAGAACGGAACGGATGAGGAGATCTATGCGCCGGAAAACAGCCGCAGCCAGGAGCTCTGGATCTGCGGATATGAGCAGACCGGTAACAACAGCTACAATATCGTTCTGAAGCACACCTACAATGAGGGCGAAACAGGATTCGTCTTTGTGGATCCAACAACCGGCCAGATCGTGAAAGAGATCAAATGATCTGAGCGATCCGAACGCCGCGACACGGACCGAGAAGATGACAACAGATGATGAACGCTCCCGCTTTTTCAGCGGGAGCGTTCCGATGTGTTCTGATTGGATTTTTCTGCTTTCTGTGCTACAATTCAAATGAAGAAATAGTATAATTTTTTGCCCATTACGAATTCAGGAGCGAATCATACTATGATTAAGATGATACTAACCGATTTAGATCACACACTGCTTCGTGAGAACGGCAGTATTTCTAACACTTAGTATTCTCTCAAAATGCAGAGAACGTGGCATATTGTTTGCAATTACGACAGCAAGATACTGGATTGGTGGAGAACGATATATTGAACAGTAAAACCTGACTATGAAATAACAACAGACGGTACACTTATTCAAAAGACGAGTGCTTTTAGTGTATTGAGATCAATACAAAGCGAAAGTATCCCGCATGCAGCGAGAAACTGCGCCGTTGCGATTGCCGTCCAGAACAGAATACTTTTTATCATAATATGCTGCCTCCTTATTGCAGATTGAGAACAAGAGCCGGATGAACGCAGTTTCTGCGGCCATTATATCATACCCACATACAAAAATCAAGCCAGATCATGAGAGAAACAGAATGCCCGTTTTTCAGTCCGGACGCAGCAATTTACTTGCATTATATGTAGAAATGTGATATAATAAGTCATGAAAACAGCAATATCGTCCTGTTTTACCCAATTCTCATGGAAGTGAACGCATGAAAATCAAAATTTTATTTGCTAATATATTCGCAGCCTTCTTCGCCGCCTTTCTGCTGACAGAAAGTGCAGATAAGCCGGCTGAACGCAGCGATACAGAAATCCTGCTTGAAGCAGTCACCACGGCTGCTTCCGCGGCTTCTGCGACAACCTCACGAACCACCGCAGCAACAACTGTCGTCACGACAACCACCGTCACGACAACGAAAAAAATAGATCCGCCTGCCAATCTCGTGATGAATTGCATGGATTCCGTCGAAGCGGGTGCGAATATTACACTCGAAGACTTCATTACCGACCGAAATGTTGAACTGAAAGACGGGTCCGCCCTGCTCGACACCTCTGAGCTCGGTGATTTTGAGACGGAAGTCCCGTATATTTACGAGGGAACAGAATTCCGTCAGACGCTCAGCTATCATGTCGCCGATACTACGGAACCGCTTATCATCAATCCCGGCTGGAATTCCAGCCACAAGGTCGAAACGGATTTTGATCTCAATGATTATATCGGATTTGCTGACAATTTCGACGATCATCCGGTGCTCACCTGTGAGGGCGAGGTCGATCCGGATACCGTCGGCGCATACCCGCTGGTCGCAACAGTCACCGACAGCTCCGGCAATTCCGTTTCGTGGGATATAACGATCAACGTGGTCGAGGAAGTACCGAAGTCCGTTGACACGATCCCGCGTGTGGATTACAGCGATTTTATTAGCCGTTACAACAGTGATGATGTGCAGTTCGGCATAGATGTATCCGCATGGCAGGCTGACGTTGACTACAATGCCGTGCGCGATGCCGGATGCAGCTTCGTGATCATTCGTGCAGGGTATTATTACAGCCAGATCACGCCGGACAGCTACTTCCGCCAGAACCTCAGAAATGCAAAGGCTGCCGGTCTGGATGCGGGCATATACTTCTACACAACCGACCGCACCGAGGATGGTGTACGGGAACATGTGCGCTGGCTCACTGAACAGCTGGAAGGTCAGAAGCTCGACCTGCCGATCGCCTTTGACTGGGAGGAATTCGCCCACTTCCAGAAGTACGGCATCAGCATCCGTCATCTGAACGATGTCTATGCCGCATTTGCGGATGAAGTGATCAAACAAGGCTACCAGCCGATGCTCTACAGCAGCAAGATTTTTCTGGAAACAATCTGGAGCGAAAGAATGAAGCAAACTGCACCGGTATGGCTGGCGCACTATGTCAATGAAACAAACTACGAGGGTGAATACGCGATCTGGCAGGCAAGCGCATACGGCCGTATTCCCGGCATCAACGGTGATGTGGATATGGATATCCGCTATCTGAATCAAAAGATCGAATAAGCCTGCATGCTTCTATCAAACAGCCTTGCAATGACGACGGCAGATTTCTTGACAAACGCTTCATCCTGTGCTATACTATAACTGTACTATTACATATAATACAGCTATAAGATGATAATATAAAGGTACAGGAACTGATTTTGAAGTTGAATTGCAACAGAAAGGAGATGTTCTATGTTTGACATTGACCTGATGAGCCGCACACCCATTTATGAGCAGCTTTACCGCAAAGTGACGCAGCTCATCCACAAGGGCATACTCAAGGAAAAGGACAAGCTGCCCTCTGTACGCAGCCTCGCAGGAGACCTCGGCGTGAATCCCAATACCGTCGCAAAAGCGTACACGCTGCTTGAACGGGACGGGATTATCTATTCCCTCGCCGGACGCGGCAGCTTCGTAGCAAAGTCGGATACCCCGCTTGCGCAGGAACATCTCCTCGGCGACTTCGATACTGCTGCAAGGCATGCACTTGACACCGGCATTGACAGCGCGCAGCTATGTGACAGAATCTTAGAACTCGAAAAACAGCTACATGACGAAAAGGAGGCTGCATCCACATGATGACACTGAAAGATACAGTAAAGCGATTTGACGATTTTACGGCGCTGGACGGCGTCAATCTGGAGATTCCGAAGGGAACGGCATTCGGTCTGCTTGGCTCCAACGGCGCAGGAAAATCGACCATTCTCCGTTTGTTCAGCGGCATCTATGCGCCGGAAAGCGGACAGGTGCTCATTGACGGGGAATCGGTTTACGACAATGTTTCCGCAAAACAGAAGGTCTTTTTCATCAATGACGAGACCATTCAGTTTTCATCCTTCAATCTGACGGAGTTAAAAAATTTCTATAAGCAGTTCTACCCGAACTTCTCCGAGGAGCTCTTTGAACGTCTGGAAAATGCCATTCAGCTTCCGCGCAAAAAGAAGCTCTCTGCCTTCTCCAAAGGCATGAAGCGGCAAGCGATCGTCATCATCGGTATTGCCTGCTGCACACCGTATCTGCTCCTTGACGAGGCGTTTGACGGACTCGATCCGACCATGCGCATCATTGTCAAGCGCATGCTGGTAGATGCCATGTGCGAACGCGAACTGACCGTTGTCATTTCCTCCCATAATCTCAAAGAGATCAACGAAATGTGTGACACTGCGGCACTCCTGCATCAAGGCAAGATCATCTTCAACCGCCAGCTCGATTCCCTCAAGGGCACCGTCCATAAAATTCAGGCTGCCTTTGCCGATACGCAGCGGGAATTCACTAAGGAGGATTTCAAAGAGATTCCGGAGATCCTGCATTTTTCCAGAACGCAAAGCATCTATCATATTATCGCAAAGGGCGAAGAAGCTGACATCCGTGCAGCACTGGAACCGTTCCATCCCATCGTTGCAGACATGATTCCGCTGACACTCGAAGAAATATTCATCTATGAACTGGAGGTGCTTGGATATGACAGTCAGGTTTTTGCATAATTTTCCTGCCCGCAATATGCTGCGTGTAGTCTGGCAGAATCGGAAAATGGCACTTGTCATGAGCATTCTGATGATTCTCAGCGGTCCGCTTATTATCGGTGCGAGGATGAACGAGCTTCTATACAGGAACTCCATCAACTACAATGATGCCAGCGAATTGTACCTGCTCATCGGTGCCGTCTGCCTGGTCGCAGCCGTCTTAATGGGCATGTTCTGTGCCATTTGCTCCTTTACGGAAACGCATAAAAAAGCGCGTGTGGATATGCTCTATTCCCTGCCGCTGACCGGCACACAACGATTCTTCACCGATTATCTCGGCGGCGCATTCATGTATATCCTCCCCTATCTCATCACCGTGATTCTCGGCTGGATCATCATCGGCATCGGATGCCCGTTCATAAATCCGATCAGAGATGAAACGCTCTGGTCCGTCGTCGGAGAAACTGTCCGGTTCTATGCAATGGGTTCCGTCGGTTTGTTTGTGCTGATGCTGTTCTATTATACGCTCTCCGTACTCATCACTGTATGCTGCGGAACGCTGTTTGAAAGCATCTGTACCAATATTCTGCTCAACGGTCTGATTCCCGGCACAGCAGCAGCCTTCCTGTTCCTGATCGACAATCATACGGATATGTCATTTGACTATCTGTGGCACATCCTCGGATTTTTTTCTCCGGTCGGCGGTCTGATCTACTGTGCCTATCTGATCGTTGAAAACAATACAGTAGTCCCCGCCTATCTCCGCGACAGCTATTGGGATACACTCCGTGGTCAGGAGATACAAAGCCATAACCTCATGCCGAACTATTTTCGCTGGATCCTTGTGACTGTCCTCCTGACAATCATCCTTCTGACGGCTGCCTGGCGGCTCTATATCCGCAGAAAAGCAGAGCATGTCGGCAAGCCCTTTGTCTATGTCGGTGTTTACTATCTGACGATTACACTGCTGATCATGCTCCTGCTCTGCCTGCTCGAATTGGAAATCATCGGACCGGTACTGCTGATTACTTCCATCGTGTACTTCGTCTGCGAAGTCATCCGTAAGCGCGGCTTCAAACGCTTCTGGCTCTCAGTCGTCTCGTATGTTGTAACAGTTGTCATGACCGTGGGCTTCTTCTGGTTCACAGGCATAACCGGCTGCTTCGGACGTATAAGCTACGTTCCGGCTGCGGCAAACATCAAATCTGTCAAGGTGGAGTTTCTCCAAAAGCCAAGAATGCACCTAGAATTCAATGATCCTGCTGTCATTTCAAAGCTCGTAGAATTTCATAAGACTATTATCAGTCGTGCAAAAACAGACTCCGACGGTTGCAGAGTCCTTAATCAGAAGCTCCACGATGAATTCCCGTATGAAGTGCATTATAATGCCAATACCTATGACACGGAAAATCCCTATTACGCATTTCCAGTACATGTCGGTTCCGCTTCCGATTCCAGTCAGACAGCATACCATTCAGATTACAACTATTTTACCGCCCCACTCCAATTCCGGTTGACCTACTATACCAAGACAGGCACCGTAATTTACCGTGAACCAAGGTGCAATGCTGACGAGATGTGCGAGCTGGAGAACATTCTGCGGAGCAGCGATCTCTTCCGCCAAACCGTTGTATCAAATCTCAATCATCTTATGGAGCTTGAACTGAACAACGAATTCAACACCCAGTACAATACCCTTGTGAAAAGTAAGTCAAGCAAAACGAAATCAAATACCCTCCAATTCACAATCAATAACGGAACTGCCGTACAGACGCGCACGATTTCCGCAAAGGACGATAATATCGAAAAGCTCTGCAATGCCTATGCACACGATCTGGAGCGCATGTCCGAAGAGGAACGCATGACAGCACCGCTGTACTGCTCCTTTGAAACGACTGACTCTTTATACAAGGTCTATGAAAGCTATACCGAAACAATCAGCCTGCTTGAAACCTGGGGCTTTCACCGGTTTTCTGTTCCGGAACGCTATTCTTTCATCGACGCAAAAAACCCGAATAATGCAGTGGCAGAGAACAACAACCTGCTGGCAATCCGGATCTATGCACCGGAACAGTGGTCAACCGATTCGCTGAAATATCCGAATTCCTCTTTATCGCAATACAATAACACCTACGTCAAGGGCGATACCCAATCCTTGCATTATGCCTATGAAGATCAGATTCCACTGTTTGAATACAACCCGCTCTCGCTGAAGGCTTACTATCCGGAGCTGTATGCACTGCTGGATGCGGCACAGAAGGAATATATCTCTGAGGCGCCCTGCTACTGCATCTTTGTCAACGGTGTGCGCTATATCGTCCCACCGGCGCACAACGACCTTGTCACGGCTGTGGTCAGCAAGCATAATTTCTACGGTGCAAATCATTTGAATGAATACTTTGAAGCCGAATATTAACATTGCACCGTCACCGACACAGTATGCATCAAAAATCCTGCCATAAGCAATCGGATCCGTCTCACTGTCCTGACGGTATCTGCGGATTGAACGCTTTCCGTGTTACGTTTTGCCGCTTTCCTGACAGTGAAATAATCAGTCTATTAAGCGGCCGACGGACAGTGGTTCCAGAATGTCCGGATGAGCAATCAGCTGCTCATAAAGATTGAAAAGATCGAAGCGGATAACGTGACGGTTTACTTTAACAGTGAGCGTGACGGTGCCAGCGGCGAAGAAACGCTGAGCATCGGAAAATCCTACACGGTTCCGTCTCATTATGTTGTTTTTGACGGCATCAACTATTTTTACAAAATATGCTTTGACCGCATCCAGCCGGATGATGCGGGATAAAGCCAAGGATACAATAAGGGGCAGCCATGCGCTGCCCCTTCATTCTGTTCTACGATTTGCCCTCCGCTGTCAACAGTGTCTGTTGTCAGGCTGATCGCCATACAGCAGCAGAGTATCGTGTATTGCCGGCAAACATACAGTGAGATACTGTAGACGTTACATCTCTTGCAGATGATACTGCATAAACCGATCACTGTGCGTGAATCCGCACGCCTCATAGAGCTTCACGCCCTGTTCCGATGCAGTAATATGGATCGTTCCGATTCCGTTTCGTTTTGCCCAGCGCAGGACATATCCCAGCAATGCTGATAGTATCTTTCATATTACAAAGAAAAGAAGAAGTCTCATTGCAAGGCTTCCTCTATAGTTATACGAATCGCTCAACAAACTGAATATTTCGCAATATTGAAATAATAAATCATAAAAATCGACTGCTGCGCTATCAGCATATTACGTAATACGTGGTATAATAACCGCAAGGAAGGCAGTTACCCTTTCAATGAACAACCCAAAGCCTGAATCAGTTTTTTGAAAGGAGTGCTTATCATGCGCACAGGAAACAATCAGAATCTGCGGCAGATTCCGGATCCGGATTGGCATACGGAGCTGACGGAGTATTTTGTCATTCACTGTCCGGATGAACAATCAGAGCAGACCGGTATGAACCGTTGACTTGTATTTATGAAATTTTAGAATTCTCTTGACAACTTGTATGTATTATGATAATATGGAATTATAGAAACATGCGCGGAAAATGTTTCTATGTACCGATTTTAATACTATTTTCAAGACAGGAGGGGTTCACAATGTTCAATCTGAAACGCATCCTTACACTGGCTGTCGCGGCAGCATCAGCGGGTACGCTGATCGTCACATCGTCCGTCTCTGCCTATGCTGAGGAAAATGACGAGCTGCTGTCAGAAGAGGAGCTGATCCGGCAGAAAGAGGATGAACGCTGGGCAGACATTGAGGCACACGAGGATGACTTTACAGAATTTCCCGTGTACGACTACACCCAGCTGGATCCGGAGTTTGCAAAGATAGCAACGCTTTTCGGTGATGTCAATTCCGACCGGCTTGTCGGCATTGCCGATGCCGTTCAGCTGCAGCGCTATCTGCTCGGTGAGATTGATGAGCTCGGCAACTGGTTCAATGCTGATCTCAATCAGGACGGTGTCATCAATGCTGCTGACTTTACGATTCTGAAGCAGCAGATCTGCGGCGTGGCAAAGAAGAAAGGCGGTTCCGCTGTTATCAATCTGGTTGACATGATGACCGGCGATCCGATTGACGGCGGCTATATGCAAATGTACTGCATCTATGACAATTCATGGTCATACGAAATTGCCAAATGGAAAAACAAAGCGGGCGAAGCTGCTTATTTCTCCGGTCTTCCGAACGATCCGAAGTACGTCTATTATATTGAGGCATACAATCTGCCAAGGTACTCCGGATATGACAACACATACGGCATCAGCGGTCAGCAGTTTTACTTCTCCTTCGGCGAGGGTGAAACCAGCAAGGCGATCAGTGTAAGACTCGCTTCTGACGAAGATGAGAAGAATCCGAATGTCGTTCTCAGTCAGTATGACTGGGCAATGGAAATGGATATCCTGAATACAAGTTACAACTACGGCTGGATCACCATTTATGACAAGGACGGCAACATGTATTACCCGCGTCTGGATGAAAAAGGCTGTTCACTTCCGGACGGTGAATACCGTGCCGAGCTGCATCCGTATTCTGAGATCTGGGATGATTACAGTGTCATTCCGGTCGATCCGGAGAGCGACTTTGCAAAACACATTCGGGAGCTGCATCCGGAAGCCGAACTCAGCAATAAGTCCGAAGGAATCGAATTCACGGTTCAGAACGGCAAGGCAGATAAGGTTGTCTCCTTTGACTTCGGTCCGAGACCGGACATCAGCGATTCCATCAAAATCAACTGTTTCAACGGATCAAACGGGAAACCGCTCGAAGGCGTTATATTTTCGCTGATTGAAGCTCCGGACACCTCCGCAAGAAAAATTGAAACATGGGTTTCCGATGCAACCGGCACACACACCTTTGAAAATCTGCTCCGCTCCGGCTACGGTCCGGACAATCACGCATATAAGGTTTGTGTGGAAAGCGCACCCACCGGCTTTGAAGGCAGCTTCGACCAGTATTTCGGATCTATGCATATATCGGGCGCCACAATGGAATACACCTTTGATTTCTACGAAATCGACGGTCCGAAGCTCGTATCCGCAGATATCGTCAAGTACGGCGACAACACCGTGCTGAACGACGCAGCAGCATACGGTTTACCGCTTCAATCCGGACAACGCTGCTGATCTTACCAAAATTTATCACAATGTGCAGGCAGGCGAAGCGTTTGCACTCCGCGACGGAAAATATGCAGCTTGCCTGGACTTCGCAGCACTGAAAAATCAAGGCTACGACGGCATTGATCTGTTTGATGCAGCCAATGCGGACATTCTTGCAGTATTAGATGAGAATGATTTCTACGGAAATACGGCATTTATTCAGTTCACCGTCAAAGACGGCGCACCTGACAGAGAACTGAAATTCTATGTCAGGGATTATGTTCCGGCTGAAACGTGATCCTTTTCAGAAAAATGCATCAGAAAAGCAGCTCCCCGACTGAGGAGCTGCTTTTTTGCAGATATCTTTACTTTTTCATAATTGCAGGCAGAACCGATATTTTATTCCTTATGCGGAACCACATAATAGGTAATATCAGATTTTCCGTCCCAGTCACTGTTAGCCAGTTTGGTGCATTCAGAATCTATAAACACATCTGCTTCCGGAATATCCTGTGCGCAGTATGTTACAATGCTGTATGGCGGCACCGCAACGGTCGCTGTGATTTATTATAATACAGATCGGCGCAGCCGTCAAGACAAATGCTCAAAAAAGAACAGGATAAAACTGCTTTGCCGGAATTCATCATGTCCTGCAAAGAGCCAAATAAACAACACCGGTTCGGAATCTTTGTTCCTTACCGGTGTTGTAATATATATGCGGTTATGGTCTGATTGCGGCAGACAGTTCGGTGCCGCCCCATTCCACAACTGCAAAACCCGTCCGTTCAAAGGTGCTGAGTTTCTGCGGTTCAATCTCTATCGCATGATCCAGCGGCAGATACGTCATGAAAATCCGGCAGATGCTGTCCGGCTCCGGTGTAATGTGCAGCTTTGCCGAGTCGGTATAAGCCTTACCCTGGAAGGTAATGAGGTTATACGGATTGTGCTCCATTCTCGGCAGCCAGTATACAATAAACTCATTCATCTCCGATTCCGTCAGTCCCATTTCTGTCAGTGTGCGCCGGAGGAAGTTCTCAGTATCACTGCCTGCAACACAATATCCCTGCGAGAGATCGAAAACATTGTTCGCGTTCACGCTGTCCCAGAACAGATATCTGTGATGCGTGCCGTCTGCCTTATTCAGCAGTGTGCCGTCCGGAGAAGCGGTCACATCCCAGCCGTTCTGATATTTCGGATAGGTTGTCGAAAGCTCAGAAGTCGTCAGCTCCAGCTCGATATGCACATCTGTCTCCTGCTCGGGATAAAGATAAATGACCGGTTTATCAAACATCAGATCAGTAAACAGAATATTCGGCGCATCGCTGTTGTCGCATTTTGTTTTGATCCAGCCGGCTCCGACATATACCCAGTCGTCATTGCCCTTGTTGTAGCCTTTTTCAAAGAAGAACGAGTCCTGCTTGAATGTATCAATCACCATATACTCGGTGCCGGGACCTGCGTAGAGGTTCAGATTATCGCCGATGACATGGAAGGAGTTGTAGTCGTCGCTCAGCGTATCCGGCTCCACGATTTTCGTATGCTTCAGGATATAAGCGCGCTTCATCAGGGAAAGATCAGCTGCATTGAGAATGTTATCGCGGCAGAAATCAGCAGCATTCCAATCCTTGATTGTGACTTCCATTCCGGAAAGCAATTTTGTCAGCAGGACAATATCTGCAATAGTAAACTCATCCTTACCGTTCAGATCACCGTTCGGATGCCATTTCATTTTACATGTTATGCAGGTTTGGTATGCATCAAACGCTGTAGTCTCAAATTCCGTTTTCGTGTAATAGCCGGAATTCGACTTCGGATAGAAGAAGTAGTCATCCGTCCGGACATAGAAGCGGTTTGAATCAAATGTGAAGGGATTTGATGTGATTTTGCATGTTTCAGTCACAATCGGATCCCTCGGATCACCACTCCCCGATTGTCTCATCAGCACATCCCCGCCCGTCGAAGTATCCATCATCGCACCGGTATCCTGATCAACGAATGTCATGACAATGCTCTGCTGCTTACGCTCCGATTCATCGTAGAGAAGCGCACAGTTCTCTTTTACCACATATTTTCCGTCAGTCTTTTGGGATGCTTTCTCTGTGCCGACCGTCCAGTTGACATAGACAGTACCGTCTTTAATCGGCTGATACAGAATCACAGAAGAAACACCTCTGCCGTCCTCATCACACAGCCGGAATGCGGTGCAGTCAGATTCGAGCACCTGTTTGATCTCGCAGCCGTCATCGCTTTCCTGCGTCATCTTGAGCGTTGCACCGGTGCTGCCGTTCACATCTGCGCAATAGACAATGTAATTATCATAAACAGACGCCCTGCCGTAATGATTGAGATATGCTTTGTATTCCGCTTCGCAGTCCGGTACCCAGCCCCAGAGGTCACTTTCATACATGTTGCCGTCTGCATTGCCGAAGCGGAACTTCTCTGTTGTCTTAAATTCCTCGCCCTCTTTTTCCTGCCATGCGACCGTCAGCTCCAAACCGTCCAGCACGCGGAACAGCTCCACTTCCAAAGCAGTCTGCGTCATGCACATCGCATAGTTTTCAAATACGCTGTAGTCATGCGTATAGTTTCCGACGCTGTCGCAGAAATCCTCATAGGCTTTGACCGCTTCTGCATCTTCCGGATCCGGCTTTTCGGGAATTTCCAGTTCATAGATTTTCGGCTGACTGCTTGCAGGCGTATTGACCGTTGTCATGCTGCCGTCAAGCACAAACCGATAATCTTCCGTTCTGAAATGCGCCATCGGACGCACAAGACAGATGATGCCGTCTGATACATAGGATTTTCCGTGTGTATTCAGGAACTGCATCGCTGATACAAAATCCTGCGGCACCCAGTCCGGCAGTGTTCCGAACAGCGGATCGGACGCCCCGCCGTCTGCATCGGCAGCCTGTGCCGGCAGCATCGGAACTGCCGATGTCAGCAGCAACCATGCACTCAGACATGCAAACATTTTCGCTTTCATAGTATTCCTCCGTTCTGTCAGAAATAGGTTGTGTGATATGATCTTGCGTATTTATGCTGTGATGCCTATACAGTTTCCTTTTGTGACTGCTCCGCCTGAAGATACCGTTTTTTAAGCTGCTGATTCATCAGCATGGTATGTTTTTTATCAATCAGATAGTGAACAAAACAGGTAAAGAGATAAATGAACACGACTGCAAAGAATGTCAGCAGTGCAGAAAGCGGCGTGATGCTGCACCAGCCGAACATATGGAGCATCAGCAGCGTGATTCCGTAGATCACAATAAAATGTATGATCCAGAGAAACCACGAGCGCCGAACGCTTTTGGTATCCAGACAGATCAATGCAGCCGAAGGCAGCGCGGTTATCAGTCCGCTCAGAAGAATCTGCCACAGAATCGCACTGTCGATCTGTCTTCCGGATACTGTCAGATAAATCGCTGCTGCAATCAGCACAGCGGTCGTGATATCTACAAAATAATGCAGCAGTGAGATCAGAAATTCCTTGATCACGGTTCTACCTCCTCAATTCCGAGTCTAACCTTCAGATGATGCACATACTGCCGTGAAATAATAATCTTTTCACTGTTTTTCAGATGCGCTTCCAGCCTGCCGCTGAACAGCGGCGACAGATATTCGATTTTCTCCATGTTGACAATCATAGATTTGGAACATCGAACAAAATCCAGCTGACCGAACATCTCCTCCAGCTCATAGAGCTTGTATTTGACTTCATAGACTTCGGAATGACAATAGGCAAACACGCGGTTTTCATTCGCTTCAAAATAGTATACATTCTGATAGTTCAGCCGTACAATTTTATCCTCCAGATAGCCGGTGAGATCTGTATTGGCTGCCTGAAAGGAAAGAAGCATGGAAATCAGACGCTGATCCGGCGAAGCACACCGGACAATCACCACGTCCTCATCGCCCGGCTGCGGAGCTTCAATGATTATTTTCATGACCGGCCTCCGTTTTTGCAGTTTCAGATTCAACGCGGCATTTTCCGTCAGATTCGAGGATCAGCGTGCCGCCGTGCCGCAGCTGATATACTACTGTATGTTGTTTCATAGAAGCCGTAAATTCAGCGGTGTCAACCTCTGTGCTGAACGGCGGGAAAGTATCGTCATAATGTGTCAGCAAAATCGCGGCGGGTCTGAGCTGCCGGCAGATACGCGATGCAATTTTACAGAGTGAACCGAAACCCTGATACGGAAACAGCGCAAGATCGACACCTTGCGGATACGCCGTATCGGCAGCGAGCGCAAGGCTGCCGAGAATCAGAATCCGTCTGCCGTATACCTCTATCAGATAGCACAATGATTCATGCTTTTCACGGCAGGATGCAATGGTCCTAATTTTCCTGATCAGTCCGTTCCGGTTTCGCAGCACATGTTCACTGCAAAGCGTTTTCAGGATATCGACAGTACCGAGCTTGCTGTGGTTTCCTTTGATCGCTGTGATCCGGAAATCACCTGACAGAAACGTATCACCGGCTGCGATGCGGTGCAGATGCGATTTCGCAACGCCCATTCTGCACAGACTGCGATACGGCGCATTCGTGCAGGAGATCAGCGTATCGGGATGTACAAGGAAAGGAATACTGCCGATATGATCGAAATGTCCGTGTGAAACGAGAATCCGGCTGCATCCTGCAAAAGCATCCGCATCCACTTTGACGCGGCTTTCCGGAAATGGAAAAAAAGGATCAATCAAAAGCTGCGACTCCCCTGCCGTGATCCGAACCGAAGCGGTACCGTACCATGTGATTCTGATTCTGTTTTCCTGCATACGCGATCAGCTCTTTCCAATGATATTTTCTCTATTATACCACAGAATCGCCTTGTGAATCAACCGACAGTTTGCTTTTCAGATTTTGCAAGAATGCTCTGCTTCTGTATTATATGATACCATAAACCTTAATTCGCTGTCAATGCAACTTACCCTCAAAAAAATACAACTTACTGCATCAAATGCGCAATTTAGCGGATGTCAGTGCGGCTCAACGAATACGAAATGTGTCCGTTAATGCTGTTCTGCTTCGTTTTTTGCATGAAGATTCACAAATTCAGCATTGTAAAACAAATAACAGGCGCAGCATGTAATGCACTGCGCCTGCTTAGCAGGAATATGTCCCCAGAGAACGCACGCGGCGTCCCAGTTCTGCTTCTCAAAACAAATGTTTGCGGTATTCTTTTCTGCCATGGTGATTTCCCCGCTTCTTTATGCCTTATTTCGGCATATACTATATCCTCAATACTTGACAACTGAAAGCATTCATAATATAATAGATGTATCTTATGAATGGAGGTTTTACCTATACTACAGAAAAAGGAAACCGAAGCTGCGCCTGTTGCCGAAAACGAGGTTGAGGTGATGACTGAGCCGGTTGCGGAAGCAGTTGCAGAAGCTCCTGCTGAGACAAGCGTGCAAAATACAAACGAAACAATGAATGCAAACGTCAATTTACAGATTGTTTGCGGAGCTTTCATTGCAAACCGCGACGCGCTGAGAAAAGTCGTCAAGCTCGAAAACATGAAGATGCACATTCTGGCAGCCGATATCCTGACAACAGCCGGCGTGATGCAGATATGGAGACCCCAGCCTCACGGCAGTAAACATCATGGCGGCAATCGTCGCGCTTGCAGCGGAGCAGGAGGCGGATGATGCCAGCACCGCAGCAATCATTGCAGCAGGCTGCTGATATAAATTCAAAAACGCAGTGCCAAACAGAAAACCGATACGATCAACGTATCGGTTTTCAGCGTAATTACTTTTTCTTGGACTTCTTAGCAGGTTTGGTGTTGACCTTCTCTTTCAGCGCTGCGCCGGCCTTGAATTTGACGAGCGTAGAAGCCGCAATCTTGATGGATTCACCGTTTGCCGGATTGCGGCCGGTTCTTGCCGCTCTCTCCGAGGTCTCGAAGGTGCCGAAGCCGATGAGCTGCACCTTGTCCTTCTTTTGCAGCGTTTCGGACACGACAGTCACAAAAGACTTGAGTACAGCATCAACATCCTTCTTGGAAATGCCGGTTTCGTTTGTGATCGCTTCGATCAGTTCAGCCTTGTTCATAATACTTCCTCCAAAAACAGTAGTTTCACGGGGATGTGCCCGTGTCCTCTCAATTATAGTACATTGCGGACAATTTGTCAAGAGTATAATCATAATAATTGCATCGGATCGGTTCTGTGCATCAGGGAAAAGCTGACCTTTCGGCATGCTTTGAATACGACAGACATTTCATGCGAAGCGGGATTGAGCTCTCTCCGTTCAAAATGCCGCTGCCGAAATTGGCAAAGTAGAAAAGCAGACTGCGTAATGAGTACGCAGCCTGCTTCATTTTTATTATGTTTTTTGTATCACTGCGATCACGCAGGGCATTCTCCCCTCTACTACGCTGAATTCCGCATCCGTAAAACCTGCATTCGCAAAGAACTGCCTGTATGACGCAAAATCAAACTGCCGCTTGAAGCTCGCGCCCAGTTTTTCCAATAGTTTCACCGTTATTTTTTGTCCTGCCCGCTCATTGTTGATATAAGTCGGGATAATGACCATGCCGTCCGGCTTGCAGACGCGCAGAAGCTCTCTGATTGCCGCTTCAGGATCATCAAGCAGATGAATGACATTGCCCGCAACAACCTTGTCAAAGCGGTTATCTTTGCATTTTAAGTGTGTCAGATCGGCACGGCGCACTTTGACATTGCCGTATTTGCTGCATTTTTCATATGTCTGCCGCAGCATTCCGTCGGACATATCCGTCGCAATCAGCAGTCTGCACTTCTGCGCAATCGGCTCACTGATTGCACCCGTTCCGCAGGCGCATTCGAGAACGATGTCGTCCTCAGAAATGTATGCGGCGACACACTTTCCCGTATTAGTATAGACACGGCGGTTATAAACCGTTTCAAAGAAATCATACAGCGGTGAAACCTTATCCCAGAACATCACAATTCTCCTCTCACTCTCTATTCTTCAAGATCTCTGCCGGTGAAATCCGGTTGATCTTACCGATCAGCAGACGGTTAATGACAAAATACACAAGAATGACCGCAGCAAAAATGAGCACATACAAATGCCACGGAAATGCAAGTTTCATCGAGCAGGCAACATTGCAGATAAAGCTCGGATAGATCGCATCCATGACTGCTTTTGCAAGCGGCACGGCAAGCAGTGCACCGACTGCGACAATCAGCAGATTGCCGTTCAGATACAGCGCCCTGATCTCTTTGGGACGGTAACCGAAAATTTTAATCAGCGAGATGCCCGATGCGGCGCGGTCAATCATGACGCCCATCATCAGATACATGACCACGCAGAAAATCACCGTACCTGCTGCAATCAGCGTTATGACCAGCGGGAACATCAGCTCAACAAACACACTGGAGCCTCGCGTGATGTCCTCTTTTGTAGTCACCGAATACACTCTGCCCTCTTCAATATTCAGCATTTTATCGGAATAGACTGCGTTGAAATAATCATCCTCCTGCCCGAACAGCTCGCGCATACTGTCAATATCCATAAAGATCGTAAATCCGACGGAATAATTGCTGATGCCGGTCACGGTAAAGCTGTAATCCGTATCGGCGGCGTAATCCGAGAAAATCACGCGGTCGCCTGTTTTGTAGCCGAACCGTTCCACTAAAGACGAGTTGATGACCGCTTTGTTTCGCCCCTTTTCCGTTTTCGCATCGAAATATGGATTGTCGCTGTCGATGCCGATGACCGTCACATCCAGCGTATAGCCCATGCAGTCGGTGCTGAGGGTTTCGATATAGGCAGCCTCTCCGCCCTGCGGCGGCGTTTTCTCCGGATATTTATAGAGATACTGATATTCGTATTTCGTATCGCTGACCGTATCCCGCTGCACCGCCTCGCACATGACATAGCAGTCCAGTCCAATGATGACAACCATAATTGACACGAACATACCGAGCATCATCGCAATGGCGGAGCGTGATTCGCGGACAAGCTGCCGGATTGCAAACAGCAGCGGAAAGCGCTTGGTTTTCAGCGAAAACTGCCGGTAGCTGCCTGCTGACTGCTCATTTTTCATCAGGGAAAGTGCCGTCCGCGAGAGCTTTTTGTTGATGACAACTGCATTGACAACAGCCGAAATCAGCGGCGGCAGAACCAGTGCGTAGATCACGAGATACGGCGGATAGATCACATCGAAAACCGGCAGTGAGAAATACGCATACGAATCCTGCGCCTGAGCGCTGACACCAAATGCAAAGCCAAGTACCGTGCCGATCAATGCGGCGAGAAATGCCACAAGCGTCGGCATGGTGATGTAGTGCAGCATGAGGTTCTTTTTCTTAACGCCGAGCGCATACAGCGCACCGATCACGCTCTGCTCCTGCTCAATCTGATGCACGACAAACACCGAAATCACATACGCAAACAGCGCCAGAACGATGATGCCCGCAACCAGACCTGCGTTTTTGTCCATGATGACATCGCCAGCCGCTGCGGCAATGCGGATATTGTCCTCCGCCTTCACAAACGAGGTCAGGTTTTCAATGTCGATCTCAAAGACTTCGTTCAGCAGTTCATCGGTGTTGTCCTGCAATTCGGTCACGCCGTCTGCAAGCTCTGCCGAACCGTCAGCCGCCTCCGCTGTTCCGTCTGTATAATCATAGATGCCCTGCCGGAATTCAGCCAGCGCATCCAGACTGCTTTTCAGCTCTGCAAGCTCTGCGGAATGTGTTGCAGCAATGAGCGTTTCCAGCGCATCTGCATAAGTTTCCTCTGTCAGTTCGATATGCTGCTTGGCAAGATTTTGATTCGCCGGTGCGAGATACTGTGCAAACAGCGCATCCGCAGCGTCACGCAGTTTTTTGTTATTGCCGGTCAGTTTATCAAGCCCGTCAGAAAGTTCCTCTGTGCCGCCTTTCAGATCACGGATGCCGTTTTCAATATCACGGCGTTCCTGCAAAATGTCGTCAACCGTTTCGCGGACATATTTGTTTTCAACCTGTTCCGGTTCAATTTTGATTGCCTTGATTTTCTCCTTCAGCGCGTCGTCCGTTGTATTGCCGAGACGGTAGGCATAGTTATATTCCTCGGCATTCTGCGCGCCGTTCTCTTTGATTGCATCATACTGTTCTGCCGTCACAAACAGCAGACCGAATGTGCTCCGTTCCACTGCCGTATCGCTGAATTTCGCAATGCACATATCGTAATCCGGCACAGAACCGATGCCCGTAATCCTGAAATCCGTACCGCCCGCGGTAAGCATATCCCCGATATGAATACAATGCGCATCGGCATAGCCCTTTTCAACCACTGCTTCGCCGTTTTTCGCTGCAAGTGTTCCCTCGTCAAGCTGAATCAGGTCAATTTTGTTCCGATTCGCAAACAGCCGCAATGTCGCATGCTCGTCGGTTTTCAAATCCAATGAAAACATCGGCTCAATCGTTGTGCCGTCCGTTGTCAATCCGGACAAATCATCATCACTGAGCGGCAGAAAAACAGAAAACTGTCCGTCCTCGACCATGTTTTTCGCTTTCTGATGTTCCGTTCCCTGAATAATCATTTCCGAGGAACCTACAATCGAAACGACCAGATACAGCCCCATGACAAACAGCAGAAACAGCGCCAGATACCGCTCAAAATTCGCCCGCAGATCGCGCAGCAGCCGCTTTCTGAGTACCTTGTTCATCACAAATCCTCCAATTCGGCGGCGGGAATTCTGGTTTCATTCATATATTCCTTTTTCACCAGTCCGTCCTTGATGAGAATGACCTTATGCACCATGTTTTTGATTGAATTGTTATGCGTGACGATCAGCATAGTTGTGCCGTATTTTGCATTGATTTCTTCGAGCAGGACCAGAATATCGCGGCTTGTTTTGGAATCCAGCGCGCCGGTCGGTTCATCGCAGAGCAGCAGCTTCGGATTCTTGATGAGTGCTCTTGCGATTGCCGTCCGCTGCTGCTGACCGCCTGAGAGCTGAGCCGGAAATTTATTCTGATGCTCCGCAAGTCCGAGTGTTTCAAGCAGCTCGTCCATGTTAAGCGGATGCTCCGCAATATGCTGACAAATCTGGATATTCTCGCGCACGGTCAGATTCGGCACAAGGTTGTAAAACTGAAAAATAAAACCGAGGTTGTCGCGGCGATAGTCCGACAGCGCAGCGGGCTTCAGCCCGAAAATCTCCTTTCCGTCCACGGTGATCGAGCCGGAATCCATCGTGTCCAGTCCCCCGATGCAGTTGAGCAGCGTCGATTTTCCCGAACCGCTCGTCCCCTGAATCACGCACATCTGTCCGCGTTCCAGCCCTGTGCTGATGCCTTTGAGCACCTGCACATAACTCGTGTCTTTGCCGTAGCTTTTTTTCACATCTTTCACCTGTAAATACATCATTGCCCTCCTTGTTAGTTGTGCCTAACTTTCGCGTATAAGGGAATGCAGATTCCCTTATACATCGTCCTCTAACATATGCGCCGTCCAGCCCTCGATCAGCATATCCATGACTGGCTTGATCTCTTTCCGTGCGCGTTCCCTGCTGTCCTCATGCGTCACCAGATGCACAAAGGCATTGATTGAAACATGAGAAAACCAGTGCAGGAAATACTGATTGATGCGCTTGCCCGGAAAGAGCACAGCATATTTCTGTGCAAGTACGACATTATGCTGCTCGATCGTCTCCACAAAGCGGTCAATGATGTTCTCATAGCACGAGCCTGCGGACTTTTCAAGCAGAATCAGCAGTGCATCGCGGTCGGCATACAGCAGCGAAATCATCATATCCGCAAAGTCGTCATGGTCGCCGGTTTCATGCTGAAACGCAGCGGGGTCAGCGTGCAGATCAGAAGAAAAATGCTGCGCAATCGCCTGTAAAATTCTTTGCAGCGGTTCATCGACAACCGCGCCGAACAGCCCGTTTTTATCCTTGCAGAAGAAATAGACCGCGCCGGTCGTCATGCCTGCCGCGGCACTGATCGACCGCAGAGATGCCTTTGCAAAGCCTTTCTCAAGAAACTCTTTTTTTGCACATTCAATCAGCCGCCCGCGTGCTTCATTTTCCTGTTCCATTGTATCATCACCTCTGTTCATAACAGTGTTACCTAACACCGTTATCATACCAAATGCAGAACCGATTGTCAATATATCTCTGCGATAATCGTCGTTTTATCCACATTTCCAGAAATTGTGTTCGATACATTCTACAGGCAGATCGCTCAGAAAATAACGGTTAGTCTTTCCTTATCATCTTGACAAAACAATCCGGCGTATGTTATAATATCGCCGTTAGCATCTGCTAACGAGAATAAATCATTGCAGACTCCTTTCGGTCAGGGCGGGAAGAAGTGCGAACTTTTCGTCCTGATGAGTCTGCGCCGTGCATAACACGAGTCATCGTGTTCATCATATCATTGCCGTATTTACGGCAGAAAAGGAGTTTTCATTATGGAATATTTACAGATTGAAAAGGTCATCGGCAGAGAGATTCTCGATTCCCGCGGCAATCCGACTGTCGAGGCAGAGGTTTACCTCATGGACGGTACGGTCGGCAGAGGTACTGCTCCCAGCGGCGCATCGACCGGCGAATTTGAGGCACTGGAGCTGCGTGACGGCGACAAATCCCGTTATCTCGGCAAGGGTGTGCAGAAGGCTGTCGAGAACATCAATACACAAATCAATGAAGTGCTGACATGCATGGATGCATCCGACATTTATGCGATTGACAAGGCGATGATTGAGGCGGACGGCACAAAGGACAAATCCAAGCTCGGCGCAAATGCAATTCTTGCTGTGTCGATTGCCACCGCAAGAGCCGCTGCAAATGCGCTCGGCATTCCGCTTTACCGTTTCCTCGGCGGCATTCAGGGCACCAAGCTGCCTGTCCCGATGATGAACATTCTGAACGGCGGCGCGCACGCTGACAGCGCAGTCGATACGCAGGAATTCATGATTATGCCGGTCGGCGCACCGTCTTTCAAGGAAGCACTCCGCTGGTGTGCGGAGGTGTTCCATACGCTGAAAAAGCTCATCAAGGATATGGGTGATGTGACGGCTGTCGGCGATGAGGGCGGCTTTGCACCGAACAAGCTGACCTCCGATGAAGAAGCGATTGAGAAGATTCTGGAAGCGATCAAGGCAGCAGGCTTCGAGCCTGGCAAGGATTTCATGATCGCAATGGATGCTGCATCTTCGGAATGGAAATCTGAAAAGGGCAAGGGCTTCTATAAGCAGCCGAAATCCGGTAAGGAATTTACTTCGGATGAACTGATCGCACACTGGGAATCGCTCGTTGACAAATATCCGATCATCTCCATTGAGGACGGTCTGGATGAGGAGGACTGGGAAGGCTGGCAGCGCATGACGGCAAAGATCGGCAGCAAGGTGCAGCTTGTCGGCGATGACCTGTTTGTGACCAATACAGAGCGTCTTTCCAAGGGCATTTCGCTTGGCGCAGGCAATTCCATTCTCATTAAGCTGAACCAGATCGGCTCGGTTTCCGAAACACTGGAAGCAATCAAAATGGCGCACGCTGCCGGTTACACCGCTATTTCCTCGCACCGTTCCGGCGAAACGGCAGACACGACCATTGCCGATCTTGCGGTTGCGCTGAACACCTGCCAGATTAAGACCGGTGCGCCGTCCCGCTCAGAGCGCGTTGCAAAGTATAATCAGCTTCTCCGCATTGAGGAAGAACTCGGCGCGTCCGCGTGCTATCCGGGTATGAACGCATTTCATATCAAAAAGTAACCACTCGTATCTGATATAAGCAAATCACCGGAATTCAGCACATAAATCACCAAAAAAAGCCGTTCAGGATTGGACGGCTTTTTTCGCACAAATATCTTGCAATTTGAGTTAGCATATGCTATAATATAGTTGCAGTATGCTAACCGAGAATAAAATAGGAGGACATTCTGTCATGGAACTGAAACTCGGAGATGTTCAGACGACCGCGCTGATTCCGCTTGCAGTCAAAGCGAATGAGACGCTGCGGAAAAATGCCCGCATCAAGGACAAAAAAGCTGTTGAGATCATCAAAGCTCTGCAAATTGATACAGCACAGTACGATAAATTCATGTCTCATGAGGGCGTGATTGCAAGAACCATCATGCTCGACCGTCAGCTCAAGGACATCATCAAAAATCATCCGGATACAGTGATTGTGAATGTCGGCGCCGGCTTTGACGACCGTTTTTCCAGAATGGATAACGGCAGAATTCTGTGGTTTGACCTTGATCTGCCGGATGCGATTGCCGCAAGAAGAAAAGCGTTTCACGAGCGTGACCGTGTAACAATGGTCGCAGGAAACGCATTGGAGGATAACTGGTGCGGGCAGATCAAAGAAGCGCTCACCGGAAGAAAATCAAAGCCTGTATTTATCGCTGAGGGACTGTTCATGTATCTGACGATTGAGCAGATACGCACATTTCTGGAAGTGCTGAAAAACAATTTTCCGGACGGCGGCATACTGATCGCAGAGCAGAACTGCAAGATGATGCAGAAAAACGAAAAGCACCACGATACCGTAAAAAACACCAATGCACATTTTATGTCCGGCACGGATTCGGGACAGGAAATAGCCGATCTGGTGAACGGTTTTCAGCTTGTCGAAGAACACAGCTTCAATGAGGAAATGAAAAAGTACAGTATCCGTGCGAAAATCTTTGCACTGCTGCTGCCGAAACTGAATGACCGCTGGGCGACTTTCAGCTGGTAAATATTGCATGAAGAAACAGATGCGATCCGGATTCCTGATTTCATACATGGAATTATGGATTACTGTTATATAAGTGATAGGAATGTCATTTGCGAGCCCTATGAGAAAAAGGGGGCGTTATGCAGAACATGAACAGTCAGATATTATCAGGACTTCTTCTCCCCTTTCTTGGTACGGCGTTCGGTTCAGCCTGCGTATTCTTCATGAAGCACAGTCTGAGCAAGCAAGTGCAGCGCGCGCTGACTGGATTTGCTGCCGGTGTGATGACCGCCGCTTCCATCTGGAGCCTGATTATCCCTGCAATGGATATGGCGGAAGATAAAGGAAAACTTGCCTTTTTGCCTGCTGTGATCGGATTCTGGTGCGGAATACTTTTCCTGCTTCTGCTCGATACCCTGATACCGCATCTGCACATGAACGCGGAAAAGGCTGAGGGCGTACCTTCAAAGCTGGCGAGAACAACGATGATGGTGCTTGCGGTCACACTGCATAATATACCGGAAGGCATGGCAGTCGGTATCGTATATGCCGGCTTTATATCGGGTTCTGCCGAGATGTCAGCAGGCGCTGCATTTGCGCTTGCGCTCGGTATTGCGATTCAGAATTTCCCCGAAGGTGCAATCATTTCCATGCCGCTTCATGCAGAAGGAAAAAGCAAAGGAAAGGCATTTGCAGACGGTGTGCTTTCGGGCGCAGTTGAGCCGGTCGGTGCAGCGCTGACGATCCTGTTTGCCGGACTGTTTCTGCCTGCAATGCCGTATTTACTGAGCTTTGCCGCAGGCGCTATGATCTATGTAGTGGTGGAAGAACTGATACCGGAAATGTCAGAGGGCGAACATTCCAACATCGGAGTAATCATGTTTTCCGTCGGTTTTACGCTGATGATGATACTCGATGTTGCACTCGGATAATGTGAAAGGAGTATTATCATGACAAGCAAGGAATACAAGGACTTATCCGTTCGGGAGTTTACAAAAGCAGCCGAGATTTATGAATCCGACCATGCCGGTATCTACAACATGTGCAAGAAGGATTATCCCGATGTACTGGCAGAACTGGAAAAGGAACCGTTTACGGATCTGCTGGACTGCGGCTGCGGAACTGCGCCGATGCTGACACTGCTGCATAAAAAATATCCGGACAAGCACTATACCGGCATTGACCTGACGCCGAAAATGATCGAAGTAGCAAAAGCGAAGAAAATGAAAAATGTCGAGCTCATTGTCGGTGACTGCGAAAATCTGCCGTTTGCTGATCATTCCTTTGATGTCGTAATCTGCTGTCAGAGCTTTCATCATTACCCGAATGTGCAGGAATTTTTCAACAGTGTATACCGTGTTCTCAGACCGAACGGCAGACTGATTCTGCGGGATATGACAATGAAATCACCCGTGAAGCGCTGGTTTTGCAATCATATTGAGATGCCGCTGGCGCATCTGTTCGGCAAAGGCGATGTTCGGATTTACGGCAGAGAGGATGTGCAGCAGCTATGCAGCAATGCAGGACTGCACATGGAACTCTTTGAAGTCAGACCTGTTTTTCGGCTGCATTGTGTTGCGAGAAAGCCAAAATAATCTGCGCAAAACCCTTGACAAATACACAAACAAGTGCTATAATAAAGCCACAGTTAGCATTTGCTAATCGCCAGCAGATCGAAATCAGTTGCTGCTGTATTGTTTAGCCGCTAGTTAGCGTTAGCTAACATATTACAAAACAGAAAAGAGGTCCGTATGAGCGTCGTAATCGTAGGCGGCAATGACCGCATGGCAACAAGATATCAGGACATCTGCAAGCAGTATAAATGGAAATCCAAGGTTTTCACGCAGCTTCCGGCAGATTTTGAGAATAAAATCGGCGAGCCCGATCTGCTGGTCGTTTTCACAAGCACATGTTCGCATAAAATGCTTGCCGGTGTAAAGAATAGATCTGAAAAGCGCGGCATTCCCGTGAAGCATGTTCACAGCGCGAGTGTCAGTGCTTTGAAAAAGCTGCTTGAATGTTACGAGGTGAAACAGGATGTCGGAACATGAACGACAGAGCTTTGAGCGCACCCTTGCAGTCCATTCCGCGCCGACACTGCTCGGCATCAAATGTGCTAATTTGATTTCCGCTGCAATCAAGAAAAGAGGATTTCTTACGTATCAGCGTGAATTTGAAAGCAACAGCGGAATAAAATTGCGCGTTCTTTGTAAATGCCGAGAACGTCAGCTTTTGTATATCTATCATGAAACACTGCTTGCAATGCAGCTCGGTCAGCCGGATATCCGTACATTTCTATCACAGTTCGGATATACAGATAATATGGATTTGCAGCAGATGCTCATGCAGCTTGCAAAGCGAATGCAGTGCGGGAATTTCCCGCATGAGATCGGCATTTTCCTCGGTTATCCGCTGGCGGATGTAAAAGGATTCATTGCAAATCACGGCAAAAACTGTCTGCTGTGCGGCTGTTGGAAGGTCTACAGCGATCCGGAATCTGCGCAGCGGACATTTGCAAATTATGATCGGTGCAGAGACATTCTGTGTGATAAATTACAGCAGGGCTGCGATTTTTTCCGCGCTCTGGAACTATCTAAGGAGGAACTTTGATGAAAACAGCGGTGATTTATTGGAGCGGCACGGGCAATACCGAGGCAATGGCAAATGCGGTCGCGGAGGGCGCCGGCGTCGATGCCGTGAGCGTATCGGATTTTTCCGGAAATATTGAGGATTTTGATGCGCTTGCATTTGGCTGCCCTGCAATGGGTGCAGAGGTGCTGGAGGAAGACGAATTTGAGCCGTTCTTCACCGGAATTGAGGGCAAACTCAGCGGCAAAAAGATTTTTCTGTTCGGTTCCTACGGCTGGGGTGACGGAGAATGGATGCGGAACTGGCAGGAGCGTGTGAAGGCGACAGGCGCAGAGCTGGTCGGCGATGAGGGCTATACCGTCAATGAAGCGCCGTCCGATGAGGACCTTGCAAATCTGAAAGCAATCGGTACGGAACTGGTGTAAAAAACAAGCGGCTGTATCTGAGTGCAGCCGCTTTGGTATGAGAATATGGTAATTTTATATTTTGCTGCGCTGGCAGCAATTATCGCGCTGATCGTTCTCTATATGGTGCATCATCTGCGCACCGGCGGCGGATGCTGCGGATCACATGAAGCACCTGCAAAACGTATCCGTGCAGCAGACCGGAATCCGTCGCATTATCCGTATCATTATACCGCACAAATTGAGGGTATGGTCTGCGGAAATTGTGCGCGTCGCGTGGAAAATCTGTTCAATGAATCCGGAGACTGCTTTGCGTCTGTAAACCTCAAAGAAAGATGCGCGGAAATCTATACAAATCGAAAGACTGAACGCACGGAATGTGCGAAAAAGCTGGAAAAAATCGGCTATACGCTGATTGAATGGGAGGAACATCATGAGTCTGAATGAAGTTCGTGAAAATACGGATGCAATCATCAATGAACTGAAAGGCGATGCACGGTTTATCAGCCGCATCACCTCAATCGGACTGACGCCGGGATGCCGTGTCAGCATCATCAAAAACGATAAAAACCGTCCGGTACTGCTTTATTCGCGCGATACAATGATCGCAGTCAACCGCAAGGAATGTGCGGGAATACTTGTATCGGAGGTGAAAGCATGAGCGCCGCAACAATCGCACTGCTCGGACAGCCAAATTCCGGCAAATCCACGCTGTTCAATGCGCTGACCGGTCTGCGTCAGCATGTCGGCAACTGGCCCGGAAAGACCGTTGAAAAAAAAGAAGGCTCGTTTTCCTATCAGGGCAAGGAATATGATGTAGCCGATCTGCCCGGCTCCTACAGTATGTCCGCAAACTCCGACGAGGAGGTTATCACGCGGGATTTCATTGCATCCGGCAAAGCAGATGTCGTCTGTATTCTCGCGGACAGCTCGCAGCTTGAACGCTCACTGTTCATGCTCGCGGATTATGCCGGCATTTCCGTTCCCTGTTTTCTGATTCTGAATATGGCGGATGTCGCAAAGGATCAGGGCAAGAAAATCGACGCACCTGCGATTGAAAAGAAGCTTGGCATTCCGGTCATGCTTTTTTCCGCAACGGATAAAAACGCATACGATCAGTTTTACAAAACAATGGAGCGGGCAATCAAAGAAAAATCTATGCTCAATGTGTCGGCATTGGAGCAGGAATACGAAAAAGTTGACGGTTACAATGAAATCTGCGGGGCGCTTGCCGACACTGTCATACCCGGCTATACGCCGATGTGGCTGACGGTCAAGGCAATGGAGCAGGACAAGGTCGTGACCGCAAAGCTGCGGAACACATTGCCGGACAGCATTCAAAAAACTGTGGAAACGCTTGTAAAACAGTCGCAGGGCGCAATCGCAACAGGCGGCTGCAAATTTGCATGGATTGACAGCATTTTAGACGGCGCAGTATCCGAATCAAGAACAAAGGTCAGGCTCGGCAAACTCGACCGCATTTATACACATAAATTCTGGGGAAAGGCGGCTGTGATTCTGACCGTAGTGCTCGGATTGCTCGCCTCATTTATTCCGGCGCTGCCGGTCATGGCGCTTGGCATGGGCGTGGATGCGGTCAACGGTATGATTCGCACCGCGCTAACGGATGCAGGACTGTCCGCATTCCTGACCGGACTGCTCTGCGATGTGCTGATTCAGGGCTTATCGTATGTGCTGAAAATGCTCGGATTTGTGTTTGGTGTTACATTGGTTTTCGGCTTGCTCGAAGAAGTCGGAATTATGGCGCGTATCTCCTATGTGTTCGATAACACAATGGGCAAGCTCGGCTTGCAGGGCAAATCGGTCATGCCGTTCCTCGTGAGCTTCGGCTGCACAATGGGCGGCGCGGCAGGCGCGAGAGTTATTGACAACTGGGGACAGAAGGTGCTGACGATTGCCCTTGCATGGGCAGTTCCGTGCGGGGCTGCATGGGCAATTATCCCGATGCTGTCCACTGTTTTCTTCGGCGCGGGCGCACCGCTTGTCATTGTTGCCATTCTGCTTGTGATGATCCTGCATATGTGGATCACGGCAAAGATTTTCAGCCGCGGACTGGTCAAACAGGAGGACAAATGCGGTATGATTATGGAACTGCCGCCCTATCACAAGCCGAAATGGGGCTCGCTGATGCGCTATGTATTCGGCAGAACAAAAGACACATTTTTCCGCGTTGTCAAGGTTGTCCTGCTCGTCAGTATCATTTTCTGGCTGCTCAGCTATTCGGCAACCGGTACGGAAAACAGCATTCTCTATAAAGTCGGCATAGCAATCGAGCCGTTCACGAAAGTCTTTGGTCTGCCGTGGCAGCTGTTTGTCGCGTTTATCGCTTCCTCGTTTGGCAAGGAGGGCGCAGTCGGCGTCATCGGTGCGCTGTTCACCGGCGGCGGTTCGATTTATCAAATCACCACAAGCAGCGCAGTTGCAGAAAACATCAATCAGATTCTGCTTGCAAATGTTTCCCGTCCGGAAGCACTGGCATTTATCTTTGCCATTACATTCAACCTGCCGTGCATCGTGGCACTTGCGGCAACCTATCAGGAGATTCATTCTGTGAAATGGACCTTCAGAATTGCTGCTTATTATACTGTCACAGCGCTGCTGCTGTCCTGCATTGCATACCATGTCGGTTTGCTGATCTGGTGAGCATTATGGACGAATTACTGCGATTATTGAAGGACGGAAACACCCGCACAATCGAACAGCTTGCGGCTGAATTGCATACATCTGATGCGGATATCCGGCGGCAGCTCGAATTTCTGGAGCATATCGGCGCAATCCGAAGACTCACCGCACAGGAATCCGGATGCGGTCATTGCGGCGGCTGTTCCGGCGGTGCGTGCAAGGGTTGTATGCCGCAAAATGCCAAACAGAATATGGGTGAGATGTGGGAGGTCGCTTCTGTGTAGTCACCTTCCCTAAAAAGAATATTGATGAAACAACGGGCATGATTCCATTGCAAAGAATCATGCCCGTTTTCTGCATAATTGCAAATGCTTTGCTGCGAATACATTGATCAAGCTATACAGAAAGAGAAGGATTCGTACTACGGCGAAAATGAGACAAAGAACAAAAGGTATCACAAAACAGAACTGTCCCTTGCAATTCCTGACAAAACATGGTATACTGAGAATAATCTCAGGAAAGGAGCTTCATGATGAGGCGGTAATATACTATGCTAACAAGTATTCTGTTCTGGACAGTCATCGTATGTGCGGTGTTTCTCACTGTTCGCCGGATTCTCTCAAAACACGGTCTTCGGTTCCGCACATGGATTCGTGAGCCTGTCACACTGCTGATCGCGGCGGGCGCTGCGGCTGGTCTTCTCCAGCTGATTCTGTGCATTTCAGTCAAGCCGTTGAAAATTGCTTTAATTGTGCTGTGGGCGGCGGCTCTGACCGCATTCTGTTATTTTGGCTTCTGGATGTTTGCGCTGTCCCACCGATCTGAGATTTCAGGCAATACCGATTTTAACGGCACACGCTGCATCGTTGAGCATGAGCCCGTCATGTGGGAAAGCCGCAGACGGTATTATGCCTATCGCGGATGGTTTGTCCGCGGCAAGAAACTGCTGCACAAGGAAGGATATGCGTGCGGCACAGGTGAGCCGGGAGATGATGAAGAATGAAAACAGCATTATGTCAGTTTCAAATCGAATTTGAAGAAAAAGAAAAGAATCTGCAACGTGCAGCACACTTGATTGCATCGGCTTCAGCAGCGCATGCGCAGATCATATTCTTTCCCGAAATGTCATTCACCGGTTTTTCGATGAATGTGTCAGCGACCGGTGAATTGGGCGGCGAGACGATTCGTGTCATGCAGGAATATGCACGAAAACATCAGATTGGGATCGGTTTCGGATGGGTGAAAAAGAATCGTGAGAAAGGTGAGAATCATTATACCGTTCTGGACAAAACCGGCACAGTCCTCGCGGACTATATCAAGATTCATCCGTTTTCCTACAGCGGCGAGAACAGTTTTTTTGATGCCGGCAGTCAGACAGCTGTTTTCAGCTTTGCAGGGTTCCGATTCGGCTTGTTCATCTGCTATGACCTGCGCTTTCCGGAAATCTTCCGCGCAGTTGCAGCAGATGCGGATATCATGGTCATTGCCGCAAACTGGCCGGAAAAGCGAATCACACACTGGAATAAGCTGCTCGAAGCCCGCGCACTCGAAAATCAATGCTGGGTGCTCGGCATCAACTGTGTCGGCAATCAGGAGAATCTGCACTATAACGGCAGCAGCAGAGCCGTGAATCCGGAGGGTGAAACCGTCAAATGCCTGCTTGACCGCGAAGGCATCATCTTCTGCGAGATTCAGGATGAAGCTGCAATCTTCCGGAACATCTTTCCGGCATTGCAGGATCGCAGAACAGCGCTGTATAAAAAACTGATGTGAAATTTGGAGGAACCCCCAATAAACCGGATGACAGAATTTCTTTCACGCTTTTGGGACGAAACTTATACAGTAAAAACAGTTCTGATTCTCAGATATGCTGTCTATCCGATCCAGCCCTGTGAATTGACTGTTTTGTTTCAAAAATGATGCAATAGAAAGAGGGCGCACCCGACGTCCTCTTTTTCATATGATGTCAGCGAGCAGAATCGAAATTCGATGCAGGATAGAGAAAGCATGCACAAGGATTAACAAACATACTGGACATTTTGCCCGGTATATGCTATAATAAAGTACGGCGTAATCATACGTTCAATCTAACGCCGGCAAGCGAGGAAACAAATGAAAAGACTTGTAACCAGAAGTGATTTTGACGTTCTTGTCTGTGCGATTGTATCATGAAAAGGAGAATCCTGCTATGAATCCGGTTATCACAATCAATACGCAAAGCAGCATCCGCATCGAATCCGCTGAGGCGGTGATCCGGTTTGATCCGTTCAAAATCACGGACGAACCGCATGACGCAGATTTGATTCTGATTACACATGACCACTATGATCATTTTTCGCCGGAGGATATCCGGAAGGTCAGCAAACCCACCGCACTGCTGATTGCACCGAAATGCATGGAAAGAGCCCTTGCAAAACACGGATTCTCAAATCATATGCTGATGTCACCCGCTGAGGAAGAAACGGTACTCGGAATCCGAGTCGAGGCTGTCGCTTCGTATAACATTCTGAAACCGTTTCATCCGAAATCAAACGGGAATCTCGGCTATGTGATTACTGCCGGCGGAAAGCGGATTTACGTTGCCGGTGATACAGATGCGGTCAAGGAAGCAAAGGCTGTCCGGAGCGATATCGCGCTTGTCCCGATCGGCGGTACATACACCATGAACGCAAAGGATGCAGCCGCGCTGATCAATACTATCAAGCCGCAGATTGCAATTCCGACACACTACGGCTCGATTGTCGGCAGACTGAGCGACGGCGAAATCTTCCGCAGTCTGGTCAATGATGAAATCGAAACAAGGCTGCTTCTGACAGAATAACTGCCTGTCTCGTCAACAGCATCAATAAGCACAAAATGAGGGAGCCGTTTGACTCCCTCATTCTTTATGGTATAAAGCAATTATTTCTCAGCTTCCAGCAGAATTCTCTTTGCAATCGTGAAATCCGCTGCATTGTTCACGCCGTCGCCGTTGAAATCCGCACGGTCCGGCGCATAAATCGCCTTGGAATAGATACCGAACAGCATTTCATGCATCAGATAAATATCTGTTTTATCGAATACGCCGTCGTTATTGACATCACCGCGCGGGTCCTTCTTTTCCTGCGCAAATACGGCATATTCCACCGCACCGGTCTGTCCGCCGTTTGTACCAAGTTTGACGGTCTGACCCGAAATGCAGGACAATTCGTAGAGATCAAAGATTACCTCATTGGATGAGGCGGCTGTCAGACCGGTCTTCTTCCAGCTCCGCTCATTGATCCATGCGGGTACATCGACACGCTGATCCAGTGCGATATAGAGCGTCACATCGCCGGAAACAGTCAGGACTGCATTGTCATCCGGATAAGTCTTGGAATCACATGCCGTAACAATGCGCTCGGCACCCTTGAGCTGATCCGGCAGCTCCGTATAGGTAAAGTCACGGTCACCGAAGATCGTATCTCCGACCTTTGCATCATAGGCAATACTCCATGCACTGCGATGCTCGGAATCGAGAACCGAGAGACTTTCAATCAGCTTGCCCTTGACCGGAATCGCAGCAGGCTCCAGCGTCCAGAGCTGGGATTTTGCATCGCGCAGCTCCCATTCCTGAATATTGCCGAAGCTGCTTGTGCTGCTTTCTGCGACTTCAACCGCGGATTTGCATTCAGAAACCTTCGTGCAGATCTGATAATTTCCGTCGCCGGTTTCAAGGAACATAAATTTCTGATTGTCGCCGCCGTTATTCTGATACAGGTCAATGTTTGTACCGTTGTCAGCCTTTTTGCCTGCAACATCAAGAACAAAATTCTCATCTGCCGCCGATGCAACATAATAATACCCGTCGCCCGCATCCTTCAGCATCCAGATCGCCGCAAGGTTCGTTTCATTGATGCCCTGCTGATAGATATTCGCACCGTTTTCCGCCTTGCCGTCTGCGATCTGCATATAGAGATCGGAATTGACATTTTTGATGCGGAAGACTGCACCGTCCTCAAAAGATGCAGAGACCGGACCGGACGGACCGCTCGGTGCTTCGGTAAAGCCCGCGCTCGGAATGCCCTTATTCTTCATGCGCAGATACATATAGTTGCCGCCGGAATTCTGGCAGCCGGTATAGCTCATACAGTAAGTCTTTGCATCACCGGCGCTCAGCGAGACATAGCTGTAATTGGTATTCGGTCTCCATGAACAGCCGGTTGCAGTGCTGTTGGTGTCGCCGCCCTGCTTTGTACGCTTGCAGTTGGAGAAAACAGAGCCGCTTTCTGCATACTGACCGACAATCGGGACGCTGTCCCAGTCGCAGATGACGTTGCCGCCGTTCTCATAGTTGCAGTTCTCCGCGAAGATATGGCAGTCGGAGATTACGGTATATGCCATATTAAACTGATTGACATAGTTGTTCAGCGAATGAAAATAGCCCCAGCGCATCAGTCCCGGACCGCGCGTATTCGTATCATTAAAACGGTTAGAAATCAGTGACATGCGCGGGAAACCGCCATATTTGCTGAGATTGCCTGCATTGTCATCCGGATAGCCGAGAATCAGACCGTATTTGTGGGCGCCGAAGGAACAGTCGGAAATCGTGCAGTAATCTGCATCATAGCAGCATGCAAGGAACTTGTCCTCATCGACCTGACCGGTCTGCGGCGCCTTGCCGTAGCCGTTATGCCCCGTAAAGGTCACATGATCGACCCAGATATTCTGACCGAAACCGAAATAGCAGACGATTGAGTCATTGTGATTGGACTCCGCATCATGCTGCATATCAAAATTCTTGATGATAATATTATTGCCGACGCCGGAATTGGTGCTCGTGCAGAACTGCACATTATACAATGTATGAGCGCCGTAGCTGCCGATGATCGTCTTATTGTTATGGACATAGATTCTGCCGGCAGTACACATATGTCTGGCACCGTTCATGTTCAGCTGATTGACGCTGATGTTTTTCGTCACAATGATCGTATACGGTACATCGGCTGTCGCATATTTTTTCAGCTCATCGAAGGAGGCTGCCTCGACGACCGCGCCGAACAGTCCGCCGAGATCGGCAGCCTTGTTTTTGCCGGTGTTATCATTCGCACAATAGCCTGCAAAGCCCTGCAAGCCGTCGCTGTCCAGCAGGAAGGTCTGGTTTTCCGCGCCCGAGAAATTCGACAGCGTCATGCCGTTCTCCCCCTGTGTCAGCGCCAGCGAAGTGTTCTCATAATTGACAATCTTATAGTAGAGATTGTTGCCGAGACGGTCCTTGCCGGTCGGAATGACATACCAGTGCTGCGATTTCGCAGATTCGCTGCCGAATACCACAACATTCGCATTCTGATTTACCTTGTAATTCTGCGGCGTCAGCATTCTGCCGGACTGCGCATTGCAGATTTTGAAGAAGGAACCGTTTGCATCATTACCGACATAATCAAATCGCCATGAGCCGGACAAATCTCCGCCGAGCGCCTTCATTGTAACTGCGGAACCGTCAGCCGTACCGGATTCAGTCAGCACGGCGCTGTGATTCTTTGCCGCAATGTTGATCAGCTGCGGCGGATAGTCTGCGGAAACGGCGGAAACGCTGCGCGAGAAGCAGCTTCCGAATTGCGGCACAATACAGCAAAGTGTCATGACCGCAGCAATCAATACAGATTGCAGGATACGAGAGCCTTGTTTCATATGGATACCCCTTTCGACCGGTGAACCGGCATGTCTTGTCTTTTGGCAAAACAATTTATTTTTATCTGTATTATAGCATGATTTCACACACAGGTCAATAATGTATCGTAGCTTGGATGTGCAGATTTGCATACTGTTATTCTGCATAAAAACGCAGTCAGGCTCACCGGACAAGCGGTGAGCCTGAAAATTGAAAAATCATTGTTTCAGCGCACTTTCAAAACGCGAAAGAACAGCGAGTATATCTTCCGGCAGACGGTTTCTGCCCTCTGCTGCAAGCGCCTCCGGCACGCCGTAATACGCTTCTGCAATGCTGCCGGTAATGCAGGCAATCGTATCCGTATCACCGCCGAGCGAGACCGCATTCCGGATTGCGTCCTCATAATCCGTGCTCTCCAAAAATGCCGCAAATACAAGCGGCATCGTCACCTGACAGGTTTCGTCGTGACGGTTCTTGTATCTGAGTGATGCACAGGTCTGCGACAGATCATAGCCGAATTCGTGCGCAATATATGCTTTGATCTCCTCCGTACTGCTGCCGGTTCTTGCAAGATAAATTGCCGCTGCGGTCGATTCCGCACCCTTGATTCCCTCGGGATGATTGTGCGAGACAGCCGCCGTCAGCGCTGCGATGTGCCGTGTCGAATCCAGATCGTCAAACAGCCAGCCTGCCGCAGATGCACGCATCGCAGAGCCGTTTCCGTAGCTGCCGTAGGGCTGCGGATTCTCTGTCATCAGCAGCCACCGGATGAACATGCCGCCGTAGCCTGCCTTCGGATAGCGTCTGCCCCACTTCTGCATCGAACGGACCAGCGCCGCCCTGATCTCCGCATCGGATTTGCCGCGCGCATCCAGCAGCGCCTCCGCTACGGCGACCGTCATGACGGAATCGTCCGTGAACCGCGATTTCCTGCCGAACAGCGGGAAATCCTTTGTTTTGCCGCCCCGGTCAAATTCATAGGGCGCGCCGATCATATCGCCTAAAATTGCTCCGATCATATCGGATCCCTCCTTTTCTTTGATGATTCCAGTATATCACAAATTCAAAGAAAAGTGGTCGCCTGTCAGGCGACAAATGACCGCTATAATCAATGACTGCCTGCGTACCGTTTCCGGAAGAATACAACACATGCGGCAACCGGAACAGCAAGCAGAATCCAGTATACACGGTCACCGGTTTTCGGTGCATCCGCTTTCTGCGCAGACACTGCTGCAGATGTCGTTGTCAGTCGCGCTGCCGTTCCGGATGAAACAGTAGTTTCCGGTACAGCAGGCGCTTCATACGGATGCTTTGCCCTGATCTCAGTATGGCGGACACTGTCATCTGCGGTATTCAGCAGATCAAAGCAGAATTTGCTGCCGTCGCGATAAATAAACGAGAAATTGAAATCCGCGCAGCCGATGACTGAGGAAAGATAGCCTGCATGTGCATAGGTGAAATGCAGCGTCTGCGAGGCGGTGCTCTTGTCGGCATAATGCTTCGTGCTGACCAGCGTATCATTGTCTGTCAGGATCATTTCGGCTTCGTTTCTCGAGTGATCGTGCCCGAAAATATACATGATATCCATGTTATACTGCTCGGCATAGCGGTTGATTGTCTCCGCGAGCTCATAGGACATATCGACATTGTACTGATTCTCGCCGACCCATGCATAAATCGGCATCTGTATCGGGTTGAGCGATTCCGGCTGCATGCCGAGCGTATGCAGACCCGAATGCGCCGAAATGATAATCAGCTCACCGTGATACTGCGCCGCTGCGGATTGCAGGAAGCTGTCAACCTCGCCGATGATATCGGAATAGGAATACTGCACAATATCACCGGTTTTCTTTGTTGCCGCATCAAAATTGATGCCGTATACGATGATGCTTTCTGCCTTGCGGCTGCTCCTGCCGTTCTGCGCAACGGCCTGTGATTCGCCGTCAAAGATCAAGCCGCCCTGAAAAGGGAGATCCTTTGCAGCACCGAGCCCTGCCGCTGCCGACATCACCGAAGCGGCTTCCGAGGAATCGTGATTTCCGGCAACATAAACCGCATCAATTCCGCCGAGCTGAGAAACAATCTGCGGAAAATACCGGCTGAGCTCCGTATCCTTCGCCGCGGTCGGACCGTAAACAAAATCGCCGGTGCAGACAATCAGTGCCGGAATATATCCGCCTGTTTTCTGCATGACCTTCGCAATCGCTTCGCCGATCTGCCCGTATTCCTCATGGATATCGGAAAACGTCATGATCGAATCCGGCTTTACACCCTTTGCAATTACAAATGTCGCCTCGGCGGATGTTTCACGGTAATGCATGCCGCTTTCATCATGCGCTTCGACCAGACAGCTGACCCGATGCACACCGACCGGCTGATTCGCAAGGATATCCGCAGTATACGCAAGCTCTGTGCATTCCTGCGCTTCATCGTCCGTGAACCATTTGACACGGTCAACGGTGACATCGGATACACCGACCGTAAATACCGGTGCCGGATAGCCGCTGCCTTCGATGACATGGGATGCAGCGACCGGCTGCTGCGTAATACACCGCGCCAGAATGTCACCGCAGGTATAGAGCAGTATCTCCGAGGCTTCCGATTTGTTTCGGGTAAACGAAAAATCCACACCGCTGCCTGCATTGTATTTCAGATAGAAAACCGTTCCTTCGCCGTGATAACAGAGCGCGGAATCAGCATATTCCCAATCGCTGTCGCCGCCGGAATAATGCGAATCATTGACGGTAAGTCTGCTGTCGGTGAAGGTCAGCGAATACCGTCCGGCGGAAAGCGTGGAGATGCGCGGTGCCGTACTCGTGGTCATATTGCTGCGGTAATAGCTCCAGATATACTGCGGCACATCATCGGCAGCGGCAAGCATCAGCTGCTCCCCTTCTGTTTGTTTCACGGTCATGATATAGCTTTGATTATCCTCGAAACGGTTGACACGGTACCATTTCTGACCGTTATCCAGTGTCAGCACGCCGTCCTCCGCAGTCTGTGCCGCAATCAGCGCAAAGCCTGCCGCAGAAACGGGTTCTGCCGCAAAATGCAGACAAACGGCACACAGAATAAACATAGATGACAGCATAATCAGCACTTTTGCTTTGTTCATGAATATGACTCCTTTACATGCCGGATCATTCGCCCAGAATCGGCTGCCCGTACTGAAACAGCACCGCATTGATTTCGTAAATGTCATAGATGCCGTTCTGTACACAGTAGGATATAATCAGATCAAACTGATCAGACGGTGACAGTGCTATGCCCGCGCACCGGAGCAGATCAATCATCTCCGGCATCGGCAGGCGCAGCGCAACTGCAAATGCAACCGCTGTTTTCTTTGTCGGTTTATAGTCCGGCTTGCAGCGGATGCGCGAAAACAGCTTGCGGTCGATATTCGCCTTTTTATAAACGGTGACATCGTCCATGCCGCTTGCATCAATCAGCCGGAACAGACGCTGCTGAAATGTATCGCCGGATTCCCTGAGAATCTGATCGAGCGGCTTTTCGCCGCAGTTCAGCGAACCGTGAAACGCTGCACTGCTGTTCGGGAACTGCTGCGCGGCTCGGCGTCTGCGGTATTCTGCGAGAATTTTTCCGTCTGCATACTCTGCATGCTCCAGCGCAGTGACCTGATACTCGTCGAGAAATGCATCAATCGAACCGACCAGCTTTTCTGAAAGTGCAAACGCCTCCCTGCCCAGCACAACAAGAATCACTCGCATTTCATGTGTCAGCAGGAATTTACCGATCTCCGAAAGCGCGATGTTCAGCGCTTCATCCTTCGGAAAGCCGTATACACCTGTAGCAATCAGCGGAAAAGCAATGCTTTCGGCGTGCAGCTCCGCTGCAAGCGCAAGCGAATTCTCATAGCATGCACGCAGAATATCCTTCTCGCCGTGCTGCCCGTCCAGCCACGCAGGTCCGACCGTATGAATAATATACTTCGCAGGAAGATTGAATGCAGGCGTCACGGCAGCCTTTCCTGCTTCAATCACGCCGATTTTCTGCCGTTCAGCAAGAAGCTGCTCCGTACCGGCTGCGGCGTAGACTGCACTGTCCGTGCCGCTGCCGACCGTCGGCTTCGGATTCGCAGTATTGACGATCACATCAGCATGAACCTTTGTGATATCATTCCGGATAATCTGAAACGGCATAGGCACCTCCTGTTGCGCATCGTTTTTATATAGTATAACATATTTTATGACGGTATGCAAGCGGGAACATGATTCCGATTCATCATTATTTGCGTAAATTGTACAGCAATGCCCCCTTCCGACCCTGCATCGGATGCAGGAATCGGAAAGGGGCATTATCTTTCACCCATTTTACTTTTCTTTTTTCAGATGCGGCATTTTCTGTTATTTGCCGCATGATGTACAATCAGTCTGTGCCTTCACCCCAGAGTGCCTCATACTTTGCAAGCTCCTCGGGCGTATAGTATTCTTCATCCTCCAGCGGATCAATCTTTTTGACATAGAAGGTCAGTTCCTTGTCCTGTTTTCCGCCCTGAACATTAAATTCCATGATACCTGCATCAGCCATATAATCTTCCGCTTTGAAGAACTTTTTAAGCTGCTGCCCTCTGCGCGTCAGGAAGGTGACGCTGGTATATCCCTTTTCACCAGCCTCTCTGTTATGCAGCGCTGCAAAGTATTTGCCGTCTGCAAGATAGACCTTCGTGCCCGGCTGTACTGCCGCATAGACCTTATCTGCTTTTGCATCATCATTCGGATCGAGGCGCCAGATTTCATAGGTTGCAACGTCATTGAACTGCGACTTATCCTCAAAATTGATTACGTATGCGGAAATTGTCTCCGGATACATATCCTCCGCAAACACATAATTCACTTCCTGATTCTCGCCGCACACATAGCCGAATGAAACATTCTGATCAAAGCCGCCGCGCCAGCCCTCCGGCACTTCCTCGACACAAATTCTATAAGCATGATTATCGAGGTCATAGCCGGTATGCACCAGACCATCGAAGACATGCGTACCGGTGGAATCGGATGTCCATTCCGCGACCTTGCGCGCATACTTCTCCGGCGCCTCAATCAATGCGAGCTTCACACCCTCAACCGGTTCGCCCGTTGTGCCGTCCTTGCAGGTTACGGTAATGGAATTGCTCGTGCCGGCATGCGGTCCCAGATCAAAGGTCAGATCACGGTCCGGCTTGCCGTCCTTCACTGTAAAGTCAATGCCGTTCCGCTGATCGGTGAATTCGACCTCCGGATGATTTTCCTTCACATACTTTGCAAAATCGCTTTCCGGATCAATCAGCGCTTCCGGACACGGATGCATCAATGCATCCAGATGATATTCGCCGTCCGGCAGTGCAAAGGTATTCCACGGCGTAATGCCGTAAACGGGGACGCCGTCCTTTGTTTCGACGCGGAGATTGGCATACGGCAGGATGACACCGTTTGCGCTCTCTTTGTCCATTGCCCAGTCATACATATTGACCTTGATATTGCATTCTTCGTCCTTACGAATCAGACGGACATTGACCGCAGCATCCGTTTTGCCGTTCAAGGAAAAACGCATCTGTGAATACCAGTTTCTGCTGAGTTCTCCGCAGCGGTAGTCCTCGGGAAGATTCGTTGCGTCAATGATATACTCGTATTTATCGTCAGTCGGCAGACCGGAGAAGTACATCACCTGATTCGGTTCGCTCAGCCACTCGCCGAGATCATAGCCGTGTTCCCCATATAAAACCCAGAGATGCACCGTGACGCCCGCGACGGATTCACCCGTCATCATATCGACAACGCCGACTGCAAGCGATGCGCCCTGCCGCTTATGACCTGTAATCTGCTGCTTGAGCATCGTAAAGTCTACAACATCAATCTCGCCGTTTTCGTTGAGATCGGCATTTTTCCAGTTGCCGAGCGTTTCAATCTGACCGAGCAGAAAACGCTGTAGCTGCACGGCATCGGCAATACCGACAATCCGATCACTGTTGACATCGCCGAACTGTGTACAGATTCCTGCATAAACCGGATCAACGAAATCCGGTTCCTCTTCCCCGTCCGCCGGAAACATCTCTTCCGTGAACGCAGCATCCTCAGAAACCGCATCCTCAGCCGAAACATTAGATGCCGGTACCGCTGCAAGTGCTGCGGCTGATACGATTGCTGTCAGCAATGCCGTAAACCGTTTTGAACTGAACATCATAAAACCTCCTGTCATTTGTAATTTGATTGTGCGAATCCTGATTCCCCTTTTACATGAACATACTGCCGTGTCACTGAACAATGATCACCACCTGTGCTGTCATTTGCGATCGCGTATTCCGGGTTTAGCATGAAAAATTTTGCATCTGCTATATACTAAGACAAGAAACAGATACGTTTGGTTACATGGTGTTTTGAAAAAATATTCAGCGCTGTTTTTATTCAAAATGATACTTGACGATGCATATATTATATGGTATGATAGACACAGATACAGAACGAAACAATCACAGAAATAGAATGATTACCGGATTGAAACAGGGGATTTTTCTTATGAAACAGGAAAAGGATGATGCTATTCTCAGGATGCTGCTGGAACGGGATGAAGCGGCATTGCAGCAGATTCAGTCAGCTTACGGAAAGCTCTGCTATAAGCTGGCAAATGATATCCTGAATAACCGCGAGGATTCTGAGGAATGCGTCAACGACATGCTGCTCAAGGTCTGGCGGACCGTTCCGCCGAAGCATCCGGACAGCCTGCTCGCCTATGTCATTACAATTATACGAAATGCGGCAGTCAACAAATATCTTGCCATGAAAACGGAAAAGCGCGGCGGAAAACAGTTTGAAGCCGCATGGGAGGAACTCGAAACGACACTGGAATCCAAAGAGGACCTGAACGAAACGGTCGATCTGCATGAACTGACGCATGAGATCGAGCGCTTTCTGAATACACTTTCACCGCAGACACGCAATGTGTTTTTGCGGCGCTATTATATGTCCGAGTCAGTCAGCGAGATCGCAGAGAACTGCAATATGAGCGTCAGTGCGGTCAAAATATCGCTGATGCGGACAAGAGACAAGCTGAAAAAATATTTGCGGGAGGAGGGTTTGCTGTGAAAACAAAAGACTTTATATCTGCGCTCAGTCAGATAGATGAAAAATATGTGCAGGGCATGCTGACAGAACAGGATGCCGCAGGCGCCGATGCTGCGGTATCTGCGCAGGACGGATCAGCCGCACAGACGGAATCCGCTGCCGTTCAGAAAAAGACAGCCGTCCGCTCCTTCAGGAATAATGACTCCGAACAGCTCGGCTCTCGTATGTTCCGTTATCTCGTGCTGCTGGCAAGTGCGGCTGCATGTATCTTCGGTATTTCCCGCCTGATGCTTCTCGGACGCTCAACGCCTGAGAATATTGTCAAAGATACGCTGTCCGTTACAACAGCAACCACGCAGACAACCGAATCCGAACAGACCGAAGCCGCAGTCCATAATACCGTAAAGCAGGTCACTGCCACAACAGCAAAAGCATCCACAGATACCAACATACAGGATACGGCAGATACAACCGCACAGACGGCTTCCGCAGAAACGGAACAGGCATCCCGCGCTGATACACAGACAGCGGCAAAAACACAGACAAACACAACGACCCTGCCGGTGACCACAACTGCTGCCAAGCAGACAACCCTTGCACAGTTTGTCTGCGAAACACCGCCCGATTCCTTCTTTGAACAGCATCTCGACGCTTCGCAGAAAGGCACGGTTGTGCGAATGGATTACACGGGTACACGCGGTCTGGACAAGCTGTTCGTCTATCTCCCGCCCGGATATGATGATGACAATGATACAAAATACAATATTCTGTATATGATTCAGCCGGGATATGAATATGTCAGCGAGGATACCCAGTTCTGCTTTGATGACAGCGAGGGCAATTTCGATGTTCTGCTCGACAATATGATTGCAAATCAGGAAATTGAACCGATGATTGTGGTGTGCATGCGCTATTACAACAACGGAGAGATCAAGGACGAATTCTGGAATGAGCTGCGCTACGCCGCGATTCCGATGGTGGAAAGCCAATACATGACATACGCAGAAAAGACGCCCGATCCGGCACATCTGGAAGCATCCAGATATCACCGCGCATTCGGCGGATTCTCCGTATGCGGCAAACTCGTCTGGAGCAATATGATGCATAATCTGGATATGTTCGCCTATCATCTGCCGATGTCGGGTGAATATGAGGGTACGCCGGAGGAATTCCTTTACGCTGTGAACAGCTTCAATCTGACAAATGATCCATTCTATATCTTTGCGGCGACCGGAACAGATGACATAGCACAAACAAATATGTCTGCATGGATTGACACACTGCGCTGTGACCCGCATTTCAAGGTGACCGATGATTTTGCAAACGGCAACCTGATCTATACAGAATATGAGGGCGGTATGCACTGGTGGAACAGCGCGCGCATCTATTCCTACAATGCACTGAAACTGTTTTTCAGGCATGATCCGTAATCAGGCAATACAAAAAAACCGGTTCGGAGCAAAAGCTCTGAACCGGTTTCGTTTTCGGTATGCAAGCGATCAAACACTTGCATTGAAAGGGTGATGCAGGCTATCCCGTGACAAACATACTTCGGGCAAACTCATCGAACCGTCTTTCAACGGAAAAAGGAAGTCACGTACAGCTAGACGCTGCATCCCGAAGCAACGCCTGCATCTTGCAGCAAGCAATCTGACAGCATGCAAAACCTGCACAATGAACGTTCCCACGGGGAGCGTTTAAAGTCATTAAAAGGAAGCTGCCGTGAGCGTGCAGGCACACGCTTGCTGCATCTTCAGTATAACACGGAATGACAGCTTTGTCAACCCTCAGAGATCATATTCTTTTCAATCAGCATACAAAAAACCGGTTCGGAGCAAAATCTCTGAACCGGTTACATTTTGGGTATGCAAGCAATCCGATGACAGAATCAGGCATCGGAAGCCGTGTGGGTCATGGTGGATAAAAGGAAGTCATCTCAGCCCCTCCCGGGGCATGTTCCTCCGCCTGAACGCTTGCATATAAGGATTGAAGCAGGCTATCCTGTGACAAGCTAATCATCGGGCAGATCATAGTGACAGTATGAGTGTTAAAAGGAAGTCACGTACAGCCTGAGGGCTGCATCCCGATGCAACGCCTGCTTCTTGCAGCAAGCAATCTGACAGCATACAAAACCTGCACAATGAACTATCCCTGATCGGGGGTAGTTTGACACACATTAAAAGGAAGCTGCCGTGAACGTACAGGCACACGCCTGCTGCATATTCAGTATATCATGAAATGTTCCGCCTGTCAAGCCTCCAAGAAGAAATTATTGTCAATCAGGCTCTGCTCCTTTTCGGATGCAGGCTTGCCCATGACGAGAACAATATCCGCCTCATCACGCGATGCGGCAAATTCCGTCTCCTGCGATGCAAACAGAATATCGAGATAATTGCGCAGACTGAACGAATTGCTCCGCGGCGCCTGCTGATAGATACTGCGGTCTATCACCTGTCTGCCGTCAAAAATCAGAACGCGGTTCTGAATGTCGATCCAGCCATAGTTCATTGTGCGGTATTTACCGGTCAGATAATGCGTAAAGAAGCAGTTTTTCGGGTCATACAGCTTCACATCCGCATTCGTATTGGCAACAGCCATGATACCGACAAAGCACTCGTCGATCTCACCGAAGGTCTCGTATCCTGCGTACAGATTGAGATTCATGCTGACGCTGCGGAGCGAGCTTTTGGCTTTCTCAAAATCCAGATCAATGTACTCTGCGGCATCGGAATGCGTAATATCGCCGCTGAACACCAGCTCATTCGACTTAAACCGCGCATTCCAGCCGACACGGATCGGCTCGCCGTCCAGCGAAAATGCGGCACCGTGCAGATCAACGTCCACGCGATTTTCGTCATTCCAATAGACAAAGAACCGGATGCATTTTACATTCTCCGGGATCTTATATGCAATACCGGAGCGGATATAGCCGCCCTCAGACGATTTATCCGTGATGCGAAGCGTCGAAAGATCAAGGTCATAATCCGGCATATCCAGATACACCTTTTTGCCGCGCAGTACAGTCTCATTTGCAGCAAGTCTCGCTTGCAGCAGGTGCTGCACCATGATCTTGAGAAGCAGCGTCTCCTGATAACGGTCCTCCTCAAGCTCATTCGCCTCCGGACGCGAGAAGAATCCTGCAAGGCTCGCAAGCGTCTGCGGACTCATTTCGGCAGCATGCGGCATCAGTTTGTCGAAGATATCCTTCGCCTGATAGCCGTTCCGGAGCAGGTAGGTCAGGTGGCGGAGCATCATACCCGGACGCTCTGCATAGGCATCCAGCGCCTCCGGCGCTTTGCGGCTGACCATTGCCTTGACCTCTGCCTCCCAGGAATGCAGCTTATTCGCGCGCAGATCGGCAACCGCCTTCTGAAACTCCGGATTGCGCGAGTATGCGTTAAAATCAATGAATTTCAGCATCAGCAGTGTCCGCTCTCGCTTCTTTGCAGAGTGAATCAGATTTGCACGGAAATCCCAGAGCGGATAGCTTTCAAACAGCTTCACAATCAGACGCTTCTGCGATGTTTTCAGGTGGAAACGGCATCTCGTCAGCGCATAGTCCATGCATTTCCAGACATCGCCCGTATGCTGGCAGATCGCATGAAGAAAGCTGGATTTCTCCCCGGAAGTCAGCGAAGCATCCGCAAATATTGTATAGAACACAATCAGCAGATTCTGCTTGAATGTAATGCGGACACCGGTCATTTCCTCTGCGGTCAGATGCTTTGCGCATTCCGCAATCATCATGCATTCCTTATCGGTCATGCGCTCGGTCTTGCCGAGAATTTTGCGAAACGGAACACTATACTGTTCATCACTGCCGATCAGCGCAACCGTCTTCGCGGCAAGCAGTTTTTCATCGGATTCGGTTTTTTCCGTTTCCTGCGATTCCGGCAGCCAGCCCTTTATCACGGGAATACCGGAAATCTCCTCGATGCCGTATGTAGATGCATAATGCAGAAGCTGATGAAACCGGAAGACCGCCTCGTCCATTTCCATAACCTGCGACGGAAAATCCGGATACATCGGCTTTGCCTTGACATCGCCGAGATACGAACGGACGCGCGCGACGAAACTGCTCAGGTCTGCGGATTTTGCAAGAGTCAGGATATCCCTCGGTGCAAGCGTACAGCCAAGCGACAGCAGCTCTTCATTCGCTGTCATTGCTTTGACAAGATTCTCTTCGGTCAGCGGCTCCGTATCAGCAGAAACAGCAATCAGACGGAGCTCGGAAAAAAGCAGTTGATCGTAATTCATAACGCGCCTCCTTATTTTTTCGTTTTATGCGTCATAATCTGGAAAGTATTATATTATAGCACAGCAATCTGCGTTTGTCAAGTAGTTTTGAAAAATTATATATAGAAACAAAATCAGAGCTGTGATTACACCTCTGATCAGTTCACGGTTCAAAATTCAAATCCTTTGCGCGCCTTTTGTCCGTTCTGATACGGATGTGCGATGCAGTTGAATTCTGTGATGTAATCCGCACACTGCATAAACTGCTCCGAGCGTTTATGACCTGTCACGATAATTTCAGTCTGCGGCAAAGCCAAAACAGCCCTGATCAGTTCCGGATCGGCAGCCTGCTTTTCAGCGGCATCGCCAAGCTCATCCAGAATCAGCATCTGATAACCGCCGGACAGCACGCGCCGCAGATTCTCATTGTGCGTACAGATGACCGTTGCCCGTTCCGCATCAGACATTCTGCTGAAAAAGCGGACGCC
>JAEEGL011885109.1_pt1 | contig 53493 bp, 75 predicted proteins | sample 9134231 | NCBI WGS metagenome assembly JAEEGL01 (sample SAMN16246548, study PRJNA631951) | gut metagenome | biome: gut microbiome; feature: rumen; material: fiber-attached | host: Bos | place: Iran: Karaj | collected 2018-10 | reverse complement strand
CACCCCCCTCCCCCATCGCGGCGGTCCTTAAAAATTCTCCGGGGGGAGATTTATAGGAGTGCTTTTAACCCCCATAGTGCTTGAACGGGTTTGTAAGAAACCACATGGTTTTAGGGTGTGTTCCTTTCTTCTCCTTTCAAATGTATTTTGGGGTCATTTGGTACGCTTACAAGCCCATTCAAACACTATGGAAACTATACAGAAAGGCTCTCCGAGGATAGAGAAACATATTCCAAACTAACGGAGAGGAGGCAGCAAGTGCATGGGAAGACTGAAAAAGGATAGTTCTTCTTCTGCAAATAGAAGAATTAGGCCCGCTTTAACTCCCGAGGCGGAAGAGAATCAGATGATATCTCTCGCGGTAGACCTTGCTAAAAAGCAGTTGATCGAAGGAACTGCCTCTTCTCAGGTCATTACCCATTTTTTAAAGCTTGGCGCGACCACTTCACGATTGGAGAAAGAAAAACTGGAACAGGAGAATGCTCTTTTGAAGGCAAAGACTCAAGCATTGAAATCTGCAGAGCGTGTTGAAGAACTTTACGCTAACGCAATCAAGGCTATGAGACTTTACAGCGGATACGGAGGCAACGAAGAAGATGACGAGAACGTATACAGAGCTGAGTAGCCTTCCGACATTCATGGACCGGTTTAAGTATCTCTCTTTGAGAGGAGTAGTGGCAGCAGAGACCTTTGGCTTTGATCGATATTTGAATCAGAAGTTCTATCGGTCAGCTGAATGGAAAGCTTTACGAGATCAAATCATCTATCGAGACTTAGGATGCGATCTCGGAATGGAAGGATTCGAGATTCATGGAAAGATCATCATTCACCACATGAATCCCATATTCACCAGGGACATCATTCATCAAACAGACTATCTTTTGAATCCTGAGTATCTGATTTGCACAACACACAATACTCACAACGCGATTCACTATGGTGACGAAAGTCTTTTGATTACCGGACCGGTGGTTCGAACACCGAATGATACGTGTCCTTGGAAACATTAGAAAAGGAGAAGAGGCTATGCCAAAGAAAGAAACAAAGAAAGTAGAAGCCAAGAAGGAAGTTCGCAAAGGGTTTGTTGACAATTGTGCGCTTCTTAACGTTCGTTCGACTCCTAATGCAGACAACGGCAGCAATCTTACTGCGATTCTCAACGCTGGATCCGTGGTCGAGATTGTTGGTGACGCGAACGACGAGTTCTACAAGATTAAGGCCGCTAATGGCTTTACCGGCTTCGTCATGAAGAAGTTTATTACGCTTATGTAAAGGAGCAAGTCGATGGAGAGCATATTAACTTCCGTTAAGAAGGACCTCGGAATCCCTGAAGAAGATGAGAATTTCGATCCCGATATTATTCGGGCTATTAACACGGCTCTTGCGATTCTTACGCAGATTGGCATTGGTCCGGCAGCTGGCTTCTCCATCCAAGACAAGACAGCAGTGTGGACAGACTTCGTTCCAGACACGCCTTACTACGAGCCGGTTAAGAATGACGTAGTTATGAGAGTAAAGCTTATTTTTGACCCGCCTACATCTGGACCGCTTCTTGACTCGACAAAGAATCTTATGAACGAACTCGAGTGGCGGCTTAACGTAGCGGTTGATCATGATTAAGGAGGACCAAGATGGCTGACTATATTTACCATCATGGTATTAAAGGAATGCGTTGGGGTATTCGCCGTGACAAGACTTCTGGCGGTTCTCGACGCGGCGGCAAAACGCTTGCACAGCAGAGAGCCGAGAACCAGAAACGTAAGGACTTGAAGAATCGTGGAGTGATGAAACTCGACGAGCTTAGAAAGAAGGTCGAAAGACTCAAGCTTGAGAAAGAGCTCAAGGACCTTACAGAAGATCAGATTTACCCTGGAAGAAGAGCAGCAAAGAACGCTTTAGGACAGATCGGGACAAAGGTTCTTATAACGGTTGCAACCGGCGCCGCACTTTATGGAGCCAAAGCCGCTGTGTCAAAGCAGTTCAACGCTAAAGAACTTGGCAACGCCATATTTAATGGCGGACCTAAGAAGAAGTAAGGAGCAACAATTATGGCATTATCGAACACGGCCGTTCCGAAGTACTACGGCGAGTTTCGAGACGCCGTAATTCGAGGCGAAATTCCGATCTGCAGAGAGATTTCTATGGAGATGAACCGCATAGATGATCTCATTGCAAACCCAGGGATCTGGTATGATGATTTAGCAGTAGAGGGCTTCATCAAGTTCTGCGAGAACGAGTTGACCCTAACTGATGGATCTGATTTAGTACTCCTGGATTCATTCAAGCTGTGGGCCGAACAGATTTTTGGTTGGTATTACTACGTTGAACGTAGCGTATATGAGCCGAATCCCGATGGTCACGGCGGACACTATGTAACAAAGAGTACAAAGAGACGATTAGTAAACAAGCAGTATTTGATCGTTGCACGAGGCGCGGCTAAATCAATGTATGCTTCTTGTTTACAAAATTACTTCCTCAATGTTGATACGTCAACGACTCACCAAATAACAACTGCTCCGACGATGAAACAGGCCGAAGAGGTGATGTCGCCGATTAAGACCGCTATCACAAGAGCAAGAGGCCCGTTGTACAAATTCTTAACCGAGGGTTCTCTGCAGAACACTACCGGTTCTAAAGCAAACAGGGTCAAGCTGACTCCTACAAAGAAGGGTATAGAGAACTTCATCACTGGTTCTATTCTTGAAGTAAGACCAATGTCCATCGATAAGTTGCAGGGTCTTAGAACTAAGGTCAACACTGTCGACGAGTGGCTTTCAGGAGACATCAGAGAAGACGTGGTCGGTACTCTCGAACAAGGAGCGTCTAAGATTGACGACTACTTGATTGTCGCTATCAGCTCAGAAGGTACAGTTCGTAACGGAGCAGGCGACACAATCAAAATGGAGTTGTCAGACATTCTAAAGGGCGAGTACATCAACCCTCACGTATCCATCTGGTGGTACAAACTTGATTCAATTGACGAAGTTCCTCATCCGGAGTATTGGCTTAAGGCTAATCCGAATCTTGGACGAACTGTCAGCTATGAAGCTTATCAGCTTGACGTGGAAAGAGCCGAGAAAGCGCCGTCAACCAAGAACGATATTCTTGCAAAGAGATTCGGCATACCGATGGAGGGTTACACTTATTACTTCACTTATGAAGAAACCCTTACTCATCGGAAAAGAGATTTTTGGAACATGCCATGTGCGCTTGGTGCAGACTTATCACAGGGCGATGACTTCTGCGCATTCACGTTTTTGTTCCCTCTTTCCAACGGTGCATTCGGTGTGAAGACTCGAAACTATATCTCGTCCAGAACCATGTCTAAACTTCCAGCAGCGATGCTTCAGAAGTACAGAGACTTCATGGACGAAGGCAGTTTGATTGTCCTCGATGGCTCTGTGTTGGACATGATGCAGGTCTACGAGGATGTCGACAACCACATAGCAAAGATGGGCTACGACGTACGATGCTTTGGATACGACCCTTACAATGCAAAAGAATTTGTAGAGCGTTGGGAAACAGAGAATGGACCGTTTGGCATTGAGAAAGTCATTCAGGGTGCCAAGACAGAGTCCGTTCCGTTGGGTGAACTTAAAGCTTTAGCGGAAGACCGTAAATTGTTGTTCGACGAAGAGCTCATGACTTTTGCCATGGGTAACTGTATCGCGCTTCAAGATACAAACGGTAACCGAAAGCTTTTTAAGAAACGATACGAACAGAAAATTGACTCAGTAGCGGCGATGCTGGATGCTTATGTCGCTTACAAGCACAACGTGGAGGCGTTTGAATAATGACTTACAGATACGAACCCGTGCTTGCGCATCACGGTATTAAAGGAATGCATTGGGGCGTTCGTCGTAATAAATCCTCGGCGCCTACAAAGAAATCGGCCAAAAGCGTCAATAAGTCTCCTGAAGAACTTGCAAGAAGAGAAAAAACTAAGAAGTATGTAAAAGCTGGCGCAGTTGCCGTAGCATCGGTATTGGCTGCCTATGGAGCATATAAGGTACACGATCGGTATTTTAAGAAAACCATTAAGGTCGCTCAAAAGATTCCATATCAGGAATTTTCCGGTCTCCGATGGGATAAATCTCCCGATGGTAATCCACGAGCATGGCCGATATTCGAAACAAGGTTTAAAGAGCAAATCGTAGATGTTCCGAATCCTCATCGGATCACATTTAGATCAAAGAAATAAAGGAGAACAAATAATGGAACATCATAGATACGAACCAATGTTAGCTCATCACGGTATCAAAGGACAACGTTGGGGCGTCAGGCGGTTCCGAAACAAAGACGGTTCTTTAACCTCTGCTGGTAAAGCTGTTACGTCTATGGACGGATACTATGGCAAAAACATCGATAGGTTTTTCACAGGAACCAAATTTGAAAAAGTCAAGGCAAAGAACGCAAAACAGGTTGTCAAAAAACTTAACGAACAAGGCGATGGTGCTTATGGCAATCTAACCGTACAATGGGCATATGGTGGTCGTCATAGTCTGTTTTATAAAAATGAGAAGGGAAAGACGACGATTTATGACAGTCAATCTGGAGAGACATATGGGACCGAACAAGTCCTAAACAGTCCGCTATTTTCCAGAATTAATCCAAGAATGTGCGAGGTTGCTCGTCTGGACACTGCGACGCCAAACAATCTTGTGCTTTCGGCATTGAAGTAAATTGGAGGTTGTTGATTTATGAATAGCAGTCTTATGAGAGCTATCGAGTTGCTTAAAAAGAAGATCGGCGACAAGAAGATTATTGGGTATTGGACGAAAGGTCTTAACTACGTGTTTTGTGTAGACATTGGTAATCTTGCATCATGCAGTTACTATCTCGTCAATGGTAATAGCGTCACGGGAACAAACCCGATATTAGCAAATCTCGATATGAAGAGCATTAAAAAACTATAAAGGAGAGACGGTTATGAGTAATTATCGTTATAAACCGGTATTAGTTCACCATGACATCAAAGGCCAGAAGTGGGGCATCCGTCGTTATGAGCAAAAAGGCGGTTCTTATACTCTGACAGGAGCTAAACATTTCAGAGGATTCGAAAAAGACTACGATGACGCAGATGCCAAGTATAGAGCCGCAAAGCAGGCTTATAAAGATGGCGCCGGATCTAAGGGCACTATGCAACAAGCTAAAGTAGCCCGTAAAGTCGCGAAAGCTAAACTTAATCGAGCTTATGATCAGGTTAAACGAGACTACAAAGCTGATAAAGGTAAGATCCGTTATCAAATGGGTCAAACCATCACAAGCAGAGGAAACAAGATCGCGAGAATCTCTTCGTTAGCCATGTTAGTAGCCACAGGCACTAAGATAGCATATGATAGAGCCGACATTTCAACCAAAACCATGAAGACTGTCATGACTGGAACCGCAGTTGTATACGGAGCAGCGATGGCTAAGCAAGCTATTAATTCTATCGGCGACAGTCAACTTCGTGCGTACTATGGGCATACCAGACCACAGAACGTTCAGCATAAATAGTCGGAGGAATTCAAAATGGAGAAACCATCACTCCTTTCTAGAGCGAAGCGAGCGTGGAATGTCTTTCTTGGGAGGGACCCTACACGAGGCTACACTAACTACGGAGAGAGTTACTACAGTAGACCGGATCGTACCAACCTTACACCTGGTAACGAACGGTCTATTATTACGTCCGTATACAACCGTATAGCTATGGACGCCGCCGCAATCGAAATTAAGCATGTTAGGCTGGATGAGAATGGTCGCTATGTCGAAACCATAGACTCGAGTCTTAACAATTGCTTAACTGTCGAGGCCAACATTGACCAGACAGGTAGAGCTTTCGTACAGGACGTTGTCTTGTCGATGCTTGACGAGGGTTGCGTAGCAATAGTACCGGTTGACACTGACGATAACCCGGATGAAACCGGATCATATTCGATTGAAACCATGAGAGCCGGCAAGGTTATAGAGTGGTTTCCTCGAAATGTTCGAGTTAGGCTTTACAATGACCGCACTGGAAAGAAGGAAGAGATTGTGGTACCGAAATCCACGGTCTCTATCGTTGAGAACCCTCTTTATGCGGTAATGAATTCGCCAAACTCAACCCTGCGTCGACTTATTAGGAAACTTAATTTGTTGGATGCAGTTGATGAGCAGAGCAGTTCCGGTAAATTGGATTTGATTATTCAGTTGCCGTATCTGATTAAGACAGAAGCAAGACGTCAACAGGCCGAACAGCGCCGTAAAGACATAGAAACTCAGTTGTCGGGTTCGAAGTATGGTATCGCCTATACCGATGGTACAGAGCGCATCACTCAGCTTAATCGACCCATCGAAAACAATCTAATGCACCAGATTGAATACTTAACGAGTATGCTTTTAAGCCAGTTAGGAATCACTCAGGGTATATTAGATGGTTCTGCCGATGATAAGACGATGCTGAACTACTACAACCGAACGATTGAGCCTATATTGTCGGCTATCGTTGACGAGATGAAACGTAAGTTTCTCACAAAGACAGCCCGTTCGCAGAGACAGTCAATCAAGTTCTTCAGAGATCCGTTTAAGCTCGTGCCGGTATCTGACCTTGCTGAAATCTCTGACAAGATGACCAGAAATGAAATCATGACTTCTAATGAAATCAGACAGATCATCGGTTTGAGACCTTCGAGTGACCCGAATGCAGACCAGCTTCGGAACAAGAACCTCAACCAGTCAGCAGAGGCAGAAGTGCAGGTCCCAGCTGAGGGCGGAGACGAGATGACTGAGCAGGATGTGAACCAATCGATTCAGGATTCCAAGGACATCGACTCACAGTTAGATGAACTTAGGAGTCAGTTGGGTCACAGCGCTATGGACGACGATATTTTACAGCATTACGCTAGTGAGTACTATGACCCGGTTAAGGCTCATGAGTACTACATGAAGAATCGTGAGCTCAAAGGTCGTACGTCTACGTCCGGACTCAATGACAAAGGTCGAGAGGCAGCTTCCTACATCAAGAAGCAAATAAATGCCGAACGGGATGCAAAGATTGCAGCTGACAAAGAGAAGAGCAACGAAACGGTTAAAGGCCTTGGCGAGGCAAGAAAGGCCGACATCGATGCTGCCAACCAGCAGTTGAAGACGACAGTCGAACAATTGAACGCCAGCAAGAAATCGCAAGTTGAGAATGCTAAGAATCAGATGCAGTCGCAAGTGGATTCCTTACGAGATGCCTTGAAAGGAATGGACAAGGAAGCAAAGGCAGCTAACCGAGAGATGATTCTCGCAAGAATAGCCAGTCTTCGCGAAACCAACGCCGCTTTCCGAGAGAAAGTCTCAGAGGATACACGAAGCGCTATCTCCGAACAACGGAATAGCACAAAGGGCTATAAGGAGCAGGTCTCCGAGTCAACAAGAGATGCCGTTTCTTCAGAAAGGGAACGACATAAGACTGCCAAAGAACAGATAAGGAATGAGGCTGAAGAGAAGTACGCAAACGAAATCGCCAAGCTTCATGACGAAGGTAGTTTCAGAGCCGTTTCCAAAAAGAAAAGGAGGTAAAAGTTCAAAATGGCTAAATACGATTTTAGCGGCTGGGCGACCCGTAACAATCTGAGATGCTCTGATGGTCGTACGATCATGAAAGACGCATTCAAGGATAACGACGGGAAGGAAGTTCCGCTTGTTTGGAACCACCAGCACAATGAGCCAAGCAATGTTCTCGGACATGCTCTGCTTGAGAATCGTGACGAAGGCGTCTATGCATATTGCAACTTCAATGACACCGAAAACGGCGCGATTGCAAAAGCCCTGGTTAAGCATGGAGACATTGTTTCCCTTTCTATTTATGCCAACCAGCTTAAGCAGAACGGACCCAACGTAATGCATGGCATGATTAGAGAGGTTAGCCTCGTTCACGCCGGAGCCAACCCCGGAGCATTTATCGATGCTGTAATGGTGCATGGCGAAGGTGCTGAAGCAGATGAGGCAATTATTTATACTGGCGAAGACATTTCGCTGCAGCATGCTGATTCCGAACCGGAAGAGGCAGAAAAGAAAGAATCTAAACAGGAGGAACCCAGCATGGCAGAGGCCAAGAACGAAGACAAGACCGTAAAAGAAGTGTTTGACACTCTTACGGAGGAACAGAAGACTGCGGTTTATGCAGTTATTGGTCAGGCAATCGAAGACGCTAAAGGCGGCAACGATGATGACGAAGATGAAGATGAAGGAGATGAAAACGTGAAGCACAACGTATTTGACAATGATTACGCCCAGGATGATACCCTGGTGCACGACGCTCTTAACGAGATTATGACGAACGCTCGCAGAAGCAATGGCTCCCTTAAGGAGACCTACATGGCTCATGCTGCTGACTACGGCATCGAGAACATCGATTTTATCGATACCGAAGAGAAGGACATCTATGATCGTCCGGAATTCATCAACAACCAGCCCAGCGACTGGGTATCGGTAGTAGTTGGTGGTGTTCATCACACTCCGTTTGCAAAGGTTCGTATGCAGTTTGCGGACATTACCGCTGATGAGGCTCGTGCAAAGGGTTACATCAAGGGTAAGTACAAGAAGGAAGAGGTATTCAAGCTCCTTAAGAGATCTGTATCTCCTACCTTTATTTACAAGAAGCAGAAGTTCGACCGCGAGGACATCGTCGATGCCGACTTCGATATTATTCCGTGGGTTAAGGCTGAGATAAACGTTAAGTTCAACGAGGAGAAGGCTCGCGCGTATATTTTCGGCGACGGTCGTTCTGCTGAGGATGAGGACAAGGTTGATGACAGCCGTATCATTCCGGTAATCAGCGATGAAGACCTCTTCACCATCAAGAAGACGGTTACTCCGGCACAGGGCGAGTCCCTTGAGCATGCTATCATCACTGCTGCTGTTCTGGCACAGGATGACTATCAGGGTTCCGGCAACATCACCGGTTTCTTCGAGGCTAAGCAGGTTTCCAAGATGCTGCTTATGGAAGACCAGTTCGGTCACAGACTGTACAAGACCATCAACGAGCTTGCTACCGCTATGGGTATCAGCAGAATCGTTAAGGTTCCGGCAGGCGTATGCCCGGCTAACTTCTACGGCGTAATGCTTGACCTTCGTGACTACAACGTAGGTCAGAAGAACGCTGGCAAGATGAGCTTCTTCGAGAACTTCGATATCGACTACAACCAGCAGAAGTACCTCATGGAGGAGCAGCAGTCCGGCGCTCTTACCAGACCTTACTCCGCTATCGTTCTCAGCTCTGCTAACTAATTCAACCATATTCAGGAGGATTAACCATGAACAAGATTTATGAAGATGCAAAAGACCTTCATGTACGCGTTGTACTGATTTACCAGGGCGCTTCTGCCGGCGCTACCAAGGCATTCGTTGACGAGGCTTGCACGACGCAGGCTAAGACGAGCGAGCTTAAGGACGCCTTCATCAAGGGGTGCCTTATCAAGCTTGCTGCTGGTGGCTTTGTAAAGCCTTTCCAGTACACCGAGTCTGAGAACGTAGGTTCCATTTCCTACATCGCTCCCGCTGGTTCCACTGCCGCTGTTGCAGCTCTTGCAGCAGTAGCCGATAGCTCAAACCCCTCTTAGGTCTGACTGTTAAACCCGAAGATGGTCAGACCATCATGTACGAGACTGCCGTTTCTGACATTCAGAGCGGCATCTCCGTATCGGGAAAGAAGGGTGATTTAACCGCAAAGATTACTGGTACACTTAAGTACCTCAGCACTGGCCCGATTGCCGAGTACTGGGGCGCTGGCAATTTCCTTGCACTTAAGTTCGCCGACGTCGATCCCGAAGCAACCTCGATTAAGGTTGGTCTTGAGCCTTCTGAAGGTTCCGGCCTTGTTGAGCTCCTCGGAGATCCTGACATGAACTGTGTTGGTAAGATCACCGACAAGAACACGCAGAAGTTTAAGGTTCAGATTACCGACAATGGCGGTAGAATCACGAACCAGGTATTCGATTTAAGCGGATTGGAGGTGCTTTCTGAATGACAGTTGTTGTAGGAGTACCTGAGAAGAAAGAGGCTCCTGTAAAGAAGGAAGCTGCTCCTAAGAAGGAGAAGCCGTCCACTAAGAAGGAGGCCAAAGAAGAGTAAAAGTTACGGAGAGAATTCAAAATGGCAAAGTATTATGGAGAAATCGGTTTCGGTGTCGTAACAGAAGTTAAGCCGGGCGTATACAAGAATGTTATAGTCAAGCGAAACTACTATGGCGACTTGATTAAAAACACTCGGAACCTTCAGTCTGCGAACCAGCTGAATGACAACGTGAACATTTCGAATGATATTAGTATCGTGGCCGATCCATATGCCAGGGAGAATTTTCATTCGATGCTTTACGTGACTTTTATGGGTACCAAATGGAAGGTGTCGCACATCGACGTCCAGTACCCAAGACTCATATTGTCGGTAGGGGGTGTGTACAATGGCTCGGACAAGACTCCAGCTTCAAACAATGCTTGAAGAACTTCTTGGGAGCCGGAACGTATACTTTCAGCCCCCGCCGTCAATACATATGAATTACCCTGCTATCGTTTACGAGTTATCTAACATTCGTAATGTGGCAGCAGACAACTTACATTACAATCAGCATAAAGCTTATCAGCTGACTGTAATCGATGAAGATCCGGATAGCGAGATTTCGGATGCTGTTTCTCAACTTGAGATGTGCGGTTTTAACCGATCTTTCGCTTCTGACGATCTCAATCACTTTGTGTACACACTTTATTATTAAAGGAGGATTGTAACATGCCCGATGTTGCTTTTAATCTCAATTGGGACCAGGCCGGTCAGAGATTTTTCGAGACCGGTGTTGACAGAGGCGTTCTTTACCCGTTTAAGAAGTCTAACGCACAGGCTACTGCAGCCACTTATCAGGCTGGTGTAGCTTGGAATGGCCTTACTGCTGTAAACGAGAACCCTTCTGGCGCAGAGGCTACTCCTCTGTATGCTGATAACATTAAGTATCTTAACCTTATGTCTGAGGAGCAGTTTGGCGCAACGATCGAAGCGTATACGACCCCTGACGAATTCGCAGAGTGCGATGGTCGGAAGTCGATCGGTGTAGGTGTTGTGGCTACCCAGCAGACGAGAATCCCGTTCGGTTTCTCTTACAGAACTCGTATCGGCAATGATGAAGATGGTAGTGACCATGGATACAAGATTCACCTTGTATACGGCGCAATGGCTTCTCCCTCTCAGGTCAACCGTTCGACCATTAATGAGTCTCCTGAAGCTGCGACTCTGTCTTATGAAATCACCACGACTCCGGTGCCTGTAACCGGTGGAAAGCCTACTGCTCACCTCATTATCGACAGTACGAAGGCTGATGCCACGAAGCTCGCTGCTTTCGAGCAGACGCTTTATGGTACTCCTGCGTCTGGTAATGATCCTGCAGTACCTGCAGCACTTCCGTTGCCGGATGCTGTTGCTTTGGCGTTTGCAGCTGGCTGATGCCATATTTTAGGGCGCTCAAAGGTCTTAACCGACTGGCGAGCGCTCTTTTTTTGTTTGAAAGGAGAATACACCCAATGTTAAAGAAAACAATTACTTTCACGGACTACAATGACGTGGAACATACCCAGGATTTCTACTTCAATATTTCAAGAGCTGAGCTCGTTGAGATGGAGCTTGGCACGAGTGGCGGCTACGCGGACATGATTAACCGTGTCGTAGCCAGCAAAGACGCTCCCACCATCATGAATGTGTTCAAGACGTTCATTCTTAAGTCTTATGGTGTCAAGAGTGATGACGGCGTCAGATTCATTAAGTCTGAAGAGCTCACAAAGGCTTTCACGGAGACCGAAGCTTACACCGAGCTGCTTATGGAGCTTTGCACAAAGGCTGATGCAGCAGCTAAGTTCGTTACGGCGGTTCTCCCTAAGTTTGAGCCCGAAGACCACAAAGAAAAGAGTTTTCCGGCGCCCGCTAACAACTAGCGAGCGGGGGTGATGGGAAGTGTTACATATCACCATTCCCCCTACGGAACTTTGGGACGAAGAGAATGAGAGATTCATCAAAGTTAAGAAGGAAACAACCTTGGCTCTCGAACATTCTCTTGTCGCTATTTCAAAATGGGAATCAAAATGGTGCAAACCCTTCCTTGGCAAAGAGGAAAAGACAACAGAACAGGTGATTGACTACGTCCGATGTATGACATTAACCCAAAACGTAGATCCGAATGTGTATTTATGCCTTCCGGAAAAGTGTATAAGAGAGGTTAATGCTTACATCGCTGCTCCTATGACAGCAACGGTCATTCGAGAGTATGGACCAAACAAAATTAATAGAGAGGTTGTTACATCGGAACTAATCTATTACTGGATGATTGCTTTGAACATTCCTTTCGAGTGTCAAAAGTGGCATCTCAATCGCCTTCTTACTTTGATAAGGATTTGCAACATTAAGAATAGACCCAATGATAAGAGCAATAGACTTTCTAATAGAGAAGTTCTTGAGCGTTACGAAGCTATCAACGCTGCTAGAAAGAAGGCTCTTAATTCTAAAGGGTAAGTTTTAAGAAAGGAGAAGTTATGAAGATTTCAAATTTCTGGTACAAGTTCTTTAAGTATGCCCCTGGTGTAATCGGCTTACTTATTGCGTTTGTCGAATCAGTGTTTCCGGTTTGGGGCTGCCCGAACAACGTAATCAAGATTATTGTTGTTACGCTTGGTGGCATCGCCGCTTTCATTACCGGAGTAACCAAGCTGTCTTCCGATAAGTATTGGAAAGACAAAGCGATTGTTAATAGTGCAGAGGAAGGAGAGTAGCTATGGCATTTACTAATAGCCTTTTAGCCGACCAAAATCCGGCTTATAGGTCTCCTTTCTATACTCCCGGCAGAACGCTTAATGGCGTTACTTACGATACCATCGACGGTATTACACTTCACATGACTGAGGGCCACATCAACATCCCGAATCTTGCGGCATGGTTTCAGAAGCCCAGTGTTAGGGCAAGTTCGAACTACGGTGTTGACGACTACGGCAACAGAGGAATGTTCGTTGAAGAGAAAGACAGAGCTTGGACTTCCTCGAGCAGTGCAAATGACGTAAGAGCAATCACCGTTGAGATTTCGTCTGACAAGACGGCTCCGTATAGGATTACTGATGCTGCTATTGAGAGTACCATCGAGCTCTGTATCGATATTTGTCAGCGTAATGGCATCAAGAAGATGTACTGGATTCCTGACAAGGAGTGGGCTCTCAACAAACAGAAGAACCACGCTCCCGGTGAAGCAGTATTCACAGTACACCGCTGGTTCTACAACAAGCAGTGCCCTGGCGAGTATCTTTACACCAAGATGGCATATATCTGTGGTCGTGTTAACGCTGCACTCGGAGCTCTTACCGTTGGTGAAGAAGTTACCATGAAGGTGACAGACATTAAGGAAGATGGCGTATACGGCGTAATCAAGGGTGGAGCACAGCCTGTTCCGCCTACTCCTCCGACTCCGCCCGAACCTGCGAAGATTGTCGTAGGAAGCAAGGTTACAATCAATCCTGGTGCAAAGTCCGGCGGCATGAACAAGACGTATTATGGCAAGCCGATTTCTTCTCAGTATGCCAATGGTAAGTATGTTGCAACCGTTGTGGAGATTGCAATGCACAACTTTACAGGAAAACAGAATGTAGAGGAAGCAAAGCTTGATTACCCGGTTTGGACTTGGGTGGCAACATCTTCGTTGAAATTGGTTTAGCTCCCAACAATTCAAAATGGAGTTAATTACATGATTAAGGTGAAGCAGAAAGGTAACTTTGACAAGCTTACCAGATACTTTAAGCAAGTTGAGTCAGGTATTAACCCAAGAGATCTTGACAGATTCGGTGACATGGGCGTAGACGCTTTGTCGGCAGCTACGCCTGTGGATACCGGAAACACCTCGAAGAGCTGGTATTACGAAATTACTCAGCGTCGGGGTCGAATTACCATATCATTCAAGAATTCCAATGTTGTTAACGGGGTTCCAATTGCGATCATATTACAGTATGGTCATGGAACCCGTGGCGGCGGATACGTTCAGGGAAGAGATTACATCAATCCTGCTATTCAGCCAGTTTTTGACAAAATTGCAGATTCTGCGTGGAAGGAGGTTACTAATCCATGAGCAAAGTGATTGACGAAAAAGTCGTTCAAATGGAGTTTGACAATCAACAGTTTGAGAGCGGCGTCAAAACTAGCTTGAATTCAATCGAAAAGCTTAAGAAGGGCTTAACGTTTGAAGATGCTACTGATGGATTCAACAACCTCAACAAAGAGTTCTCTAAGGGGTTTAACATGGACCCCCTTATGGGGGCTTTTGACGCAGTGACCGGAAAGATTGACTACTGGAAGGTCGTTGCAATATCGGCAGTTCAGCATGTAACCCATCAGCTTATCAACATGGCTGAGCAGATGGCCAAGTCGTTGACTATTGCTCCTATCAAGGAAGGCTTTAGTGAGTACGAGCTCAAAATGGGTTCTGTGCAAACCATTATGGCGGGTAGCGGCGAAGAGCTGGAAGTCGTAATGGAGAAGTTGAACGAGTTAAACGCATACGCGGATAGAACTATTTACTCGTTCTCTGACATGACTTCCAACATCGGTAAGTTTACCAACGCCGGTGTTAAGTTGGACACCGCTGTGGCGGCAATCCAGGGTGTAGCTAACGTGGCTGCTGTATCTGGAGCCAATTCGGCAGAAGCATCCAGAGCAATGTACAACTTCGCTCAGGCTTTGTCATCCGGTTATGTAAAACTTATCGACTGGAAGTCAATCGAAAACGCTAACATGGCGACTGTTGAGTTTAAAGAGCAGTTGCTTGAAACAGCAGTAGCCCTTGGTACGGTTAAGAAGAAGGGTGACATGTATGTCTCCACGACAAAAGATGCCAATGGTAAAATTTCGGCGGCATTCAATGCGACGAAGATGTTTAATGACTCTTTGTCAGCACAGTGGATGACTACAGAAGTATTAACCGCTACCTTGGCCAAGTACTCAGACGAAACAACTGAGATAGGTAAGAAAGCCTTTGCTGCGGCACAGGACGTAAAGACCTTCTCACAGTTGATGGATACCCTAAAGGAAGCGGTTGGTTCTGGTTGGGCAGAGACTTGGGAAAACGTGTTTGGTAACTTCGAAGAAGCAAAAGCTTTGTGGACATCGGTAAGTAACGCTGTTGGCGGAATAATCGATAGACAGGCTAAAGCTCGTAACGAATTACTTAGCACTTGGAAAGTAATGAAAGTTGGCGGCAGAAGCGATCTTATAGAAGGTTTTGCGAATCTTTTCTCCGCTATAACCGAACTTGTTAAACCGGTTAAACAGGCTCTACGAGACATATTCCCGCCAATGACAGCTGAGAAATTAGCAGCAATTGTCAAGGGGTTTAAGGATTTTACCGAAGCACTTAAAACCGGAAAACTCTTCGGGGAAGAAATGAACAAGATCGCAGAGAAGATTCGAAGAACGTTCAGAGGATTGTTTGCGATCGTCGATATTTTAAAGCAGGCTTTTGTAGCGGTGTTTGACACGATCAAACCGTTATTTGGTCTGTTTGGTGACGGCTCCAATATGCTGTTGGATTTTACAGCAAAGATTGGCGATAACATTTACGCTTTCGACCAGTGGCTTAAGGAGAATGACATATTTAGAAAAGCTCTCGACAAAGTCGTTGATGGCATCAAAGTCGTTATTTTAGTCATTGAAGGACTAATCGTGAAGTTGAAGCCGGTATGGGAGTTTATTAAAGAAGTTGTTAAGTATATTCAGACCATACCCGAAAAGGTCAAAGCTGTCCATGACAGGCTTAAAGACACCAAACTCGGTCAGCTTTTTGAAGGGTTCAAGGATAAGATTGTCGGATTTTTTACTTCTTTGAAGGACGCGATGGAAGGTATCAAGGGCGTAGACACCAGTGGTGTAACGTCGTTTGCAGACAAAGTTCGTGCAAAACTTGAGCCTTTAGGAGTTGTTCTTGAGAAGATTAAGGACATATTTAGCGGTTTCTGGGAAGTTCTGAAAGTCATCGGCAAGTTTATTGGCAAGGTCGCGATGATTGTTATCAATGCTCTTGGAGACATTGGAAAGAAGCTTGGCGAGTCTGTTAAGAATGCTGACTTTGACACCATATTGGACCTCTTACAGGGCGGTACTTTGGTGGCAGTCGGTCTTAGCATCAAGAAGTTCTTTGACAATCTTAAAGGCGTTGGCGATGGAGCTAGTGGCATTCTCGATAACATTAAGGGTATTCTTGATGGAGCCAGAGGATGCTTTGAGGCTTGGCAGCAGAACATTCAGGCCAAGACATTGCTGACAATCGCAGGCGCGGTCGCTATATTAACAGCATCTCTTATCGCATTAAGTCTTGTAGATGGCGAGAAGCTTGGAAAAGGTCTTGCTGCTATGACAGCAGCTTTCGGCGAACTAATTGCTTCGATGAAGTTACTCCAGTCGTCTGCAGGAAGCTCAAAAGGCCTTACCAAGGTAACGACGTCTATGATTCTGATGTCGACGGCGATTCTTATTCTGTCTGCTGCAATGGCTAAAGTTGCAGAGCTTGACGGAGATAAGATTTCGACCGGTATTGCTGGCATCACGGCGCTTATCGGTGAGCTCACAGCATCGGCAATCCTTATGTCGAAGTTCTCGAAACAGATGACTAAGGGCACAACCGGTCTGATTGCTATGGCTATCGCTGTTAGGTTGTTAGTAAAGCCGATTAAAGAGCTTGGTGAGTTAGACAAGAATACCTTGCTAAAGGGCGCCGCAACGTTGGGCGCTGTAATGGCGGAGATGGCTATATTTACGAGACTTGCCGGGAAGCTTAAAGTTTCCACCGGTGTTGGTCTTATCGCTGTAGCGGCGGCAGTTCTTCTGTTGGGTAAGTCGGTACAGAAATTTGGAGACATGGATACGGTTGTTGTATTCCGGGGTCTCGAAGCAATGGGTATATTACTCGTTGAGCTTGCAGCATTCACAAAGTTGACCGGTGGTGCGAAGAAGATGGTTTCCATATCTACCGGTATGGTAATTCTTGGCGCTGCAATGCTCATATTTGTAAAAGCAGTTAAGGGATTCGGAGAGCTTAACGTCGAGACAATAGTAAAGGGACTCGCAGCCATGGCTAGGGTTCTCACCGAGATTACTATTGCGATGAAGCTTATGCCGAAATCTACCATATTAATAGCTACAGGACTCGTGGAAGTAGGCGCGGCATTACTTATAATTGGTAAAGCGCTTAAGGGCATGGGTTCGATGAGCTGGGAAGAGATTGGTAAAGGTCTTCTCGTTATGGCAGCAGCCCTTACTGAATTGACAATCGCTCTTAAGCTCATGAAGGGAACGCTTGGCGCGGCATCAGCTTTGTTAGTGGCATCGGTAGCCATCACTGCGCTGACATTAGCACTCAAGATTCTCGGCGGAATGAAGTGGGAGAGCATAATCAAGTCGTTAACTATGCTCGCTGGCATCTTTACAATTTTAGGCGTGGCGGGTCTTGTCCTTGGCGGTATGACACCTGCTATATTAGGTTTGTCAGCCGCTGTTTTAATTCTTGGCGCTGGTTTACTTGCTATTGGTGTTGGCGTTGCAACATTCTCAGCTGGTATATTAGCGTTGGTTGCTTCCGGGTCAGCTTGCACGCTCATGATCGAGACGTTAATCGGAGCAGTTATTGCAGCAATTCCTAAGATGGCAGCATCTATAGGTAGAGGACTTGTTGAAATCATTAAAGTACTTAGCTCAGCAGTTAAGGAAATTGGTGTTCTCATAAGGAATCTGCTTGTCGAAGTAGCACAAATCTTAGTGGACGCTGCGCCTGACCTTATCGGTGCTATATTCTTCATCGTAGGCGAGTTGTTGACTCAGCTTGATGAGTGTCTACCCGACTTTATCGAGAAAGGATACAGCATCGTTCTGTCTATATTAAAGGGTATACGCGACCATATTGGCGAGATTACCGACGTTGTAGTCGATATTGTCGTTGAGATGGCTGATGCTCTTGGACGGAACGCAGGTAAGTTAATTGACTCTGGTATTGATCTTGTGTTTGACTTGATCGAAGGATTAGGTCAGGGTATCGAAGACAACGCAGAAAGACTTAGAGATGCAATGTTCTCGTTCTGTGAACACCTTTTCAACGCTTTTTGTAAATTCTGGGGTATCCATTCGCCTTCGACGGTAATGGCCGATCAGGGTGGAAACATTGTTCTTGGATTTATTGAGGGACTTTGGGATAATCTGAAAGATGCAATTAAAGCTGTTGTTGACTTCTTTGCTGATATATTTAAGTCTGTCGTGAAAGCGGTAAAGAAAGCTTTTGATGCCGGTAAAGAGTTCGTTCTCTGGGTTTGCAAGGGTATTTCTGACAAGATAAGCGACGCTAAGAAGAAAGCCAAGGAAGTAGTCGACAAGATTAAGGAAGCAATAACCGACAAATTCTACGAACTTAAGAAAAAGGGTGGCGAAGTCATAGACAAAATCGGTGAAGGAATCGTCGGAGCATGGACCAGTCTCAAGTCTGGCGTTAAAACGACATGTCGTAAAGCCATTGATGCAATCAAAGACCTGTGGGAAGAGATCAAACAAGCAGGTCGTGATTTCATTCAGGGATTCATTGATGGTATTAAAGGCATGGGTGAAAAGGTTTGGGAAGGAGCCAAATGGCTTGGCGGCAAGGCCATAAATGGTATCAAGAAGGCTTTGAAGATGAAGTCTCCTTCCAAAGAAGCAAAGTATATTGGCGAATTCTTTGACTTAGGTCTTATCCAAGGTTTCGAGAGTTACGCCGATAAAGTGTACGATTCTTCTTCGGATGTGGGTAAGGAAGCCATTGATGGAATGTCCAACGCCATATCTAAGGTTTCTAAAATCCTTGAGAATGACGTAGACGCTACACCGACAATTCGTCCGGTCGTAGATTTGACAGATGTCAACAGAAGTGTTGAAGAAATGGATGGAATGTTCGCTTCTCAGCGGGCAATTAATCTGTCTGCCAATGCTGGCTATGACATCGACCGCAGAAACGAGAGTTATGCAGAACGTTATAACGACTTCTCCAGGCTCGAGAATCTGCTTAAAGAAGCAATGAACAAACCGAACAATACGATAACCAACACCTTCAACATCGAAGGCGACGGTGACCCTCGGACCATAGCGGAAGAGGTATCTCGTATTCTTCAAAGACAAGTTGAAAGGAGAGAAGCATCATGGGCGTGATAACATTCAATGGTCATACTTCTGCAGAAGTCGGGTTGGAAGTAGAGACTTTTCCGGACTTTGACATGGCGCAGAAAGAATACGATGTTATTCACGTACCTGGCAGGAACGGCGATATTATTATAGACAAGAAGACGTTCAAGAACGTAGCAAGGAAGTACAAAGTTAATGTGGCTGCGGGAGCATCTGGTCTGGACAAGACCATTAGTGCGGTGGTTTCGTGGTTATATTCTGCTTCTGGCTATGCTCGACTCGAAGACACATACGAGCCTGACTATTACAGAATGGCGATGTGTGACAATTTGGGGACGTTTCAGAATCTATTCCATAAAGCCGGTACTGCCACGCTCTCTTTCGACTGCAAACCACAGCGATATTTGAAATCCGGAGAAGCGGCTGTCTCATTCGCAGCATCCGGAACGATTACTAATCCTACTGTGTTCGAGTCGTCACCTTTGATTAAGGTATATTTGACGAACAGACAGAGTGCCAGCGGCGAAATAGTAATCGGTAACCACACATTCACAATTCAGGCAAGCGAAGACACATCAGTAGATGAGTATGTCATCGACGTGGATTGTGAATTACAAGAAGCTATGCACGGACTCCACAACGAGAATTCAAGAGTTATATTTGGTAATGGGAAAGCTCCTCGTATTGCTCCTGGATCGAATGTTGTGGAGTTCTCAACAAGTACTATCTCAAAGATAGAGATTATTCCGAGGTGGTGGACTATATGATTACGTTATTTGATTCGACGGCGACCAATTTTACCACAAATGGTATTGGTCCATTGCCTGACGCTATTTCTTGCAACGTTGTAGAAGAGCGTAATGGCATGTTCGAGTTGGAGATGGTATATCCTATCTCTGGCAAACGTTACGCCGACATCGATTTCCGTACAATCATTTTAGCCAAGCCCAATCCTTTTGCAGATCCACAGCCATTTCGTGTATATTCCATCTCAAAGCCGATAGACGGGCGTGTCACGATTAATGCTGAACACATTAGTTATGACATGTCCGGTATGTCGGTGTCTCCATTTTCTGCAGGCAGTGTCTTAACCGCTTTTCAGAACATGAAGAACGCTTCTGTTGGCCCTTGTCCGTTCATATTTTGGACTGACAAGGAGTCTACCGGAAGTATGGAGCTCATTGTACCGTGTACGATGCGTTCTATTCTTGGTGGTATCGAAGGCTCTATTCTTGACACTTATGGTGGCGAGTATGAGTTTGACAAGTATACGGTCAAGCTTCATAACCATCGTGGTGCCGATAGAGGAGTTAAGATTCGTTATGGCAAGAACTTAACCGATTTGCAGCAGGACGAAAATTGTTCTAATGTCTACACAGCGGTACATCCATATTTTTACTCGGAAGACTATGGTTTAGTCGAGTTACCCGAAAAGATTGTCGGTGTCAACTACGAGGATTTGGACTCTATTCAGGATAGTGAAGATGGAGACCTTTTAGACAGCGCTGACGAGAAGATCTATTCGACGTATGCGAATGAAGCGGCTTATGGGCGTATTCTTACGCTTGACATGTCTGACCAGTTCGATACCGAAGACGGTCCGCCGTCGTATGATGAACTCAGAAACGCTACCATAAGCTATATTTTAGCAAACAATGTTGGTGTACCTGAAGTTTCTTTGACCGTGTCTTTTGCGCAGCTTGCTTTGTCGAGTGAGTACGGCGACTTAGCTATATTTGAGGAAGTTCACTTGTGCGATACGCTCAAGATTGAATTCCCTGAATTAGGAGTTGACGCCACAGCTCAGTGCATTAAGACCACCTTTGACGCAATTGCCGAACAGTATATTTCACTTGAACTCGGTTCTCCGAGAAGCGATTTGGTATCGGCTATCACCGTTCAGTCCAAGCAGATTGAAGAGAAGGTCACGATGACCGCTTTGGAGCAGGCTATTATCGCAGCTACGAATCTCATTACTGGTCAGTCTGGTGGTTATGTAGTGCTTAATCCACCTAATAACCCGAGAGAGATTCTCATCATGGACGAACCCGATATTGGTTCTGCTACGAAGGTTTGGCGTTGGAATAGCGGTGGTCTGGGTTATTCGGACAACGGATACGAAGGGCCTTTCCGGTTGGCTATGACAATGGAAGGCACAATCAATGCCGATTTCATAACAGCCGGCATAATTGACGGGGCGTTAATCAAAGCGGGAAGTATCGAAACACAGGCCATATCTCAGACATATCGTAACGAGGTTACAAGTGAGATCTCAGAGGCTTCTTTGGTCACAGAGCAGGCATTTGTAGCAGCCGATGCATATTTGATGAGTGTCATTCAGCAGATGAACAGTCTCGTCGAGAACGATATTGGCATTATTACAAACAATATTTCCTCACTTCAGCAGACAGTTGAAGCTTTGAGTTTGGCGTTTACGACCGAATCGGCGGGTGGTATCAACAAGATTCTTAACTCGAGTGGTCTGAACGGCGTGTCTGACGATTGGACATACACCGGCTCTGTTACGGCATCACAAGATGCGGTTGCAGAAAGCGAAACCACTTCGGGTTCGATGTTTATTCTGTCAAGTAACGCTACGCTTACTCAGGAGATAAACGTTAAGAGAAACAAAGTTTATACGTTTTCGTTTGAAGCGTTAAACGTCGTTAATGGAAAGAGAGCATATGTAAGAATCCTCGATGGTTCTGGCAACGTGCTTCATAGCATATTTGATAAGACGGACTCGGATAGCGCTTTTGTTGAATACACGAAGACGTTTACCACGCCGGGCGATGGCATATTTATCGATGCTTTTGCCGCAGACACTCTATATTTGGCAGATCTCATGCTTGTAGAGGGACCCACTAAGAGTGGATGGACCCCCGCTCCGAATGAGATTTACACAGCAAATGTAAAGATTGACCGTCGGGGTATTAATATTACGAACAGTAATAGCTCTACCCAGACAATCATCGATAATACTCAGTTTGCCGTTAAGCATAGAGGCGATACGGTCCTGACAGTAAACAAAGATTTAACGACACTTCAAAAGACAAACGTTCTTGATGAACTTACTATCGGAAGAGGTAAATTCATACCTGTTACAAACGGGCTTAACTTCGTATTACTCGACTAAGGAGATGACATATGGCTAGCATCACTATAGATACCGCGAAATCAAACGGTAAATATTTAAGGCTTATAGTTACTGAGTCATCCTACAGTGCTCGAAATAATACATCAGTTGTTACATGGACACTACAGTCCCGTTCCGATTATTACGAACAGGAAGTAAACCATAGCGTATCGCCAGTTATAGTAACGATTAACGGAACAGAGGTATATCACAAATCTTCTACACCGGCTAGTTCCAATGCGTTTCCGGCTAAAAACGGTTCGGTTAGTGGGACTGTAACTATTACGCATAATGCCAATGGTAAAAAGACCATAACATGTAAACTGGAAGGCGAAGTAGACGCTTGGGTTCCGACAGGTCGAACAAAAGACTTGACGTTAACCAACATCGACAGAACAGCTCCTACTGTTTCGATGGCAATAAACAGCATCACAGACACAAAGATTTCATTTACAATGACCGTTTCGGCATCTTGTGATTTGTGGCAGTATTCGTTAAACGACGGCACTTGGACAACGTTCTATTCGACGAACACATCTACCGCTCAGTCATACACAATAACTGGTCTATCTCCTAACACAAGCTATACACTTAAAGTTAGGGCTCGTAAGTATTCTAACTATGTGTACGGTTCTACGAGTAATGCGTCATTTTCCACTTATGGTGGTTCGCTTATTAACTCTGTAAACACAGTAACAGCAGATGCTTCGACAGTGTCGATTGCATATTCTGCTACCGTTTACAATAGTGATGTTACGCATACTTTGGAACTTAAGAATGGGTCTACCACGATTCTTACATTTTCGAATATCAGTGTAGTAAGCGGTAGTAACACCATAACTCTGTCCTCTGCACAGAGAACGACATTACTCAATGCTATGTCGACTATTAAGTCGTTCACTGGCACGTTCGTTCTTAGAACTTATGTTGGTTCGACAGAGATTGGAAGCGGTACAAGTCGGACCGCGACTGTTCAGACGACGGCTACCAACTCTACTCCGACCTTCTCAGGTTTTACGTACGTAGACGGCAATTCGACTACCGTAGCCGTTACTGGTAACAATCAGATTTTAATTCAAAATAAGTCAAGCCTGATGGTTACTTGTTCGGCAGCCACGGCAAAGAACGGAGCATCTATATCCAGTTACTCTGTTTCGGCGGGTAGCGTGTCTAAGTCGAGTACTTCCACATCGATTAACGTCGGTTTGATTCCTAACACGGGTACAGTTCCGGTTACAGTAACTGCGATTGACTCGAGAGGATATTCTAAGTCAGTAACAGTCAACGTTACGGTGCTGGCTTATAATGATATTGCCTTTACTCAATATTCCGGAAGACGAGAGAACGAGATTGAAAACACCATTCAGGTTGCTATACAGGGTTCTCTTACAGCGCTTACAGTTAGTGGCGTCAACAAGAACGCTCTAATGACTCTTCGTTATAGGTTTAAGGAAACCGGTTCAAGTAGTTGGAGTTCGTGGTATAACGTTACGAGCGCAGCTTCTGTTACAAGCTCTGGCTTTACCTATAACAACAACTATCTGGTTTCTCTTGATTCGGAGAAGTCTTGGCATATCGAGTTCAACGCATCGGACAAGCTTACAAGTGATACTATCCGGTTGACCATTCCTCAGGGCATTCCGCTTATATCGTATAGACAGAAGAAAGTCGGGATTAATACAAAAGAACCAAGAGCTCCGTTGGAACTCGATGGAGACATTATAATTAGAGACGACTCTATTGCTCGTGATTATATTGTAAACAAGTCTTGGGTTAACGAGGGTGGTAATGTAGGACATTGGATGAAGGCTATGATCGGAAGACAAGCTTCTGTGGACTTTGATCATATTTACTTTGACGAAAAAGTTCATTGTCGATTGGATATCGTTTCCTCGGATCTTGGATCTAATAATCCCTTTGACGGCGATGGTTATCTTTTAACATTTATGTGGGATAATATCGGTAAATGGGATACGCAGCTATTCATTCCCAACGGTGGTGGTCATCCAGCATACAGAAAAAGGGGTGACAGTTCTTGGGCGAGAAACGCAATCAAGTTTGTTACAACAGAGGTTGAGAAAGCAACATACGCGAACACATCGGTTAAGAAAGGAGCATTGATTGCAAGGAGACAGGGAAATATGGTGTCAATAAATTCTGCAGATGATGCGGTTGGCGTTACGGCAAACACCTGGGTTCCTTATGTTCAGTTGGGTACTAGATACAGACCGAATGAGACAATATATGTCCCCGCAGCCAATGTTGGAACGGTATATTCAAGATGGATAAGAATTGCGAATGATGGATGGGTATATTTATTCTCATCGACGGCGGTTAGTTCTGCGTCTAACTTCGGATTTTCAGTATCATACATCGTAGATTAGAAAGGAGAAAACGAAAATGTTTTATTTAGCAGTTATTCAGAAAGCAACTACTGGGAACTCTCAGGCTTTGTGGCCGAAAGAAACCCTTGATGAGGCGTTGTCTTCGTTCCATAGCGAGCTTGCATATCGTGGCGAGGAAAGACTCTTCACGTCTTGTGCAATTCTCAACGAGAGCGGTAACTTGGCAAGACCATCCGAATGCTGGTCACGGCCTGTGCCTGAGACGCCGTCTGGAATCCCGGAAGAATAGTATATTTATAGGAGGCCTATATGGGCAGAATTACATCTTATCCCGAGACTACCGAGCTCGGTGCTAGCGACATATTTTTAGTGGATGGTTCGAACGGAACTAGGAAGGTGTCTGCTCCAAATGCGGCCTCCGAGTTCGCAAAACTTGACGAGGACTCATATCGTCTCACATCGAGATTAAATGGAGCGGGTTTTGATGCGACTAAAATTCCGAACGGAGCAAATCTCAATACGTTAGATTATATTCGTCAGGGAAGATACTATTGTGATAACAACGAGTTAGTGTCAAGCTATCAGAATTGTCCTGTTCTTGTTCCGTTCATGATGGAGGTTATGAGCCTTGTATCTCCGAATGTGGACGATGAATCTACCGGTGTTTGGGTGTATCGACTTCGTAAGATTACGACAGTTACTGGACATATTAAGTACCAATATGTTTACTCTCAGGACACTGCGGGTATTTTTACATACGATGACTGGTTCGAGGTCGTTACGTCTGCAAGTGATTACTTGATACAACCTGAAATGATCGTCATGGATCATATAACCACAATCGGCGGTGACTTCACAAGCATCGGAAACTGGATTAGTGCCAATTTTGTCCCGGATCGAGTAATTAATGTTAAAGTTACTCCAACAAGTTCTGGATATTTTGGAACGGCCAGCTTTGAAATCAGAGCACAGTTGACCACATCTGGGCATTACGGATGGGCTACTCTACAAAGCGATAACCCAAATGTAATCGTGTTCGGACGGTTGTCTAATGATGTATGGTCTTGGTTTACAACTCAGTTGGTGGATGTGTCAAGTGGCAGTAAAAACGATCTCGTATATTCAAACAGCTATACCCAAAGCGCCAATGCTTGGATTGACACTATTCAACACACGATACCGGTATCTGGGTTATATTCTATTCATACGGCATTCTCGGCCGCTTCTCCAAATCGTCCGCTTGGAATTGCTTTATGTAGCATAGATGCGAACGACAAGTTAACTATTTATGGAGTAAACGAGAGAACGAACAATACCGAAGGTTCGCTTGGCTTGTCCAAAGAGTTGTTAACTTTGTCGCTCTCCAACATGATATATTTGGAAGCGGGAACCACTATCCAAATTCGTACGAAGGCTGTATCGGCTACCGCCGGAACTGTTAGAATTAGAATTAACCATATTGGATAGGGGGCAAAGTAAATGGAAGAATGGTTTCAGATGTTGGTGATGATTGTGACTTCAGTACTAGCCTCTTCAGGTCTATGGACGTATATTACACGAAGAGCAGACCGTAAAGACGTTAAGACTGAAATGCTAATAGGATTGGCACACGACCGTATTCTATATTTAGGCATGGTCTACATTGAGCGTGGCTATATTACTCAGGACGAGTATGAAAACCTACATGATTATTTGTACGCACCTTATGAAAAACTGGGCGGTAATGGCTCAGCAAAGCGGGTAATGGAAGAAGTGAATCGCCTTCCTATAAGAAAGTACAAAGATTCAATGGAAGTCAAGGAGAAGTAGTTTATTCCTTGATTATTCCTACATGTGTGTACAGAAAACCCTTATTCTAAGCGTATTTTAGGTTTCTGTTATGGAAAACAACTCTCACCGACGAGTGGCCGTCAAAGCTAGTAGAATAAGGATTTTTGAAAGCGGTTAGAAGTAGTTAATAGTGAGTAAATGTATGTAACTCGTACATTATTCCTATACTACTTCTACGCCGCGACTCCTACACACTACTTTATTTTTTGCATTTCTGCTTGAAACCAAGACAAATCTCTCTGTGTATAGACCTGCTCAGTAATGTCTGTGATGTGATGACCTACAAAATACTTGATTGTGTACTCATCTACACCATATTTTTTGGCAAGCGTAACAAAGTGCTTACGTCCGTCATGTGGTCTATGCTTCGGATCCAGTCCCAGTACAGTAACTATATTTCCAAACAGCTTGGCATACTGAGAATACTTAAGCGGTTTATCTGTCTTAGAGAACAAATACCGGCTACCGGCTTTAACCGATGAGTCATATTCTCTCAAGACTAAGTCTCGTACCTTCGGATGGATTGGCACAACTCTATCTTTACCGGCATCGGTCTTCATTCCGCCTTTGAAAGTCCAATTCTCAAGGTCTATATTCTCTATCTCAAGAAAACTCAACTCCTGCGGTCTCCAACCGGAATAGCATTGAATTAGCACCGCATCGACAAAGTCTACAGAGTCAGCATGACTCCAAAGTTTCTCCATTTCTTCATCTGAGAAGACCATATGCGAATTCTTAACTGTCATAGCGTCTTTAACTATGTCTTTTGAGATGTTGAACTGGCGAGACACATTACGGTCCACCAATTCATATTCTACTGCGTAATCTAACATAGCATTAAACGTAGACTTAATCCTGGTTTGTACGAATGGTTTACCGTCCATATTTGCAATTAGGTCTTTAATGTGGTGACCCCTCAAGTCTTTAACTCTCATCTTATGAACGCTCGGACACATATTCCAAGTCTGTGTAATGAATAGTGCAGTCTGTCTGGTAACGTTCTCAAAGTGCTTTTCAGACCATTTTTCGTATAGCTCTTGCAAGGTGATACCTGGAGCCAAGTCATACGGATTACGGTTATATTCTACGAGGGCTGCGTACGCATCATTGTAGGTAGCGAAGTAAGACTCCGGTTTAAGCGGTTTGCAGATTGGCCTGCCGACTATATTCTTGCCAACAGTCACCATAGCTCTGAATGGCTTTCTTAGGTTACGGTTTTTAATCTCACTGATCTGACCAAAGCCGTTTGGCAGACGTCTTCGTTTTGTAGATACGCGTTTGTGAGGCATATTCTTCTTCATTGGGTAACCGCAATGAGGACAAGCAGATGCTCTGTCACTTACTTGCAGTCCGCATTCAGGACAAAGTGTTAGCATAGACATATTCTCCTTTCATGAGTGTATCATAGCAGAGTGTAGGAATAGATGTCAACTCCTACAAGCTATTTTCTTTTTCGTCGAAGGAGCCCCACTTTACTATAAATCCTGGCAAAATTGCAGTCTTATATTTCGGCCGTAAGTATCCTAGAATAGCTGTTGAAAGGAGGTACTAGCAATGGAATTTAGTTCAGGATCAGTACCAATCGCAGTAGCAGCACGAGTTTATGGTAAGGACGCTTCGTGGGTTAGAGCCGGAATCATATCCGGTTGGTTACCAATAGGTCGTGCTACACGCAACGGCAAGCTCGTAACAAGCATGAAGGAGGTTAGCAGCTTATACGGAAGGATTAACTTCTACATCTCACCAAAGCTGTTATACGAGGACACAGGTTATATTTGGAAAGGAGAAAAGAGATGACCACAACCATCCGACCGGAATTGTCAGAACGCAATAAGTATTGGATTGAAAAGCATCGGTATTACGAGCTTAAGCACTTCTGTCTACAGTATCCTATGTGGAAAAAGGCGTTGAGTTATATTTTGGCCATACGTTCAAGGTCTATTAATCTGCCGGCTCAGAAATCTCAGACAAGTTTAACCGAGCAACACGCTATCGAGAGGCTATATTTTACCAATAGGATTGAGATGGTAGAAAGGATGGCAGCAGCTACAGACAAAGAGCTTGGGAGCTATATTTTGCAGGCAGTTACAGAGGGTTGTTCGTACGATGTCCTTAAGCTAAGATACAATATTCCATGTTGCAAAGATAGTTACTACGAATTGTACAGGAGGTTTTTCTGGTTACTTGACAAGGAGAGACAGTAGTGCGCGATTTTTACACCTCGTATTATGAGAAGAGGGCTTAAATGAAAATTTAAGGAGGTAATTATTATGAAGCAGATTACGAGTGAAAATCTTAAAGCGATGAGCGGAAAGGAACTCGCCGAATTCATAAATGAAGTAAATAACGAAATGGATAAATGCCAGGAATTAAGTAAAGGATCTGGATTATTTGGTGATCCCGTTTCGAAGAAGAGATGGGATGAAGAATACGAGGTTTGTGTAGACTTACTTGGCATGGCAACAGAAGAGTATATTTACAGATTTAACAATGGCGGAGACCTTGACGGCTATAATGAAACTTTGATTAAAATTGACGGTTGAGCAAATAATGATTAGAAGAGAGAATTTAAGCAAGCTCTCTTCCTTTTTGTTTTCCAGTACGCAGGTGACCGAAACAAATGTTAAATTCGTATTTGAAAAAATTCCCAGGTGGGAAATTTAGTAAAACAGTTTAGAAAGGAGGAAGACACATGGTAAATTTCTTTGTCGGTTTAATCATTGGCTTAATTATTGGAACTGTCTTCGGTTTCATATTTGGAGCTACAAGAAACCAGCCCACAAGTGGGACTTTGAGGATTGACAATTCTGATCCGTCTGAGAGTCCATATTTGTTTGTTGAGCTTAGCTGCGACCCATTGGCTCTAAAAGAGCTGCCATATGTGACGTTCGAAGTCAACGCAGAAAACTACGTTCCGCGAGATTAACAACGACTATTATGGGAAAGACCCAATAATTTTTACATTTGAAAGGAGAATTAAAATGATCGAAAATCAGGAAAAGTTGGATCAGGAGATCGCGAGACAACTCAAAATCTTGGAGGAACTTTCACCAAGTGATGGTGAGAAGTATGAATTGGCAGTTGATAGTCTGGCCAAATTGTACAAACTGAGGATTGAAGAAGATAAGAACGAACGAGAAGCGAGTCTCGCAGATTGTCAGGCGGCAGTCGACAATGAAGCGAAAGACAAAGAAGCGAAAGATCGTAAGTTTGATAGATGGCTTCACTTCGGTTTGGATGCGGCAGGTATCATTGTACCGATTGTATTCTACAACATTTGGATGAATAAGGGCTTCAGATTTGAGAAGGACGGAACCTTCACGAGCACAACATTCAAGAATTTGTTCCATTTATTTAAACCTACGAAGAAACAATGATTGAGTAAACCCGGAACGAGGACACTTTTAACAAGGTGTCTTCGTTTTTGCATTTTTTGTAAATTCTCTTTACTATTTGGCAAAAATGTGGTATTACAGAAGTAGGAACACAACCTAATAGAAAGGAGATTTACGATTATGTCTAAATTCTTTAATGAAAACCTGATTAAAGCATTGTTCACACGTAACTATATTTGCCCTCGATGTGGCGGTAAGATGGAATTTGAAGATGAATTCAGAGACACACTCATATGCACAGTATGCAATGAGGACGTGGCTTTAGAGAACTACGGCGCTGATCCGTACGAGAATCTATATCCTACATATGAGGAGCAATTTGGAGACGAGGGCGACGAAGAGGATGAGGATGAATGAGGTTCCATTATGAGAAGCCTGCAATCTATTCGACGATGTATGGAGAGAGTTATATTTGTGACCACCCGGTTTACAGCAGATGTACACTATTTAGGGTAGGTTCAAAGGGTCTGGCAGTAATACAGCAACGTTACGACCATATTTCAAAGCATACATGGTGGGGAGAGATTGACCCATGGCTCACAGATCGGCTATATTTGCATCCGCGGTTCTTGGAATACTTTAAAGAGCATGCAGACGCTGGTACGGACGGGTTATATTCTACAGTAACAATCAGACAAATCATGTGGGGGCTAAAGATGAAGCCGCTACCTAAGGAATCTTGGGAGACGGTCTTCGATCATAGTCATATTTAAGGGAGAGTCCATACGGGCTCTTCTTTTTTGCGCGACTCCTACATCTCCTATTATGGAAAAACCATCATAGAAAGGAGATAAAGGAGATGGATGAAATGAGAATTAGAACTGGGTTAATGAAGAGCCTAGTGGGCAAATTAATAGCTAAAAAGGTTAAGAAAGCAACAGGTTATAAAGTCAAGATTGACTTGCACGACCTGCAGGTAACAGTTATTGATGGAGTAGCACACTTGACACTCAACGTTGATGCAGAAATGAACAACGTCGAATTTAAGAAATTAATACATGGTTTAACCGAAGAGGAGGAGTCCTAACAAGGGCTCTTTCTTTTTGCCTTCGCGCCAAAAACACATTATTTAATGGAAGAAAGGAGGCAAAAGCCATGAGTGAAATGTTATACAAAGTAAACTTTATTTTTAGTAAGGAGTTGTCGTACTTCATTAAGACGATGGTCAGCAATGAATACGTACGGGTCAGAGACTATGCTTGTACTATACTCAACCAGCATTGGGAGGAATGGAATGCACAATTTGATGTTGAGACACATGAGATCTATAAGGATGAGGATCATTCGGAGGGTCAATGTGGTAAGGCATATTTGGGTTTCATTACCAAAAAGATGCGAGAAGTATTGAATCAGGTTAATAGCAAAAACCTGTCGAGTCTTGTTGAACTTGATGTCGATGAAGAGGCAAACGTTATTGGAAGATGTAAGTTTGATAGAGACATCACAGTTGCGGCATATTTGATTCCTATCATCGAGGAGAGGGCCTAACATGGGCTCTTTCTTTTTCTCCGCGAAAATTACACATTCTATAATGGAAGAACAGAGAAGGTGTAGAGGGCCATATAGGTCCTTGGTGGGTTCGAATCCTACATGTTCTTCTTTTATTTGCATTTTTAACACACCCTAAAACTTTTATTTTTGAAAGGAGAACAAAAGCATGGCAGAAGAAAAAGTATTGAACGAGGTTAAGAAACAATGTGAAACGGCGCTTGCAACGGAAGCGGCTAAAACGTTGGCTGTAATGTATTTCCAATACTTAGAGCAAATTAAGAGTATTACGCGTAACGATGGAGTTAATGCTGCGTTAATTGAAGAGCAGCATCTAATCGAGCAAGTCTTAGACAGAGGATTGGGAATGTCTCAGACAGAGATACATGATTTGCTCAATTCTTATGATATTTACAATAATCAATTACTTAAATAAAAGGAGAACTTTTATGAACACGAACACGGTTGAAGCAAAGTCCGGAAGATACCCTTGGGGAAAAGAAACTGTAGATAAGTCTAACATGGACTTCATCAAAGACTATTACGACTATGGGCTGTATGACGACTACGGTCATATTTTAGTTTTCAGACATGATGGGTCTTTTGTGTTTTCTGCAGACACGGTTGATGAGGCAGAACAAGACATAGACGCAGGCAGAGGCAGTCTATATTTGTGAGAGAAAAGGAGATGGAATAGAACAATGACAAACAATTATGCAATCCAGATTTTAAGAGAAATGATACCGAAATTTGCTCGTTGCAATACAGATGTAAAGAAGCTGACAGCAATCAATCTGGCAATCAAGGCGCTTGATGAGCAGAGTACGAACGAAGGCAACACCGCTACCGAAATGACAGCAGAGAGACAAGATGCGGTAACCGAAGTTGATAAGTTGGTGGCAGAACGAAAGCGGACTCTCGCTTATGAGATTTGCAAGAAGTCGAAAGAGCTTGGCAAACTTATTCATCAATGGACCATGTTATTTCCAGACGAAATCATGCCTTCTGATTACTACAGAAAAGAGATTGGTCAGTACGATATTTTGAACGAGATGGAGGTATAGGGATGAAAAACTTGTATAAAGTTATGAAAACCATATTATCTCCGGTTTCGGTTGAAAAGACGAGTTTGTGCACAACAAACAAATTAGAAACGGCACAGTTTTGGCTTCTTAATAGCCATGCTAAGGACGCAAAGATGTATGAAGGTCGTCCGTTTTACAGAACAAAATGGGCGTATATAGTTAAGCCCGACAAATACACCACGATTTGCGTGGAGATTGAGAGTGAGTAGGAATGACTGATATAGAAGTTATTAAGAAAGTATATTTGGACGAAGTCGACGAAGTCCTTCAGACTTTGGAGAAACTCTACAACGATTTCACAATGAGACCCGATGAATGCAAGGCTCTTGACTTTGCTATTAATTTTATAAAGGAGAGGACACATGGCACAAGCGTATAGATGCGACAGATGTAAAACATATTTCGTTAAAGATGAGGAATACCATCAGAAAGTCGGAGAATCGTTTACTTCCGGAACAATGTTGAAGTTATATCCATACAGTGATAAGACTTGCTTGAGGCGCGATTTCGATTTATGCCTGGATTGTCAAGACGAGCTTAAAACCTGGTTTTACGATATTGATGCGACTAGGGAGAGAGACCCTAATGCTTTCGTTATATCTGAGTTATTAAAGGAACTCCAAACAGCTCAGAACAATCTTATCCGAGTGCAGAAAGAATCGTCAAAAATGGCAGAACAGCTCGTGCAGGAAGGAGAAGAGAATGACGTCGAATAATGACCAATGGTTACAAGGTGGCGATTGTCGTATATGTCGTCGCCAAAAATATTGTTCCAAGCCTTGCAAGATGAGCAAGATGCGTAGGGAAAGAATTACGCAAGCGCTAATCACAGAAGCAATCGCAAAGCGGTTAGTTGGAAAGGAGAAAAGCGATGCCGATAAGTTGTAAATGTATCCTTGATCATCTGAAGTATAATGGAGCAATAACCGAGAAAGAATACGATAAGCTTCTGCGAAATCTTAAAGGAACTGATTGGCATCGTTACCCTGATGAAAAGCCGAAAGAAACTAAAGAGTACAATGTTACAATCAAAAACCCTAAGCACACGACAACAGCTGCTTACTTCATAGAAGACGATACGTGGTATGGCGGCGGCGATTTTTATATACCGAGAGAATGTATAGTCGCTTGGGCCGAGTTGCCGAAGTCGTTTGATGAAAATGACGAAGAAGACCCAGACTTAGTAGCAAGACAGATTTTAGCCAAATTGTCTGGTCTTTCTGTAAATGATGCAGCTAGCAAGCATGCGCAGAAGATTATATTTGGTAATAAGCCTGCCGAAAAGTGTTGGCCTCTTACTGGGGATTATTTTGAGAATGACGTCCTTGCGACGGAAGCAGTGCATGACAACAAAAATGACGTAATCGTTGTGCAGATTGACTGTCTAATGCCAATGCAAAATATGATGGCCTTTAGAAAAGATTTGCTTGATCAAAAGAAGGAGGGTGTAGTTGTCATTCCGCCTTGGGCACACGTGGCGTACGTCGGTGATGAATGCACGATAGAAGTTAAAGAGATGAAGGAGGAGATCAATGACAACTAAAGAGGCTGAGAGAATTGAAAAGCTTTGGAAAGAGCAAAAGAGCGTGCAACTTAAAAGAAGAATGGACGAACTTGGGTCTTTTGAGACAGAAAGAATGCTTAAGGCTTGGGAACTTGCAAAGACTTTTGCCTCAGACGTCGGACAGAAAAAGCCTTATATTTATTGGGAAGACGTTGAAAAGATTCTTAAGAAATTACCGCGCTATTATGACGATATCGATGAGAATACGGTAACATATATTCTTCAACGTCTTGAGCAGAAAGTTTGGATGCCATAAGGAGAAGAAAATGACAAAATTTAAGAAAGCATTGCCGGTTATATTATCGGCGGTTGGGTCGCTCGGGGTGGTTGCTACGGCTATATCCGCAGTAAAGCAGACACCTAAAGCTATGAGATTAATTAACCAATACGCTTCAGATAACGACAAAAAGGTTGAAGATTTGACGTTTAAAGAAGGTGCTAAAGTTATATGGAAGAGTTATATTCCGACTGTAGTACTTGGAGCCGGCACGATTGCCTGTATTATCGGTTCTTCTGTGCTTAGCAGAAAGCAGCAGGCGGCTCTCATCGGCGCATATTCTGTTTTAAGAAAGAACGGAGAGGACTATGTCCGCAAAGTTAAAGAGCATTACGGAGAAGAGGCCCATAAGCAGATTCTTGCTGAGTTGGCAGCGGAGCAGGTTGACCCCGAACATGTAATCTATGCTCCGTCATATTTCGAAAACAGCACAATTGACGTGATGCCTTCGGATGAAAAGCCTGTAATGTTCTATGATGCTATCGGAAAGCGATATTTCGAGTCCACGATTTCAAAGGTATTGCTCGCTCAGTACCATCTGAATCGTAATTTCACACTCGGAATGATACCGTCTCTGAATGAGTTCTACGAGTTGCTCGGTCTGGACCGCACCGATTACGGCGAAACGGTTGGTTGGACTAATGCGAACGGCGATTATTACTGGATTGACTTCAATCTATATTCCAAAACTGTCAAAGACGGAATCCCGGTATACGTAATTGAGCCGATATTCTGGCCTACAGAGGAATATTTAGAGGACTTGTGATCGACTCCGCGAAAATTACAAGTTATATTATGGAAAGGAGGTCACTTTTATGGGCACTGGATTGATTAAAGCAATTGGTCTTGGGGCGACTGTACTCGGTTTCGGATTGGATCTGGTAACCGATTGGGTCGACGACAAGAAGATGGATGAAAAGATTGAAAAAGCAGTCGAGGAGAAGATGGCTGAAAAAGAGAAAAAGGAGAAAGAAGAGGATGAGCTCTAACAAGGGCTCGTTCTTTTTGTTTTGAGCTATGAGTGAGAAGGAAGAACGAATGATGGCTGCTATTCTCGAGTATAGAGCGAACTTAGCAGAGCCGGTTACAGCGTATCCGCAGACACATTTCACACAGTCTTCTTATTCTCATTGGGCGGTAGACGAAATTCTCATGTATATTTTCGTCCATTTAAAGTTAACGCCTATTCAGGCAGTAGAGAGGTTTCGTGCGAAGATGAATTCCTACTCTACAATGCAAAAAGACGGTGCTAGAAACACTGAAGCTAATTGCATATTTTCTATTGCATACGATGTAGCGACAGACATTCTTGACATCTTGATCGCTATGGAGTAAATAAACCCCCAATTTGAAAGGAGAACGCACGATGAGTAAAGTATCTATATTTGCTCAGAAATTTAAAGACAAGGCACTCGAGAAGAGTCCGGAGATTCTCATAGGCATGGGCATCACAGGATTTTTCACAAGCATGGTGCTGGCGATTAAGGCTACACCCAAAGCTATGAGACTTCTCGAAGAAGAGAAGAACAAGAAAGGTAGGAGTCTTACTGCCAAGGAAATTATTAAGACAACTTGGAAGTGTTATATTCCTGCTGCTGTGACCGGAGTAGCATCGTCAGCATGCATCATTGGTGCGGACGCTGTTCATACGAAGCGTAATGCGGCGTTGGCAGCTGCATATTCTCTGTCTGAGGCAACCCTCAAGAGCTACCAGTCGAAGGTTATTGAGACCATTGGTGAGAAGAAAGAAAAGATAATTGAGGAGAGTGTTGCCAAGGAGAAGATGGATTCTAACCCGATTAAACCCAGTACGGAAGTGTATGTGACGGGCAACGGGGAAAATTTGTGTTATGACTCAGTGTCCGGACGATATTTTAAGTCTGACATCGAAAAGATTCGCAAAGCAGAGAACTACTTGAACAAGCAGATGCGGAGCTTCATGTATATTTCTCTTAACGAGTTCTACGATGAGATCGGACTGCCTCACATCTCAATTGGTGATGACCTTGGTTGGAACATCGACCGGGATTATATTGAGATTAAGTATGCTGCGCAAATAGCAGAAAACGGGCAACCGTGTATCGTACTCGACTATCTGGTAGCGCCCAGATACGACTATCGCGACCTCCATTAAGTTGGGGGTACGCGAAATTTACACAGTCTTTAATGGAAAGAATTCCACCCTAACAAAATATTAAAAATCGAAAGGAGATTAAAACAATGGGTGACAACATTTTAGAGAACACTGAGGTTATCGAGGAGGTAGCAGAGGTTGGTATCAATAATACCGGCAAGAAGATTGCAAAGTACGGCTTGATCGGCGGTGCGGTAGCACTTGTGGTCTATGGGACTACGAGGTTTATCGTAAAGCCTTTGATCAAGAAGCACAGAGATAAGAAGGCCGGAATTGTTGATGGCGAAGCTGCAGTCATCGATGAAGACGAAGAGAAAGAAATGGAGAACTTGGAGTTTGTTGAAGACGAAAAGTAATATTTAAGGGAGTTCTTAAAAGGGAGAGTCCTAACAAGGGCTCTTTCTTTTTGTTTTGGCTTGGAAAGGAGGCATTTTATGAACCGATATTCTTATGAAGGACCGGTTATGGTGTTCAATCGCTGTGTTCAGGATATTTGGAAGGGCGAGACATTCGCCGAAAGTGAGGCTAAAGCAAGGTCTAACTTGGCATACCAGTGGAAAAAGGCTCACAACAGAGAGCGCGGTAGTAAAGTCTCCCTTCCTGGCAAAGTAAATCTTATGCAATAGGAGGATATTTTACTGTGGAAGAGTACACATCTAATTCCCACAAGTCTAGAGAGGCTATTGAAGACAAAACTCTGCCCGAAAAGAAGGTAGAAGCGGTTGTCTCTGCGCCTGTGAAGACTAAAAAGAGAGGTGGCTTTCGCAAGTTTACGGACGTAATCGTTGCTGAAGACGCTGCAAACGTGAAGTCTTATATTTTTACGGACGTGTTAATCCCGGCCATTAAGAAGGCAATTTCGGACATATTCTCGAATGGTATTGACATGCTCTTATACGGAGAGCCCGGACGCTCTAAGAGAGGTAACGCCGCATCGAAAATCTCATATCGTAGCTACTATGATAGAAGAGATGACAGACGCGACGACTATCGTGATGGGGGAGTCTCTGTAAGGAACCCGTTCGACTATGATGACATCATATTTGACAGTCGTGGAGATGCAGAAATCGTTCTCAATACGATGGAAGCGCTGATTGACCAGTATGGTGTAGCAAGCGTAGGAGATTTGTACGATTTGGCAAATGTCTCTACGACAAATTATACGGTTAATAAGTATGGTTGGACGAACATTCGTACTGCTCAGGTAATCAGAAGCAGAGACGGATATTTGCTCAAGATGCCTAAGGCAATGCCGATTAATTAAGGAGGAGCACAATGGCAGACAATGTTAACCATCCGGCACACTACAAGTCGGCATCGGGACTTGAGGCGATTGACGTTATTGATGCATTCACAGAGGACCTTGTCGGAGCAGAAGCAGTATGTACTTCGCAGGTTCTCAAATACACGCTTCGTTGGAAGCATAAGAACGGACTTGAAGATTTAAAGAAAGCAGAGTGGTATTTGAACCGCTTAATCAAGAAGCTTGAAAGGAGAAATAGTAATGAAGAAGTTTGCGCTGGTGAGTAAGGGTAAAGGACTTGCAAAGAAGGTTATATTCTCTGCCAAGAAGCATAGTCCTGAAATTTTGATGGTTACAGGTGTTGTTGGCACGGTTGCCAGCACGATTATGGCTTGTAAAGCCACGTTGAAAGTCAACGATATTTTGGACGAGGCAAAAGAGAATCTCGATAAGATTCACGAGTGTGCCAGTAAGCCCGAGCTTGCTGAGAAGTACACGGAGCATGATGCGAAGAAAGACACGGCCATTGTGTATGTTCAGACGGGTCTTAAGTTTGTGAAGCTGTATGCACCGGCAATCACCCTTGGCGTACTGTCGATTGGAAGCATGGTAGCAAGCAATCATATTCTCAGAAAGCGTAATGCAGCTATGGCAGCAGCTTATGCGACTCTCGATTCCGCATTCAAGACATATCGCGGTCGTGTGGTTGAGAGATTTGGTGAAGAAGTCGACAAGGAACTCAAGTATGGCGTTAAAGCCGTTGAAGTAAAGGAAAAAGAAGAGACTGAAGACGGTAAGACCAAGACCGTCAAGAAGACTCTCAATGTTGTGGACCCTAACGACCCGAGCACTTTCAACGAGTACACTCGTATATTTGGACCCGGAAACCCGATTTGGCAGAAGGACCATATGTACAATCTGATGTTCCTGAGAGCACAGCAGTCATATTTTAATGACAAACTAAGAGTTGACGGTATGGTATTTCTTAACGATGTGTATAAGGCTCTCGGTATCCCGATTTCTAAGGCCGGTCAGTATGTTGGTTGGGTGTATGACCCGAAGAACGAGAACGCTCAGGGCGACAACTATATTGACTTCGGTATCTATGAGGCATTTGTTCCTTCTGATACGGTTGAAGGTAAGTTCGATAAGACGATTGTTCTCGACTTTAACGTAGATGGCAATATTCTTGCCAGCATGTAATGGAGGTTATTATGGGTAATAAGTTCTCAAGCGCTGTCATATTTGTAGCTGGCGCTGCTGTTGGTTCTCTCGTAACTTGGAGAGTACTCAAGGCTAAGTATGAAAAGTTGACAGAGGAAGAAATTGAATCTGTCAAGGAAGCATTTTCGAAAAAAATCCCGGTAGTGAAAACTGAGGAAACAAAACCAAACGACCTTGCAGACAAGGCAACCCATAAGCCCGATATTATGACTTATGCTAACCAATTGAAGAAGCAGGGTTATGTTGACTATTCCGGTAGTCAGGACACAGACGAAGAAGAAGAGGACGATGATGACGAATTTGGTCCGGTTGTTATATCTCCGGATCAGTTTGGTGAAGACAACGGCTTTTCTAAGATCTCGTTTACATATTATGCGGACGGAGTTCTTGCGGATGATGTAGACGAAGAGATTGACGACATCGACAGCATGATTGGGTTGGACTCACTTGACCACTTTGGTGAGTATGAGGAAGACGCTCTGTATGTCAGAGATGCCGAAAAGCACTGCGACTATGAGATTCTCAAGGATCTAAGGACTTATGCAGATGTAGTAGGTGAGAAGCCGTATCTTCGTCGTCAGACGGAGGAGTAATGACAAAGGAAGAGATGCGTAAACGATATTTCGATTGGATGTGCGATTTGGTGTATAACCCGCGATATTTCAAACGAGTATCTTATAGCAAGTTGTTTGAGCTTCTTGCCAATACGGAGTTTGTCTATATTCTTGACATGGATGGCAACCGGTTTGAAGACGGCATTAGTCTGAGGTATCGGTTTGGCTACGAGTGTAACATCGACCAGAGGAACATTGCGTTATATTTGGACAATGAGCCTTGTAGTGTTCTTGAGATGCTTGTAGCCTTGTCTCTCCGTTGTGAAGAGCATATTATGGATGATCCGGACGTGGGTAACAGGACCGGTCAGTGGTTTTGGAACATGATTGTGACACTCGGTCTTGGTTCCATGACAGACGAGAAGTTCGACGAAGAAAAAGCAAGCGATATTTTAACGACGTTTTTGAACAGGCAGTATGCCCCAGATGGAGAAGGCGGTTTATTCAGAATCCAGAACTGTCCTGTAGATCTTAGAAAAATCGAGATCTGGTATCAGATGATGTGGTACCTCAATGGGGTTTAACACGAAAGGAGAAACAACATGGATGAAGTACATGTAATTGGTCATATTTTTGGACAGCTTGAAAACCAGGACAATGCGATTCGTCATATTTTCAAGTCGATTAAGAGAATGCAGAAAATCGACAAGAGAATGGGCGTTATGACCGGTATTGTGTTTGGGTGCTTATATATTATGGACCGCAAGGTTCGTGAAACCAATCACAAGATCGATATTCTCTACAGAAAGATTAAGAAGTTAGAAGAAAAAGACCAGGAGGAGTAAATTTCGATGGTTGACTTTCTCATGATTTCAACACGTCCTACGAAGCGTGGTGTAATAGAAATCTATCCGAAGTTTATCATCAAGAAAAGCTCCGATCTAATGATCCGAGGCGGGGATTTTTATGCTATATGGCTTGAAGAGAAGGGCTTATGGTCTACGGACGAGCAAGACGCGTTGCAACTCATAGACCGTGAGCTTGACAAGTATGCAGAAGAAAATCGTTCCCGCTTGGATTCAAACATACGAGTAATGCACCTTTGGGACTCTGAAACCCGAATGATTGAGCAGTGGCATCGATATTGTCAGAAAGACATGCGAGACAACTTCCACATGCTTGACGAGAAACTCATATTCTCCAACATGGAGACAAACAAGAAGGACTATGCAAGCAAGCGCTTGTCATATCCTCTCGAAGCTGGAGACCTTACTGCGTACGACCATCTAATGTCTACGTTATATTCTGAGGAAGAGCGTAGGAAGATTGAATGGGCGATTGGTTCAATTGTCTCCGGAGACTCGAAAAAGATTCAGAAGTTTCTTGTCTTGTATGGTGCTGCGGGAACAGGTAAATCAACGGTGCTCAACATCATTCAACAGTTGTTTGAAGGATATTACTCTGTGTTTGACGCAAAGAGTCTCGGTTCATCTAACAACTCTTTTGCATTAGAGGCATTTAAAGGTAATCCTCTGGTTGCTATTCAGCATGATGGTGACTTGTCAAGAATCGAGGACAATACCAGATTGAATAGCTTAGTATCTCACGAATTGATGACGGTTAACGAAAAGTTCAAATCGACATATTCTAACCGGTTTAAGTGTTTCTTATTCATGGGTACAAACAAACCGGTAAAGATTACGGACGCTAAGTCTGGTTTGATCCGAAGATTGATTGACGTTTCTCCTTCTGGTGAGAAACTCGATCCGAAGGATTACAAAAAGACAGTAAAGCAAATCGGATTTGAATTGGGAGCAATTGCTCAGCATTGTAAGGATGTATATTTGGAAGACACTGGTGCGTACGACGATTATATTCCTATGACAATGTTGGGAGCTTCGAACGATTTCTACAACTTCATCATTGATTCGTATCACGTGTTTAAGAAAGAAGACGGTACGTCATTGCAGACAGCTTGGACAATGTATACCGCATATTGTCAGGAAGCGAAGGTCACATACCCGTTCTCACAACGCATATTTAAAGAAGAGTTGAAAAACTACTTCCGAGATTATAAAGACAGGTTCAACCTTGATGACGGCAAGAGAGTACGCAGTTATTACTCCGGATTCCGCACCGAAAAGTTTGAAGACCACACGGTTAAGAAAGAGACAAAACCGAAAACTAAAGAGTGGCTCATATTTGAGGAGCAGGAGTCTATATTTGACAAGGAGTGTAAGGACTGCCCTGCTCAGTATGCATCGTCTAAGGAGACACCTTCAAAGAAGTGGGAGTCGGTTAAGACGACATTGGAAGCTCTGGACACTCACAAGTTGCATTATGTGAAAGTCCCGGAGTACCACATTGTTGCAGACTTTGATATTCCTGATGCGGACGGTAACAAAAGCTTCGAGAAGAACTACGAAGAGGCTGTTAAATGGCCAAAGACTTATGCGGAACTTAGTAAGTCTGGAGCAGGCATCCACCTGCACTATATTTACAAAGGCGACCCGTCTAAGTTAAGTCGCATATTTGACGACCACATTGAGATTAAAGTGTTCTCAGGCAATAGCGCACTACGTAGAAAGCTTACAAAGTGTAACAACTTGCCTATTGCTACTATTAGCTCTGGATTGCCACTGAAAGGAGAAAAGATGGTAAGTCAGGATGTTATTAAGAGCGAGAAAGGGCTTAGAACACTTATTAAAAGGAATCTTAACAAAGAGATTCATCCGGGTACTAAGCCCAGTATCGACTTTATTTACAAGATCCTAGAGGATGCATATTCTAGCGATCTTAAGTACGACGTGACCGACATGCGTAATGCGGTGCTTGCTTTCGCTGCTGGCAGCACTCATCAGGCAGATTATTGTATCAAGTTGGTAAACAAGATGCAATTCAAGTCTGCCGAGCCTTCTGAAGCAGTTAAGAACGACGATTCAAAACTTGTGTTCTATGATATTGAGGTATTCCCGAACCTGTTCCTTGTAAACTGGAAGATTGAGGGTGAAGGAAAGCCGGTTGTCAGAATGATTAACCCGACTCCTGAAGAGATTGAGGAGTTGGTTAAGTTCAGACTCGTTGGATTTAACTGTCGAAGGTACGACAATCATATTTTGTATGCTCGCCTTATGGGGTATACGAACGAGCAGCTCTATAAGTTGTCACAGAAGATTATATCCGGAAGCGCCAATTGCTTCTTTAGCGAGGCCTATAACATCTCTTATACGGACGTCTATGACTTCGCTTCTGCGGGTAACAAGATGAGTCTTAAGAAACTCGAGATTAGAATGGGTATCCACCACCAGGAACTCGGTTTGCCTTGGGACCAGCCTGTGCCTGAAGAACTTTGGACGAAGGTCGCAGAGTATTGTGACAACGACGTTATTGCAACTGAGGCGGCATTCAATTTCTTGAAGGGTGACTGGGTGGCAAGACAGATTCTTGCGGATTTGGCAGGAATGACTGTTAATGACACTACAAACACTCTCACACAGAGATTCATATTTGGGAAAGAGAAGAACCCTCAGAGTCAGTTCAACTACAGAAACCTTGCCGAACCGGTTAGTGAACTTGATTTCGACACTTATAATTTCCTGAAAGATGCTTGCCCTGAGATGATGGCAGAGCCTCATGGAGAGGCGAGCAGTCTGTTGCCATATTTTCCTGGGTATAAGTACGATGCAGGAGTTTCTACTTACCGTGGAGAAGAGGTCGGAGAGGGTGGCTATGTATATTCTGAACCGGGTATGTACGGCAATGTAGCACTCTTGGACGTTTCTTCCATGCATCCTCACAGTGCCATTGCTGAGGTGTTATTTGGTGTCAAGTTCACTACGGCATTCAGGGATATTGTAGAAGGCCGAGTAAGCATTAAGCATCAGGCATGGGACACTGTTAACAAGATGCTGGATGGCAAGTTGACTCCTTATATTCAGAAAGTCATCGACGGAGAGATGAGTGCTAAGGATTTGGCGAACGCTCTGAAGACGGCCATCAATGCTGTATATGGACAGACTTGCGCGAACTTCGAAAACCCGTTCAGAGATCCTCGTAATAAAGACAACATCGTTGCTAAGCGCGGTGCGTTATTTATGATCGATCTCAAGCATGAGGTTCAGAAGCGTGGTTTCACTGTTGCTCATATTAAGACAGACTCGATTAAGATTCCGGATGCAACTCCTGAGATTATTGAGTTTGTTATGAACTTCGGTAAGCGCTATGGTTATACATTTGAACACGAGGCTACGTACGAGCGCATGTGCTTAGTCAATGACGCAGTGTATATTGCGAAATATGCGGACGGCAACCATGAGTATGAGCTGTCGACAGGTGAGAAGATCATGACCCCTTGGACAGCGACAGGCACTCAGTTCCAGATTCCGTACGTATTCAAGACCTTATTCTCGAAGTCCAAGATTGGGTTTGCGGACCTCTGCGAGACTAAGTCCGTAAGTAGCTCGTTATATTTGGATTTGAATGAAGAGTTGCCTCAGCTTTCTGCGGACGAAGAAAGAGAGCTTGAGAAACTCGACAAAGCTTGGAACAATCCTGCAGGTGGCGCATCCACAGAGGAGTTGGCTAAGAAGAGAGGCATGACTCTTGAGCAGCTCGGAGAGCGGTATGCATATTTGCGGGAAAAGGAAGAGGCATCTCACAGTTACCACTTCATTGGTAAAGTCGGTCAGTTCTGTCCGATGAAACCTAAAGCAGGTGGCGGATATTTGATGCGTGAGAAAGACGGCAAGTACTATGCTGCGACAGGGTCTAAAGGCTACAGATGGCTTGAATCCGAAATGGTAAAAAATCTCGGGAAGGAAAATCTGGTAGACAAGACATATTACAAGAATCTTGTAGATGAGGCTGTTACGACCATTTCTGAGTATGGTAACTTCGAATGGTTTGTATCGGAAGACCCTTATATTCCTGAGAAGAAGCCTAAGAAAGCCAAAGTCGATATTCCACCGTGGGAACTCCCTTGCGGTGGCACATGCAAGACTTGCTACGATTGTCCAAACTTTAACAACGATAAGTTCCATATGGATTGCGGTAAGGGGTTTGATATTTCAGACCTCTTACTTCAACACACCTAACATTTGAAAGGAGAAACTAATAATGGCAAATAATGCAGAAAAAAATGATGGTCTTATTATTATCGAACATGCAAAGATTATGTATCGTAATTTCGCAGGAAAGCCTTCAAAAGTCAATCGCGCAGGAGAGCGCAATTTCTGTGTAATTATTGAGGACCCGGAACAGGCCAGTAAGTTGGCTGAGGATGGATGGAACGTAAGGAGTCGTCCTGCAAGAGATGAGGACGATGAGCCTACTCGTTATATTCCTGTAGCGTTAAGGTTCGACATTAAACCGCCTATGATTCACCTGGTAACTCGGAAAAAGAAAACGTTACTCGATGAAGAGTCTGTCGACACGTTGGACTTTGCCGACATCGAGAACATCGATTTGACGATTAATCCCCGTTTCTATAAAGATGACAACGGTAAGACGAGGATTAAGGCATATTTGAAATCTATGTGGGTTACCATCGAGGAAGATGCGTTCGCGGATAAGTACTCTGGGTACGATGATCCGGACGAACCGCCGATGAGGTAATAACTGTTTAGAGGGTTGGCTGTTAAAAGCTGGCCCTCTTTATATTTGAAAGGAGAACCGTAATGGCTGGGATTAGTCTGTATCCTTATCAAATCGAAGCCATTAAAAACATGAAAAACGGCTGTATTCTTTGCGGTGGTGTTGGCAGCGGTAAGTCTCGTACGTCTCTTGCTTACTATTATATTCTCAATGGCGGCAAGTTAGAGACTAAGGATTACGTATACATGCGTGAAAAGCCGATGGACCTCTACATCATCACCACAGCTCGTAAACGCGACACTCTTGAATGGGAAGGCGAACTGACATATTTTCTAATGTCAAAAGACCCTAAAGCAACCCCTTACAAACACAAGATTGTAATCGACTCTTGGAACAACATTAAGAAGTATGTGACGGTTAAAGATGCTTTCTTCATATTCGATGAACAGAGGGTCGTAGGCAAGGGCACTTGGGTAAAGTCATTTTTGAAGATCACAAAGCTTAATCGATGGATTCTACTGTCTGCAACACCCGGAGACACATGGCAGGACTATATTCCGGTGTTTGTCGCGAATGGGTTTTACAAAAACAGATCAGAATTCACTCGTGAACATATTGTCTATCAGCAATTCTCTAAATTCCCGAAGATTGACCGATATTTGAACACTGGCCGATTAATCCGTCTGCGAAACTCCATACTCGTTAATATGGACTTCGAACGCCAGACAGAGTCTCACCATGTCGATATTTACACCACATACGACGTCTCTCAATACAAGTCAATCTCTCGTGACAGATGGGATATTTGGAAAGACCAGCCTCTTGAGAACGCGAGCGACTATTGTCAAGCATTAAGACGAGTCGTTAATTCCTCACCGTCAAGACAGTTAGCAGTGTTGGAGATTTTCGAGAAACACCCCAGAGTAATCATATTCTACAACTACGATTACGAACTCGAGATTCTCCGTAACATCTACTATGGTAAGGATGTTGAGATTGCTGAATGGAATGGTCACAAGCACCAGCCAATACCTGAGAGTGAGAAGTGGGTATATTTGGTTCAGTACAACGCAGGAGCAGAAGGTTGGAACTGCATCAAGACTGATACAATCATATTCTACTCACAGAATTACTCGTACAAGGTTATGGTGCAGTCTAGCGGTCGCATAGACAGACTTAATACGCCATTCACCGACTTATATTACTACCACCTTAAAAGTCGCTCAGGCATCGATTTGGCGATTAGTAAGGCACTCACAGCAAAGAAGAAGTTTAACGAAACCGGTTTTATGAAAGGAACACACCAATGAAAGACACCCTTATGAACAAGATTTTGGCATTAGTACTTATTGCCGCTGGATATTTGACAACTCTACCCGAGCACGACATTACGTTCTTCGTAATCACTCTGCTTCTGGGAGTACCCCTGTTCTTCTCTAAAGAAAACCACATAGTTTAAGGAGGGTTTGTATTGAAAAGAAGTGATATTCCGTTCATTGTGGCTGAGATCATCATAGTAGCCTGTATCGTGATTCTGCTGTTGCGTAAAGAAGGTGGTAATAGCGATGTGGCTCCGGTTACGGTGTCTCCCACACCCACGATTGAAATCATATTTACTCCGACGCCGACTTTAGCGCCCACAGCGACTCCTACGCCTGTACCGACATTCACGCCAACTCCGAGTCTGTCTCCCACACCTACACCGACTCCTAAGCCTCAACCATCGAGATACGGTTACGGTAAAGGAGTTCCCGGATATTACAAATGTGAAGTAAATGGACGACATGGTTTTAAGATTGGTACGGATTACAGAGTCTATGCCCGTGGTACAGCTCAGAGAAAGCTGATTGATATTTCCAGAACTGATGAGCGTACTGGCATCCGTGTTGTGACTGATGCGGACGGCATTGACAGATATTTGGTTGCTCTTGGTACGACTTGGGCTGGTGGGTCTCCGTCAGACATCGGACGATGTGTTGATATTTTCATGGTTAATGGAGCGACACTGCATTGTGTTCTTGGAGACGTTAAGAAGGTTGAGGACACAATCAACAGAGAATGCCGGTATGGAACAAACCACAATGAACTGATTGAGTTTATAATTGACACTCCAAAGCTTCCTAAGCTTACTCAGTCTGACAGCAACTACAATCGCTGCGGTGAAGAGTTTGTTGGAGAAGCACATTCTATGCGAGTGCATGATTACTTTATTGAAGGATTCGGAGGTTAGTATGGATGAAGTAAGAGACGAATCGTTTGTAAACCTTCACCCGATTATTAAGCGGGAGATTTGGTGCGCCAACTTCCATTGTAAGTACAACGACTACAAAGGACGCTGCACTTGTGAGAAGGTTAATTTGAGTTGGGGACATATTCATACTGTGAACCATGGGTTTATGGGTTATTTCCAGTGCCTATCGTATGAAGAAGGCGAGAACGCGAAGTGTCGAGAGGTTCTTGAAAAGTTTCTCAACAAGGAGGAGAGCGAATGATATTCTGGAGAGTTATTGCAGTACTGGCATTTTTGGTGTTTCTGTCGATTGAGACGCAGTTACGTAAGATTGCTGAGTATTTTGAGAAGCGAACAGAGCTTGCAGACGCGGCGATTAAGTTTGGAAAAGTGGTATTTCTTGAAAGGAGAAAACGTTATGGAAACGACAAAAACAAGCAGAATCGTGATTGAGGCAACATTTATTCAGAGAGGAGAGAAAGCTGATAAGAAGTTTATGGAGCACGACAAAGTTGCTAAGAAGCTTGCTTCGCTCTTCTCGGATTACGACGACGTAAAGATTTCCATTAAGACAAAGGACTTCATTAACGATGAGCAGTAATGACGAAGAGTTAAAACAACTCATGAAAGATTGTCTGCCTAAGAAGAAAGGACCGACCGTCATTAAGTATGTTTCGGAGATTGAGAGATTTGAGAGACGGAAGTTGGAGGATCGGAAGATTGCGAGAGAGCTCCACTACGACGAAGATATTATCGATAAGATCAAAGAAGCAAAGACCACCAGCGACATTGACCGAGCTTTGAGAGAAGGCAGACACAGGATTACAGAGTTCAGTTTTGCGGACGAAATGAGAAAGAAAAAGAAGAAAGGAACTTGATATTTGTATGATTCCGACGAACGTTAAAGAGCTTGTTGAGAGGCTTTATACGGATGGAATCTTGTCTTATCAGGACTATTTGAGACTCATCAATGGGCTCCCTAAACCCTCAAATTGTGACGATTGTCCGGCGATTTTGGCCTATAAAAAGGTCTTAGAAAGGCTGCTAAATGGGGCTGAAAATGGCAAAAATTAAGCCCACTTTTAGTTTCCAAAACCGGGCTTTTGCCCACTTTTTTTGGGCTTTTGAAATTTTGGGTAAAAATTCGGGCGAAAATTTTCTGAAATTTTGGAAAAAATGTGGGTTTTTTAGCCCACTTTGCCCGGGTTTAGCCCACTTTTAAAAACGAAAGTGGGCACGAAAAAGTCAGTATTTATGCGGGTTTGCGAGGGGTTAGCCCACTTTGCCCGGGTATTTTTGCAACTAATACGAGGAAAAAATTCATTTATATATAATAATATGCAAAAAAAGGTGGGCAAAGTGGGCAGAGCCTAAAAACTGATATTTTCACAAGGTTAAAAACGAAGGACAAAATTTTGGCCGTCGCGCCAGAATCTTTTGCTTTTTTGTCTTCGCGAAAAAAACATGGTCTTTTATGAGAGAGAAGGATAAAAGCTCGACGGCTTTAACCTTTCCTCTTGCCTTTTGTCTTGATATTTGAAAGGAGGTCAATCATGGGTAAGCTTGAACGAGATTTCCAAGCGAGCTTGATTAAAGAGCTTAAAGAAATCTATCCTGGCAGTATCGTGACTAAACTCGATTCAAGCCACATTCAAGGAATCCCTGATATTCTTCTTTTATACAAAGACAAATGGGCGACCTTGGAATGCAAGAAGAATGCCAATGCAAAAAAGCAACCGAATCAGAATTACTATGTGGACAAGATGAATGAGATGTCCTTCTCTCGTTTCATATGCCCCGAGAATAAGGAGGAAGTGCTTAATGATCTTCAACAGGCATTCAAACCTTGAAGGGCAACACGCCTTTCTTGGAGCCAGCAAGTTTCATTGGATAAACTACGATGAAGAAAAAGTAGCCGATGCCTATCTAAGATATTTGGCAACCGAAAGAGGAACGGTCCTTCACGAGTTTGCTGCTGAGTGCATCAAGCTCGGCCGAAAGCTCAAAGGCAACGACACTCTTTCGATGTATGTCAATGATGCAATCGGTTACAAGATGACTCCTGAGCAACCTTTATATTATTCAGACAATTGCTTCGGCACTGCCGATGCTATCATGTTCAGAAACAACCGTCTTCGTATTCACGATTTGAAGACCGGTCAGATTCCTGCACATATGGAGCAGCTTAAAGTTTATGTTGCTCTTTTCTGTTTGGAGTATAAGATGAAGCCAGGCGACATTGATATTGAACTTCGTATCTATCAAAACAATGAAGTGCTTGTTGATAATCCGACGGCGGAAGATATTCTACCGATCATTGACAAGATCATTACCTTTGATAAGGTCATTAACAAAATTCAAGCTGAGGAGGAGTAACCCGTGGTTAACATAGCAGATGATATTATCATGCATTATGGCGTTGCTCGCCGCTCAGGTAGATATCCTTGGGGTTCCGGTAAAGACCCGTATCAGAGAACCGGAGACTTTCTTAGTAGAGTCGAAGAACTTCGTGGTCAGGGATTTACTTACACAGACCCTAGAGATGGAAAGACCTATACAGGAGATTTGGCAATTGCTAAGTCTATGGGTCTCACATCTACACAGTTCAGAACTCAGCTTTCTATTGAGAAGGCAGAACGTCGTAAACTCGAAGTTGCTAGAGCAAAGTCTTTGAGAGAAGACGGTAAGAGTCTTAACGAGATTGCTGAGATTATGGGCTACAAGAATGATTCCTCAATCAGATCGCTTCTTAACTCCGATTCCGAAGCTCGTATGAACCAGGCTCAGGAATTAGCAAACTTCCTTAAGAAGCAGATTGATGAGAAAGGAATGATTGACGTTGGTGTTGGCACTGAAAGAGAATTGGGCAACATTTCAAGAGAGAAGATGGAACAGGCTCTTTATATTCTCGAGATGCAGGGCTATCCGGTTTATGGTGCTGGTATTCCTCAGGCAACAAATCCCGGTAAACAAACCAACGTTAAAGTAATCTGTCCTCCTGGAACAGAATACAAAGAAGTTTACAACTTTGATCAGATTCACTCTCTTAATGAGTCTGGAATGATATCTCGAGATGACGGTGACACTTTCGATCCTAAATGGGTTTACCCCGAAAGCATGGATTCGAGCAGACTTAAGATTCGCTATGCAGATGAAGGCGGAATCAATAAGGATGGTGTCATCGAACTTAGACGAGGTGTCGAAGATTTGGACTTAGGAGAAGCTCATTACGCTCAGGTTCGAATCATGGTTGATGGAACTCACTATCTCAAAGGTATGGCTGTTTACAGCGATGACATGCCTGACGGGGTTGACGTGATATTTAACACCAACAAGAATTCGGATGTTCCTGTGATGGGACCTAAGAACAATACAATCCTTAAGCCTATTAAGAATGACCCTGACAATCCGTTTGGGTCTCTGATCAAAGAAGGCGTTAACGATCCGGATGATATTTCGGATACGCCTAAAGATGGTGGTCAGAGTTACTACTATGACAAGAATGGAGTCAAGAGACTTTCATTGATAAATAAGAGAGCAGAAGAAGGCGACTGGGGAGAATGGGCTGACAAGCTTCCTTCACAGTTTCTGTCTAAACAGAGTATGCCTCTTATTAAAAAGCAGTTAGGTTTGGCAATAGCAGACAAAGAAGAAGAGTTTGCCGAAATCAATGCCCTTACAAACCCTACTGTAAAGAAAGCTTTGCTTCAGTCTTTCGCAGATGATTGCGACTCTGCAGCGGTTCATCTTCAGGCAGCGGCTTTACCTCGTCAGAAGTACCAAGTGATATTACCTCTAACGTCTATTAAGGACACCGAGGTTTATGCGCCGAACTACGAGAACGGTGAAACCGTAGCTCTCGTTAGATATCCTCACGGCGGAACCTTTGAGATTCCCATTCTCAAGGTAAACAACAAGCTCAAAGAGGGTATTGATATTCTCGGTAACGCTCCTAAGGATGGAATCGGCATTAGCAAGAATGTTGCAGACCGTCTTTCTGGAGCAGACTTCGATGGCGACACTGTTATGGTTATTCCTTGTAACAGTTCTAAGAGCAATGTGCACATTGTTTCGACTCGGCCTTTGAAAGAACTTGAAGGATTCGATCCGAAATTAGAATACGGTGGTAAACCCGAAGGCTCTTTTAAGCCTATGAGAAACACTCAGAATGAGATGGGTAAGATATCTAACCTCATTACTGACATGACTCTTAAGGGAGCTAATGAGTCTGAACTCGCAAGAGCTGTTAAACACTCTATGGTTGTAATTGATGCTGAGAAGCACCATTTGGATTACAAACAGAGTGCCGAGGACAATAACATTGCAGCCCTTAAGAAGCAGTATCAGGGAACAGTCGACAAAGAAGGAAAGTACCATGAAGGAGTTTCTACTCTAATCTCGAGAGCCAAATCACCAGTTGATATTCTCAAGAGACAGGGTAGCCCTAAGATTGACCCTGATACAGGTGAGGTTTCTTACAAGCAGGTTCGTGAAGAGTATGTAGACAAGAAAGGCAAAACCAAAGTCCGTACTCAAAAGAGTACAAAGATGGCTGAAGTTAAAGACGCTCGAGAACTCTCTTCAGGAACTCCGCAAGAAGAAGCCTATGCTGTTTACGCTAATAAGATGAAGTCTTTAGCGAATGAAGCTCGTAAGTCTATGGTCCACACTGGAAAGATTGAATACTCTCCTGCGGCTAAACAGACTTACGAAGCAGAAGTGGCTTCTTTGAACTCTAAGCTTAATGTCTCTTTAAAGAATGCTCCGAGAGAACGCCAAGCACAAATGATGGCTAATTCCATTGTTACTGCTAAGAAACAGGCTAATCCCGACATGACTAAGAAAGAGATTAAGAAAGCAAGCCAACAGGCTTTGACGAATGCCAGAGCAAAAGTCGGAGCTCAGAGAACGCCTATCAAACTTACAGATAGAGAATGGGACGCTATACAAGCAGGAGCAATTTCAGAGAACAAGCTTTCTCAAATCATTAGGTTTGTAGATACTGATGAACTTAGACAGAGAGCAACTCCTAGAGCGACTACACAATTGACACCTTCTAAGAAGAACAAGATTGCTGCAATGAAGCGCTCTGGATATTCTACAGATGAGATTGCTAAAGCAGTCGGTGTTTCCACATCTACCGTAAACAAGTACTCATAGCCAACATTGATATTCTCCGGAATTGATTCTTTCGGTGGAATATAGATTGAAAAGATGTCTAGCAGAGGCGACACCCCTTTCGGCCAAGATTGATATTTTGCGTCGTGTATTGTAGTACCTCATTTAACTCCTTTACCCATAAGCAACATTTGCCATGTGAAAAACCTCTCTCAAAGCAAGATTAATATTTTGGCCGAAGCCTCTGATAGCCTAATGCTATAGGGTTCTGGTAACTCGTCTACACAAACATTCTATTTGGATGACAGTTGTCAGCGCCTACAGTATGTAGACACCACCCCCTATAGCTCTAAAAAAGACCCCCACCCTAAATTTCGTGTCTTTTAAGATAGGTCTTTAAAGTTTTGTTTGTTAATGTTTAAGACTTTTTAAAGACACCCACCCACCACAATAGCGAACCCCACCCACCTCTCTTTAGTTTTTGTAGTCTTTTTAGAGTTAGTGGCTAAAGTCTTTAGAGTACCCTTCGCTATGAAGAGATTCTTTTGAGAACCCCACAGCCGTACAGTTCTCTTTACAGTACCCCACATCTGTGGTCATTCTCATTAGAACCTACTACAACACAGTTCTCTATTAGAGACACTAACAAGATTCTGTAAGTCATTCGTGGTAAGTCACCAAGGCTACAAAGTCTTTAGTACTAATGGACTCGATTCTACAAGAAAGGTTTAAGAAAGGAGTGATTGCTTCTTATGGCAGCATCCAATGGAGTTGAATGTCGTCTTACAACTTTCGACAATCCTTACGATCCTTTCGATCAGTTCGATTCGTGGTTCTTGTTCGACACGGAAAAAGGTTACAACAGTTGCGCATACCTAGCCCGCATTGCGCAAACTTCACCCCAGCTTTCAGATGAAGAGAACAACGAAGTGATCGAAGATGCAATTGACGAGATTATTAAGTATGACTTTCTCAACATCTACAAGAAAGTTGTCAAATCCGACAAAAAATCGGAAAATTCAGACAAAAATGAAAATTAACGAACTACTATCCATAAATCAACCTCCAGTACAGGCCGTTTTGGGACATAGGGGGGTATCTTAAAAAATACACCCCCCTCCCCCAT
>JAEEGL011122200.1_pt1 | contig 53495 bp, 47 predicted proteins | sample 9134231 | NCBI WGS metagenome assembly JAEEGL01 (sample SAMN16246548, study PRJNA631951) | gut metagenome | biome: gut microbiome; feature: rumen; material: fiber-attached | host: Bos | place: Iran: Karaj | collected 2018-10 | reverse complement strand
GCTGCTATGCGAAGGTTATCAACCTCTCCAAGGAGAACGAGCCTGACATCTACAACGCGATCAAGAGAAACGCTCTCCTCGAGAACGTAACGGTCGACGCAGAAGGCAAGATCGACTTCGCGGATAAGTCCGTAACGGAGAACACACGTGTTTCTTACCCGATCGATCACATTGAGAAGATCGCTAAGAACGTGAACAAGATCTCTTCCGGCCCGGCTGCTGAGAATGTAATCTTCCTTTCCGCAGACGCTTTCGGCGTACTGCCGCCGGTTTCCATCCTCACACCTGAGCAGACCAAGTACTACTTCCTCAGTGGCTTCACAGCTAAGCTTGCCGGTACTGAGCGTGGTATCACAGAGCCGACTCCTACATTCTCCGCTTGCTTCGGTCAGGCATTCCTCGAACTGCACCCGACCAAGTACGCTGAGGAACTGGTAAAGAAGATGGAGAAGTCCGGTGCGAAGGCTTACCTCGTTAACACAGGCTGGAACGGCACAGGCAAGAGAATCTCTATCCCGGATACACGTGGAATCATCGACGCGATCCTTGACGGTTCCATCAAGAACGCTCCGACAAAGAAGATCCCGTACTTCGATTTCGAAGTACCGACAGAACTCCCGGGCGTTTCCACAGAGATCCTCGATCCGCGTGATACATACGCAGATGCAGCGGAGTGGGATGTTAAGGCTAAGGATCTCGCAGGAAGATTCATCAAGAACTTCAAGAAGTACGAGACAAATGATGCCGGTAAGGCACTTGTTGAGGCTGGTCCGAAGCTCTAATCGATCTTCAGAATCACTCGCCGAGAGAAAAGTGAAATCAGAGGGCTGTTCCCAAGTGAGGGAACAGCCCTTTTCTTATGCCTTTTTCTACTGTCAGAAGCTCAATAACGTGAAATAGTAACAAAAAGTTTATATTCTCGAATTCTATCTGCATAGAAATCGTGCTTTCGTTACAGCGGTTCAGGTGGGTACGGAACAGGAAGAGAAGGCCCTTACGACCGGTCAGCTGACGATCACGGAAGCGGTGACCATCACGTTCACCAACAGTGAAGTACTGATTGCACCGACAGGTTACGACGAGGCGAATGCTCCGTATATGTGGATCTTCGCACTGAGTATGGCGGTCGTGGTCGGAGTGGATGGCGAGTACTGTTACCGGAAAAGAAAATCGCGTAAGGAAGAAGAAGAGGAAGAGTAAAACTTTCAGGCAAAAGAATGGTATAGAAGTTCTCTAATGTGTGATATTATTAATTGTGTCATGTATTAAATAGGAAAGCGAGAAATGTCATGAAAGAAAGAACTCCTCTTGTCACCCATATTTTCACAGCAGATCCGTCTGCGCATGTTTTCAACGGTAAGATCTATGTCTATCCGTCCCACGATATCCCGCACGATGGTGAGGATAACGACGATGGCGACGAGTACAGAATGGAAGACTACCATATTCTTTCTCTGGATAACCTCGATGCCGACTGCGTCGACAACGGTGAAGCACTTCACATGAAGAATGTTCCGTGGGTCAGCAAGCAGATGTGGGCTCCGGACTGTGCATATAAGAACGGTAAGTATTACCTTTATTTCCCGGCCCGTGACAAGGACGGCATCTTCCGTATCGGTGTGGCCGTATCCGACAAGCCGGAAGGTCCTTTTACACCGGAAGATAACTATATCGAGGGTTCCTATTCCATCGACCCGGCAGTCCTCGTAGATGACGACGGACGTTCCTACATCTACTATGGCGGTCTCTGGGGCGGTCAGCTCGAGATGTGGCAGACAGGTAAGTTCGATGAGAACACACCTCGCCCGGTAGGAAAAGACAAGGCTCTCGGACCGATGTTCGCCGAGCTCAATGACGACATGAAGTCCTTTAAGACAACTCCGAAGCACCTGGAGATACTGGATGAGAACGGCAACCCGCTTCTTGCCGAGGATGAGGACAGAAGATATTTCGAAGGCCCGTGGATGCATAAGTACAACGGTCTCTACTATCTTTCCTATTCCACAGGTACGACGCACTATCTCGTATATGCGACATCTGAAAATCCGGATGGTCCTTTCACATACAGAGGACGCATCATGGAGCCGGTCATCGGCTGGACGACACACCACTCGATCGTGGAGTATCAGGGCAAGTGGTATCTGTTCTATCACGACTGCGAGCTCAGTAAGGGTATTAATCACCGCCGTACAGTCAAGTACACCGAGCTCAAGTACAACGAGGACGGCACGATCCAGACCATCAAACCGTACGAGAAATAAGAAGACTCGAAACGAGAAAATTACGGCGCACACCAGCGAAGAACTGAGATAATTCCGCAGTAAAAATGAAGCGCACGTGAAAAAGATTTCGAAGTGCCTCCGCAGGCGCAGCCGAGGACAGCACAAGAAACTTTTTCCGGGCGCTTTTATATTATTGCGGGATTTATCAGGCTTTCTGCTCCGGCTGTGTGCGCTGGAGCTTGTCCTGAAGTTTCAGGATGATCATGGCGAGGTCTTCGGCGTTTCTTATGTTCCGGAGCATGATCTTCTTTCCGTTATAGGGGTGGATGATGAGATGCGCATAGTGAAAGGCTCTTGTCCCGATAGTGGCGCGGACTTCTATGTCCTCGATCTCAGGAAGGGAGATCTCGATCCTTCTCTGAGAGGGGAAGAAGCGGTAGATCTGACCATACAGACGGTATTTGGTGACAAAGACAAGGGTGCTTAAGCGGGCGACCAGCGCTAAGGCGAACCCCAGGAAAGCGATCAGCCAGAAGCCGAAGGCGAGCATCCCGATCAGACGGCCGACACGGCCGGTCATATCGCTGAAGAGGTAAAGGGTACCCATGGCACAGCTGATGATCAGGTCGGCGAAGACCGGGATCAGGGAAGAACGCATATAGAACTGGATGGAAGTATCTTTCCGGTTGCTTTTCTCGATCGGCTCAAATCGCATAGTTCTCAGTCCACTTATGAAGTGACGCCGATCGCGTCCCAGACTTCGGAGTATTTCTTCTCGTATTCTTCGGAAGAGAAATATACTTCGAGTGTGGCGAGAGTGGCTTCGTCCGGATAGTAATTCGGATTGCTCGAGATCTTCGGATCGAGCATCTCCCGTGCCACGATATTGGGAGTCGAGTACCCGACGAACTTACAGTTCGCCAGAGCGATGTCCGGGTCATACATGAAGTTGATGAAGGCGTGGGCACCGTCGACATTCTTCGCATTCATGGGGATGCACATCATGTCGATCGACCAGTTCGAGCCGGTGGGCACGACGAAGCGCATATCGATCTCGTCGCTTTTGCCGATCTCGCGTATGCGGTCCAGAATGACCAGATGGTCGCCGGACCAGGCCACGGAAGCGACCAGGTCGCCATGGGCCATCTTATCCTTCAGGGTATCGACACCACGGGAAGGCGACAGCCAGATCTTCTGGTTGACCAGGAGATCTTTCGCTTCGAGGAGCTGCTCTTCATCGAGGGTATTGATGCTGTTTCCGTTGTAATTGAGGGCGACGCCGATGGATTCACGCATGCTGTTATACATGCCGATCCGGTTCTTATACTGCTCATCGAAGAGCACGCCCCAGACTTCTTCCGGGTCGCGGGTCCCTTCGGGAAGATCGACCAGATTGGCGTCATAGACGAGTCCGACGGTGCAGTACAGGTACGGGACTGCATAGTCCAGGAACCGTTCTGTGATGATCTCGTCCTGGGAGTATTTGACTGTGCGGAAGAGCGGATCCATGTTCTTCGTGACGTTGGGAAGCTTCTCCCAGTCGAGCTGGCGGATGCGGCCTTCCCGGATCAGGCGTGTGACCATGTATTCCGAAGGGATGATCACGTCGTAGGCGTTGTCGAGGTTCGGGTACATGGTCTCGTTATTCTCGAATGTACGGTAGATGACCTTATATTGGGGAAATGCCTTCTCGAATTTCGTGACGGTGTTCTCGGCGATGTACTCGTTCCAGTTGTAGATCACGAGCTCGCGGCGGGAGTCGCATGCGGTAGAGATCACCGTGCCGGCAGCCATTACGATGGAAAGGCCCAGTGTGGATATGATCTTTCTCCAGTTTTTCTTCATCTTTATACTCATGAATCCGATACCAGCTGTTTACAATATGACTTTTCGCCGTTATTATAGTAAAGTCTTAAAAGGTGTGTCAATGAAATAACCGATTTCCTTGCTTTTTCGGCGGGAAGGGATTATTCTATTGAGTGCTGAAAATACGAAGATGGAGACTTGCTATGAGTGAGGAAGAAAAGCTGGGCCGTGGTTTGATTACCGAGGCGAAGAGAGTCGTTGTCAAGGTGGGCACTTCTACGATCACCTATGAGAACGGACGCATGAATATGCGCAATATAGATCGTCTGGCCCGTGCAATTGCTGACCTGATGAATTCCGGCCGCGATGTGGTCCTGGTTACTTCCGGTGCCATCGGTGTCGGTGTCGGCTGTCTCGATCTTCCGGAGCGTCCTTCTGAGATGCGCGACAAGCAGGCGGTAGCTGCTGTCGGGCAGTGCGAACTGATGAATGTATACAGCCGCTGCTTCGCTGAGTATTCCCGTGTCGTTGCCCAGATCCTGCTTACGAAGGACGGTATCGACGACCCGATCACAAGAGCGAATATATCCAATACTATGGAGGCACTTCTGGAGAAGGGGATCCTTCCTATTGTTAACGAGAATGACACGGTGTCGACGGCGGAGATTCCGCATGCCGGAACCTTCGGTGATAACGACACCCTCTCGGCGCTGGTCGCCCGTGTCGTGAATGCAGATCTTCTTATCATCCTTTCAGATATTGATGCGGTCTATGATTCCAATCCCCGTGAGAATCCGGATGCCAAGCGCATCTCGGTGGTAAACGAGGTTACGGATGCGCTGATCGCTGCAGCCGGTGGTGCCGGTTCGGCACTCGGTACAGGCGGTATGCAGACGAAAATCATCGCCATGAAGATGATGATGGATCACGGTATTGCAGGTGTGATTGCCGAGGGTTCGCAGTCCCAGATCTTAGAGGATATCCTTGATGGAGAAGATATCGGAACACTCTTCGTTCCGCAGAAATAAGAAACGCCACTTAAAGTGGTTCTGGTGTGACCGGTTCATGCGAAGAGGCATGACCGGTTCTCTTTTTCTCTAAGTTTTTCTTCTGAAAAATGGGGAAGAAAAAAAGCAGCCTTTGTTGGAAGACTGCCCGGAGTAATTATGAAGAACTATGTTGTAGGAGGGAAACTCAAACCCCAAACACAAACTCAAAAACCGGGTCTGTACAAGCTTCCTCGGAAGCACTCTCAACCGCTTCCATTGTCATTATACCCATTGGGTCATGAAAAGAAATCATCAATCTGTTAACGGTTTTCTAAAAAAGGTGAAGACCACTTCATAATTACACACAATTTCTTCACAATTGGCAGAAATCCCGGTAAACAAGTGCTTTTGACATGGAATCTTGAGGAAAGGGTTCGACAGTGAAGGAACCCTCTGATTGCGGCTATAGGCTTATTTGCAGGGGGATGGCACAAAGAATATTCTAATTGGCATGGGCCGCTGAATAATGGATCGATATCTCTCACGGATTTCGATTTATCCGGAATGGGGAGTTCTGTAAGATTTTAAGTAACACAGAGGCGATGGATCTCTGTGGAGGAAAATCCTTAATTGGAATCTTACAGGAGGTAAAGAAGATGCCAACAACAACCATCATTATTATTGCTGCAATCATCGGTGCTGTTATTATCGTGTTCATCGCGTTGTTTGCCATGATCAAGACAGCTAACGGTAACGAGGCGCTGGTGGTATCAGGTGTAGGAGCGACCGATAAGAACGGGAATCCTACGATCAAGAGAGCGGGCGGACGCGTCGTGTTCCCCTTTATTCAGAAGGCGAAGTATTTCGATCTTTGTGTCCGCACGGCGAAGGTGACCGGAGATGTGACGAAGACACAAACCGGTGTTCCGATCCAGATCGACTGGGCTGTCGCTTACAGCCCGGATATTTCTTCTCCGGAGAGCCTGCAGAGAGCGGTCTGCAATTTCCTGGACAAGAACGATGACGATCTGAGAAGAGTCATTCTTGATGTCGTGTCCGGTGGTGTGCGTGCCGTCATCGCGAAGATGACTCCGGAAGAAGTCATGAATGGGAAAGAGCAGCTCGACGATCAGGTGAAGGCTTCGATCGCCAGCCAGATGAAGGATCTGGGGTTCAATGCGATCCTGAGCATCCATGAAGTGGAGGATGTCTCGAGCGGGACGTATTATCAGGACCTGGCGGCGAAGGACCGTGAGATCGTAAGAAGAGATGCGGCGAATATCTCGGCGGAAGCAGAGCAGTCGGTCCGCGAGAAGAGAGCGCAGACAGATCTGGCGGCGCAGCAGGCGGAGCTGGATGCCCAGGTGGCGATTGCAGAGCGTCAGCGTGATACGGATGTGAAGAAGGCGCAGTTCATGGCGGAGACCGCCCGTGAGCAGGCAAAGTCTTCGATGGCCGGGCAGCTGGAGCAGGAAGCGATCAATCAGCAGCTCGAAGAGAAGAAGGGAGCCGTGGAGGTCATGAAAGCCGAGCAGGCGAACCGTGCGGCGCTGAAGCAGCAGGAAGTGGAAGTGACCCGTGCAGAAACGGCGAAGCGTACCACGGTGATCGAGGCGCAGGCCGAGGCGGAGAGAAAGAAGGCAGAGGCTGCCGGTGAAGCAGAAGCACACAGAGTGTTTGCAGCCGGTGAGGCGGAGGCCAGAAAGCTCAGCGCAGCCGGTGAGGCAGAAGCGGCCGCAGTGAGAAAGACCCGTGAGGCGGAGGCCCAGGCGGAAGCCAGGAAGACCGAGGCCGAAGGTGCGGCGACAGCGAGAAAGACGGAAGCGGAAGGTGCGGCAACGGCCAGGAAAACCGAAGCGGCAGCAGAAGCGGAAGCGACGAAAGTGAAAGCTGATGCGGAAGCCATTGCTATCAAGGCGAAAGGTGAAGCGGAAGCGGCGGCTACAGCTGCGAAGGGTAAGGCCGAGGCGGAGGCGATCGAAGCCAAGGGTAAGGCGGAAGCAGAAGCGGCCCGTGCGCTCTCGGATGCGCAGGCCGCGAACGAGAAGATCAACTTCGAACTGCAGAAGATCGAGATCGAGCAGAACACGAAGGTCCAGATCGCGACGAATGTGGCGACCGTGATGGCTGAGGTCGGTAAGAATGCGAAGTTCTACGATTTCGGTGGCGGTGGAAAGCAGGAAGGCGGCGGGGATCTGCTGACCGGGATCCTCGGTCGTATCCCGCAGCTCTTCGCGAAGGCGAACCTCGAGAGCGAGGCCCTGAACGGGGAGGAGCTTCCGGACACGGTGAGAAAACTGGTGGCGGCGATCGCAGATCCGATCAAGGGTCGTGCCGCACTGGATCAGGCAGTAGCGGATAGAAGTGCGAAAGTGGTCGAGGAAGGCGCACTCGAAGATGCGGCCGATGCCGCAGGTGCAGCTGTTGAGGGAGCGCTGACCGAGTAATGGAAGGAGCGCCCATCAGGACAAACAAAGGGGGGCGGTCTCACTTCGAAGTGGGACCGCCCCCTTGGCTTTTTCGCAAATTTCTATTTTGGTCCATGTAGTGGTCTATGCAGGGACACTTTACATGGACCACTACATGGACACAGGAGAGCACATCATGTTTTTGAGACGCCTTCCTGATTCTTATGGTTTACATGCATTACTTCTTGATGAGCTTACCGAGCCAGGTGCTGAGCATGAGGTAGGCCCAGGCGGCCTCGAGAGGCATGTCATAAAGTGGCTTGATCTTCGCGTCGAGGATGGCCTTCGTGGAAGGAGAAGGTACGAGCGAGCTGTCGATCGGTGCGACGAAGACCTGCTTGTCGTAACGAGCGCAGGCATTCTTCAGGTATAGGATCGAGAATGGGTTGTCCTCGGAAAGTGTATTGACGGTGCCGTCGTGATGCAGGCGCTGCAGGACGTACTTGTAGTCGGAGCGCGCGATGCTGAAATTATCGTAGTTGAGGCATACGGGTGCGTCGATGGTGAGGATCGTATCTTCCTTCGGCAGGGTCATGAGCTTACTTAAGGCGCGGAGGTTCTTCATGGCGTTCGGGCACTCGGCAGGCTCGTCTACGTCTTCGTTCGGGACGAACTTCTTGCCGGAGATCTTCCCGGCGACGCGGTTCTTATAGCTGGCGTAATCGTCGGTCTTTCTGTTCGGGCTCATGAGGTATGCGGCATGGTGGACATAGATCTTGCCGTCTGCGGCTTTGCCGACGACGTACACGCCTTTTTCTTTCTCCATGGCCAGTGCGTATGCGGCCTTGAGGTTGACGACGGCGTCGGTGTCGGGCTCGGTGGGGGCGATCTTACTTCCGAAGAAAACGACCGGGATGCCGTAGCCGGAAAGAAGCAGGTTCGCGAGCTGGGCGGTATAGGCCATGGTGTTCGTGCCGTGTGCGATGAGTACACAGCCGTAGTCGCCCTTATCCAGTTCTTTCTTCAATGCGTCGAAGAGTACCTTATACATCGGGGGAGTGAAGTTCTCGGAGTTGACATCGACAGGTTCGATGATCGTGAAATCCTTACCGAAGTTTCCGGCTGCGTCCAGAACGGCATACGGCGCCGTGCCGAGCTCCAGTGCTTTTTTAGAAAGACGGGTGGAAATGTTACCGCCTGTGAAAACCATCAAGACTTTCTTCGAATCTGCCATATGTCGTACCTCCCATTGAAGTTGATCCTGGTGTCCGTGTGCCATACCAAGCGCGGATATACGTATTTATATTCTTATTATAGCGCAATAACTTTTTATTTTGTCTGTTATAATACACAAGAAAGATAAAAGAAATAGTGAGGAAATGTGAACATGCGGTTAATTAGCTGGAATGTGAACGGGATCCGGGCAGTGGCAAAGAAGGGATTTCTCGAGACGGTCAGGGAGCTGGATGCGGATGTGCTGTGTATCCAGGAGACGAAGGCGTCTGTGGATCAGCTGGATGAGAGTCTTCTTGAGGTACCCGGGTACAAGAGTTATTTTTCCTCGGCTGAGAGGAAGGGTTATTCCGGGACGGCCGTCTATACGAAGAGGGAGCCGGTGTCGGTGTCGTATGGCCTCGGCACGGATGAATTCGACCATGAGGGCAGAACGATCGAACTGGACTTCGGGGATTTCATTCTCTATAACATTTATTTCCCGAACGGGGGACAGGGGCCGGAGAGGGTCGACTTCAAGCTTAGGTTCTATGACTGTTTCCTGGAGAAGGTCAAGAAGCAGATGGCCGAGGGCCGGATGGTTCTGGTGTGTGGTGATGTGAATACGGCGCATAAGGAGATCGATCTTTCGAATCCGAAGGCGAACAGTAAGATATCGGGATTCCTGCCGGAGGAGCGGGTGTATATGGATCATTTCGCGGAGGCGGGGCTGGTCGATACGTTCCGTATGTTCTATCCGGAGGCGACGGAGAAGTATACGTGGTGGTCGTATAAGACTTTCGCCAGGGACAGGAACGTGGGCTGGCGTATCGATTATTTCTTCGTGGATGAGGCGCATAAGGACCAGATCGTGGAGTCGGAGATGCTGTCTTCTGTGATGGGCTCGGATCACTGTCCGATCTTTATTGATCTGAAGTGAGGATGGCCCTCCCTTCAGGTGACGAAAAATATAGTGTATGTGCCGTAAGTCTGTGGTATAATGCCCCTGTTATGGGAAAAACCACGCGTGAGCAGTGCTTAGGAACAAGAATGAGGGGCTGTGGAGGCGTGAGAAAGAATAAGTGAGGAAAGAGAATATGAAGAAGACGAAAATTGTGGCCGTTCTGACTGCGCTGCTGATCATGGCGGGTGCGTGCATGACGGGATGCAAATCGGACGATACATCGGCGGTTTCCGGTTCGGATGTGACAACCAGTTCGGATCCGGGGCTGAGTCTGTCGATCGATACGGATGTTTCGGCGAGTTCTACTTTCGTGAAGATGTCCTTCGAGGAGAACTACGATGCGGCGGCCATCGCGGAGATGAACAAGGTCGTGGCGATCCATGGGATGCAGTTCACGGCGCTGGATTATAACTTCTATTTCGCCAATGAGTATTCGCAGCTGCTGGGCATGACGATGCAGGGCGGTGCGTATGGGATTCCGATGACGGAGGCCGGCTTCATCAATATGGATGGGCAGCTGACGGAGACGCGTACGGTGAAGCAGTATCTGAATGAGATCGTTATTTCGGATCTGCAGGGTGAGGTCTTCCTTCTGGAGTATGCGCAGTCGAAGAATATCCAGCTGAATGAGGAGACGCTGAACAGTATTAACCAGCAGTTCGAAGAGGTGAAGACGACGGCGGAGAAGTATGGTATGTCGGTGGACGAGTACCTGAAGTCTTACTATGGGCCGGATGCTTCGGAGGCGGGTCTGCGTGAGATCCTGCAGCGCTATGAGCTGGTGAATCTCGGTATGGCGGATTATGTGGAGAACTATCAGTTCGCTGAAGGTGAGGATATGCTTCCGATCGTGTATCACATCCTGTATCCGACGATCGATCTGAATACGCGTCTGGAACTGATGGATGATGCGAAGGAAGAGGCGAAGAAGAAGGCCGAGGCTCTGAAGGATTCGGTGACTTCCCTTGAGGATATGAAGGCGAAGGGTGAAGCGGCTGTCCAGGCGGGCGAAGCGGGTGAGGCGAACCAGTATACGGTTATGCTTGGCCAGATGGTGCCGGAGTTCGAGGAGTGGTGCTTCAGTAAGCATGAGGTCGGCGATGTGGATATCGTGAAGACCGAGTATGGTTACCATGTGATGTATTTTGTGGGTCAGGCGCAGGCGGATGATTCGCAGAAGAAGAAGATTGCGTATAAGCATATGCAGGAAGAAATGGATGCGGCGGTGGATAGTGGAAACTATGATCCGGTGTATTCCTAAGCGCGAATTCAATAGTTGAGAAAAAGAATATCTCTCCGGCGACTCAAGCAGTTTGCTAAAGCAAAACTCGTCGTCGGAGAGATTTCTTTTTCTCAGTTTATGGAGTGGGCGGCTCAGGAATGCGCCGGGTCGGTGTTGGGGGATGTGAGATGTGGGCTCCTGCGGAGGCGCGGCGAAGGTTTTTTCATGCGCGATTATGGGCAGAATGCCTTATCAGGAGCAGGGGGGATAGTGCCTTTTACGCGGGAGTGGTGCCGGTGTAGTCGTCGCAGAACTCGGTAATGGCTTTGGTTATGCATTTTTCGCAGGCGGCGCGGTCGAGCATCTCGATCGTCAGGTCGTAGCGGCCGGAGTTTCGCGTCGCGTCCCATTTGCAGAGGATGCCGACGGTGAGGAGGTCGAAGGAGCCCGGGACGAGTGGGCTTGGGCTGAAGACAGCTTCTTCGGGGATGTCGGTGACGGGGGCGCCGTCCTTCAGTAGGCTGAAGTACATCGAGACAAACTGGTCGTCGAAGAGTGTCGTAAGGCCGATACCGTAGGCTTCGCCCAGGCGATCCTTGATTACCTTGTTGGCGTAGGGAGAGACGATGGCCTCTGCCTTCTCGACTTCCTTTTCGAGCTCTTCGCTGCTGACGATCTTCGTGGTGTCTTCGAGTGCATCTTCGTCCCGAAAGGCGATGTTGTTCTTCCGAATCGCGTCGAAGAGTTCGGGCTTCAGGTGAAAGCCTTTCCCAAGGCCGATCTTCTCTTTGATCTCTTTGCCGTCTCGGGTGGTCAGGCGGAAGAGGTTCTTGCCGACCGTGATCTCTACGATATCCGTGAAGAGGATCTCTTTCGTGGAGAAGGTCTTCTTAAAGGTGAGTCTGTCCTTGCCGATCGTCCATTCCATGTTCGGTCTCCTTTGCTATTTCATTTCTTTCGTCAGGTCTTCCATCGAGTCATCCATCAGGTCCTTCATCATGACGAGGCAGAAGTCCGGCCGCTTCGGCCAGTAGAAGAGGGGGACGCTTCTGTTCTCGTATTTCTTACGGTCTTCGTCGAGCATGGCTTCGACTTTTGCCTCGCAGCCTTCTTCGTAGTCACCGTATGTGCTGAGGGTCTGCTCCCAGGTCTGTTCCCGGCCGTCAGAGGTGCGGTAGTGGATCCGGGCGGTGGTGGTCGGTGTGGAATCGTCGTCCTCGAGGAAGACCTCGGCGATCGTACCCATGGCGAGGGACCAGTGCTTCTTCCGATGAATCGTCATAATGGAAGTGATGAGGGCGATCGCCAGTGGAAGCGCGAAAACGAACGCGAGGATCTGAAGGATGATGTGGAGGGGATCCGGAATGATTGAGCCGACGAGCCACAGGAGCGCGATGATGAGGGCGAGGACGGCGATCACGGCGATGTCCTGCTTGCACTCTCGGCGGAGTACGCTCTTTCGGTATTCTTTCTCGTTGTCCATGGTGTGCCTCGGGTCCTTCGATGTTCTGGTTCTATTATACGTGAACGGGCGGGGAAGTGCGAGAGAGAACGAGGGCTTCTCGCAATGGAAGTGTTCCGGAACCGTGTATCTCACGGCGCAAGCGGCCCTGGGACAGTACTTCTGCATAAGTATTCATGGGTATGAATGAGATTTGCCCGGGTTAGGCGTCATCGGACGTAGTCCGACATACTAAACCTTCAGAAGTGAAGATTTAGTATGTTATTATGTACGGTTTTCAAGGCCCCTGACATACTAAACTTCTGATTTCGTGAGTTTAGTAGGTCAAAACCTTTATGCAGAGGGCTTCTGAGGAGGAAAATAGCATACTAAATGCTTCGAAATCGAAGTTTAGTGTGTTGCCGTGCCTGGAATAATGAAATATCGACCAACCAAATCCAGTTTTCCGAGGATTTGGTTGGTCGGAGGATATATGTGGAAGGAAAGGCATTCGAAGGATAGGCGTAAGCCGTATTCATTATTGGCTTGCCAGGTGGTCCGGGCGCTTGCTTTTTCCGAGGAAAGCATATATACTGGCTTTTGCAATTGCGAATCATTCGCAATTGAGGATGAAAGATAAGACGAGATGGGAAGTATTTGGTGATGAAGTTTCTGCGCCGCGCGGCTGCGGCTCTGGTTTCGATAATGGTCATGGCCGGAAGTGCGGGCCTTCTTTCCGGATGCCGGAGGGGGTTCGGGAAAGAGGCGGCCGGTAAGGTCAAGGTCGTGACGACCATCTATCCGATGTACGATTTCGTGAAGCGGATCGGCGGAGACCGGGTGGCGGTGATCATGATGGTGCCGGCCGGGACGGAGCCGCATGCTTGGGAGCCGTCGACGAGGGATATGTTCATGCTCGAGGAGGCGGACATGTTCGTGTATAGCGGGGCAGGCATGGAGACCTGGGTGGAGGATATTCTCGGCAGTGTGCAGAATCCGGACCTGGCTGTGGTGGAGGCGAGCCGGCATGTGGAGCTTCTGCGGATGGATGAACTGGAAGAGGACGACCACGATCACGACGGCGAGGACGAGAACGGCCATGACCACGAGGAGCACGGGGAAGAGGACCACGAGGAACACGACCACGATGAGGCGGAAGGCGAGGGGCACCATCACCATGGAGAGTTCGATCCGCATGTGTGGCTGTCCCCGGAAAATGCCAAGCTCGAGATGGCCGAGATCGCCGATGCCCTGATGCAGTTGGATCCGGAACATCAAGAAGAATATAAGAGGAACTACACAAACGCGGCACAAGAATGTGACACATTGGACAGTGCTTACAGAGAGGAATTGAAGGATCATGCGGGCGGATATATCGTCGTGGCGCATGAGGCATACGGGTATCTGTGCCGGGCGTACGGCATCACGCAGATCGCCATCGAGGGCGTGTCGGCGGATCAGGAGCCGGATGCGGCGCGGATGCGGAAGATCATCGATATGGTCAGGAAATACGATGTCAGATGTATCTTCTTCGAGGAACTGGTGGACCCGAAGGTCGCCGAGACGATCGCGGAGGAGACCGGGTGCCGGACAAGGGCGCTGAGTCCTCTGGACGGCATGACGCAGGAGGACATCGATGCGAGAAGAGACTATTTCTCTGTGATGTATGAGAATCTGAACGCCATTTCAGAGTCGTTCGGGTGACGCCGGTGGACGGAGCGTGCCGGCGGGCGGCCCCGAAGACGGAGGAGCCGAAGACAGGCGGCCCCGAAGACGGAAGATATGAGGAAGAGAAGGGACGAGTGTTATGACGAAAGTGATTGAAGTGGAGAATGTGTCGTTCGGATACACGCGCGACATGATCCTGGAACATGTGGACTTTACCGTCGAGAAAGGCGATTTCGCCGTCGTTATCGGCGATAACGGCGTTGGCAAAAGCACTGTGGTCAAGCTTCTTCTCGGTGTGATCCTGCCGACGTCGGGGACGATCCGGATCGGCGGGAAAGAGGTGACCTCGCTCCGAGGCAGCGGCATCGGATACCTGCCGCAGAACGGCGGATCCCGCGCAGCGGCTTTCCCGGCGACGTGCGAAGAGATCGTGATGAGCAGCCTGTATAAGAAGATCGGATTTGGCCGCTTCCCGAGAAAAGAACATAAGAAGAAGGTCGAAGAGGCACTGGAACTGGTGGATATGCTGGATAAGCGGAAGTCCCTGATCGGGGAGCTCAGCGGCGGCCAGCAGCAGCGTGTCATGCTGGCACGGGTGCTGGCGGCGGATCCGGAGGTACTGATCCTCGACGAGCCGACCGTGGGCGTGGATGCGGAGTCGGTGGACCGGCTGCTGCATATTCTTCACCATTTAAATATCGAGAAGAAAGTCACGATCCTGATGGTGACCCACGATATCGAGAAAGTCGGGCCGTACGCGAACCGTGTGCTGTGCCTGTCGGAGGGGGCGTGCCGCGAGGAGATGCTGCCGCATGAGGTGCAGGTCGTCCATGCGCATGCGCACAACCACCCGCACGGCGAGATGGCACATATCCATTGCGCGAACTGCGAACATGAGAATCAGCACGGGCATGACGCCGAACACTGCGCCGAGTGCGCGCACTGTGGCGCATTTCCCGGCCATAGTCATGGCGGACATAAACATGGGAACCCTCATACGCACGATGGCGGGAATGTCGATGGAAAGGGGGCGGTCTGAATGCCGATGATATTCCAGTATGCGTATATGCAGAGAGCACTTCTGGTCGGATTCCTGCTGGCGGTCATCGTGGCCTGCCTCGGAACAGTCATGGTGCACAAGCGGCTGTCCCTGATCGGCGACGCGCTGTCCCACTCGTCATTGGCCGGCGTAGCCGTCGGACTGCTTCTCGGGTTTAACCCCATTATCGGGGCGATGGCCACCTGCGTGGTCGCCGCTTTCGCCATTGAGGCGATACGGAAGAAACTCGGGAACCATTCGGAACTGGCCGTGGCGATCGTTCTGTCCACGGGCATCGGCCTGGCCGGCGTACTGTCCGGTTTCGTACGAAGCTCGGCCGACTTTAACAGCTTCCTTTTCGGATCGATCGTGGCGATCTCAGGCTTCGAGGCGAGACTGGTCATGATCCTTGCCGTAGTGGTCCTCGTGGCATTCATCCTGCTGTATAAAGAACTCTTCTACATATCCTTTGACGAACAGGCGGCGGCCATCTCCGGGGTCCCGGTGGGCGTGGTCAATGCGATCTTCACGATCCTTACGGCGGTAACGGTGTCCATCGCGGCCAGAACCGTCGGAGCGCTCATCGTCTCGTCTCTGATGGTCGTGCCGGTGGCGGCGGCGATGAGCCTGGCACGAAGCTACAGAACGACCGTGCTCTGGGCGGTCTTCGTATCGGTAGTATCCACGGTCGGCGGACTTGTGCTGTCGTTCTACATCGGACTCAAACCCGGCGGAACCATCGTACTGCTGTCGGTCGCGATCCTGCTGCTGTGTAAGCTGATCGGATTCCTGCGTGGAAGGAATACGGGTTCTAAGACGCCGGCAAAAGCACTGGAAACGAAAGGAGAATGAGATATGGATTATCCGGAGAGCCTTCGTAAAACGAAATCGAGAATGCTGGTGTGGGAGGTCCTCTCTGAGGCGAAGACGCCGCTCACGGCCAGAGCAATCGCGCAGACCGCATCGAAGAAAAGCGAGAAGAATGCTGTGAAAGGTGCATCGCAGAATAAGAATAAGGCGGAGGAAGGGAAGAACGGCGGGGTCTGGCTCAGCAGCGTCTACCGCGCTCTGGATGCTTTCGAGAAAGAACATGCCGTCAGCAAAACTTTCCTTAAGGACAGCCAGGAAGCCCTCTACGCGATCGCGGCTCCGGGACACCATCACTACGCCATCTGCATGAACTGCAAGAGCAGGACGGAACTGACAGGATGTCCATTCGGCGAGGAATCACATCTTCACACCGTGGACGATGATTTCGAAGTGGTGGGGCACGTGGTGGAGGTCTTCGGTTACTGCAAGAACTGCAGAGAGAAGATGAAGAAATAGCGCACGAAAAAACTGCGCGGGATGCCGCGCAGTTTTTCTACGATTGATTAGGTGAAAGTGATCAGATGACGATGATCCCGTTGGTGTAGAGGTAGCTGACCAGAATGCCTGTGGCTACGCCGAAGATCGCGCTGGTCAGTACATCCGACAGATAGTGGACATACAGATAAAGTCTCGAGAAAGCGATGCCGGCGGCATAAACCAGAGCGGCGATGCCGAGCTTCGGCGAGAAGTGGGCGATCGCTGTCGCGGCAGCAAACGAAGAGAATGTGTGTCCGGACGGGAAGGAGAAGTCCTTCGGCTCGCGGATGATCGTATCGCGCAGTTCGCCTCTGACCTCATAGGGACGCGGACGCTTCGTAACGTGCTTCAGGATGAGGTTCACGAACAGCAGGCTGCAGCCGAGCGCAAGAAGGATGCATACCGCTGCTTCCTGATTCAGATTGCTGAAGTAGAAGGTCGCCGCCGCGGCGAACCAGATGATGCCGAAGTTGCCGGTCAGCGAGAGAAACGGCATGATGCGGTCGCACGCCTTACAGCGCAGATGTTCATACATCCAGTCCAGGACCTTCAGCTCGCGAATAGATATACGAGACGGCATACCGTTTCCTCCTTTCTTTCTCGTCTTTTAGGGATTCTTGGGACAAACATAAATAAGAAGTCCCGACTAAAAGACAACTCTTTACCCGTATAGGATAAGACGAAACCCGCAATAAATCAATGCATTATTCTTGCTTAATCGTAAAAAATCAGTGAATTCGTGATATTATTCTTCTTATGACGAAACACTTGCACGCATTAAGACCCGGAAATGTCACGATTCCCGAGAACATCGCGCTGGCGCCGATGGCGGGAACGAGTACCTGTGTCTACCGGACGATCGCCCACGAATATGGTTGCGCCTACGGCGTGACGGAGCTTGTCTCAGCGCGTGGGATCCGCTTCAAGGAATCCGTGGAGATCAGCATGCGCTACCTTCGGATCGCTCCGGAAAAAGAAGGCAAGACCGGCATCCAGCTCTTCGGAGCGGACCCGGAAGATTTCGCCTACGCGATCCCCGTTATTCTCGAAGACCCGCGCCTTGCGAAGGTGGATGTGATCGATCTCAACATGGGCTGCCCCGTAAGTAAGGTCGTGAAGACCGGAGCCGGTTCGGCGCTCATGAAGGATCCCGTCCTGGCCTCCCGTATCATCGAAAGAAGTGTCCGCGCGGCGGAACCCTACGGAAAACCGGTCACGGTGAAGTTCCGTTCCGGTTGGGATGAAGGACATATCACCGCACCGGAATTCGCAGAAATGTGCATTTCTTCCGGGGCGGAAGGACTGGCTCTCCATGCGCGTACGCAGACCCAGCTGTACCGTGGAACGGCAGACTGGAGCGTGATCCGTAAGACGAAAGAAGCCATCTCCGGAAGCGGTATTCCGCTGTGGGGAAACGGTGATGTGAAGGATGGCCCTTCTGCCGTGGCGATGCTGGAGGAAACCGGCGCAGACGGCGTCATGATCGGCCGTGCCGCGCAGGGAAATCCATGGATCTTCGAGGAGATCCGAGCCGCACTTGCTGCGGCGGATGAAGGCGCGGGAGAAGGCGGGAACAGAAAGACACATCTTCCGGAACGAAAAGAACGGGCAGAGGTGATCCGCAAACACCTTCTAGGGCTGTGCGAAGAACTGGGTGAGAAGACCGGCGTCAAGGAGATGCGGGCACAGATCGCCTGTTATCTGAAGGGACAGCGCGGGACCGCAGAAATCAAGAACCGCCTGATGACGGCAGGAACCATCGAAGAGGTAGATGCCCTCCTTACTGAATACGAATCCATAAACGAGTGATCAGATCCCTTATTCGGAACAAGGAAATCGCGATACACCCGGCTTTTGGCTTTTCGAAAACAACCGCCTGGAATCAGAGATCGAACTCGTAGGTGAGATAGCGGCTGGTACTGTCTTCCTGTTCGTCGCCCTGAAGATAGTCATCCCGGATCAGGCGATAGTGCCCGGAAGTGAGCTCCTGCTCCAGATGTATGTCGATCTGCTGATCGATCGCAGTGGCATCATAAGAACCGCCGTAACCTCTGACCGGAATCTCGTACCATTGCCCGTCCTGCTGCATCTCCAGGATGAAATCGACGCTTCGTGCGTACATGATCACGAGAGTATTCTCCTCCCGGTTATAATCCACGGACGTAATACGAAGTGTGTGCTCATCGGTCGGAACGACCTGCGCAGGATCGACCCTCGACTTCCGAAGCGGTTCTGCCTCGGAAGTGGCTCTTTCCAGATCGAACTCACCCGCGATCCAGTATTGGGTGGAAGAAGAGGACTCGGGGAAAAGCTCCGAAAGGATCCGATAATGTCCGGCGGGAAGATCGCCGTGCATCTCATCGAGATAGTAAGTCATCTCCGCTGTGTTGGAAATGGCGTATTCTTCGTCACCGAATGTGACGGGCTCACCGTGGCCGAGAGTGTATCCCATCAAAGTAAACCCGACATGAGGAAGAAACGGGACCTTATACCATTCGCCGGACTGCCTGTATTCGAGACGGTATTCACTACCATATGTATAAGACGCATCTCCCTTGTTGGTCAGCGTAACGTTGACTTTCCGGTTCCATACAACATCTACCGTGAGCTCGACAGGACACGCATCGAAGGAAGAAAGATCAATATCGGAGCGCTCTTTAAAGAGCTTCTTCTTACAGGCGGTGACGGAAAGAAGCAGGGCGAAGGTCAGAATGCTACTGATAAGGAGCCTGCCCGCGCGACGGGAAGAAGCCCGGCGGCCAAGCAAGGATGCACAGCACATCGGTTCCCTCTCTTTCGAAAAGCGCGAAAAAACGTTAGTCATAGTATCACCTCCGTAATCTCGACATCCCCACCTACACACTAACAAAATCCCCCGAAGAAAAAAAGGGAGAAACTACAGAAGAAACCACGTCTGAATCAAGAAAGCGGTCCCATCAAACAAGGAAAGACAATGAAAAAGGGATACCCTGAGTGGCGAGTTTTGCTTTAGCAAACTGTCTGAGCCACAAAGGATATCCCTTTTTCTTGACTTACTGATTGATTAACCGCTTACTTCTTCAGCAGGCTTCCGAAGATTCCTCTGATGAGCGAAGAACCGATCTGACGGCCGGCGGCTGTTGTAGCCGAGTTGACCATCTTGGTAACCGGGCTGTTCTTCTTCGCACGCTCGGCTTCACGCTTCGCCTTCTCTTCCTGGCGCTCCTGCTCTTTGCGCTCTCTTTCTTCCGCACGGGCCTGACGCTCGGCTTCGCGGCGCTCACGGTCTTCCTGACGGTCACGCTCACGCTGCTCACGGATCTCAGCGGCACGCTCCTTCTCTTCGATACGGCGGTCGCGATCTTCCTGACGATCCGCTTCACGCTGCTCGCGGATCTCGGCAGCACGCTGTCTCTCCGCTTCTTTCTCAGCAGCGATGCGGGCCTTCTCTTCTTCCTTCGGATCGACAGCCGGAGCCGCCTCGACAGGAGCCGCTGCGACAGGTGCAACAGCCGAAGCAGCATCCGCCACAGGTGCACTCTCATAAGCCGGTGTAGCAGCCGGAGCGGCCGGTGCGCCGTAGTTCGGATCGTACTTTCTCATCAGGATCTCATACGCAGACTCCGGATCGACAGCCACTCTGTACTTCTCGTAGAGCGGATTCGATTCAGACAGTTCCTGCATCTTCTCGAAGCCGGCAGAACCGATGAAGCTCTGCGGCGGGAGAATGAAGGCACGCTCCACTACGCCCGGAGTACCCTTCGCATCGAGGAAGGAAACAAGGGCTTCACCAACAGCCAGCTCGGAGAGCACGGTCTCGGTGTTGAAGTTCGGATTCGCACGGAAGGAATCGGCGGCAGCCTTCAGCTTCTTCTGCTCGGCAGGTGTATATGCACGGAGAGCATGCTGGACACGGTTCTGGAGCTGAGCCAGGATGTTGTCCGGGATATCGCTCGGGCTCTGGGAAATGAAGTATACGCCGATGCCCTTGGAACGGATCAGACGAACGATCTGGTCGATCTTCTCCAGAAGGAATGCCGGTGCATCGTTAAAGAGCAGATGCGCTTCGTCGAAGAAGAATACCATCTTCGGCTTCTCCGGATCACCGACCTCAGGCATATTCTCATAGATCTCGGAAAGGAGCCAGAGGAGGAATGTCGAATACAGAAGCGGCTTATTGAAGAGCTCGGTCGCATTCAGAACATTGATCATGCCGCGTCCGTCGGAACCGGTCTTAAAGAAGTCCATCACGTCGAATGCCGGCTCTGCGAAGAATGCATCCGCACCTTCGTCGGCAAGGAGCGCCAGGTTTCTCTGGATCGCACCGATCGTCGAAGTGGAGATATTGCCGTAGGTGAGTTTATACTCATCAGCATGGTCACCGACATAGGTCAGAAGGAGACGCAGGTCCTTCAGATCCAGAAGCAGGAGTCCCTGATCATCCGCGATACGGAATACCATGGACATGACCGCACGCTGTACGTCGGAAAGTCCGAGCATACGGCCCAGAAGGATCGGGCCCATCTCAGAGATCGTGGTACGCATCGGGATACCCATCGTACCGAAAACATCATAGAATGTGGTCGGGTAAGCCTTATACTCGAAGTTCTCGATACCGAACTTCGCGATACGCTCTTCCATGTTGTCATTGCTTACACCGGCTGCGCAGATACCGGACATATCGCCCTTGACGTCTGCCAGAAATACCGGAACGCCCATGTCGGAGAAGCTCTCCGCCATAACCTTAAGAGTCACGGACTTGCCTGTACCGGTCGCGCCGGCGATCAAACCATGACGGTTCGCTTTCGAAGGCTCGATGAAGCATTTCGTAGCGGTGCCGCCTACCCAAATCTTGTTGTCGTATAGCATAACTAAACCTCCCAATTTCAAAATAGAAGTACTGTATCTATTTTCGCAAAGACGGAGGATAATCGCAAGGCAATTTTACGTAAAAATGTCCGTGAATTGAAAACGTTCTGTTACATTGCAGATGGTTTGTTCTCTTATAATGGTAGGCAGAAGATTTATGCCCGGGAAGGAGAGAATAGAGATGCTCGACACGGTAACTTTACTGACGTTTGCAGCGATGGGTCTCCTGCTGTGTTTCTACGGTTTCCGGATGTTCCGTTTCTCCATGGCCATGGCCGGATTCTTCATGGGCATGCAGCTGGCCAATATCCTCGACTCGATGTTCCTTCTCGAGAAGATCCCCGAGAAAGCCCGGGATACCTGGGAATTCTTCTTCCCCATCGTGATCGGTCTTCTTCTGGCCATCCTTTCTTACGCCATTTATAAAAAAGCACTGTTCTTCATTTCCATGTTTTTCACGTGGTACACCCTCATGAAGATCTCGCTGCTTTATATCATCAAGACGCAGAACGATCTCAAACTCTTCATCTCGCTGTCGCCGGACTCGATCGCGAAGCTGACGGACGGCAGCGACGGTGCCCAGAACCTGATCTCCGATTCCCAGATGGCGAAGGTCATGTCCTGGCTTCCCGGGAACACGGACGGGGAGAAACTTCTGGCCATCTGCCTGATCGCCCTTCTGATCGGCATCTTCGTGGGCATCATCATCTGCCTTCTCCAGGCACCGGCCATCAAGATCATTACCGCCGTTATCGGCGCCGATATCCTCCGTGACGTATTCCTCGGCACGATGGGGATCCTCTACACATGGGATAAACTCCCGTCCTTCCTTCTTCCCGTCGTGAAGCAGGGGCTGTATAATGGATGGGTATCCTTCTTCATCTGGGCGGCCCTGATCGGATCCGGCATCACCGTACAGATCAAAGCCGGAGATGATTAACAAGTGCTTTTGCAACAGAATCTGACATAGCCTCGTCTGATATGTAGAAAGAAAATCAGACGCGCTGCGATGGCGCAGGATCATAAAGGGAGATGTTGAAAATGAAGCGTGAACCAGTTAGAAAGCCGATGACACCGGACTATCCGACACTTGATCAGCTGGGAAGCCCCGAAGGAAAGAATAAGGCCAAGATCGCGGCCGTAACGGCGATCACGGCAACCCTTGCACTGGCGTCCGCATGCGGAGACGATTATTCTCCGGTTCGGGCCATGAAGAAGCTCGCGAAGCAGCGTAAGGCGGTAGTGACCACGAGAGAATCCTATGAGATCATGGGCGGCGAAATGACCGAATATACAGAGCCGGATGTCGTACTGGAAGGCGAAGAAACCTGTCCGATCGATGAGACCATTCTGGGCGGGGAAGAGCCGGTCGAGACCGAGACGACGGATTATTACATCGATGGAGATATGCAGATCGATCCGGACTATACGGATGCAGACGTAGACGCAGATATCGATTCCGCCCCGACGGAGTATATTCTTGAGGGAGGCGTCGAAGTCAATCCGGATTATCTGGACGGATAAAGCCATGGCCAAGCATCAGATCGAAAACTACACGAAAAGAATGACACTGGTGATGACCCACCAGTGTAATTTCGATTGCCGGTATTGCCTGCAGAAACATGAAGATGTGTATATGCCGAGGGAGACGGCGGTGAAGGCCATCGATCTGATGATGGACGGGATGCGGCGCGCGTCCGAAGACGGGATGCGCCGCGCGTCCGAAGAGGAAGAATCCGGAACCGGGGATGCACCGGCGCTCAGCGCACAGATCTCCTTCTACGGTGGGGAACCTCTCCTGGCAAGGAAAGAGATCGAGTATCTGGTTACTTACGCGAGGACCCGTGTCCGCGAGATCCCACATGCGAAAGTCGTCTTCGAGATCACGACGAACGGCACGCTGCTGGATGCAGACTTCGTCGCTTTTGCCAAGAAAAGCAAGATCCTTCTGGCGCTGTCCCACGATGGCATGGCGCAGGATCCGGTCCGTGTGGACCGCGGAGGCCACCCGACGAAAGAAGTGGTGGATCAGAAACTGAAGATGCTGCTTCGTGCTTTTCCCGAGACGATCATCATGATGACCATCCATCCGGACCAGGCGGATAAGCTTACCGCCTCTCTTAAGATGTTCCACGACATGGGCGTCCACGCGGTGAGCTTCGTGCCTGCGCACGGCGACCGCGTCGAATGGACGGAGGAGGCTTTCGCACGGCTTTCGGACGAGATGGCGAAGGCCCGGGATCTGTATGTGAAGTGGAATCAGGGAGACGGGGTATTCCGTCTGATCCCCTTCGATAAGAAGATCCGCGATTATATCAGGCAGAGAGATGCCGATACACCCATGTGCCACTTCGGCGGACATAAACTGATGGTGGATGTCGACGGGAAGTATTACCCCTGCAGTCATTTTATCGGACGCGACGGATTCGGAATCGGGTCCGTCGATGAGGGCATCGACAGGAAATCGATCCGGTCCATGGAGAAGCAGCGTGTCGAGTCGAAGATGTGCCGAAAATGCGAGCTGCGGTCCCGTTGCCACCATACCTGCGCGTGCGCCAATCACGGTCACACCGGAAGTTTCTCGGAGGTGTCCGCGCTGCAGTGCGAGTATGAGAAGCTCATTATCCACACGGCTGATGAGGCGGCCGCTTCTCTGATTTCCGAAAGCAATCCCCGCTTCGTCGAGCGGATGTACAAGAAGTAGAGCGGAGAGTCGCAGTCGCTGATTTGTCGCTATTTACGTGCCGGAGAGGCAACGGAAAGGGAATTCCGGTTGTGGGGAAGCTTCTTCATGGCGATGTATCCGATGACCACACCCACGGCGCAGACGATGGTGCCGCACAGGAGCATGGGGCGGATGCCGAAATGGTCGAGAATGACGCCGCTCAGAAGATTCGAGAATACACCGCCGATGGTGATGGCGGATGTGACGTAGGCCTGGCCTTTCACCTGGTCGAGGTCGCCCATGGTTTCACTGACATAGTAGGCAGCGGCAGGAATGAAGACCGCGTAGGCGAAGAGCTGCACGGACTGGCTCAGGTACATCATGGCCATATTCGATGCGAATACCAGGATCAGGATCTTCACGAAGAACGCCGCCCCTGAGAAGGTGAGGAGCGAACGGGAAGAAATCTTCTTCAGGACCAGACCGATCATGGCCATGACCGGAAGTTCTAAGATAGCCTGCAGGAAATTGGCGTAGCCCAGTTCCGTCTCGCCGCCTCCAAGATTGCGGATGATCTGGATCATGAAGTCGTTGATCATGTTGTGGGCGAAGTAGAAGCAGACCGTTCCCAGAAGGAATACCATGAAGGCGGGGTAGGTCCTGGCGAAGTCGCGGATGTTGTTATGTGCGGTCGAACCGGACGGGGTCTTCCCGGAGGTGTCGACGTCCCCCGACGCTTCCCGGGCGAGAAGCCCTGTTCCCTCGGAAGCGGCAACGGACGCTCCCGAACCAGCGGCACCGGAGACCTCGGCAGGAATGGTGGAGGGCTTCTTAAAGGTGTAGATGAGGATCGCGGACAGAAGCATCGACGCGATGTTAACGAAAAGAAGGATCGTGACACCGGATCTCTCGACGAGACCGCCGATGACTGCTGCCGTGACAGCGAAACTTGCGGAGCCCAGCCCACGGGCAAGTCCGTAGAAGATGCGGCAGCCGGCCTTCTGGTACTCGAAGCACAGGGCCGTCATGACAGGCTGGTAGACGAACTGGATCATGTAGATCAGCGCGAAGACGGGGAAGATGACCCACTTATTTCCCGGGACGAGAAGAAGGACCGCCGACCCCAGAAGGATAACAAGAACACTGAAGAGGATGAACCGCCGGTTCGTAAGCGGACCGGGCTTGTCGATGATGCCCGCCACGAATGGCTGAAGGACTGCGGACAGAATGTTCGCTACGGCCAGAAGGATACCGACCTCGGTGTTGGAAAAGCCGTTGGCCAGAAGGTATACGGCGGCGCAGGCATGGATCGTGCAGAAGGCGACGAAGTAGGTCGCATTCAGAAGGGTATAGCGGATCGTCCACTTCACATCCGGACGCTGGTTCTCCATAGTGTGTATCCTCGTATCGTAACCGGAGATTCCCCTCCGTGCATGAGAAGGAAGGCGTGTTCCGGGAAGGCTTCTTTTTCGTTTCCGTCATTATATCATGGACACCGTCCCAAAATACACAACAAAACAGAAGTTCCACGTCTGAAAATCGTTGAATTATCAGTGCTTCTTCCTGCGTTGATATTGTCAAAGCGTGCTATAATTCCTATTTGTGCCGATGAAGGCACGGAAATGAAATGCGTAAACAGATGACGTCCGGAAATTCCGGAGATGAGCGATAAAGAGGGGTTGCTTCATGAATAACATGCTGATGAGTCTGGCGCTGATGTTCCTGATCGGGTTCTGTATCAGCGGCATCTTTAAGAAACTGCATATTCCGTCCCTGCTGGGACTGATCATCACGGGTATCATCCTCGGACCGGCGGCACTGAACCTTCTCGATCCGAAGATCCTGTCGATCTCTTCCGAGCTTCGTGAGATCGCACTGATCGTTATTCTTTTCCGCGCAGGACTGAGTCTCGATATCAGCGACATGAAGAAGATCGGCCGTCCGGCTATCATGCTCTGCTTCGTACCGGCGTCATTCGAGATCGTGGGCGCCGTGGTACTCGGACCTATGTGTCTCGGGCTTTCCCGTATCGATTCGGCGATCGTGGGCGCCATGCTGGCCGCGGCATCCCCGGCGATCATCGTGCCGAAGATGCTCTGGCTCATGGAGGAAGGATACGGAATGGATAAGCATATCCCGCAGCTCATCATGGCGGGTGCTTCCGCCGATGATATCTATGCCATCGTTATGTTCACCGCATTTATCGGCATGAGCAAGGGCGAAGGCATCTCGGCCTGGACCATCATCTCCATCCCGATCTCCATCGTGACGGGCCTGGCTGTCGGTATTGTATTCGGTATCATCATGGCGCAGATCTTCAAGCTCATCCATCTGCGCGACACCATTAAGATCCTTCTTCTGTTCGGTATGTCGTTCCTGTTCGTCGGATGCGAGAGCTATATCTCGAAGTTCATCCCGTTCTCGGGACTTCTGGCTGTTATGGCGCTGGGCGGTACGATCCTGAACCGCCGCCGTGAAGTGGCGGGACGCCTCTCCGGTAAGATCGCGAAGATCTGGGTCGGTGCGGAGCTCCTTCTGTTCATTATGCTGGGCTCGGCCGTAGAGATCAAGGCACTTCTGTCGGCGGGCTTAGGCTCAGTGCTCCTGATCCTGGGTGCGCTTCTGTTCCGTTCCGTGGGCGTTATCGTCAGCCTTCTGGGCTCCGGTCTGAAGTTCAAGGAGATCCTCTACTGTGATGTCGCTTATTTCCCGAAGGCCACTGTTCAGGCGGCAGTCGGTGCGATTCCTCTCGCGCAGGGCCTGATGTGTGGTATGATGGTCCTGACCACGGCGGTCCTGTCGATCCTCATTACGGCACCTATGGGCGCGATCCTGATGGATGTGTGTGTGAAGAAGTGTCTGACGAGAAGCAGAAAACCGCGCGAGATCACGAGCAGGAGAAATCCGGGGCTTCGTCTGCCGCCGGAAGACAGTGGTGCGACATAACCGCTTCGATACCACCGGCTGCATAACATAGAGAGAGCGAAGCAGGCTAACATATAAAACAGGGAGGCTACCATGGAGATAGCATTAGGTTTTGGGAAAGAGAAGATCCCGGTAAATGTTCCGGACAGTCAGGTCATGGCGGTACTTACGCCGAACGAAGCCGAGATCGGCCTTACCGGAAGCGAAGAAGTCTATCGCTCCATGCGTGAACCGATCGGCCTTCCGAAACTCCGTGAAGTCGTGAAGAAAGGCGAGACGGTCGCCATCATCACCTCGGACATCACCCGTCCGATTCCGAGCTATAAGGTCCTTCCGGCCGTGCTCGACGAGCTCTCTGCCGCAGGTATTCCCGATTCCGACATCACCATCGTATTCGCCCTCGGTTCCCATGGCGGACATACGGAAGAGCGTATGCGCTACATGGTGGGGGACGCCGTCTATGACCGCATCCGCTGCATCGATTCCGACGTCAATGACGCCGTTCATGTAGGCACGACTTCCCGAGGAACACCTGTCGATATCTTCCGCCCGGTCGTGGAAGCGGACAGAAGGATCTGCCTCGGCAACATCGAATATCACTATTTCGCCGGTTATTCCGGCGGCTATAAGGCCATCATGCCGGGCGTTTCCACATGGGATGCCATCCAGCACAACCACAGCGCGATGGTGGAACCTACTGCCTGCGCCGGCCATCTCGAAGGCAATCCGGTCCGCGAGGACATCGAGGAAGCCGGGAAGATCCTGGGTGTCGATTACATCGTCAACGTGGTCCTCGACGCGAAGAAGGAGATCATCCGAAGCTTCGCCGGCGATCCGGTTCTGGCCCACAGAGAGGGCTGTAAGTTCCTTGATTCTTTCTATAAGGTCAGTATCCCCGAGCGGGCCGACATCGTCGTCGTCAGCGCAGGTGGTTTCCCCAAGGACATCAATATGTATCAGGCGCAGAAAGCACTGGACAACGCGAAGCATGCGGTGAAGGAGGGGGGCATCATCGTGTGGATCGCCTCCTGCAAGGAAGGCCTCGGCGAGAAGCATTTCGAGCAGTGGCTCACGGGGCATGAGAAGAGTTCGGATATGATCACCCATATCAAGACCGACTTCGTCCTGGGAGGACATAAGGCGGCGGCCATTGCCATGGTCCTTCAGAATGCCCGTATCTTCTTCGTTTCGGATCTGCCGCACGACTTCGTGAAGAAAGTCTTCCTCGAGCCGTATTCCGATATCCAGACCGCGATCGATTCTGCCATCGCCGAGAAGGGACCCGATGCGAAGATCGTGGTGATGCCTTACGGCGGATCTACCCTTCCGAAAGTCAAAGATTAAACAGAAACTGTCATCCTTTTTCGCTCGCAAATTGGTATACTAATAGTAGTGTGATGTAACTTGTGAGAATACGAAGGGAGGAATGGATCTTGTTTGATAAAATGATCGTCCTCATCGGTATGCCGGGCTGTGGGAAGACCACGATCGGCCGTATTCTCGCACAGGAACTGGGTGTGCCTTTCGTCGATACGGATAACCTGATCCGTGAAGCGGAGGGAATGCCGCTTCCGAAGATCCAGCAGGAGAAGGGCATGGATTATTTCCTTCGTGCGGAGGAGCATGCGCTCCTTTCCCTGGACGATTCACCGAAGGTGGTGGCCACCGGAGGAAGTGCCGTTTTCTGCGAGCATGGCATGATGTATCTGGGCTCGATCGCGACGGTGATCCTTCTGGAGACGGATCTGAAGATGCTCATGCGGCGCATGGGTGATCCGAAGAAACGCGGCGTGGTGCTGGGTCCGAACCAGACGATCATGGGGGTCTTCCGGGAGAGAAGACCGCTGTATTTACGATATGCGGATATCCGTGTCCGCACGTACCACACAAGACCGAAAGATGTCGTTGCGAAGATATTGGCCGTACTTCCCGGAGCGGAAGCGGGCGGGGCCGAATCAGACGCCGGCGAGGACAAGAAGGACAGGAACGAAGAAGGAGGATAAGGACGATGCCGAAGAAGGAAACGAAGAAAGCACAGACCGAGAAGAAGAACGAAGAGATGCTCTACGATCTGGCGGATCTCTTTAAGGTGTTCGGTGATTCGACGCGTATCCGCATCCTCTATTCTCTGATGGACGGTTCCCTCTGCGTGACCGATCTGGCTGCCGTACTGGAGATGAACCAGTCGGCCGTGTCGCATCAGCTGAAGATCCTAAAGCAGAATAAGCTTGTGAAGAATACCCGCGCCGGTAAGACGATCCTCTATGAACTGGCCGATGAGCACGTCAAGTCGATCCTGGAGATCGGCCAGGAGCATATCGAGGAACTGTAAGGACACATGGACAGAAGACCGTCATTCAGCGCACTGGACATCATTTCCAAAGTCATACGTGAACATGTGAAGGAGGGAGACCTCTGTATTGACGCGACCGCGGGCCGCGGAAACGACACAGCCATGCTCGCCGAACTGGTGGGACCGGAAGGACACGTCATCGCCTTCGATATCCAGGAGGACGCCGTGGCAAGTACCGAAGCTCTCCTTCGCGAGAGGCACTTGGACGGAAGGACCGAGGTGCACCGGGTGAGCCATAGTGAGATGGGACGGTATGCCGACAGAGGCACCGTGTCCTGTATCACGTTTAATTTCGGATGGCTCCCGAAGGGGGACCACAACATTTTCACGAAGAAAGAGACCAGCATCCCGGCGATCGAAGCAGGGCTCGAGCTTCTTAAGGAAGACGGCATCATGACGCTGATCCTCTACTACGGAAGAGAGACCGGTTTTGACGAGAAGGATGCACTTCTGAAGTTTCTTCCGACCCTCGACAGTTCGAAATATACGGTCATTGAGATGCCGTTTGTGAACCGCAGTAACTGCCCGCCGATCCCGATCGTGATCCTGAAAGGACGCTGAATCGAGGAAAATAAAGACCGGCGTCGCCGGATACATCCGACCGAAAGACGATCGCAGAAGGAGAGAATATGAGCGGGAACGTAACCGGACATAACCCGATACTGAGAATGGATTTTCCTGACCCGGACGTCATCTTCGTCGACGGCGTCTATTACATGATCTCCACCACGATGCATCTTCTCCCGGGGGGACAGATCCTTCGGTCCTATGACCTTCTTCACTGGGAGCACGCTTCTTATGTCTTCGACCATCTTGACCACACGGATGCACAGTGCCTCGCCGGGGATCAATATATCTATGGTAAAGGAATGTGGGCGGGAAGCCTTCGGTATCATGAAGGCACATTCTATGTGGTCTTCGTCTGTAACGATACGCAGAAGACCTACCTCTTCCGTTCGAAGAGTATATACGGACCTTGGGAGAAGAGTGAGATCGAGGGATTCTACCACGACTGTTCGCTTCTGTTTGATGAAGACGGGCGGATCTATATCGTGTACGGAAACCGGCAAGTGTATCTGACGGAACTTCGGGAGAATCTCTCGGGTCCGAAGGAGGGTGGCCTTCACAGGCTGATCCTGGAGGATTCTGCAGAGGCGAGACTAGGCTACGAAGGATCCCATCTGTATAAGATCAACGGGCGGTACTACCTCTTCCTGATCCATTCTCTAAAGGAGCGCTGGAGACGGGTGGAGGCGTGCTTCTCCGCCGATTCATTGGAGGGGGAATTCCGTGGCGGCGATATTCTGAATGACGACATGGGTTTCCGGGATTCGGGTGTGGCCCAGGGCGGAATCGTAGAAGGCCCCGGCGGGAACTGGAGGGCCGTGCTCTTTCAGGACAGTGGCGCGGTCGGAAGGATTCCGGTTGTCGTGCCGGTCAGTTGGGTAGACGGACGGCCGGTATTCGGTATCGATGGGAAAGTGCCGCATGAACTGACACTTCCGGTCTCAGACGCGGCACCGGAAGAGTACGGAAGAATAGAAGAAACGGCAGAAGACCGTGCGAAGGAAGACCCTGCTGCGGATGGGCAGGTGCCGCTTACCGGATCAGATGATTTCCGGTACGGATTCGAGTGGGGCGATACGCCTTCGGGGAAATCGGGAAAAGAACAGGCACCGGATCTTCTGGACGAGGCGGAGTTCCGCCGCCGGTTCGGATGCTTCGGGTTACGGAGTTTCTGGCAGTTTAACCATGAGCCGGACCTCGATCTGGTCTTCCGCGACGAGAAGGAAGGGAAGCTCTGGATCACTACGGATAAGCTCTGCCTTAATCTCAATCATGCTCGAAATACCCTGACACAGAGGACGGTCTATCCGCGCGATTTCGCGGAAGTGACCGTCGATGCATCGCGCCTCCGTGACGGCGACTGCGCGGGACTATGTGTGCTCCAGGGCGATTACTGCTGGGTCGGTGTGGAGAAGAAGGACGGCCGTCTCTATGAGGTGATGTATGCCCATACGAGTACGGAAGGACCGTGGGACCTAAGTCCTGTGAAGGGCGATCTTCTCGAAGAGAGAGCCTGCGGAGAGAATGAAACGCAGATCCGCGTCCGGATCCAAGTGCTTTTTGAGAAGGAGCGGGATGAGGCGGCATGTGAGATCTTCCGTGACGGGACGTGGCAGAAGATCGGACATGTCCATAAGCTGCGGTTCCGCCTCGACCATTTCACAGGCGCGAGGTTCGGACTGTTTCTATATTCCCAGAAGGCGTGCGGCGGGAGTGCGGGCTTCTCGGAATTTGTTAAGGGTTCGTAAAATCGGATCCCGTTTTCTGTTCGCACGTTTCAAGTTCGTGTATAATTCCTTTGGAAAAAGAAATGAAAGAGAGGCCACCCCGGCGTGGCTGAATAGACTATGTGGATAGCGATTTTTGCCTGTATTCTGTTGGTCCTCATTCTGGGAATCTATTACCTATATACCCGTACCCGTAAGATCTTCTCGAAGGGAGAAGATCTGGCGACGCTTCCGAAGGAGAAGAAAAGAAGGATCTCGCTTCTTTCGGCCGTACCGGTGGCCGTGATCATCCTCCTTTGCGTGATCGATCCCTATATCTTCGTGGTCCCGGTCCTGCACCTGGGGATGTTCTGGGTGATCTTCGAACTGATCATCCAGATCGTGGAGTTCTTCCTCAACAGGAAGAGCAGAAAGGAAGGGGCAGAGACATCGGAAGAGGTTCGAAATGATGGCCAGCCGCCTATCCCGGCAAAAGCACTGCGGGATGCGCATCCGGTGCGTCGGGCGCCGTTCTGGCTGAACGGGGTGCTGGCGCTCTTGGTGACGACAGTGTATATGCTCGTAGCGTATTATCTGGCGGTACATGTATATAAGACCGAATATACGGTGAAGACCGGTAAGGACGTGTCGCCGCTGAGGGTCGCGCTCATCGCGGATTCCCATATCGGGACATGCTTCGATGGACATGGATTCAGTAAGCACATCAAGACGATCGAAGAGCAGCACCCGGATGTACTGGTGATCTGCGGAGATTTCGTGGATGACGATACGGAGAGAAGAGACATGGTCCTGAGCTGTAAGGCACTGGGAGAGATGGAAACGACGTATGGCGTGTATTACGTTCCCGGGAACCACGACAAGGGATATGGCGATTCCCGTGATTTTACCTACGAGGAGCTTCTCTCCGAGCTTCGTGAAAACGGTGTGACGGTGCTGGAAGACGACGCGGCTCTGGTGGCCGGGCAGTACTATATCGTCGGAAGAAATGACCGGAGCATGAGTCGCCAGCCGATCGATACACTGGTCCGCTTCATCGATCCGAAGTACTATACCATCGTTCTGGATCACCAGCCGAATGACTACGATGCGGAAGCAGCGGCGAACTGTGACCTCGTCCTGAGCGGACATACCCACGGCGGGCAGATGATCCCGATCCAGGCGGTGGGAGAACTGATCGGTGCCAATGACGCGACATACGGACGGGAGGTACGGGGCAATACCACCTTCATCGTGACGTCCGGCATCGCCGACTGGGCGATCCCGTATAAGTCGGGCACCATCTCCGAGTATGTGATCATCGATATCGAACCGGATTGATACCGGTGATTTCACACCTGAAGATCCTTCGTGAAATTGTCGCCTGACGGGCGACCTTTTCATGTGGCTTTTCCTGTTTAATGTAACTGTAAAGAGAAGAAAACGCGGCGCGCAGAAGTAAGGCGCCGCAGTACAGACAGGTACAGGAGGAAAAGAACATGAAGAAGGAAGCGAACAGAAACGAGAAGAAGAACAACATCACCGAGATCGTATTCATCCTCGATAGAAGCGGATCGATGAGCGGACTGGAAGGAGACACCATCGGCGGCTTTAACTCCATGATCCACAAGCAGAAGAAGGAAGATGGCGAGTGCTATGTGACGACCGTGCTCTTCGATTCGGTCGTGGAGACGCTTCACGATCGCGTGAAGCTCTCGGAGATCAAGGATATGACGGAGAAGGAGTACTTCGTAAGAGGATCCACGGCTCTTCTGGATGCCATCGGCGGAACGATCAAGCACATCTCCTCGATCCATAAGTATGCGCGCGAAGAGGACGTGCCGGCGCACACGATCTTCGTGATCACGACGGACGGCATGGAGAACAGCAGCCGCGAGTATTCGGCCGATAAGGTCAAGAAGATGATCGAGAAGAAGAAGGAGAAGGGCTGGGAGTTTATCTTCCTCGGCGCGAATATCGACGCGGTCAGCACGGCGAGATCTTTCGGCATCGCGAAGGAAAATGCGGTCAATTACTGCTGCGATTCTGCCGGTACGGCGATCAACTTCGAGTGCCTGAGCGAAGCGATCGGCAGCGTGAGAAAGAAGGGGAAGATGAGCGCATCCTGGCGTAAGGCCATCGACGAGGATTACGAAGCCAGAGGGTGACAGAAAAATCATCTTTAAAATGACAGTTCAGTAATGTTAACGGAAACAGTACTTCTTATAATGTGGATAGAGAATATCTTGACATAATGTGAGGTCCCATTCATGAGAAGTGCTGTTTTCCGTTTATCATCTGCTGTTCTGTGCTGCCTTCTGGTTTTCCCTTCCGTGGCATGCTCGAAGAAGAAATCGGATCAGGCGGTAAGGACGGTCCAGGAAAGTGATCCTTACTATAAAGCGGAAACATTCGATCTTTCGCTTCCGGAGGCAGAAGAAGATCTGGTTCTAGAGTCGGCATTGACGGGAAGAATCGAGGCTCTGAGTTCGGCAGTGGTGGCCGAGTATGAAATCCGGTATGTGATGCCTTCGGAACTGGCTGACAAATACCAGCGGTATGCCACGAATCCGATGCTTTTCTCTTCGGAGGAAGAAGCGGCACTTATGGATGAGGTCTCCCGGTATGAGAGAAGCGGCATGCTCGTATATAACCTCGACGGCAGTATCCGCTGCGACATCCCTTCAGGAAAGGCCGGAGAACCGGCTCCCTCGAGGGTCCTGGAAGGCCAGGACGGAAGGATCCTGGCCCTGATGCAGGACTTCGGTGAAGCACCGGACTGGCATCTGACCTACTACATCGCCGAGATCACGGAATCGGGCGAGCTTAGTAAGCTATATGATCTGGATTGTGAAGATGAGATGTTCCACGAGGTCATGATCATGGAAAACGGAAATCTCCTTTGCTCGGGCTGGTCGGGTGTCTCGGAATATAACACCAAGGGAGAATGCGTCGGAGCAGACCAACCTACTGACGGCGAAATTATTCAGGAAATGTTCTGCCAGAATGGGAAATACTATGTTCTGTTCTGGGCGCCGGATGCGGACGAAGGCAGCAGCACCTACTATTTCCGCGCTTTCGACCCGGCAACGGCCAAGCTCGGAGCTGCGCATATCGATGCGGAAGACTCCTCTCTCATACAGGGGAATGACGGCGTCTATTTCATCTACGGAAACGACGTGGAGAAAATCGATATCGAAGGAAGAAAAACCGAGAAGGTGCTTCTTTCCTGGAACGATGTGGACGTGAACCGGAACGGGATCGTTTCTTTCTACATAAAGTCCGATGAAGATATGTATTTCGTAAGAAGGACCCGCTCGCAGGATGATATCTATTTCGATTCGGTCGGGAAAGAAGAAGCCAGCATCGTAAGACTTACGAAGGAAGCGAAGAATCCCCATGCGGGAAAGAAAATCATCACGGTGGCCTCGCCAACGAATGCCGCGATGCTCCCGAATGCCCTGATCGACCGGATCGTGGACTATAACTCGGATCAGACTAAGGACATCCGGATCGAGCTTGTGGACTACTCCACACTCTCGACCCCATTCCCGCCCATGGACCAGAGCGAGGAAGCGGTCATTTCCCAGACGGTCGACAAAGTCTACCTGGATCTTCTGTCGGGATCCGGTCCGGATATCCTGGTGAATTTCGGTCAGTACAGCCAGTTCGATAACGAGAAGGTCCTTATGGATCTGAACCCGCTTATCGATGGGGAGAACGGGCTGAATCGTGCGGAGTATTTCGATAACATTTTCCGTGCGTGTGAGAAGGACGGACATCTTTATCAGATCCCGGTCAATGTGCTTGCAAGCGGACTTGTCGCGGATAAGCGCTATACCCACGATAAGACGTCGTGGTCGTACGACGATTTCCTGTCTGTCATGGGAAGTCTTCCGGAAGATGTGACCATGATTTCGGAGAAGAACTGGGCGGATCTTCTGGAGATGCTTCTTTATAGTGAGGGAAGAACTTTCATCGACTATGAGAACCGTGCCGTCCGCTTCGATGACCCGAGATTCCTTCAGATCCTTCAGATCGTGAAGTCACTGGGTTCGTCCCGTTCGGAAGAAGATATCATGAAAGACACGCCGGAAGATTTCTATGGCGGTATCAATCCTGAACTGGATTATCTGAAAGAAGGCATGACAGCATGTGCTTCCGTAAAGCTTTACCACATCCTGGATTTCGCACAGTTCCACGAAGTGAACGGCGGAGACGTCACATTTATCGGATATCCCGGCAACGATAAGGGCGGGTTCTCGGCAGAGTATAACTTAAGTATCGGTATCGCGAAGGCTTCTTCCTTCCAGAAGGAAGCCTGGGATTTCGTACGATTCCTCTTCGACCAGGAGACGCAGGAGATGTGTGCCGATGCCATCGACGGATATCCGGTCCACAAGGGAGCGTGCAGAAATGTCCTTGGGAATCAGGTCGCTCTATATGAAGAAGCGATGGAGAATCCCGGTGTCGGATATACCCGTGAACTGATGATGAGCTACCCGAAGCTTGCGGGAAGTACGATCGATCAGAATATCGCGCTATTGGAGAATATCCATGCGGTGCGTTCCTTCGATAAGACAGTGTTGCTTCTGATCAAGGAAGAAGCGGAAGGCTATATCCTCGGGAACCGCTCCGCAGAGGATGTGGCGAAGAATATCCAGAACCGGTCGGCGACAGTGATCAACGAACGCTGACGTCAAAGAAAAAAAGAAAAAAGGAACGCTCCGCGCGACAAGTTTTGCGCTTGCGCAAACTGTTTAAAGTCGCAAGGAGCGTTTCCTTTTTCTTTTTCGCGCACAAACCTTGTCGATTCACGGCTTTTCTGCGTGTCCTCATAGGCGTGAGGACGCCTTCATGCTATAATAGACCTACTCGAAAAAGGTAGGTATTTCGGAATGAGTGAGCAAACGAAGACCACGGGCTTCAGGAAGATCGGCATCGTCGGTCTGGGACTGATCGGCGGATCTCTTGCCAAGGCGATCCATAAGAGAACGGATATAGCGGAGATCGTCGCGTACGACAAGGACGAAGCCTCTCTTCAGATGGCGATGGACGAAGGTGTTATCACGGCTTCTTCCCGGGACGACCTCAGTATCCTCTCGGGATGCGATGTGGTGATACTCTGTGCACCGGTCGATGTGATCAAGAATATGCAGGATGACCTGGCCAGGCTCGATATCGGCATGATCACCGATGTCGGATCCGTCAAGCAGCCGGTCGTCGACGCGATCCGCCTTCCGAATTTCGTCGGCGGGCACCCGATGGCCGGTTCCGAACGCTACGGATATGCCTGCAGTAACGGCTCCCTTTTCGAAAATGCACTGTATGTGATCTGTCTTCCTGAGTACTCGGAAGTCTCTGCCAATACGCTTCAGAAGTTTGAGAATCTGATCCGCGAGATCGGCGCGATCCCGATGCGCATGACAGCGAAAGAACACGACGAGCGTGTCGCGGCCGTCTCCCATCTTCCGCATATCGTCGCGAGCAGCCTTTCCCTTCTTATGGCGAACCGCGATGACGGCGCGCTGTCCCGCATGGCGGCCGGCGGGTTCCGTGACATCACGAGGATCGCTTCGTCGAATGCCAAACTCTGGGCGGGGATCACCTCGAACTCGAAAGAGGCGCTCCTTCCGATCCTCGATGATTATATTTCGACGCTTACACTGTGGAAGGATGCACTGGAGAAGGGGGATTCTTCTGAACTTGAGAAACTCTTCGCCCAGGGTGCGCTCTATCGGGATCACCTGGATATCAACCTCAGAGGGGCGCTCGAAGCCTCCGCGACGCTGAATGTCCATGTGGAGGATAAGCCGGGTGAACTGGCCCGTATCACTGCGATCCTCGGTAAAGGAAATATCAATATCCGAAACATCAATATCCGCAACTTCCGGACCTACGAGGGCGGCCAGGTGTCGCTCCTTCTCGGTACGACGAAAGAGGCGGTCGAGGCTTATGCGCTTCTGAAGGAGGCCGGCTATGTCTGTGATTAAAGCGGGTCTGATCGGATCTCCTCTGGGACACTCGATGTCGCCCTATATCCACGAGCGGATCATGGAGGCCAGCGGCATCTCCGGGAAATACGAGCTCTACGAGATCTCACCGGAGGAGCTTCCGAAATATGCGCCGATCCTGATGCGTGAGCTCACGGGCTTTAATGTCACGATCCCCCATAAGGTCGCGATCCTTCCGTTTCTCGATGATATGGCACCGATGGTCCGTGAATATGGTGCGGCGAATACCGTCTGCGGGAAGATCGGCTACAACACCGACGTGGACGGGTTCCTGTCCTGTAATATTCCCATGAAGAAGAAGAAAGTCCTTCTTCTCGGTGCAGGCGGAGTTTCGCGTATGATGGCCATCGAAGCCCTGAAGGCCGGGGCGGATCTTACGATCTGGGCCCGTTCTCCGGAAAAAGCACTGGCTCTCGTGAAGGAATGCAAGGGTAAGGGGTACGAGAAAGTCTCCGTCGCAGAAGAGATAACGGAGAACAGTGCTTTTGACACGGTATTAAACGGAACACCCTGCGGTATGTGGCCGAATGTCCACGATGTCGCGCCGCATCTGGATCTTCTCTCCGATGGCGGCACATTCTTTGATACGATCTATAACCCGTGCCCGACGAAGTCCTGCATGCAGGTGCGCGCGAAGGGCGGACGTGCAGTATCTGGATTAAAGATGCTTCTGAACCAGGCCATCGCGGCCGAGAAGATCTGGGCGCCGGATGCGTATTTCGATGACGAGCGGCTCGCGGCGATACTGCCGGATGTGCGGAAGAAACTCTGGGAGAAAAACCCCATGAAGATCGTGCTGACGGGCTTCATGGGCGCAGGGAAAACGACCATCGGAAGAAGGCTCGCCGAGGACATGAAGATCCCCTTCCTCGACCTTGACGAAAGGATCGAGGCCATCGCGGGGTGCCCGATTACCGAGATCTTCCGAAAAGACGGTGAGGAGACGTTCCGGAGGATGGAGCACGATGTGCTGAAGGCCGTGCTGGAGACTTCCGGTTCCGAGGTCATTTCCCTCGGCGGCGGTGTGCTGACACGGGAAGAGAACCGAGCGCTTCTTGCTTCCGGCAAGGCGGTCGTGATCTACTTGAAGGTCGATTCGGATACGATCTGGGAGCGGGTGAAGAACGACACCACCAGACCGCTTCTTCAGGCGTCGGATAAGGAGACCGCGTACCGGAATATGTGTGCGCGCCTTTCTGACCGGGAAGCGTCCTACCTGGAGGGCTCGGATGTGGTGCTTCCCGCAGGAGATAAGGTGGAAGTGGTGCTTCAGAAGATGAAGGACCTGCTCCTTCCGTGATACAATAGAAAAGATGAGAGCAAGCGCCTCTTCGGCGCAGAGAATAGACGAAAAAGCGAGGTACATACTATGCCGGAAATCATGGCCAATACGAATCATGGGAAATATCCGATCCTGATCAGAACGGGCGCGCTGGCCCAGTTGGGAGAAGTGGCGGGGAAGACCGTCAGAAGCAGAAAGGCGTTTATCGTTACGGACGATATCGTCGAGGGTCTGTATTTTCAAGCTGCGAAGCAATCGCTGGAGGCTTCGGGATTCGAGGTCGCTTCCTATACGATCCCGAACGGTGAGGCCAGTAAATGCGAGACGAAACTCTTCGAGATCTACGGTGCGATGCATGACTTCGGCATGACGAGATCCGACCTGGTGATCGCGCTTGGCGGCGGTGTGGTCGGTGATCTGGCGGGATTTGCGGCGGCGACCTATATGCGCGGATGTAACCTGATGCAGGTGCCGACGACGCTCCTGGCGCAGGTGGACTCTTCTATCGGCGGCAAGACCGGCATCGACATGCCCTTCGGCAAGAACCTCGTCGGCGCATTTTACCAGCCGAAAGCCGTCGTTATCGACCCGGGCCTTCTGAAGTCGCTGTCGAGAACGCGTATGGCTGAGGGTATGGCCGAGGTCATTAAGTACGGATGCATCCGCGACGCGATGCTCTTCGAGGCCATCGAGAAGGGCCAGGCGGACATGGAGTGGATGATCGAGCGCTGCGTGAAGATCAAGACAACGGTCGTGCAGAACGATGAGTACGATACCGGCGAGAGAATGCTCCTGAACTTCGGCCACACATGGGGCCATGCGATCGAGAAGGTCTCCGGATACACGAAGTATACCCACGGTGAGGCCGTGGCCATCGGCATGGTCAAGGCGGTGGATCTCGGCGTGAAACTCGGTGAGACCCCGGAGGGCGTCAAGGAACGTATCCTTGCGGTCCTCGAGAAGTGGCATCTGCCGACGACGACGAATCTTCCGGTGGAGGAACTGTTCCACACGATGTGCTCCGATAAGAAGAAACTGAACGGTAAGATCTATTACGTCATGATCAACAACATCGGCGAGAGCAAGACCCGCCCGCTGTCCGAGCAGGAGCTGCATGATCTGCTGTGAGAATTGACGGAGATATGCTCCGATGCTATACAACTAAAGAGCGTAGTCCCACTGGGACGGTCGCCTAAATTGTTGATAAATCACCCATTTGGTTCCCTAATTCCGAAATGGGTGATTATTTATTGCTCCGTCACCTTTGCGTGTTGATTATGAAGTGTGATTTTAGTTACTGCTGCGTCCTGCGTTTGGTCCCACAGAATCCAACGAAATATGGGACTATTTGTAGGAATCCTACGTTTTGTCCTACAAATCCTATCGAAATGTGGGACTATTTGTAGGTTCAACAAGCAGAGATGATAGACCTTCTTTCGTTGAATCAGATTTGAGCCATTTCTTTTTATGTAATCGGGCGTAAGTCCTTGATTTGCCGTCTGAACTTCCCGAGAGGTCCTATTTTATTGTATAATCCTATAGAATTCGGTAATTATGTGATAGGAAGTAAATGCATGAGGGAACTTTCGGAATTATATAGCTCCGGGATACTTGGTATCGTACCGGGGAAACTTCAGGGTGAGGTCTGTGTGCCACAGTCTAAGAGCGCGGCGCACAGGGCGCTGATCATGGCGTTCCTGAGCGGGGATATTTCTCTGGCGAAGATCGATGAGACGAACGTTTCCGACGATATCCGTGCCACGAAGCGGGCGCTCCTTACTCTAGGTGAGGCAGCCAAAGCCGATGCACCTGCAGAAGGTCGTGAACCGGTCGTGATCGACTGTAAGGAATCCGGGTCGACACTTCGGTTTCTGATCCCTCTTGCGGCAGTGCTCGGTATCCCGACGAAGTTCATCGGTTCCGGAAGACTTCCGCAGCGGCCGATTCGAGAATACGAAGGTGTGTTCGAAGGCTCCGGTGCGACGATGCGGTATCTCGATGAGACCGGACTTTCGCTTCCACTTCTGGTGGAAGGAAAGATGCGTCCGGGTGAGTATTCCCTTCCCGGAAATGTCAGTTCCCAGTATATTTCCGGACTTCTCATGGCACTGTCGGCGGCGGGTGGCCCGTCCCGGCTGACCCTTACTACCGAGTTGGAATCACGCCCGTATGTGGATATGACGCGCGAAGTGATGCGAAGTTTCGGCGTGGAAGTGGCGGTGGAGTCTTCCGGTTATCTGCTTCCCGGAAAGCAGGCTCCCCACAGAGAAGAACCCTATGAAGTTGAGGCAGACTTCTCCCAGGCGGCCTTCTGGCTGGTGGCGAACTATCTTGGTTCGAATATCGTTCTTACGAATCTTCCGAAGAAAACGGCGCAGGGAGACCGCGCGATCGTAGAGCTGCTTGCGGGACTTTCCGAAGTGGAGAAGAGAAACGACGAAGCGGAAGAGAGAAATAAAGAAGAAGGCAGGATCACCGATCCGGACAAGAGAGAAGTATTTGAGATGGCTGCCAGAGATGTGCCGGACCTGGTTCCGGTATTTGCCATCGCAGCGGCCGCGACGAACTGCATCACGAAGATCGTTCATGCCGAGAGGCTGCGCATCAAGGAATCAGACAGGATCGCTTCTACCTCTGCGATGCTGACCGAGCTCGGTATACGAAATGAGATCACGGAAGACGGACTTCGCATCAGCGGTCAGAGTACGACAGGGAGAAAGTGTTTCACGGGCGGAACCGTGGACAGCTGTAAAGACCACCGTCTGGTCATGGCTTCTGCCATCGCGGCCACGGCCGCAGAAGAGACGGTATGGATCAAGGATCCGATCGCAGTAGAGAAATCCTATCCGGCTTTCTTTACGGACTATATGAATTTGGGAGGAAGAATCAATGGGATCGACGTGGGGTAACCGCATCAGGATAAGTGTATACGGGGAGTCGCACGGACCTGCGATCGGAGTGGTGATCGACGGGCTTCCTTCCGGCATCGCCATCGATGAAGAGAAGATCGTAAAAGAGATGCAGAGAAGAGCCCCGGGAAAACAGGTAGGCTCGACACCTCGATCGGAAGCCGATCTTCCGACAGTCCTGTCCGGACTTTATAACGGCAGGACGACAGGTACGCCGCTGGCGATGGAGATATTGAACACCAATACCCACAGTTCCGACTACGACGGATTCACCGTGACACCAAGACCGGGACATGCGGACTACACCGCCCGTCTTCGTTATAAGATGAGCAACGACCCCCGAGGTGGCGGACATTTCTCCGGACGTCTCACGGCCCCGATCCTCTTCGCAGGAGCGATTGCGAAGCAGATCCTGAAGGAAAAGTGCGGCGTGGAGATCTACGGACACATCATCCGCATCGGACGGATCTCGGCGCCGGGATGGGAAGAAGAAGAGGTGCCGGTGATCCCGGCCGAGGGCGCTTTTGCCCAGGAAAATACAGCGGTGGCGTCCCGCATGAAGGAAGAGATCGAGGCAGCGAAGTTGGAGAACGACTCGGTCGGTGGTATAGTAGAGGTCATGGCGACGGGTTTCCCGGGCGGCATCGGCTCCCCTATGTGGGATACCGTGGAGAGTTCCTTCGCCCAGCTGATGTTCGGCGTGCCGGCCGTCAAGGGCGTTTCCTTCGGAAGCGGCTTCGAAGTTGCGAGCCGGAGAGGCTCGCAGAACAACGACCATCTGGCGTTTAAGGATGGCAAGCTCCGCATGACGACGAATCACGGCGGCGGATTCGAGGGGGGCATCAGTAACGGTATGCCGGTCCTCGCGCAGGTAGCCTTCAAGCCGACGCCGTCCATCGGGATGGAACAGGATACCGTGGATCTGGACGCAAAAGAGAATACGAAGATCCAGATCAAAGGACGTCACGATGCATGCATCGTTCCCAGAGCCCTTCCGGTGGCGGAAGGCTGCCTGGCACTGGCGCTTCTTGATGCATATATGGGAAAGGGAGAATAACATGAAGACGATACTGATCATGAACGGTCCGAACCTGTCGATGCTCGGCAAACGCGATCCGAAGCATTATGGCTCCGGCACGCTCCGGGATCTGGAGAATGCCTGCTGTCTGAAGGGAATCGAGCTGGGCGTGAAGGTAGAGTGTTTCCAGTCGGAATCCGAGTCGGCGATTATTAAGAAGATCCACAATTCCATGGGCGTGATCGACGGTATCGTCCTGAATGCCGGAGCCTATACGCACTACAGCATCGCGATCCGTGATGCCATCGAGCTGTGTAAGATCCCGGTGATCGAAGTCCATCTCTCCGATATCCATAACCGCGAAGATTTCAGAAACACTTCCGTCATCGAGGCGGTCTGTGTCGAGCAGGTCTGCGGCATGGGTGTGAAAGGATATCTCGTTGCGATGGAGAAACTGGTCAGTACGTATATGAAATCGTCGGAAGAAGACGAAACATCTTCGGAAGAAGCACTTACGCCGGAGGCTCTTCTTGCTGAGGAGCGTCAGGCTTTAAATGAAATCGATAAAGAACTCTTCATCCTCTTCGAAAGAAGAATGAAGCACATCGACCGGATCGCGAAGATCAAGGCGGAGGCGGGCATGCCGACAATGGTGCCGTCGCGGGAAGCCGAGATCCTCGAACGTGTCGGAAATCAGGTGGAAGGACAATACAGCGAGGCAGCGAAATCTCTCATGAAGGAGATCCTGCGCCTGTCGCGGCAAAGGCAGGATGAACTGAAATAAAGGGATGTGAGATCTATGGAGAGGACAAGATTCGGAAGATTTACCAGCCTGCTGCTGGTTTTCATTTTTATTCTGGCACCGCTTCGGTTCAACCGGGCCGATCAGGGTGTTACGGTAAAAGTGCAGAAACAAAGTGACGGAGGAATGTCCTATAACCTGATCGTTACGAATAACACCGACCGGGAACTGAAAGGATGGACGATCACGATTACAGTTCCGGAGGGTGCGACATATTCCGGTTCCTGGAACTGCGGAGAGAGCATTTCCGGGAATATCGTGAAACTTACGAGCCAGTATGACTGGCAGATTCCCGCCCCTGGTCAGAGTGTTACGCCGGCAGGTTTTAATATGTCCGGCGAATTCGACGTCAGTGCGATCGGTGTGATCGTCTCGCCTTCTTTTGTTACGGCACCGACACAGACCCCTACCCCGGATCCGGGTAAGAATACCCCGACCCCGACCAATACTCCGTCTCCGACACCGACTGTGGCGGCGACAGCGACACCGACTACGGCACCTACCAGTGCACCTACTTCTGCGCCTACGTCCGCTCCTACCAGTGCGCCGACTTCGGCACCGACATCAGCCCCCACTTCTGCGCCCACGTCTGCACCGACATCGGCTCCGACGAGCGCACCCACTTCGGCACCAACTGCTGCCCCCACTGCAGCTCCTACCGCAGTGCCGGGCACCATTGAGACGACCGTCACTCCAGCAGATTCTTCCGAGTCTTCCGAGACATCCGAAACCACAAGCGAACCGGGCGCCGGCACGACCGATCCTGTATCCGGGGATGACTGGCTCACCACGGACGGGAACAAGATCGTGGACAGTAACGGTACGCAGGTCTGGCTGACCGGTATTAACTGGTTCGGCTATAACACAGGAACGAATATCTTCGACGGATGCTGGAGCGTCAATATGGATCAGGCGCTTAAGGCGATCGCCGATCACGGATTCAATCTTCTTCGTATCCCGATGTCGGCTGAGCTGGCTCTTTCCTGGAAGAACGGCACCTATCCGGATGCGAACTTCAATCAGGCGACGAACTCCGAGCTGGTCGGCATGAACAGCCAGGAGATCTTCGACTATGCTCTTTCCCTGTGCCGGAAGTATGGTCTGAAGGTTATGCTCGATATCCACAGTGCGAATACCGATGCGGCCGGTCACATGACGAACCTCTGGTATACGGATAAGATCTCCCTTCAGGATTACTACGATGCGATCTCTTACCTGGCTGACCGCTATAAAGACAACGACACGGTCATTGCCTATGACCTGAAGAATGAGCCCCACGGCAAGCCCAACGAGGAGAAGGCGATCTGGAATGATTCGACCTCGGATAACAACTGGAAGTATGTGGCCGAGGAGGCCGGACGCCGTGTGCTGGATGCGAACCCCCATGCCCTGATCGTGATCGAAGGTATCGAGATCTATCCGAAGGATCTGGCTTCTAACGGCGATTTCTCCAGCACGAACAGCGATGACTACTACTTCAACTGGTGGGGCGGAAACCTTCGTGGCGTGAAGGACTATCCCATCGATCTCGGTTCGGAAGAAAGAAATAAGCAGATCGTCTATTCCCCACATGACTACGGCCCGGCCGTATTCGCCCAGCCGTGGTTCGAAGGCGGTTATACCTATGAATCCCTGAAGGCCGACTGCTGGAACGAGAACTGGCTGTATATCTATAACGACAATACGGCGCCGATCCTGATCGGCGAGTGGGGCGGTTTCATGACAGAACCGAACCTTACGTGGATGACGTATCTCCGCCAACTGATCGGGGAGTACCATCTGAACTATACATTCTGGTGCTTTAACGCCAATTCCGGTGATACCGGCGGATTGGTACTGGATGACTTCACGACCTGGGACGATGCGAAATACGAATTCGTCAAGGAAGTGCTCTGGCAGGACGAAGAGAAATTCGTCGGCCTGGATCACGCCGTCCCGCTTGGCAGTAACGGTATTTCGCTGTCCGAGTATTCCGGTACCATCGTATCTGTGGTTCCGGAAGTCACGGAGACGACACCTGCTCCGACAGAGACGACGGCGGCACCTTCTGAGTCTGCCGAACCCTCCGAGACGACTGCTGCAGCAGCAACTCCTGCGGCCGCCGCAGCTGCCGCTGCAACAAGAAAGACCGGCATTTCCGTCGGGAAAATCATCGGTTTTTCGTTCCTGTTCCTGATCCTTCTTTTCCTCGGCGTATGTCTCTATCTGTACATCAAGCGCCCGAAAGACTGGAACCGCCTGATCGACAGATACTATCTTCCGGAGAAACTTAAGCGTGATATTCCCTGGGAGATCGAACCGGAGGTGGCTTCTACCGGCCGTTTTACATGGAAAGAAGAAGAACCGAAGAATAATGAATTTGCCGGGAAATACCGCCCGACCGCACGGCCTGCTACGGAAGATTCCGCGAAGCGCGCGGCGCCTGCCCTGGCTGCTTCCACTGTCGCTGCGAAGCAGGCTGCTCCGAAGGAGGAACCTTCTTCGGAGAAAGACGAGAAACCTGCTCCGAAGGCTCCTGTGGCGACGAGAAGACCTGCTCCTGCACCGGTAAGAAGACCGGCGCCGCCGCCGTCGAGAAGGATCGTTCCGGCAGCCCCGAAGCCGATCGCGAAAGAGACACTGGAAACTCCCGAAACTTCTGAAGCACCGAAGATCCTCCCTACATGGGCGTCGGGTGCAGACTTCCCGACGGATCGTCCGATCTGGGCGAAGCCGATCGATCCGGAGAGCATATCTGGCGATGATCCGAAAGAAGAGAATAACGGGGAAGAATGAGTCAGAAACAGACGAAAGGGCGAAGACCCGCACATTCCTCCCACAAGATCCCGAGGACGAATCCGTTTCTGACCGGACTCGTCTTCGTGCTTGGGATCGTTCTGCATCCTTATTGCATCGATGTCAGTGAGCGTTTCCTGTCGCCCATGCAGGAAGTGTTTCTTCTGATGGCAGCGATGGTGCTGACGCTCCTTCTGTTCCTGATGGCCAAGAGTCACTTCCTCTGCTCGCTCCTTCAGACCGGAGGTCTCATGTGGAACGTAGCCGTGTTTGCCATCAAGCACGTCTCCGAAGGGTGGGGGACACTCATCAAGAACATGGACTATGAGTGGTGGTTCCGAATCCTCCTGATGTGGGGCAGCGGTGTCATGGTCACGGTATTGATCCGGCTTTTCTCGCACAAGAAATGGAACGCCTCACATATCCGAAAGACCTTCAGCAACGGATTTCTATGCTCGAGCATCGTATTCTTCCTGATCTACATCGCGCTCCTTCTGGATCTCTTCGTCTTCCAGCGCACCGCGACGGAAGCCAGAAGAAGCCTCCATCTGATACCGTTCCGGGGTGCTTTCTCCATATACTGGCCTCTGATCCGCAAAGGCGCCTTCCGAAACGGCGCTTTCGTACAGTTCTTCGGAAATCTCCTGATTTTCACGCCCCTTGGTTTCTATCTGGGCCTTTTGTGGCGGAACCGCCGCCGCAGATGGATCCTCTACCTGATCCCGGTCCTGCTTTCCGGAACGATCGAGGCGTGCCAGTATTTCTTTAATATCGGCGAATGCGACATAGATGATCTGTGGATGAATGTTGTCGGCTTCTTTATCGGTATCCTCATTGTAAAAGCACTGGACGGTATCCGTAGGAAAGTGACTAAAGGAAAAGAAAAGACGATCTTCAAACTGTCGTGATTTCAGGCATTTCGGGATAAAGGGACAGATATGTCCCTTGTAGCATATGATGGGTCGTGATACACTCGAGGCATATTATACCTGATTTGAATTAAGGAGAATGCCGGTGCGACGAGTGAAACGGTTTGCATGTTTAACGGTCTGCATGAGTCTGCTCATTCTGGATGATTCAGGTGGAACGGCCAGTGTATACCTCCTCCGATATGATGAGAAGGAAGAACCTGTCCAAGGAATCGAGGATTAGGACATTCCTCTTTCGAAGAAGAGGATCCAGCTGGTGGGAAGGACCTTCGACATGAGGTGAAGGGCTTTCTGGCCGAGACCGTAAACGAGCATCTTCTTTCTTTTCTTCGAGGCGCGGAGAGAGGCGGGAATGAGTTTTCCCGTCGTGGTGACGAACTTTGACTTAAAGCCGGTGAAGGTGGCATTCGGGTCGTTCTTACTGACCTTAATGAAGTTGGTGTCGACCGGGCCCGGGCATATGCAGGTGACGGCGACGTTTCGGCTCTGCAGCTCGGTGGCCAGCGCGCGGGAGAAAGAGATCACATAGGACTTCGTGGCGGCGTAGACCGCATAGCCCGGCTGGGGCAGAAAGCCTGCCGATGAGGCGATGTTGATGATGCGCGGGGCTTCTTTCTTAGGAAGGGAAGAGGCAGCGGGAAGCATATAGGGAAGGCAGATATTGGTCACTTCCGAAAGAGATGTACAGTTCAGGGTGATCGCGGATCGCGTCTCTTCTACTGTCTGTTCGGCAAAAGCACTGTTCCTGCCCATGCCTGCGCAGTTTATGAGCAGGCGGATGACGGGTTTTCTTTCTTCAAGAAGTGCGGCAAGGGAACGGATGGATTCCTCTTTCGTCAGGTCCAGTGGGATCGGGCGAAGGATCGGGAATCGGCGTTCGGGCATGCGGAAGGGGATGTTGGCGACGGAATCACGAAGATTCTGAAGTTTATCCTCGCTTCTTGCGATCATCCAGATCTCATCGTAGGGCGCACCTATCCGATTGTCTATCTCCATGAAGAGCTGCGTTACGAATTCTTCTCCCATTCCGGAGGAGGCGCCGGTCACGATGGCAATATTCATAGGGAAACTCCTTATCGGATCTGCTTGAAGTACTCCTCAAGTCCATCAGCTACGGAACTGCAGACCGGCTGCAGCTTCGCATCGTCAATCAGGATCGCCCGGTCTGTCTCGTGGGAGATGAAGCCGAATTCCAGAAGTGTGCCGACGAGACCGATCTTACGGATGACGGCCCAGTTGGCTGTGTATACCGGCTTATCCATGTTCGAAGCAAGAGACGGGTTATCTGCGATGATGGCGTCGTACAGCGTCTGTGCGTAAAGAAGATTGTGCTCGTTCGGACGGCCGTGATAAGGATCACGTACCGGAGCACCGGATGTCTGGTTCTTCGGTTTTCCTTCGTATTCGTTTACGGCATCGTCGGTGACATAGGTCACTTCGATACCATGGTGGTTGACCGGTTCGAATGTGGTCTCGTCGTAGTGGGCGTTGATATGGATGGACATAAAGACCACATCTGTGAGCTGATATTCCATCTCGAAGAGTTCCTTCAGATCCGCACCGACGCCGGTTCCGGCCATGAAGCCCATGCCGCCCTTGTCATAGCTGTTGTCGTTGACTTCCTTGATCTTCTGAAGCATGCCGCGGAGTTCCTGCTCACGCTCGGCGGAGAAGGGGAGGATCCCTCTTTCCTTCGCGATATCCATGCAGATCAGGTGGACTTCGGCGATACGGTAGTAGAGCGAGTAATAGTTGTCCTCGGTACGGGTGATGTAGACGGTCGCGCCACGGCCGCGCAGTTCATCCGCAAGGATATTGGCGATACGGATCGTGATCGTCGGTTCCTCGTTCTGGTCACTGTTGTAGGGGTAGGATGTACCACGGTCCCAGCCGCCGTGTCCCGGATCGAGGATCACGGTATAGCCGGTAAGATCGTCCGGAGGCGTGGTGGGCTCTGTGGTGGATTCCACGGCCGCAGAGGTGGTGGTAACCACCGTTCCTGCAGTCGTCGTTATGGTTGTCTCCTTCTTAGAGGAGGATTTTGAGAAGAGACCCGAGCGGAAGAGAAGAAACACACCGCCACCGAGAACGAGAGTCATACAAACGACGATAATACACTTCGCGATGAACTGACGACGGGCAATCTCGGCTTTACTCATTCGAGTGGGGCGCCGGGTTTGGGAATAGGTTCGGGTTGGATTGGGTTGATGGGCGCCCCGATTAGGTCTCGATTGTGGTTGATTGTTATTCATCATAACGTCCTCTCTATTACGTGCACTTTAAGTATAAGCGATTATTCCGATTTGTAAATTACAATTCGGATATTTTCGCCGTAACATACCACGTCTTTCGAAGAAATTTCGCGTTTTTTCATCACATTGTCAAAAGAAAAAACAGTTTTGCTGCGAAGGAGGGATCAGAACCCTTTCGTCTGAAAATACATCTTCACGCCGTCACCGATGGAGCCGGCGATGGTCTTTACAACATCGTCCGAAAGGAGCATCTCCCGGTCGTGATCGTCTGACAGATAGGCCACCTCGATCAGGGCGCCGACGAGCCCATGCTCCCTTATGACGGCGAAGTTATCCTGTACCGTCGGGCGCGCATTCGTCTCGAATTCCGGGATGTTCCCGACGATGTTCTCATACAGGCAAGAGGCCAGAAGCTCGTTATCTTCGTTGCGCCTTCCGTAGTAATCCTCGCGGAGCGGGAAGTCCGAGCGCTTGAATTCGGCATTCTCGCGCATCTGACGGTGTTCGCTCTCGATGACGGATTCATCCGTGACATAGTAAACCTGGGTACCATGGAGGTTCCTGGGTTCATTGGAATTGAGATGGATCGACAGGAAGAGGACCCGGTCGAGCTGATATTCCATCTCGACCAGTTCCAGTAGATCTTCGCCGAACCCGGAGCCGATCATGATGCCCATGCCACCCGAGGCAGCCGTGCTCTCGTTAATGTCGATGGTTTCCTGAAGAAGCGCGCGGAGTTCTTCTTCCCGCTCGGGTGTGAAGGGAAGGATCCCCTGTTCTTTCGCGATGTCCATGCAGATGAGATGCGCCTGGGCCGGGCGGCTGTAGAGGGATACCCAGCTGTCGTCGCTTCTCGTCAGGTAGACTGTCGCGCCCCGGCTTTCCAGTTCGTCCTTGGTGGCAAGGGCGATCCGCAGGGTGAAATCACATTCGTTATACTCAGGATTGGAAAAGGGGAAGACGCAGCCGGAGTCGCGTCCGCCGTGACCGGCGTCGAGGATGATCGTATATCCGTCAAGATCCCCGGCTTCAGGTTCAGTCGTCGTAGGTACCGTCTCGGTCGTCGTCTCAGAGACTTCCGAAGATGCAGCCGTCGTATCGGAAGACGGATCCTGTGAAGTGGTATCGGAGGAGGTGATGGCTTCGGATGTGTTTCCTTCTGTGCCGGACAGGAGATCGGAAGTCTCTTTAGTCGTAGCCAGGGTACGTCCCGATGCGGACGAATGCAGCCCGCAACCGTATCCGCTCAGAAGAAAGAGTGCAGTCACGAAGAACAGCAGAAGACGTTTCCGGAAAGTCTTTCTTTCCATTTATTTCAGCCTTTGGAAGATCTCGCCCAGTCCTTCGTGGAAGACGATCTCGGCATAGCGGTCCTGCGCGGTCTCATCCCGGTTCATGATGATCAGGTGCTTGCCACGGAAGTAGTGGGTCAGTGTATTGGCCGGATAGACAGTGAGGGACGTGCCGCCGATGATGAAGACATCTGCCTTCGCCAACGCCATGGTCGCGCCCTCCCAGGCTTCACTCGGAAGGCTCTCTTCGTAGAGCGTGACATCCGGACGGAGCATGCCGCCGCATGTACAGTGCGGGACCGGTTCGGTGGATGTAAAGAGAATATCGTAGGGGTATTCCTTACCGCATTTGTCGCAGTAGACACGCTGCGTGGTGCCGTGTACTTCGTAGACCTTCTTCGAGCCGGCCTTCTGGTGAAGTCCGTCGATGTTCTGCGTGATGACACAGGTCAGCCGTCCTTCTTTCTCCCACTGGGCCAGCTTCTTATGTGTGATGTTCGGCTCGATGGTGCGGCAGTCCATCTTCTGGCGGTAGTACTCGAAGAAGACCTTCGGCTGGTCGTAAAGGCAGCTATGGCTCAGGAGATATTCCGGCGGGTACTTATCGAACTGCACGTCGTGCTGGTTATAAAGCCCGTCTTTACTGCGGAAATCCGGGATGCCGCTCTCGGTGGAGACACCGGCTCCGCCGAAGAATACGACCGATCGTGCTTCGTCTAAGATCTTCTGGAGTTTCTCGATTCTTTCGTCAAAAGATGCCATAATCGTGCCTTCTTTCTTATGTGTATGGTCTCATTGTATCACAGAGGCTGTCTAGAGTAGGTTACGGAAATCGGAGATCGTCGCGGGCAGGGACAGGAGATCGAGCCCGACCAGGACCACACATACGATGCTGAGAAGTACGGCCGCAAGACCGATGGCCGGGATGGGGCGCTTGCTGAAGATGCCGCGAAGAGAAAGGAAGGCGAGGACCAGGCATGTGATCGATAAGGCACAGGCGATAAAGTATAAGATGAAGTGAGAAACCATCGGTTCCTCCGCATCGATGGGGAGAAGTTCTTTTGACGCGGCGAAGATAAAAGAAAGCAGGGCGAAGACAAAGGCGAGGACCGGCTTTCTGTCTTTCTTCTCCAGTTCCACGACGGCGTTCTCCAGGTCGGGAACGTCGTTCAGGCTGGCGCCGCAGGACTTACAGACCGCTGCGGTATTGGCATTCTGGTTATCACATTTCGGACAGATCTTCATGGGACGCACCTCCTCATGCTACGGCTATTTTCAACTCTGAAGAGGAGAGAAATAAACCGCTGATACAAATATACCATACCGGCACATGAATGGCATTAGCGTGTTGCCTTATAAACGGGAATGAGGAGAAGGCGGATGGAAACGAAAAAGCCCCGAAAAATCGGGGCTTCATATATGACGGCCACACAGGACCGGAATGTGGAGCCTTTAACCAGGATCGAACTGGTGACCTCATCCTTACCATGGATGCGCTCTACCTACTGAGCTATAAAGGCATGCCTGCTTATCTCAAGCACGATATAGTTTGCCATCTATAAAGCAAAAAGTCAAGATACTATATAGATAGAAGAAAGGGGCTATCTCATTCACTCTGAGACAGCCCCTGGTTTCTGGAGCGGATAAAGGGAGTCGAACCCTCCTGTTCAGCTTGGGAAGCTGACGTTCTACCGATGAACTATATCCGCATATCTCTTCGGCGTTCTTCTGAAACGCATTTTTCTGAAAGAACTTCCATACGAAATTGTGCCATGAATAAGAGAATATGTCAAACATCTCTTCATGGTTCAACCTATATATACAAGGCATTCACACTTTTGCAACATATGGTGTTTAGACTTGAAAATATAAGATGGTAATTATGGGATTTCGAAGCGCTCAAAGGGGAGACGGAAGATGCACAGACGATCAAGATGGATGATTCTGATTCTTTGTTCCGGCATGCTGCTTCTTCCTTCCTGCCGACGGACTTCTCCGACGAATGAGGAGAAGGATAAGACCCGGATCGAGCTGGAGATCCTCTATAAGAAGAACCAGCTCTGTTATGCCATCGCTAATTCCGAAGAAGATACTTCCCTGTATTCATTTAATCCGGCAGGTCAGCCGATCTTCGATCAGGACGGTCAGGCGGTCACGGCGTGGGCGCTCTCTCCGGGGATGGTCGTGTCTCTCGAGTACGACGGGTATATCCTGGAGACTTTCCCCTGTCAGTTCTCGGACGTATCCGAGGTGAGGATCACCGGATCCGAGTCGAATAATGTGGATTTCCTGGCTTCCCAGATCAGCGAGATGCTTCCTTCTTCGCAGGATGCGGCCCACACGCACTGGGCGGTGTCTTTCGACGGGGAGGCATTCCTCAACAGCCGTGAGAAGCGGGCCTTGAAGATGATCCTGGAGGACCGCTTCGAGGGCGCTACCGTTACGGTCGAGGCAGATAAGGAAGACGTGACGCCGATGGGGAATATCGTGATCTCCGTCCATGATAAGACGGACACGTCGGTCTCACTGTCGATCCGGGTCGAGCCGGGAACGGGTCATGTGAATTCTCTTGAGAAGAATATTACCGCATCCCTTCAGGATGGTACCTGGACCATCTGATCCTACTGCAAAATGAATAACACCGTCGATTCTCGACGATTCCTCCTTCGCGGCTCCCCGGTAAAAGGGGAGCCGTTTCTTTATGCGCCGTGTCGCAGGGCACAGAACAAAGGAGAAAGGCCGAGAGCAAAGAGCATAAAAAACACCCCGGTGAGAAAGGAGAAACACCGGGGTGAAAAAGAAAGGAAAAAGAAACTGAAGTAATGATTAGTCTTTCGCAATCG